>Ga0210396_10000034_pt1 | contig 316532 bp, 294 predicted proteins | sample IncBWH17OmetaG_FD_155466 | JGI IMG/M metagenome (GOLD analysis project Ga0210396, IMG submission 155466) | Forest soil microbial communities from Barre Woods Harvard Forest LTER site, Petersham, Massachusetts, United States - Inc-BW-H-17-O ... | reverse complement strand
TGATCACAGGAGGCGGCAAGTGGGTGGAAATCACGGCTCATGCCGACCCGCTCTATCAGCACCTCATCGTCACCGCGGAGCGGAAGTTCTGGCGCTGTGTCGAGAGCGGGGAGCCGCCCAGACTGTTCGGGGTCGAGCCGCCAAAGCCACGAATCGAGGCGATCCGCATCGTCGACATGAACTCGTCGAATGCCTGGGCGGAGTTCGCTGCGGTGTTTTCGCGGACCCGTTCAGCCCACCTCGAACACGAACAGGCTAAGACCGAACTTAAGGGTCTGATGCCTGAGGATGCCAAAGAGGCAATTGGCCATGGGCTCAGGGCCAAACGCTCGAAGTCGGGCGCCGTGAGCTTCGACCTCCTCAGCATTGAGAGCGGTCATGCATAGGTCCAGTCCATCCATCGCCAGCCTTGCCGCGGCATTGGCCAAGGCGCAGGCCGAGCTGGTCAATCCCGAGAAATCCCTAGTCGCGACTGTTCGTTCGGACGGGCCAAATCGCACGGAACAGGCCTTCCGCTACGCCCCATTGTCGAGCGGTCTCGATATCGTTCGAAAAACTCTAGGGCAGCACGAAATCGCAACCGTGCAGACGACCGCGATCGATCAACCCGCCGGCACGGTCAATCTGACGACAGTGTTGGCCCATTCGTCTGGGGAATGGATCGCTTCGGATTGGCCGGTCTGTGCCATTGCCGACACTGCCACCCCCCATCGAATGGGCGCTGCCCTTACCTACGCCCGCCGTTATGCGCTGTTCACCCTTGTCGGGATCGCCGGCGAGGACGATGTCGATGCCTCCGACGTCGCGACGCCGCAACAGCAATCGTCGGGACCTGAGAGGCCCAAAGGAAACGGTTCGCTTAACGGCGGCAATCTCCATGCGCCCTATCCCGCGGCTAGTCGCTCGACTGCAAAGGTCCGTTCGGTCCCGCGTGAACCGGCGCTCGGTCCTGAAGCGTCGGCAGAACTGCGCGATCGGCTTCTGGGCGAACTCAATGGGCTTGCATCTGGCGATGACGCCGCTCGTTGGGCGCACCGTTCCCTACCAGAGAAAAACAGGCTAATCGCCACCGATGCCGCTCGTGTTGAGCAAGCATTCCAGGCGCGTATGACGTCTTTCGCTTCGCCGGCGGAGCCACACACGTCGGGACAAACCGAGCAGGCAACGAAACCGCATGGACCCAAACCAGCTCAACCAAGGAGAAGGCGGCCGCAAAAAGGCATCGACAAGAGCGCGTTGCTCCTAGCTGAGCCGCGTCGAGTCCGCGATCGCGAGCATGTCCGCTATGTTGCCAAGCAGCCATGTCTCATCTGCGGCCGCAGCCCATCTGATCCGCATCATTTGCGCTTCGTACAATCCCGGGCACTCGGGCGCAAGGTCAGCGATGAGTTCACCGTCCCTTTATGTCGAGGACACCATCGCGAGGTGCATCGCTACGGCGATGAAGCGTCGTGGTGGCTGAAGATGGGAGTAGATCCGACCGTTGCGGCCCGCGCACTGTGGCTCGAAACGCATCCAATCGCGATAGATCCGGATAAGTTGCTTGGTAGCGGCGTAGACACTCCAGCGGCTCACTCGACGGATGGTGCTAACACCAAGCGTGATCGGCGGGGTGACGGCCGCAGAGCAAGCCATAAGCCAAAACAAGGCGAGGTCACGGTCCCTCATGGCAACGTTTAGCCAGATCGAAGCCAATCGCCGAAATGCGTTCAGGAGCACGGGGCCAAAAACCGAAGCTGGAAAAAAGCGCTCGCGCCGCAATGCCGTTCGGCATGGTTTGACCGCAGAAACCGTCATTGATGTCTTGGAGGATCTGGAGGACTACAAAGCCTTTGAACTGTCCGTGACAGCCGACTTCAACGCAGATACCGCCGTCGAGCGCGAATTGGTGCTGCGACTGGCAAGCTTGTTATGGCGGCTCCGCCGCGCCACCGCCATCGAGACCGGTCTGCTGCAGATCCACTACGAAATCCTGCGTGAGATCAGAGACGCGCGGGACACTCAAAGGCAGCCCAATGATCGCAGTCTCGATACCATCGTTCGGCTCGCTGATGGACCAGTCGGCATCCGACCCGACGCAGAGGGCAACCATCGAGTAGATTCCGAACCGCCACAGCAGCACGACGGTGAGGACGATTTGGGCTGCGCCGAAGACTCTCCTTATCGTACTAATGTCGAGATCGGGCGCTGCTTTTTGCGCCTCGCCAATCTCGATAATGGCGCATTCGATCGGCTAAGCCGCTACGAGACGGCGCTTTGGCGCCAGGTCGGCCAAGTCCTTTTTACGCTCGATGAATTTCGTCGAACGCCGTGACCCATAGGGGAGGCCAGCTGCCATACTGGAACGACGATGGGCCTCCTGACCTGAAGCCGACATAGCCCACACGTCGATGCAGTCTACTGCGTTCGAAGCGAATATTGCTGGCAGCCTTACGAATTCCTTCTTATGGCGTTAACGTCACCCCGCGGTTTCGAGTCGCGATGCCGCGCCGAACGAATTCCGAGCCATGTGCAGGACTGATATGCGGTTCTGCGGCAGGCGCCCAATCGTCGGCATAGCCGTAAGCGCGCATGAAGGCCGCAAGGCGCGGGCGAAAGTAAGCTACGTCATCCGCGGTAAACCAGTTTCTCCAATCGTTTGCCGTTTTAGTGCGCACGACGTGCCCGTACTGCGACGTGACGTCGGCCTCGCCGCTCGCCAATGTGATATCGAGATAGTTTTCGATCGCGGCGCAGCGGCCGGCGATGAAATCTTCATACGTGTACACGACGAAGTCGTCGTTCGCCCGGTGGAAGTCAAGCGCCATGTCGTAAAGCACGGTTGACCATGCAGCCGCGTCCCGACGGATAGGCAACACCGCAACCGCCAAGGAAGACGATCGCCCGATCCACTGCATGATCAGAATCGGCCTGTGATGGTTATAGGCCCTCCTTTGACTCGCAGATTCACCACATATAGCGCACGGTTCCGGTTCCGGCGTAGGTCTGCGAGCCGCCGGTGAATTCGCCATCGAACTTTGCCAACAACGACCAGTTCGCGGTGAGGCGCAGTTCCGCTTCCGCGGTCACAAGCGCAGAATCTTTTGGTGGCGTTGCGCCATTGACGATGAAGCTCGCGCCGGGCAGCGCCTGGAACACGGCGGTCAGTGACGAATTGCTTACCCAGTCGTGCGCCCAGGCGGCCCGTGCGCGCAAGATAATCGGCATGTGGTCGACGAACAGGAGATCGTCAAAGCGGGCGCCAAGCTCGCTTCTGGTGTCGGTCGCCGTCGTCGCATTGTAAGCAAGCCCGAAGCCGCCGCCGGTGAGATCGGTCTCGTTGTAGCTCGGCGTGTGAAATAGCTGCGCTTGCAAAGCGCCGTACGGGGTGATGCCGACGATCGCGCTGTTGACCGGCACGCTATAGCGATAACCGGCCTCGACGCGAGCGGCATAGCTCTGTCCGGCGAAGCTCGCGGTGAGCTGATCGCCGATCGCGATGCGGTTGGTCGTGAACCAAGCGTTGGCGAAGGCCAGCGCTGCCGACACATAGGCCGGGCCCACACGCGCCGTGCCATGGACGCCGGCCTGGAATTGATCGCTCCTGCCGCCGCCCAGCCCCTGCGCCAAGTTCCAGTTGGTACCGCCGCCGGCGAGCGCGAAGCCCAATGCTATGTCGGGGCCGGCTTGATAATCCATGCCGGCGGCAAAGCCCTGGTCATGCGCCGTGACAGTAGTGGTGCCGGCAACCGGGTCGCCGTTGGTCGTGTTGCTGCCGCCAAACGCCGAGCCCCACGTGGTCCAGCGTGGATCGAATGTTTGCGGCGGCGGCGCCTTGAGCACGGCCGCATAAGCCAGCGCGATGTCGGGTGGGAAACTCGCCTGTTGCTCCGGTGCAAAGCCGGATATCGAATTGGGGCCGGTAAGATAGGGCGGACCCGACGGATCGAGCATCAGGAAGAGGAATCCGGTCTGAGTTCGGAAGACTAATTTTATCGGCTGGGTCGCCGCCTCGCCACTCAATTGGTCGAGCCTTACATCCAGGGTGTTACCGCTGAGGCCGAGTAAGGAGAGGAATTGGGGCGGCAGCGGGCCGCCGGCGTTGAAGTAATTGTTGATCGCGGTCGCGACGCTCCGCTCGTTGCCGTTCAGTCCGCCGCCGGCGCCGAGGTTCGCCGTAAGGCTCAGCAGCGCGTCGGTCGGCGTGTAGCTCAGAGTCCCGGTCAACCCTGGTAAATTGCTGGTGACGCCGCTGAACGTGGTGCCAGTAAGCCCGGCCGATTGCAAAATTGTGTACTGCCTGGTCACGTAGTTGCCGGGTGCAATGACCGCATCCACGATGCCGGCAAGCGAGGCGGTGCCGGTGACTTTGGCGAGCGTGGAGGTCGACGGATTGAGGTACACCTGATAGATCGAGCCAGATTGGAACGCGAGATTGCCGGAAACCGTCATCGATGTGCCGGGCGTGCCCGCCACGCCGGGCGTGAAGATGCCGCCGGAATTGATTTGCGTATTGCCAACCGTGCCGGTGCCGGTGAGCGTGCCGCCATTGTTGACGATCGCGAGGCTCGATGGGGCGATCGAGCCGTCGACTTCCAAAGTGCCGGCGTTCACGGTCGTGGCCTCGGTATAGGTGTTAGTACCCGACAGCGTCAGCGTGCCGGTACCCACCTTGACCAGCGCACCGCCGGTACCACCGCCGACACCGCCATCGGCAATGACCCCGCTGACATTGGTCGAGAGATTGTTGCTGCCCACAGTGAGCGTGTTGGCACCGAGGAAATAGTTTCCGGCGCCGGCAATCGAGCCCGCTGTGGTGCCGCCCGAGGTAAGTTGCGAAATGTCGAACAAGCCGCCCGCATTGGTGGTGAAGATCGCCTGGCCGCCGCTGCTGGTGCCCGCGAAAAATATGCCGCCGCCGCTGTTGGTCGTGATGGTGGCGTTGCCGGCCGTGCTTGAATTGTCGAACGTCGTGGTCCCGCCGCTATTGTTGATGATGGCAACGCTGCCGCCGTTGATGACGACGCCAGCGCCGTCGAACAGCAGATGATGACTGTTGTTGAATGTGTAAGCCGACGCGCCGGCGTTGAAAGTCCAACCGCCGACGGTGGCATCGTCCTCGAATGAAAGGTTGGTGGTATTCGAGGCGCCGAAAAAGGCCGTGCCGGTTGGCACTGTAGCGGGGGTCCAGTTGGCGAAGGCGTTGTAAAGATTTGAGCCGGGATTGGCGAGCCAGGTCGCATCCTGCGCCACCGCCGGTAGGGCCGCGGGGATCAGCGTCGCGCACGTCAACAACGCAACGCGCCCCGCGCGGAGTAGCATCCGCCCAGTGATTCCAGCGGCGTGCAATCGCTCCGCGCCGAGAGCGTCTGCCCTACGCACCGTCCCCGCCCTTCGCCCACACGCGATCGAGCCAATACCGGCACTATCGTCATGCGGTGCGTCGGCCACATGACGGATCGTAGACTCACAACTCTATGTGCGATGTGTCACGACTGGCAATCGCGGATGGTCGTTGGTCGGTGGGAACCTAAATCTTTTGCCGCGGTGTGGCCAAAAAGCAACCGGCCCCAGCCCGGGCGTGCCGCTAATTTTCGCTTTTGGCCGATTGTGTTGCAAAACTCGTTTTGGACCGGTGCTCAAAAATTCTAAGGGCTACGGGCGCGGAATTCGTGTAAAGATGTGAGGGACCTCATCGCCACACGTTAAACTCATAGGCGACTTCGGTAGCGCGATTGAGGTTATACGAATCGGCGATTTCTTCCCGTTTCTGATTTTCGCGAAAATTCGTAGCACTGCAACTTTCGACTTTTGCAACACAATCGGCCCAAAGCGACCAAAATTGCGGCGCAAGCGAATGTTCGCTCTTGGGGGTATTCCTCCGTACACACGGACCCGTGGGCGCCAATAATTATGCCGTGGTGCGCAACATGCAGGAATAAAATGGATTGGCTATGGTGGATTTCGATAAACGATTAAAAATCCAGCATCCTCATGAGGCGCATCCGTTAGCGGCGCGCCACCTAGCTGAGTATCATCCATGGATGATCCGCCCCGTTGCCCCAAATGCGGGCAGCAAATGAAGCTCGTTGCTTCTCTCCCCGCTGATGGCGGCTTTCTGTAGCGTCCTCCAGGAGGGTCGGCGAGGATGCAATCAGAACCCGCTCGCCACAATCGGCATAGTACACGGGGAACCGGTGCCCAAATCGCTTTTTGAAGCCGCGGTGGTGCCTGGCAATGCTGGTGCCTGTGCGCTGAATTGAGACGAAATAGGAACGGATGTTGGCTTGGCCTGAAGCGCTCGACTAAAGCGGGCTTTCAAGTGGCTGCGAGGGACTTATCATTGGCTTGCGCGAGGGATCGCGATCCGAAGGGCCGAGACTCGTCACCTCGCTCGCGGGATTTGCGGGGCTCAGTTCACGAGACCTCGACCGGCAGCGCCGGACTCGCCTTTGTTTGAAGCGAGGCGAAAATCCAGAGGGGAAAGCGGGGATAACTCACAGCCCCAGCGTGCATATCCGGTTTGCGTGCGTGAGACTCCGTTTAAAGCGCTGGTTGAGCTGCATGGAGGCTTTCACGCAAAAGCTTTCTGTCCTTTCGCTTCTGGTTTGCTGCACTTTATGCGGCGGATGTTCCGAGATTCCATCGCTTGAGGCGGCTTCGGGAACGGACCAGCCGAACATACTCGTGAGCGATATCGTAAAGCGCATAAAGTGCGAAATCGCCGACTCCTTCGATGACAAAATTACCAACAAGGATTTTCTGTGGCTGCAGAATTGGACTGCCAAGGTCGATTTGACCTTGCAGGTCAATGAAACGGCCGGCGTATCGCCGAGCGGCAGCTATACCAAATTCTATCGAAACGCCTTCAATTTTGCGGCGGGCTCAAGCAGCCTAACAAGCACCGTCATCGCCGCCGTGCCGCAGTCACTGACCCTGACTGCCGGCGCCACCTACAACGAGCAAGCGCAAAGGTCGGAAACAGTAACCTTTACCTTGTCGCTGCAAGAGGTGAAAACATGGCGGCAAAAGGCGGATCGGTATCTGCGCCATCATTATGGCGCCGACGTCGCTGATCATTTTTGTGATCCGTCTCAGCGAGAACTGAGAGGGTATCTGGGTCTTAAAGAATGGATCGATTCGGCGCTTTATCCCGTAAGCCTATCGGAACTTCAAGCTGGTATACACCCGTCGCCAGCATCGGCAACAAAACCCCCAAGCCCATCACCAAAGAAATCCGAAAAAAGCCTAGTCGATGTCCCCATCAAGCAAGCCAAACCGGAAATCGACGAAGCCGCGCGGGCTGCCGCTATGTCGGCGAAGAATGCAAATTCATCCCAGGCGAGCGTCGGAGCCTCGATCGCCAGCGTGCAGACGGCAATGCAAAATTCGATCGGGCCTTACTATGCCGTCTTGACCGACGAGCTCAAAAGAACAATAGCCAATAACCTGTCAACGCTCACAACCATTCAAGAGAATGTAACCGAGGATGCGAAAGGCGCCGCGGCTGCGAATGAAGTGGCGCAAGGGGCAGCAACGATCGTCGATGCACAGCCGCCACCGCCTTCCGTCTCACAGCAACTAGTAGATAATGCAAAAACTGCGGCCTCGGATGCGGCGAGATTCGAAACGGACGCGAAGAAGCAACAAGATAACGCCACCGCGATCGCAACCAAGCTCGCCGGCTTCCAGCCTAATCCCCCGATAGATGCGTTGGGACACTCGATTCAGTTTATCGTCACATATGGAGGAAGCATTTCGCCAAACTGGTCGCTCCTAATGTGGAAAGGGCCCGGTCTGACTATTCCGGGCGCGTCCTTATCGGGTGTGAGGACGAACATCCTGAACATCGCACTTGGTCCAACGACTGAGCAGAATCGCCTCCTCTTAAACCAAACCCTCACGAACACCCTCACCACCCATCCCTAGCACGCGACTTACGCGGCGAGCACAGCGAATAGCGCCCGGTCCCGCACAGCCGGACGTGCCCAAAGGCCCCTTGCCCCCCTCAGCCGATCGGCGACAGTCGTCCGTGGTCGAGGCGCACACGGGCTGGAGACCAGGAGCCGTATTGTACGCTCAACACCTCCTGCGAACCAGAGCGCCATTCTCGGAGAACCACCACGCTCAGCTTTGTGTCGAGGCAGTTCGGTGCCACCATGGCTTTGCGGAGGCCCGTTTTGATAGCTCATGAATATCGGTGGTCCCCTTTGAATGCCGACCTTGCGGCTGTATAAACAATCGCGGACAATCAATCGGCAGCTAGCTGGGTATCATCCATGGGCGCCCCCGTTGCCCCAAATGCGGGCAGCAAATGAAGCTCGTTGCTTCTTTCCCGGCTGCGGGCGGCTTCCCTGCCGTCGAAGGCTTCAGGTGTAAGCAGTGTAACGAGGAGATCACCGGGGAAGTCGAATAGGGCTGCCAACCGAGGCGGCCTCATTCATTCCGCCACGTCGTCGCGATTAAGCGTCGCTGATCAGCTTAACATCTCGCGCACGCGGGAAGTGATCGGACGGCTGTGAGCATCCTCAAATTTGCAGACCCTCGATCGCTCAATGCGCTACTCTCGATCAGCGTTCTTCAATTGAAGCACAAGGCGCCTTCTCCAGCTGCAGATTCAGACCGCGTGCTGGAGAATGGTGAAGACGTTGACCAGCTGTGTGCCGACGTTTTTGACCGAAGGAATGATGGCCACCGAAATGCCCGAGGCGAGCAGTCCGTATTCGATCGCCGCCGCGCCGGATTGGTCTTTCAGGAAACGCCGCATCTGGTTCAACATGGGGTGCCTCATTCTGTTTTGCCGCCTCAGGCGCACTTAAATAACAGAAGCGGCATGGTAAATAAATCGAAACCGCGATTAACAATGAACATCAAAACGGTAACCATACGCTGTGAGCTCCGCGACCAACGATCGCGATCTAGACCCACAAAATTGTGCATCTTTTCGCTCTCATGCCGGCCAGTCTTGGCTCGCTATTTCTATTGGGCGCTCGATGCAATTGATCTCTTTCGCGCCGTTTAGCTTCGTACCGCGGTATTCAGCCTTTTTTCTGTTGCCGCTTTCGCAACCGGACCCCAGGGCCACTGCCGTTCTCTTCGATAAACTCTACGCTGGCCGACTCTAGGGCCCTGCGGATTGCAAGCTCATTGGCTGCGGCTAGGCTATAGTGCGAGGAATGAATAAGCGGTATATCCTGATCCTGGCCATCGGCGGCGTCTGGTTGGCAGCTACGGTGCTCATCCTGCATTCGGCCGGGACGACGTTGCCATGAACGCCTTCGGTGTGAGCGACCTCGTCAAACGTCGCGCCGAACAAGGAGGCGGTATTGAAAAGGCCGATGAGACCATTCGGCGAAGGATTTCGATTTAGAAAACCTTGCCTCCCCGATCGAGCCATTCGAGCCAAATCTTTAGGTCGAGGCGGTCAAGCCAAAGGCAAGCTGTCAGGTGGCTTACTTTCCCAGCCAGAGGCGTAGCGGCAAGACCGCCCCATGATCCGCGCCACGAAACCGACGGAGCCCGTCTGGTGCGCTATGTCGGCGGCAGCACACTCGGCGGCGCGATTGGACCTAGTAACGGTGGCGTAAGGTCGCCCCATCGGGCCGCCATTTCGTAGAAGCGATCGAGAAGCGCTAGTTTGATTTCACTAACGTCGATGGGCTTCGGATTCCAACTTACGCTGTCGATCTCATCTAGGCGGTAGACGCGCGTAATACGTTCTAGAGACGAGAAACGTTCTTGATCAGAAACATAACCGCTCTCGCTATTGATGGGGTAAAACACGACAACCGGGATGCCCATGGCAATCGCAGGCAGCGCGCAATGCAACAGCGACGTCACTATGAGCTTCGCACGCGAGCGGTAGATCTCGAGAAAACACTCGGCCTGCGCCATATTCGCAGCAAAGTCGTTCGAGCCGCTGTAGTGGCTGAGGAATGTATAGGGTGAGATCGATTTCGGAAGATAATCCATGATGCGCTCATCGCGCGACACGACGAATACTTCGGTTTGGGAATTTGGATGTTCGATTCTCCGAGACAATATTAGGGACAGGCAGTTGCTTGTGAAAGCCTCGACGCCCTTGGACCGCAGAAGCCTCTCAGTATACACGTCTCGACACCCGATTGGCTGGTATTGACGAAAAAAGTCTACCGACGCGTTCGAAAGGAGTTCTGGGCATTGAAATAGCCGGATATGAAATCCGATGATCAGCGGCGCCAGCTTCGGATGTGGTGGCCACTCCATCGGATTTGTCTTAAACCAGCCATTAAGAACGATCCCGATTGGTCCCTCTTCGCTATCCAATCCCGGCACGGATTTGATCTCGTTGTCGCGGTCGATAAACCACTTTGGCTCGACGCCCAATCGCGACAGCAGGTACAGGCCAGAAATTATCTGAATATGGTCACCGAGATTTTCAGTCGTGACTTTCAACGCCGCAAAGCTTTTTGGCGTGATGGCATCAGACGTCGCAACTGCCAAACGAGGCGCTCGCTCACTGGAGCCGCGCGTGTTTCCTTGGCGCTCTAATAGGTGTTCAAGCAGACTTCCGGATATCGCATGTTCATCAGACAGACGATGCGTCAACTTGAACACGGGAGTTGCCCAGTCGATCTCTCCTTCAGCCTCGTCCTTGGACCGACACAGATGGCCGCCAAATTGCGGTTTATGGGGCCCATCCGCACTTATTTTTGGAACTCGTGACCAAGCTTCTGCCGCTTGCGGGTCCGACCTGATCATTTCGCGAAACAGATGATGAAACCAGAAGTAATCATCCGTCGCCGTGCGATCGGCCCAATATGCGACAGTTTGCCGACACCAAGCTGAGATGAGATGGTGGTTGGTGTCAGCGCTCAGGAACCAAGACGCCAGCGGTCGACCGGGGGCAGGTGCAGCGAACGCAAAGAAACCCTCTCCCATTACCTCGGGCAGCCAGTCATCCAGAGGTCGGTTGCAAAGGAGAGTGGCGTCGACCCATAGTCCACCGAATTCGTGCAACAAAAGAATGCGCAACACGTCGGACAGAGATGCGGCGGTTAGAGTCTTTTTATTCAGATCAATGTACTGGGCCAGCGGGACATACCGCTCGACTGACGACGCCTCCAGGCAGCGCAAGTCCCAGTTTGGGTTATAACGTTCCCAACTATTCAAACAGCTCCTTACCAAAGGCGGCGCATTTTTTCGTCCCTGAAACCAGCACGTCCAGATTGTTTTTATCATGCTTAGGTGCAGTTGCTTAAGAGCGTCGTCGCAAAGATAGAGTGGTTGTCACAGCGGATTGGGATAAAGCTTAGTCGAAGTGTGCCAACTCTGCCAGATTCCCTATCATAATCGCCAAAACCGCATCAACAGCTGCTACGAAGTCAGTTCGTGACTAAGTCAAGAGGATATCGGGACGAATTTAGTTGTGTGCGGCCATAAGCCAAGCCGCACGCGGCGTAGAACAGGGCGATGCCTAATCGCGATTGAGCAATTGGTTCACGTGTCGTCCGGCTGATATATGATGATCTTGCTGCCGTCGGTGTCGAAACCGACATTGACGTGGATTAGCTTGCGCAACCGCTCGCGGACCTGGGCGCGCTTTTCCGGATCGACCAGGAGCACCATGAAGCCACCGCCGCCGGCGCCCAAGAGCTTGCCGCCGACGGCGCCGGCATCGCGCCCGGCCTCGTAGATGTCGTCGATCTGGGAATTGGAGACGCTCGAGGCGAGCTCGCGCTTGATCAGCCAGGACTGGTGCATCAATTCACCGAGCTCGCGTAGCGGCGTCTTCGGATCGAGCAATATGTCGGCGGCGCTGTCGACCAGGCTGCGGATCATGCGCAGCTGGTTCTTGCGGCTGTTCATATTCTTGATCTGGTCCTGGGCGAAATCGGTGGCGAAGCGCGAAAAGCCGGTGAAGAACAGCATCAGCGATTGCGAAAGCTCCGCGCGCCGCGCCGGCGGGAGGATGAATGGCATCACCGAGAAGGTGCCGTCCTGGTGAAAGTCGATGCGGTTGAAGCCGCCATAGGCCGCCCAGATCTGGTCCTGGCAGCCGACGTCTTCCTTGAGCACCTCCTGCTCGATGCGGATCGCTTCGCGGCCGAGGTCGCGCTTACTGATCATCCGAGCATTGAGCGCGTTGAGCGCGTTCAACAGCCCGACCGTGAATGAGCTGCTCGAACCCAACCCCGACCGCGCCGGCAGATCGGCATCGTGATGGATCTCGAGACCGTCGGTCACGCCCATGTCGGTGAGGATGCCGCGCACCGCCGGGTGCTCGATCTCGGACGCCTCCTTGACCAGCTCGACCTTGGAATAAACGATCTTCGACTTGTGCTCGAAGAACGGCGGCAGCCGGCGCACGCTGATGTAACAATATTTGTCTATCGCGGTGCCGATCACCGCGCCGCCGTGCTCGCGGAACCACGTCGGATAGTCGGTGCCGCCACCAAACAGCGAGATTCGAAACGGGGTGCGGCTGATGATCATGCGAGCCGGTGTTCAAATTTGGCGGTGAAGATGCGTTCGGCAAGCTTAAGTGATTCGGGCGTGCCTATGTCTATGAACGCAAAACGTCCGGCGAAAGCATTGAGCGAGCCTGAAGGCGCCTGGGCGAACACATCGTGCTCTAGTGAGGTGGTCTTGCTGGCCGCAATCTCATCGAGCAGCGCAGCCGAAAACAGATAGACGCCGGCGCTCACGGTGCTCAGTCCATGGAAGTCCGGATCCTTCTCCATGAAGCCGCGAATGCGACTCTCGCTGTCGAGCTCGATCCGGCCGTAACGGCCAGCGTCGTCGACTTCGGCGCAGAGCAGCGTGGCTTTTGCCTGCGCGCGCCGATGGTGGGCCACGAAGGCACAGAGATCAGCATCGACAAAGCTGTCGCCATTCATCACCAACACCGGATCGGTGTGCAAATTGGGCCGAGCGAAGCGGATGGCGCCGGCGGTGCCGAGAGGGCGTGGTTCCGTCACCGTCACAACTGTTTGATCGTCGTAAGACGATCTATGACGGTCGAGAAAATCGACCACCGCTTGGGCCCGGTGTCCCAAACTGAGCACGATCCGCTTCGCCCCGAAGTCCCTTAACCAGTCCAACAGATAGGCCAAATATGGCCGGCCGCTGATCGGCGCCAACAGTTTTGGCGTATCTCCTAAGGCCGACTGGATACGAGTACCAAGCCCGCCGGCGATCACCAGAACATCGAGCGTCGCAAGGCACGGCGCGTTCTGCAAGGCAGGATAAGGGCGAACGTCAGAATGCACCGACCTCTCCACTGGCACGACTCGCCAAACTTACAATAGAGCCCCAGCGTAAATGCAAGGTCAACGTTTCGGCGCCATGGCTCTATGCATACGCTACGAAGGGGCCGGCGGGATGACAATGATCTCGTAGCGCTCGGGCGGCGAAGCGAAGCCGAAAAAGCGGCGCGACACCACGGCGTCCTCATCAGCGACGATGGGAAAATGAACGGCGTAACCGCCTAAGGCGCGCATGCAAAAAGCCTCGGTTTCGGGACAAACGATCGCCGCGCCCTCGCGCCGGATGCGATCGTCGCTGACCCACGGCGTCAGTTTCGGATCGTCGATATCGAAGGTCGACGGCTGGTCCTTGAAGTAGAACACGAAGCCGTTGACGACCGTGGTGCTGCCGACGATACGCAGCGGCTTGTCGGTGTGTGCGCGCCAGACGCGCTCGACCGCCTCAGCGACGGCACGATAATCGCTGCCGTAATTCGGCACGCCGTTCAAATGAATGCCAAGCGCGACCAGCGGCGAGACGGCGAGCATAATCAAAGGAAAAACCACCGCGAGCGCCAACAGGCGGACGGCGGCAAGGCGGGGTATCGCCACCAGCGGCGACGACAAAAGCACGATCGGCAATAGCGTCATCGCCGGCGTGACCCAGATCGATTCGATGGCGACCGTCAGCAGCACCGCGATCAGGACGGCGAATGCAAACGGCGCGGCGAAGGCGATGACGAGCGTACGGCGCGCCGGATCGGCCGGCCATAGCGTGTCGCGGATCGCAGCCCAGCCCGGCCGCGTCGCCAGCGCGCAAAGGACGATCGCCGCTACAGCATAAACGAGGCCGTTGCTGGTAAAGATGAGCGCCGAATACAGCGCCAATGCCGGGGTCCCCGAATGCGCTTCCATCGCGTACGAAAACGGCATGAAAGCATGCGCCGTCAGCCAGTAGATATTCGGCGTCAGCAGGACCGTGCCGGCCGCGAGCGTCACATAGGGCGCCAGCGAACTGAAATAGGCGGTGCGGCGCGGATCCGTCAGCGCAGCAAGGCCAAGCCCGCCAAGAAGCGTGATCGACCAATATTTGGCCAGTATCGCCGCAGCCGCGGCAATACCAGCAAGCACCGCCCAGCCGATGCGGCGCGTTTCGAACGAGCGCAGAAACCACCACGTCGCCAACGCCCAGAACGGCGTCAACACCGTGTTGGCGTTGAACTTGATGGCGTGAAAATTATAGAACGGCACGAACGTCAGCAGCACGATGCTAGCGACGCGCTTGTCGGGCGGCAGATACCGCGCCGCAAGCCGCCACGTGATCCACAGCGCCAGCGTCGGCAGGAAAACAGCGAAACAATAATAGGCCCAGTCCTCGCGTGGAAACACGCCGAACCAGGCCCTCAACAGCCAGGCGCCGAGCGGCGGATGTTTCGGCGTGCCGAGGCCAGCCTCGCGCGACCACGCCACGAACTCGCCCATGTCGGCGTGGATGTCCTGGCTGCTCTTGGCGATGGCGGCGTAGAGCGACCAAATGACAAAATAGCCGGCGAGCACAGCAGCCATAGTGCGCTCGCGGCGCGCCGGATCGACCAGCGCGTCGAACAGACGCTCGATGCGGTTGCGTGCCGAGAGAACGAACGCGGTCATCGCCGTGACATTACTGTCGCGATGATGGGGCGGCTAGGCCGTGAGACTAAGGTCAGCGTGATCCCGGGGCAGCGCTCAGGCTGCGGATCTTGGTGGCGGAAATCGCTTCCGTCTCCTCGTCGAGCGCGATGCGCTCGACCACGTAGCCGACATCGCGGCCGTAGAAGACGTTGGTGATGTTGGGCAGCGGCACCACCACGAAGCGTCCGGTATAAGCGGACAGCGCGGTTTCGATACGCTGCTTGACCGCGAAGAACGGCAGCGGATTCTTCGCGTCGGTGCCGTAGGTGTCGCGCACCGCCACGCAAACCTGTCCGACCCGGCGCAACCCCTCTTCGATAAGGCGCTGATGGCCGCCATGGAACGGCTGATAGCGGCCGATGAACAGCGCCGTCGGCTTCTGCGGATCGAAGGCCGGGCGTAACAGCGCCAGCGCCTGTTCGGCCCAATATTGCGCCGTGCCGTCCGGGCCGACGCGCAGATCGTATTTATCAGGCGCAACGAACATCCGGTTGGTGTCGGCGAAGCGGCCGGCATCGATGCGGTCGAGCCAGATGGTAAACGCATCGCCGAACACGGTGCGGGTCTGCTCGGTCGGGCAGATGAAATCGGCGATCACGGTGCCGCCGGCCTCGACGACGCGGTCGCACATCCAGCCCATGCGGCGGGCATGCTCGACGCGGTCCTCGTGGGTGAAGCCGAGGTCGCGCGACAGATTGGCGCGCACCGCGTCGGCATTGAAGACCACCGCGTTGAGGAGCGGCGCAAGGGCCGTGGCCAGCGTCGTCTTGCCGGCACCCGGAAGACCCATGATTAGGATTTTTCGGTTCACGCGGGCCCCTTTAGCCGGTGTCAGTCTTTAGTTCTCATCTACGAAAGCAGAGGTAATAACCGCCTTCGGCTGCCGAAGCAACCGAACGCGTCACGCGTTCGGCACAGGTTGTAGTCGTACGTACGCGATCCGCGAGGACGTCTCGAGCCGCTTGCGTGACTAGGACAATTATTTTTGCTCTAATAGCAAGGGCGAAGGATGTGACGAAATCGAGGTAACGTCCGAATGAACGAGAATACAGGGAGGCAAATACGGCCTCAGTCGCCTTCTGAATCAGCATTTCCCTCCCGGCGACAGGCAGTCCTTGTGCTCGGAATGCACCGCAGTGGCACATCGGCATTTAGCGGCGTGGTCAACGCACTAGGTGTGGCAGGGCCAAAGACCCTGGCAGGCCCGGACGAGTCGAATCAGCGCGGCTACTTCGAGAGCCCCCGCATATTCGCGGCCCATGACGAAATGCTCGCATCAATCGGTTCTTCCTGGGATGACTGGCGGCAGATCGATCCACGCCGGTTTCAATCAAAGTCGGATCAGCATCGTCAGACCATAAAGGCCTTATTCATCGACGAGTTTGGCGGCGAGAAACTGATTTTTGTCAAAGACCCTCGAATATGCCGATTTGTTCCATTTGTGTCTTCTATCCTGGCCGAGCTGAATTTCAGTCCTATCGCCGTTCTATTGGTGCGCAATCCGCTTGAGGTTGCGTATTCACTGCGGCGGCGAAATAAGTTTGACGTGCCAAAGTCAATTATGCTGTGGCTCAGGCATATCCTTGATGCTGAGTATTTCTCGAGGAGTATTCCACGCTACTTTCTGCCATATGAGGGGCTGCTGCAGAATTGGCGGCATCATGTCGACCGAATAGCCGAACAAACAGGTATCGTTTGGCCTGACCGCTCCGATCGCTCTAGCGCCGAGATCGATCAATTTCTGACGACAGACTTGCACCATGAGCGGGCAACACGGGACGAAACCAAGGATCATCCGGAAGTTTTAGAATTAGCTCGCCACATCTACCGAGTTCTAATGGACATCTGCGCGCAAGGTGAACGCAAGAAATTTCTGGATCAACTCGACGCTGCTCGAACGGAAGTCGACGAAAGTTGCCGCGTATTCGAAGCGCCGATAGCGGTAGAAGGCGTCACGCAGGGCGGGTAACCGCACCATGGCCGGCTCCGCTGCGGCGTCGGCGTTGTCTAGTCCGGAAAGGTTCCTTATAGTCATACTGGTGGGGTGCTGACACCAAAAATGAACTCGTCTGCCGACATTTTGTGATGAACGCCGCGTATCCCCCCTGGAATTTCGTCTATGTTCAGAAGACTTGAGAAAGTGCGGTACGGTCGGCGCTCGGCGTCTCGGTTGACGACGACTGCATTCATCGATGCGGCTACTGCATTGCCTTTGGCTTGACCCCATGAGCATCGCCTTCGGCCCGTCGCCGTCATTGCCTATCGTTATTGTAACCAAGCGCCATGCCGACAATCGCGGATGGTTGAGCGAAACTTTTCATGACAAGCGCCTGCGGGATCTCGGCATCATCTGCACCTTTGTTCAGGAGAACCAATCGCGATCAAGTCGAAGGGGAACGCTACGCGGTTTTCATTTCCAGACACCTCCAGCAGCCCAGGCAAAGTTGATCGGCATATTGCATGGAAGAATTCTTGATGTCACGGTCGACATACGCCGCGGCTCATCGACCTTCGGAAAGTACGTTTCGGTCGAACTTTCAAGCGACAATGGCAAACAGCTTTACATCCCGGCTGGGTTTGCACACGGTTTTGTCACGCTGGAAGACGAAGTTTCCGTACTGTATAAGGTGTCCGACTATTATGCGCCATCTCATGAAGGCGGCATCCGCTGGAATGACCCAGACATTGCATTTCCGTGGCCATTCAAAACGGCGGACATTATCAGATCAGAGAGGGACGACCGATTGCCGCTGCTAAATGATCTCGAGAGTCCGTTCCCGTATGAAGGCTGTCCGCTGACGGAGTTGCCTGTCTTAAACTTAAACTGACGACGAAAGGTTGGAGATGCGGATTGTCGTTACCGGTAGGGTTGAGTGCATCGGTTCGGCACTGCTTCGCCATCTGATTGATCAACACGACCATGAGGCGCCGGTCATCGACAAGCTAACATACGCGGGAATTCCTAAGTCGCTGGAGTCAGTGCAAGGCCATCGACGCTACCGACTTAGTCAAAGCGGGACTCGGCGCGATCTATCAAAAAAGAGGGCGTAATGCGCCTGCTGCTCCTGGGTGGTTCGGGCCAGCTTGGCACGCAATTGCGCAAATTTACATTGCCGCACGGCATTCAATTGATCGCGCCGACTAGGGCAGCTATCGACCTTGGGGATCCGACCGCGATACAGCGGTTAGTTGCGGCGGAACGTTGGAACATCGTGATCAATGCCGCCGGCTATACCAATGTCGATCGGGCCGAAAGCGAGGAAGACCTTGCATTTGCAATTAACGCTGGAGCCGCTGCGTGCCTGGCGGAGGAAACCGGTAAACATGGGATACCTGTCATTCATATTTCGACTGACTACGTGTTCGATGGGCGCAAGGGTGCTCCATATGTCGAACAAGATGTCGCCGCTCCACTCAACGCCTATGGACGCAGCAAACTGGCCGGCGAACGCCGCGTGTCCGCCGCCAATCCTCGGCATGTCATCTTGCGCGCGGCATGGCTCTATAGCCCTTACGGGACGAACTTTGTTCGGACAATTTTGCGGCTTGCCCGAGAGCGAGAATGCCTGACGGTCGTTACCGACCAAATGGGTTGTCCAACTTCGGCGTGGGATTTGGCAAAAGCATGCCTCGACATAGGCCTTCTCTGCGCCACCGAACCTGACCAAAAAAATTATGGATTGTATCATTTTGCCGGCGCAGGCGCGGCAACTCGATTCGAATTTGCAAACGCTATCCTCGAACAGGCGGCCCGACAGCTCGGCCGTTTGCCGCAGGTCATACCTATATCGACTGCTCAATATCCAAGCTCGGTATCACGACCGGCCGACAGCCGGCTCGACTGCACGGCAGTCCAACATACTTTTGGGCTGACACCGCGACCATGGCGTCGCGCATTGGCGGAAACGATCGATTGCATCCTTACGAGTAAAAGTTCGAACTCGCTATCGCGTTGATGCCGCCGTAACTTGCATGGGCCGCCGCGCAAGATCTAGGATATTGTGAAATTGACCGAATCGCAGGCGCGGGTCGTCGCGCAGCTTGATTCCGGCTTGCGCAATTCTGTAAGCGCGGTCCGGTTGATTACAAACGACGTCCAGACACTCCTCAATGCTGTTATCATCGTAGCGAAAGAGCAGCGCATTATGTCCGTGCCTAAAGATTGCTTTGCTGGCGAGGTTGTCCTCTAAGATCGCGACGCACCCGGCATTGATTGCATTCATCGTCCGATCGTGAACCAAATCGACATTCGGGCTGACGCTCAGCACACTTCGGCACGTCGGAATCCGCGCTAGCGTATACTGCATACCTACATTCGTCTCCAGTAACGCGATTGAGCCGTTAACGTGGAGAGTCGCGCTGCTATCAGACTGGATCAAGACCGGATACCGTTGCGCGACCGAAAAAATCCTCAACCGGCGGATCGTCTGTACAGATTGCTCGACGACTTGGCAGATGGAGCTCAAGGTCTCGGCCGAGATACTCTTATTGCGGGCGGCCAGCGCGGCGGTGACGTGTGAATGCAGAGGTCCGCTTAAGTCGAATTGCGCGCTCGCAATCGCCTCACGCGCGACACCGGCTAAGGGTGCTTCGAGTGCGCTCATGGCCTCATCGTTTTGCGCCATGCTGCGGACGCGATGCAAGCTGAGCGGAACCATGCAAAAAAACCGACGCTGCATGAATGCTTGTCGGGTCAACCGGCCGATGCGCGACCTCCGATTGGGGCCGACGCCGCCCATCGTGGCTGTGAGCGCGCCCGGCAGGCAATAAGTCTCGAAATATTGCCGCTCGTGCTCCGAATTGAGAAGAAAGCGACTATTGGCGGCAGTCGATGCGTAAAATTCACGCCATCGGCTGCTGGGATGGTCCAAGATCCACTGCAGAACTGGAATTCTTTTTTTCTCGGCGGCCTCAAGAAAACTACCCGATGACAACCATGAATGATCCAGTGTGGAATTAAAACCCAAAACAGCTGTTGCGCGATCGTCAAGGCATAATTCCAACTCAGGCCGCAGCCCGTCCTCACGGAGCGGAATACTTCGGCACAGTACGCCTTGGCATTGCAAGTACTGCGTGATGTTTTCCGTATAGACGGAATCGTGTTCGTGACCGATCGTGTAGATGAAGACTTTAGCTGGCTCTGCTTCATTACCCGTAATTTTTTGAAGCCACTTCAGCATGATGTCCTTACCGCCGTGCGATGCCGGTGCAACATACCGCACGACCTTTATCTAAATGCAAGTTGAGTGGTGCATCTATCAGGTTGCTAAAAGGATGGGGAGCAATTGGTCATTTTATCTGCTAGTCGGAGCAACTGCTTGGTTAGCAGCCGACCGGCTCGGGCATGCAGCCACCCGATGTCGGTCCCTTTGCCGGTGCCGGCGCGCCAACTTGTGGCGGCAGCGGCGCGGGCGGCGGCAATGCGGTGACGATGGGCGCCGCGTTTTGCGGTGCGTTGGGCCGCGGTAGCTCTAGGGTTTCGCTGCGCTGGCCCTTTTGCAGCGTCGCTGACTTCCTCTCGACCGACTGCAATATCCAGCCAGAGTGCCCTTCACCGATGCGCAGCCGCACCGTATCACGCGTCGCCGAATCGACAAACACCGCCAGGCCCTCGTTCTCTCCCGCCACGGTGCCGACCAGGACGAGGTTCGGATGCTCGGGTGCGGAAGGCAGCGGCGGCGGGGGACCCTGCGTCACGACCGGAATGCTCGCGACTACCGGCGCGGGCGGCCGTCGCGATGGCGTGAACAACGGATGGTTGCGCGTGGCGGCGAGCGCGCTCAGTGGGATCGCCCATAGCGGATTTGCACTGACGGTCGGCGCTGCGGCTGGTTTCGCCGTCACGTCCGGCAGCGGCATGGCGTGACGCGTGACATCGAGCCCGGGATTGTCGATTCCAGTATTGCTCGAGTCATTGACGTCAGACGACGTGTAGGCGAACGCAGGCGCGCTGAGACAGAGCGCAACGAGCAACCCACGGGCCAAGCGCTCGCGGGAGAATCTCATCGCGCCGCTCCCTGCCATTCGCCGGACAGCGCGAGCTGGACGTGCATGCGGCCAATGCCGGCATTGGCACCGACCGCCTGCGGCATTTCCGCCGTCAATTCGTCGACAAACAAGAACGGCATGCCGGCTTCCAGATCGTACAATAGGCGCTGCAAGTCCGCTTGCGCGATCTCGCAACTGATCTGCAGCTTCACCATGCCGCCCTGCGCGCCGACCACGTCGACCTGCGACGATTGGATGATGCCGCCCGCCTTGGTGATCGCGCCGGCGGCGCGCTGCAGCAACGCGGCTCCGGCAACCGTCACGCTCGGTCCTTCGAGGAACGGCGATCCGGTCATGGCGCCGCCGTCCGCCAAAGGCGCCGCCTTGCGGCCTTGCAGGCGCTCGAGCAGGCTCGAGGTTTCGGCCAGCGCGCTCTCGCCGGAATAGATGCCGGCGAGCGCCAGCCAGGTCGTCGTGAGCAGCGCAAGCACGACGGCGCCGTAGATCGTCGCCGCAACCAGCGGCGAATAATTCAACACGCGCTCGATCACGCCGCGGATGCTCATTGGCTCACCGTGTTGACCGGTTCGAGCCTGGCTTCGATGTGGAAGCGATCGCCCGGATCCGACGGCGCGCGCGTGGTCGGCGCGAAGAAGGTGGCGCGGGTGAAGTGCGGCGACTGCTCGATCAGCCGGATCAGCGACGGCGCGTCATGGGTGATGCCGGCGATCTGCAAGGTGTTGCCGTCGATGTGCAGCTCGGTGACGTAGGTGTGGTCGGGCAGGATGCGCGACAGTTCCTCGATCACGATCACGCTGGCCTGGGTTTCGTGCTTGCGGCGCGCCAGCACCGCAAACGGCGAGCTGTCGGCGCCTTGGCGGTCGAGGCGGAGCGCGATGCGGCGCGCGGTCAACTCGGCCGTAAGCTCGGCTTGGCGGCTGTCGAGATAATTCTGCATGACCGCGCCGCCGGCGGTCGACAGCACCGCCGCCGCCGTGACACCGGCCAGAACGAGGCGCAGCAGCCGGCTCAGCCGCGGCCGGTCGAGCAATCCGCGCGCCTGCTGCTCGAACACCTTGATCAGTTCGCGCGTTTCCTCGCCGGCTCGCGTAAAGATCGACAGCGAGGCCGGATGCAGCGCTGCCAGGCCTTTGATGTAGGGTTCGGTATTGGCGCGCGTCGTCGCCGCGATCGTGGTCACGATCTTGCCGGAGCCGGCGGTGACCGGCGTGCCGCAGCCGAATACCGCCTCGGCCGCGGTCCATGGCGTCAAGCGGTCGATCTGCACCCGCACGATGCCTTCGATGAATTCGTTGGCGCGTGCCGGCAGTTCAAGCGGCCGCACCAAAAACCGGCTCGGCCGCAACACCAGCTCGATCCGGCTGCCCTTCGCGGCCCCGGCCAGGTCGGCGCCGCTGAACTGGCCGTTGGCGAAGCTGACCCGCTGCGGGTCGCCGACCGCCTTGCCGGCGCCTTCGAGCGCAAAAAAGTCCGGCTTGTCGTCCTCGACCAGGCGTACCAGGCGCGGCGAGAAGAAGCGCCCGGCAAGCGCGATGACACCGGTTGCGACCGTGTCGGTCCAGTGCGCCAAAATCTCGCCGATGGTCCGCCACAAGGTCATCGTCGGCCGAAATCCAAAGGTTGGTCCGTCGTCCCGTCGAAGGCGTTGCGCCAGGACAGTACACGATACGGAACGGGGCCGTCATCGGGCAGCAAAATCACGGCTTCCGCGGCGCTGCGCCGCCCATTATCGAACGCGACGCGCACGCCCACCCGGAACGACCTGCCGGCATCGGCCGCGCCGGCGCCCTGCCCTAGCCCTAGCCCGGCCAAAAAACCGGGCAGCGACTTGCGATCGAGCGTACCTGTGTCGCGCGCGGCAACGATCGCCTGGACTGTTTCGGGCGTCATGCCCGGCAAGGCGGCGATCACTTGCGGCGCCGCATCGATGACGTCGACCTCCGCCTTGCCGTTGAACACGGTCACGAACGGCAGCATCCGCTCGATCAGAACCGGCGGAATGCCCTGGACGAGCCATAGCTCGCTGACATGGGTGAACGGGGCGTGGCGCGGCGTGTAGTTTAAACCCATGCTGCGATAGCGCGCATTCTCCGGATCGGTATCGATATTTTGCGCCGCGGTTTGCGTACGCCAGGCGACGATGCGTTCGGCATAGTCGCCGGCATCGAGCGGCGAGGCACCGAAGCCGACCAGGAGCCTGGCCAACAGCTCCTTCGGCGCCTGGTTGAGATCGATCCGTGCCGCTTCGGTCTGAAAGACGATGGTCAACTGCGCCGCGCCGATGCGGGCGGTGAACTGGCCGACGGCGGGGCGCTTGTCGTCAGTCTGTCCCAGCAGCTGATAGGCGGCGAGCTCGACACCGGCCGAGACCAGTGGATCGGCAACGGTGGCATCGCCGCTCGCGGCCACCGCGATCGCCGAATTGGTCACATAGATCGCGTAGACCGAAACCAGCGTGGCGAGCGCGGCCAGGATCCATAACACCGCGACGATAATGAAGCCGTCGCTGCCCGACTTTGCCCGTTGCGCTCGTGTTGCGATGCTCATGAGCGGACCCGGATCAGCGCGGCGTGGGTGCAGCAGCCGGCGTTCGATTGCCGGCTGCGGCCGCGCCTTGCGCAATCTGCGCCAGACACTGGTTGACGCTCTTCTCGTGCGCGCACGCGGCGGGCGTGTCGATATGCACCAGCGCCGCCGTTGACACCGCGAGTCGTTGCTGGGTGACGCCGTCGCGCACGATGATGCGGACGCGCCGCGGCAATTCCACGGCATTGCGCCAAGTCGGCTGCCAAACGTCATCGGAGCCGGCATAGGCGAACATCACGCGATAGGGCGAACGCAGCAGCACCACCGGGTCGGCGAGCCGTACTTGCGCATTGGCGTCCATCGGCACGAAAGGCGCGCGTGTACGGACCAAAGCCGGACCGCCTGCGTCGGCGACCTCCTGGAAACGGACGATTTCCAGACCCGGCCGCGAACTCGGCCCGATCGCCGTGCGTACGAAGCTGACACCGAGCTCGCTGCCGTCGAAATACGGCGTCTTCACCGTGGTGTTGGCGGGCACGAATTCGGCCACCGCCAAATCCTCGACAATGCGGTTCAGGCTGAAGGCGAAGCGTTCATCGCGCTCCACGCGCGCCATGCCGTGGTTCCAGTTCGGCAGCCATTGCGCCGTGACGGTGGCAAGCGCGATGAGGATGAACACCATCATCATGACGGCGATCAGCATTTCGATCAGCGTGAAGCCCGCTTCGCCGCTTCTCGGATCGGGTGAAGTGCGCGGCGCGCTCATCCTTGCGGCCTCGGTATCAGGCGCACGGTGTCGAGCCGCACCGGCGGGCCTTCGCTGCCCTGCACCCGCACGGTGATCGCAAGCGGCACCCAACTGACCTTCGGTGGGGCGCCCGTCGCGGCGCTCGACAGTGCGGCGGCCGCATTATCCGGCACATTGCGGTTGAGCAGAACCGCGTCGATGCGCCAGCGGAAATCACCCGACGTGCCGGACTGGGTCCCCGGCTGCAAGGCGTCGCGTGTCGGCAGCGACGCGATCAGGCTCTGCGCGGTTTCAAGAAGCGGTAGGCGGCGGTCGACGGAGTAGATGGTTCTGACGGTGTTGCCCACCACGGCGCCGATGGCGCCGAGCACCACCGCCAGCACCGCGATCGCGACCAAAACCTCGATCAGGGTGAAGCCGGCATTGCCTCGCGGTGGCCGGGCGTCAAAGCGGGCGATGCGGCACCACATCGACGCCTCCGGTCAGCCAGTTGACGCGAACTTCGTAGCCGACGCCGAGATGGGTCAGCGCGATGACGCCGCCGCACGACATTCCCGACGGAAAGAAATCGATCGTCATGTCGATGAGGCGGTCGTAGCAGCGCGTCGCCAGCATGGCATCGACTCGCACGTCGGCCGGCAGTTGCACGACGCGGCCGCCCGAACCGGAGCGGATGGTGCGCGCTTCGGCGTTGACGATGGTCTCGACGCGCACGCGCTGGCGCAGCGCCGCGACCCGGTCGGCTTTGAGCACGGCGGCGGTGGCGACCGCATAACCTTCGAGCCGGGCACGGCTGGTCGCCCGCGGAATGGCGGGAAGGATGATGGCGGCGAGCAGGCCGACGATCGCCAGCACACAGACGATTTCGAGCAGGATGTAGCCGTCCTGCCGCGAGCTTTCGTCAATGCAACGCGTTGGCCTGCGCACTCGCCTGATTGCTTGAAATGTCGGCAGCGGTTCCAGTGCCCCCCTCCTGACCATCCGAACCGAACGAGACGATCTCGTAGGGTGCTCGCTCGACCGGGGACCGATATACGTAAGCGTGTCCCCATGGATCGTTCGGAACGACGCCGCCCTTCAGATACGGGCCGTTCCACTCTTGCGCATTGCCGGGCCGCTGCACCAGCGCGACCAAGCCGTCGCTGGAACCCGGATAGCGGCCCATGTCGAGATAATAAAGGTCGAGCGCGCTGGAGAAGCTCTCTATCTGGATTTTTGCCGCCTTGACCTTGGACTCGCCGAGATAATTGAGCACCCGCGGGCCGACGATCGCCATGATCAGGCCGATGATGGTGATGACCACGAGTATTTCCACGAGCGTGAAGCCGGCATCGCCCCTGCGGAGCGTTGCCGCGGCTTGACGCCCTTGCCGGGCGTATCTCATGTGCATCGTCCTTTCCCCGCTCGAGCGTTCACCCGATGAGCTGGCTCACCGAAACCAGCGCCGTCATCACCGAGACGATCAAGCCGCCAACTACAAGGCTGATGGCGATAATAGCAGCCGGACCAGCAATGCCAACCAACCGGTCCAGCGCGCGCTGCAGTTTGGCCTCGTAGAACTCGGCCACCCGGCCCGCCAAAACCGGCAATTGACCGGTTTCGTCGCCAAGCCGCAGCATTCGCACCGCCATCGGCGGCAATGCGTCGGATTCGCCGAGCGCTTCGGACAGTTTCGCCCCATGGCGCACCCGGTCGACCATCTCTTTCCAGATATCGGCCGGGCCGGTCGTCGCCATGATATCGACGAGTATCCGCAGCGCCGTCGTCAGATGCACGCCGCTGCCTAGCAGCACGCCGAGATTCCGGCAGAATAAGGGCGCGCGGTAATAAGGCATGATCCGGCGCACCAAGGGCAGCCGCGTGAATGCCGCCAGCGCCGCGGCGCGAACCGCAGGCCGCCGCAGCAACAACCAGCCGGCGGTCAGCGTCAGCACCAGACCGATGGCGATGGCGTCGATATTGGCGCGCAGGAATGCCGACAGCGCCAGGAACATCGCCAGCGTCGGATCGATCTTGGCGCCGAGATCGTGCAGCACGGAGGCGAATTGCGGCAGCACGAATGTGAGAAAGAATGTCAGCACGCAGGCGGCGGCGACGAAGATGAACGCCGGATAGCGGATCGCTTCCGACAGCTTGCGCCGCACCGCCTCCGCCCGCATCCGCTCGCCGGCAAGCACTTCGAGCACCTGATCGAGCGAACCGGAAGCCTCGCCGACGCGGATCAGCGCCACATACATCGGCGTGAACAGTTTCGGATAGTGCCCCAAGGCATCGGCGAAAGTTTCGCCGGCGAGCACGTGGGAGCGAACTTCGGCCACGACCGGACGCAACCGGCCGACGTCGCGATCTTCGGACAAAAGTTCCAAGCCGTCATTGACGCGGGCCCCGGCGCGCAGCAATAGGCCAAGGTCGCGGGTGAAAACGGTGACGTCTTCGGCGCGCGGTTGGTTGAACAGGCCGAAACTGCGCCGCGGCGCGGCGTCTTCGACCGTGAGCGTCTCGACCAGAACCAGACCCAAAGTCTCGATGCGGCGCGCCACTTCGCTGGCGGACTGGCCGGCCATGGCGCCCGACACCAATTCGCCGCTGCCATTCATTGCGCGATAGCGGTAGCTCGGCATCGGTTCACCGCACCGTCGTCACGCGCAGCGTCTCCGGTACCGTGGTGACACCGGCCCGGCATTTGGCGACCGCGTCGTCCAACATGGTCGTCATGCCGGCCTTGATCGCGGCTTGGTCGAGCATGTTGGCGTCGGTCTGCGAGCCGACCATGTTGCGCACCTCACCGGTCATCTCCAGCACCTCGAACACGCCGGCGCGGCCACGGAAGCCCGAGGCGCCGCAGCGCTCGCAGCCGCAAGCCTCGTGCACCATGTCGCCGGCCGCAAAACCGATCATCGCGTAACGCGGATCGCGCGCGAGGTCGCCGGCGTCAAGCTTGCGCTGCGTCTTGCAGCGGTCGCACAGCATGCGAACGAGCCGCTGCGCGATCACCGCGCGCAGCGTGGATTTGAGCAGGAAGCCCTCGACGCCGAGGTCGAGCAGGCGCGGCACGGCGGCGGCGGCGGTCTCGGTGTGCAACGTGGTCAGCACCAAATGTCCGGTCAGCGCGGCGTGGATGGCGATATTCGCGGTTTCGGCGTCGCGGATTTCGCCGACCATGATGACGTCCGGGTCTTGGCGGACGAAAGCGCGCAGCGCGGTGGCAAAAGTCAGTCCGATCGACGGCTTGACCTGCGATTGATTGATGCCGGGAATCTCGTACTCGACGGGATCCTCGATGGTGAGAATTTTTCGCGTGGTCTCGTTGAGGATCGACAGCATGGTGGCAAGCGTCGTGGTCTTGCCGCTGCCGGTCGGGCCGGTGATGACGATCATGCCGTGCGGCAGCGCCAGCAGATGACGCAGCGTGCTCTCGTCGCGGCTCGACAGGCCGAGCTTGCTCAATTCGAGCAAGCCCCGGTCGCGCGGCAGAAGCCGCACGGCGGCGCTCTCGCCGTGCTGCGTCGGCATGGTGGCGACGCGCACGTCGATTTCCGAGCGGCCGACGCGCAGCCGCGCGGCGCCGTCCTGCGGCAAGCGCCGCTCGGCTATGTTCAGCCCGGCGAGGATCTTTATGCGCGACACCAGCGCCTGCGGCATGACGCCGGGCGGCGCCGGCATGGCGCGCAACATGCCGTCGACCCGCATGCGCACGGTGAGGCCTGAGCGGAACGGCTCGATGTGAATGTCGCTGGCGCGCAATTCGACCGCGCGCTCGATCAGGTCGTTGAACGCGCGCACCACCGGCGCGCCGCTGGCAAGGTCGCGCAGGCTGTCGATATCGTCGTCGCTATGGGGGCGCTCGCTGGCCTCGGCCTCGGTGGTATCGCCGCCGTCGAGACGCTCGAGAATGGTGGTGATGTCCTCGAACGAGGCGATCACCAGTTCTATCGTTTCGCCGAACACGATCTCGGCGGCGCGGATCGCCGCGGTGTCCATGGGATCGGCGACCGCCAGTTTGACGGTGCCGCCTTTGGACCGGAACGGGAACACCATGGATTCGCGCAGGAACCGCCGGGAAAAACCCTCGACCTGGGCCTCGCTCGCCAATAGGTCCGGCAGGCTTATGCGTTCAAGCTTGAAGAACCGGGCCACCTCATCGGCGAATTCGGCGGCCGGCAGGTCGGTGGATTCCCACAATTCCCGCAAGGCTTTGACGGCGGGCGCCCCGGACTGTCCGACGCCGGCCGCTCGGCCGGCGGGCAGCGAATACTTCTGCAGAAGGTAAGCGCCAAATTTCTCCGATGATACGCCTTGCATGGGTGTTCACACAGCAGTGCGACGGCCGGGAAATCGGGGAGCAACAACCTATGTAACTTGACTTTCTCCCATAAATAACAAACGGTTGTGGGACTGTCAAAAACGCCGTGCTAGAACCATAAAGTTCCGCTAAGTCTGTGTGGTCCCGGTGGATCCGCAGGGATGGTGCGGGGTGCGTAAGGGGTGGGCGTAGTGCTGCGAGGACTGGGTCCGGCGGGGATTCGTTGGCTCGTGCTTGGCGCGGCGGCAGTCGTCCTTGCCGCATGCCTGCTGCATGATCCGTCGGACGAGGCCAAGCCCAACGACGTCCGCGCCCAATCGGTCACCGACCAACTGCGCGCCGCCGACCTCTCGCCTAAGGCGCCGTTTGCGGTCAACAACAGCGGCATCGGCAACCCGCAGCCGTCAGCCGCAGCGATCTATCTGGGCGACACCACCGCGCCGGTCAAAGCGTCGAACGATGCCGGCAGCGACGCGGCCAGCGACGGCTATGACCTGAATTTCGAGAACGCGCCGGTCACCACCGTCGCCAAAGTGATCCTCGGCGACATTCTCGGCGTCGGCTACACCATCGATCCGCGAGTCCAGGGCACGATTACGCTGGCATCGGGCCGCGCGGTGTCCAAGGCCGACGTGCTGTTCGTGCTGGAAAACGCGTTGCGCATGTCCAACGTGGCGATGGTCCGTGACCGCAATGGCTACCGGCTGATCCCGGCGGCGGACGCGACCGGCAGCGGCTTTATCGATACCAACGCGGCGACGCAAGCCGGCTACGGTGTCAGCGTGGTGCCGCTGCATTACGTCTCGGCGCAAGCCATGCTCAAACTGCTCGACGGCTTCGGAATCAAGCCCAATTCGGTGCGCGTCGACAACGCGCGTAATCTGGTCATCATCCAGGGCACCGGCCCGGAGCGCCGCGCCGCGGTCGAGACCATGCTCAGTTTCGACGGCGACTGGATGCGCGGCCAATCGGTCGGCGTATTTCCAATTCGCAACTCCACGCCTGACCCGATCGTCACCGAGCTCGAGAAGATCACGGATGCCGGCGAAGGTGGGCTCAGCCAGAACCTGATCAAGTTCCAATCGGTGTTGCGGCTCAACGCCATACTCGTTGTTACCCGCAAGCCCGAATACCTCAAGACGATCGCGACCTGGATCAAGCGTCTCGATGCGTCGGATACCGCAGGCATCAGCCTGAGGGTCTATCCGCTGCATTACGGCAGTGCCAAACAGGTTGCGGGCCTGCTCAACGAGATTTTGGTCGGGCGCGCCGCCAGCGGTCTCGATTCGGCGCAGAGTCAGCTCGCGCCGGGCGGCGGCGTGTCGATTGCCTCTTCGGGTGGCCCGCTGTCCGCCCTGAGTGCGCAGCCACCGATGGCGATGGCGCAAGCCGGAGCCGGCGGCGCAACCGCCGCCACGCGCCCGGCCGGAGCGAGCGGCGGCGGTGCCGTAGCCACCACGACGGGGACGAATGATGTTTCCCAAGGTGGACCTACCGGGGCGGGTGGCGCCCTTGGCGGCCGCAATGCCGACAGCATTGTGCCGAACATTCGCATCACGCCCGACATCACCAACAATTCGATCCTGGTCTACGCTAGCCAGGAGACCCAACACATTGTCGAACAAACGCTGCGGCAGATCGATCGGCCGCCGATGCAGGTCGCTATCGACGCGACGGTAGCCGAGGTGACGCTCAACGACGCGCTGACCTACGGCGTCCAATATTTTCTGAACACTCACAATGTCGGGCTGATCAGCACGATCAGTTCAACCGCGGCAACGACTCTGTCCGGCGTGTTTCCCGGTTTAAATCTTTTTCTCGGACAATCGGCATCGATGCCAAACGTAGTCATCGACGCGCTGCATAACGTGACCGAAGTCAGGGTGCTGTCGAACCCATCGCTGGTCGTGCTCAACAATCAAGCCGCGACGTTGCAAGTGGGCAGCCAAGTCCCGATCTCGACCGGAACTGCGACGGTGCTGACGGCAAACAACACGGTCGTCAGCACGATCGATTATCGCAACACCGGCGTCATCCTGCGCGTCGTGCCACGGGTTAGCGCCAATGGTAACGTCATCATCGACGTCGAGCAGGAAACCTCGAACGTCACGCCCGGCTCGGCCGGCAGCCTGACACCGACGATCTCCGATCGCCACGTAAAGAGTTCGATTTCGGTCGCCAGCGGACAGACGGTCCTATTGGCCGGGCTGATCAGCGACGAAAACGACCGCACCCGGCAAGGTATTCCAGTGCTCGACAAGATTCCCGGCATTGGCGACCTGTTCTCGCAGCAGAGCGGCACCAAGGTCCGCACCGAGCTGATCATCTTCATCCGGCCGACGGTGATTCGCGATCCCGTCGATGCCCACATGGTGGCCGAGGAGATGCGCTCCAAGCTCAACGGCGAGCAGGTCGGAGGAAACTTCCCCGGCCTGCATAATGGACCCGTCCTGCGTCCGTGACGCGGGCACGCCGGTGCGCGGCAATGTGCTCGTCATCGTTTTGATCGGTGCGCTTGCGGTTGGCTTGAGCTTCGCGGCAAGTCCCGATTGGCGCGGCGTGTTCGGCGCAGCGCTGGCGCTGCTGATGCTGGCGATCGCGGTCAGCGACATCCGCCATTTCATCGTTCCCGATGTGTTGTCGGCAAGCGCGTTCATACTCGGCTTGATATTCGCCGGACTGTTAGACGATGCGCCTCTGGCCGAGGCGATCTTGACCTGCCTGTTGCGCGCCGCGGCGGCGGCGCTGCCGTTGCTGGCGCTGATGCTGCTCTATGAATGGTGGCGCGGACGGCCCGGCCTCGGCCTAGGTGACGTCAAGCTTGCGGCGGTCGCCGGCGCCTGGCTCGATTGGTTCACCATCGTCGCGGTGATCGAGGTCGCGGCGCTAGCGGCGCTAGCGGCTTACGCGGTGTGGCGCTATGTGCTGCGCCGGCCGATCGTGGCGACGACGCCACTGCCGTTCGGGCTGTTCCTGGCGCCGGCGATTTGGGCCGGCTGGCTCGCGCAAATGGCGTTAGAGCGCTAGGATCATGTTCAAGGCCCCAACGACCGGACAGAGCAGGACCACGATGAGCGAACAAGCGCGCGCCGCCCGCCAAAGCCGACCTTCACTTGAGCAAATGAAGTTCGGACGGCGATGCAATGCTTCAATCTGACCAAGTCGGTATGCAGGCGAAATCGCTTGCCGCGACCATAGCGGACGGCTCGGCAACGATTGGCGTCATCGGTCTCGGGTATGTCGGGTTGCCGTTAGCCGCAACTGTCGCGCAGGCGGGCTTTAGAACGATCGGCTTCGACATCGATGGGGACAAGGTGAAGCTGCTCAACGGCGGCGCATCCTATATCGATGCCGTGCCGCCAAGCCGACTCGCCGAGATCGTGCAAGCAAAACGATTCCGCGCCAGCACGCAGTTCGAGGAGCTGTCGGCGTGTGACGTCATCGTCATATGCGTGCCCACCCCGCTGACGCGCAACCGCGATCCCGATCTGTCCTTCGTGACGGCTACCGCGCGACACATCGCCCGGCACATCAGGCCACTTCAGCTCGTCGTGCTGGCATCGACCACGTTCCCCGGCACCACGACCGAGATCGTCAAGCCGATCCTTGAGGAGTCCGGACTGAAATCCGGGTTCGATTTTTTCCTGGGCTATTCGCCCGAGCGCGAGGACCCGGGCAATGCGCAATATCAAACCGCCGCGATTCCGCGCATTGTCGCCGGCGACGGCGCCGACGCCCAGAGCTTGATAAATGATTTTTTTCGATCTGTGGTACGGACAACGGTGCCTGTTTCATCCCCGGCCACGGCTGAGGCGGTGAAGATCACCGAGAACGTTTTCCGCGCAGTCAACATCGCGCTGGTCAACGAACTGAAGGTTATCTACGACGCCATGGGCATCGACGTCTGGGAAGTCATCGATGCCGCGGCGACAAAGCCGTTCGGCTACATGCCGTTCTACCCGGGACCGGGACTTGGCGGACACTGCATTCCGATCGACCCGTTTTATCTCTCCTGGAAATCCAAGGAATATGAACAGGCTACCCGCTTCATCGAGCTAGCCGGCGAAATCAACCTATCGATGCCGCGTTATGTGGTCGATCGGATGGATGCCGAACTCGACCGGCGGTTCGCGATCCCGCCCAGCAAAGCACGCGTTCTGATCCTCGGCATCGCCTACAAAAAAAACGTGGCCGACGTACGTGAAAGCCCTTCGCTCAAGCTCATAAAATTACTTGAGGAGCGTGGCACGCAGGTCGAATTTCACGACCCCCATGTCGCCGCCATCCCGCCGACACGCGAGCACCCCGAATTAACCGGGCGCAAATCCATCGCGCTGAACGTGACGACGCTGCAAGCCTTTGACTGCACGCTGCTGGTCACCGATCACGATTCAGTCGATTATCGTCTGATCGCGGCGCATGCGCGGTTGGTGATAGACACCAGAAACGCATTTGCCCGAAAGGGCATCAGCGGCGATCATATTGTGAAAGCCTAGAGCGCAATATACCGCCGCCCAGGCGTGAATGGATCAAGTCCATCGAGCATCACAGGCTATTGCTCGAGGCGCGGCCGCCACGCCAATGCTTCCATGCGGGCCTGCGCAAGCTCGCCGAGCGTCATTTTGGTCCGGACCGCATCCCGCATGCGGGTACGATCGTCGGCTGCCGGTTTCGGCGCGGCGGCCGTGGCGAGGATCAGCCACTTTTCGGCCTCGATGACATTGACCGGCACCCCCTGCCCCTTGTCGTACAGCAAGCCCAACTCGTACTGTGCCCCCGAATGCCCCTGGTCGGCGGCGCGCCGGTACCAGATGGCAGCTTGTGTGTAATCCTGTGGAACTCCGCGGCCCGTCGCGTAGAGGTAGCCCATATACGCCTGCGCTTCTGGATTTCCGCGTTGCGCTATCGGCGAGAGGTCTCTGGCGGCGGCTCCATAATCCTGGCGCGCCATGGCGGCAACGCCGCTCCGTACCGTCGATCCGGCCTCAGCAGGGTCGACTACTGCAGCCCCCGCCAACACGTTCAATAGCAAAACCAGCAGTAATCCGTGCTTTGAAAAACGGATCATGGCGCAACAAATTCCACCTGGACCCATATTTCTCACCGCCCCCGCTATTGCGGCATTGAACTTATCATAGCCCACCCGCCAGCTCCATGATTGCGGACAAATAAGCCGCATTCGCACACGATATCAAGCCCCAACGGGTCACACGCACATTGCGCCGCGTTACATCGCTGCTAAAATGCACGCAAGTTCGCCAACCTTAGGGGTTATTGGAGAATTGACTGAAAGGTTCGCCACTGCCGATCGACCCTAATGCGTCTAGCTAAGCGGACAAAGCAGCGAGGACGCAAACCACAGGGCTGACCAGTATGCACGAACTCCGCCCACCTGGGACAGCGAACTAATTCATGCAGTTTAATTCCTTTGAGTACTTGTTCGCATTTCTTCCAATCGTCGTTACCCTCTATTGGATATTTCGAACATCCGTTATCAGCAAATACGTTATATTTATCGCCAGCTGCATCTTCTATGGTTGGATTCATCCCTGGTTCTTGATACCGATGTTCGGATCGACCATCGTTGATTACATTATCGCGCAGAGAATTCACGATACATTGGATGAGCGAATACGCCGCCGCCTGTTATGGACGAGCATCAGTTTCAGCTTATCGCTGATGTGTTTTTTCAAATATGTGGAATGGGTGACCCAAGGATTCGCCGGCCTCGGTCCGATTGCCGGCTTTGCCCTTCTACCAGCACCGGTTCGCGTCATTCTGCCACCGGGCATTTCGTTCTACACATTTGAAACAATCTCATACACCATCGACGTCTATCGCGGCGATTTCAAGCCGCGACGAAAGCTGCTTGATTACCTGACTTTCATTGTCTTCTTTCCGCATCTTGTAGCGGGCCCAATCCGACGCGCTCGTGATCTCCTCCCTGTCCTTGCATCGTATCGCCCTCCGATCACGTGGGAGGCAGCAAGCCAAGCCATCTTTTTCATCGTGTGGGGAATCTTGCTCAAAGTTGTCGTTGCTGACAATTGCGGGGCCATTGTCGAGAATATCACAACGACTATTCGGCAAAGTGGAACCCTCCCAACAGGTTATGGTCTTGTCTTTGCCTACGCTTTTGCCTTTCAGATTTACTGCGATTTTGCCGCCTACTCGTTGATCGCGCGAGGCTCAGCCCTGCTATTTGGTGTCGACGTGCAGAGAAACTTCCTCACGCCTTATTTTGCCTCCAACCCGTCTGAGTTTTGGCAGCGCTGGCACATCAGTTTATCGACCTGGTTGCGCGATTATCTATATGTCCCGCTCGGAGGCAATCAACGCGGCCTGCTGATTACCGTCCGCAACCTTTTAATTGTTATGTTCCTCGGAGGTCTTTGGCATGGTGCGGGTGTTTTCTTCATTCTGTGGGGGCTTTGGCACGGACTTCTGCTTGCATTTTACCGAGTGTGCCCGATCGACGAATGGTTGACACGCGTGTTCGGCGTGGCCGGCAAGGCTGTCTCGATATTGCTGTTCTTTCACCTCGTTTGCTTCGGCTGGATTCTCTTTCGCTCAAACATCCACGATTTTCCAATCATCATGAAATCAATCGCCGGTTTGAGTTTCCGTCAGCCACATCTCGGGATGCCGAATACGGCGCTAGCGCTTGGATGGTGGGTTTGCATCTTTATGACGCCGGTTATCCTCTCAGACTTTGTCGGCTACCTTCACCGCTGCGAGTTTCCCGACCTTTGGAGCGCGACACCACTGGCTGGGCGTGTACTCCTGCTCGTCGCCATTTTCTATGCGATCGTTTTCTTTGGGGCGCGCCAAGCCAACGAATTCATCTACTTTGCCTTCTAAAGTGCAACAATGTCCGGATTCCATAATAACTCGAAAGCCGCCATAGGATTGAAGAAATGAGGTTTCGGACATTCATCTTGCCCTGGCTTATCTCGATACTGGTAATCGGCACGATCGAAGCCATGATTTATGCTGTCTATCGACCAACGATCGTCGAGCGCAACGACTTTCTGGTGCTACCGATCCAGCGATTTGCTCAAATGCTTCCGGAGCGTTGGATCATCTGGAACAAAGTGCGAAAGCTTCCAGATCTACAACCGATCGCAGTACAGGCTGGGGACAGTTCCGGACTGTACGGCATCATGCCCGACGTTGTCTCGCAATATATTGGAGGTCAGCAATATCTCGATTTGAGCTGCTGCGCCAACCAGGGTTTTCGCGGTTATCTTGTGCTTCTGGAAACAGCCCTAAAAAATTACCGTTCCCTCAAGTATGCTGTCGTATACGTTAGTCCGACAGTAACGCTCGGTGACTCTCAGTGGATTAGTAACGCGCCCGACGTATTCCTAAGCCCGGGAGTCACGATACCGATGCTTAGTGATGCAATGTATGACAATTTCCTAAGCTATCGAAAATATTTGTATCCCCCCTCGAATTCATTGCGACCGCGGATCTACGAAAAGGTGCTTTTTGGCAGAGGGGCGCCGCGTAATCCCCCCGCGGAGCGAGAGCCAAACCCGGTCTTTGAACGGGCCGATGTCATGCCAATACGCAATGGTTACATGATCGAGCACGACCTCCAGATTGACATCCCTGCAGGGTGCGCTTCAATCCTCGCGCCACGCGATCCATCGACTGAAAAAACCTATTGGGAGCTTTTCGCTCGCGCATTCACGGAAATGGCGAGCAAGTATCATGTGACGCCGGTGCTGATTTTCGGACCGACCGCCTTTGCTGCCTGTGAATTGAACCAAGAATTTCGCAATACAATTGCGAACCTTCGCATTGAATATTCTTCACTGAGGATACCGCTCGATCCCATCGAGACCTGGCCACCCGATTTCTTTTCAGTGCCCGCCCATGTACAGCACACGTTCGCAATCGAGGCGTCGCGGCGAGTTGGCCGTGTCATGCGGGCGCTGGAGACCGGCCATGAAATGGCGGAGAATCTTGTCGCAGAAGGGCCACTGACGTCGGATCCGACTATGCACGTTATCGACGCGACCGTGGTGGAGGAATGCGGCTGGGCGCCCGACTACAAGGAGGGTTATATCGGGGACGTGACCGCACCCATTAAGGATGAGTGTGACGGTAAAACGAGTTGCTCGTATAAAAAGGGCAGCGACCCGCGCGATGTGGTACAGCCCGCTCAATCCTGCAAGGCAGTCTACTCAGTGGATTATAAATGCGACGGCGAACCGGTCCGTTCCTTTCGCGAGGAAGGGCGAAACTTATTTGGTGGTATTCTGAAGATCGATTGCAAAAACATGTCATATCTTGCTCGCGACCCAATGCCCTATGGCGTTCAAATTGCCTACGCCACCTTCGGAGGAGACCGAGGCGGCCCGATCGGGAACGCCACGACGCCGGTAGCTGCACATTGCCAAGGCCGCACGGACTGTACGCTAATTGTGGACCCAACAAAGCTCGGGGTCGGGATGAACGCGTCGTCCGGGAGCTTGCAAATCGTCTATCGCTGCGACCGAGAACTTGCGACACGCGTAGTGACCGTTCCCGCAGCAGAATCTGGTCAGACGGTTCGATTGAGCTGCCTTTCGCGCTTAGAGAAATCATCGAACACAATTGCAATCACGAGCGCGACTTACGGCAGCGAGTGCGGCGCCGCGCGCGGAAACGCCGATTACGTGATCGCATCGCTATGTGAGGGCAAGACGCACTGTAATCTTCCAGCGCTACATGCGACGCTAGCTAAAGCTGCTCCAGCCTGCGCTAAGGATTTGTCAGTGGAATTTCGCTGCGGCCAGGATCCGACAGTCAGAGTTGCAAGCTTATCGTCGGGCGATATGGCCCCACCACAACTGGAGTGCGCCGCACGCTAAGGAGCTTGCGTCGCAGAGGCCTCGTTTAGGTCATGAGATTGTAACCGATGGCGATCGATCCGTTCACAATGCTCGTAGCGGTTGATCTCGATGATCGCGGCGAAATCGTTCTTGCCGAGGCACTTCGCTTAGCCCGTCGTATGAATGCAATCGTTGATGTGGTGCATGTAGCGCCTCCGGACCCTTCAGGTTTCATTGGATATGCGGCAGGTCCGGATAGTGTGCGAGAATCTGTGGCGAGGCGTCTGCGGACCGAACATCGCACGGTGCACGGCCTTCGTGAGAAGATCGAAGCCGCAGGCGTTACCGTGGGGCAAACACTGACAATCCAGGCAGAGCTTGCCAAAGGCATCATCGCGGAAGCTAAGCGGCTCAAACCCGATATACTGGTCATTGGCCATGGTCGGCATAGCGGCTTATTTCGATCTCGCAGCCTGGCGGAAGAAGCAATCGAGGACTTACCCTGCACAGTGATGGTCGTTCTGACCCCCACATCAGGGTAATCTCCGCTTTCAGAGACTATTTTCTGTCGATTTCGGGTGAACAATTTGGTGTTCGGTTTTGCGTGATCGGCTACCGACTGAGATACATTAGTGCCTACCATGGACGCCGAGACCATTCACCAGAATCTCTGCCGCATAAGTTGCCAAACCGCGCTGATACCGACGGCCATATAAGCGATCCGAGCATAAGGACCAAAGGCCGCCGCTGCAGCATCGTATCCGAAAAAGCCGAGTATACCCAGATCAAGGCCGCCTACAATAATCAACACCAAGGTTGGGAAATCGATCAACCACATGGAAATATCCTCCGATACACTCGAACTGCCACAGATCCAATCATATCAAACATTCTCAGGATTTATCAAACCCTGAGAAGGACAACGGATCGTGCTGTAGCGGGTGAATGGGAAAGCGTCGACCTTGATCACCGCCGGCTACCCGACCTGAAGCCGATGTCCTGATTTTCGATCATCGCCTTGGACCTCGATCGAGGTGGGAATCGGTACGATCGTCAGCAAAGATCGCCGCTCGCGAACATCAGCTGTTACACCTGCACCTTCAACCGCCGGGAATGCGAGGTGCGAGTGGCAGGACAGCGGAGGGCAACGGAACTTGCAATACTTCAGGATCCGAAGCCAAAGGCAGGGGCGGCGCGACAGTGGACGGCCGCAACTCGGGGACAACCACACCAACCGCCTCAGAGCTCGGCACAGGTGGTGAGACTGTCGATGACGACGGCATTGGAACCGGTACCAGCCCCTCGACCCTGCCGGGAACGTTCTGTGTTCCAAGCTGTGTTCCAAGCACGGTGAGCTGGATCCGACCGTCGCTCATTTTGACAACGAAATTGTAGCCTTCCAGAATGCGCGTCAATACACGCCGCAGCGAGCCCTGATAAGTTCCGGTAATTCGCCTTTCGAGATTGACAGACGATCTGTAATGCAAATTGAATTCTTGGACGAGAGCCGAAAGGATTTCCTCAATCGAGGTATTCTGCGCCGTGATACTAACGGCCTGCGGATTGCCGCTCACTTGCACTGCGGCGAGCGCCGACGCCGGAGTGATCGCCAAAGCGGCGACGAGTGCGGCAGCGGCATGAGAGGGGGGTCGGTAGAACACATTTGATATTAGGACCCTCATTTCTATTTCTCCACAAGTTAAAGGTATTGCAATGACGGCAGTCCCGATGATTCTTCTAAAGTGTAACTTCTCGGCCACCGACCAACAGCAAAATCCAGCCGTCGTAACCTTCGCTGGATTTCAGGCACACTATATCACACGTCGCCGCCTAGACGAAGACCGCATAAGTGTCGGCGGCATAAATGACGACGCCAAGTAGGCTGAGCGAAGATTGCTCCAGCTCAACGGATGCCGATAGGGTTTTGACTTGTTCGATGCTCGGCGCAATGACGGCCGGCATGGGTGCGCGGCACGACGGCGAAAAGAGCGGGCGCTCACTGGTCCCGTGAAGCGTTCCAGGGGGAATATCCCATGGCGGATTGGCGCTGGGGCGACATTCGGCGCGGATTGTATCGAAACTTAAAAGTCGCTGGAAGCAGTAGCGTCCCACGGAGTGTCCCACCAGGCTTTTGCAGCGGGAAACCGACCGACCATAGTAAATCAATTTGGCTTGGCGCGAAGCAGGAACTGCTGGCGGCCCTCCAATGGCGCTGCCCCCACTCAGTCGGTATGGAGTGACTGTATTTGCCAGTTGCTTGCTAAACCGCCAATACCGAGCGCTGCCAGGAGTTGGTTTCCGTTCAGCTCCCAGATTCCCACCGCGCCGCTATTACTGTCCCGCAAGAGAACGTCGCTCTTCGCGTCGCCATTGAAATCGCCTGTCTCGATGATCTGCCAATTGCTTGGCAAAACGCCGATAGAAAGCGCCGCCAGGACCTGATTTCCGTTCAGTTCCCAGATCGCTACCGTGTTGCTATTGCTGTCCCGCCAGAGAATGTCGCTCTTGCCGTCGCCGTTGAAGTCGCCTGTGCCGACGAACTTCCAGTTGCTCGTCACCGAGCCGACAGCGAGCGCCGCCAGGACCTGGTTTCCGTTCATCGCCCAGATCGCCACCGTGTTGCTATTGCTATCTTGCAAGAGAATGTCGGTTTTGCCATCGCCATTAAAGTCGCCAGTGCCGACGATCGACCAGTTAATTGCCAATCCACCCACAGCACCCGCAGACAGGATCTGATTTCCATTCATCAACCAGACGGCCACCGTGCCGGAATTGCTGTCACGCAAGAGAATGTCGGTCTTACCGTCGCCGTTGAAGTCGCCCGTGCCGACGATCAACCAGTTGCTTGCCAGACCACCTACAGCAAGTGCCGCGAGCAATTGGCTTCCATTCATCTCCCAGATGGCCACCGTGCCGGAATTGCTGTCACGCAAGAGAATGTCGCTATTGCCGTCGCCGTTGAAGTCGCCCGTGCCGACGATCGACCAGTTGCTTGTCAATCCACCCACAGCGGTCGCAGACAGAATCTGGTTTCCATTCATCAACCAGTTCGCCACCGTGCCGGAATTGCTATCACGCAACAGAACGTCGCTGTTCATATCGAAATTGACGTCGTGGGTGAGAGCGAGAGTCGCATAGGCACCGACGCAATTCTGAGCCGAATTGCTGTATTCCGGCTGGATATCATAATCGTTGGCGCGAAGGTATATCGGGTTTTGCCTGATGTTATAGCAGATGTCTCCGATTTCGTTGCCATCGGATGTGCGAAACCATGCATTGAGATCAGGATCGGTGATCGTCTCAGTAATTTCGTGGGATAATACGCTATTGGTCGAATCCTTCAGGATTCCATTGGGCCCACCGGTCGTTTGGCATCCCGACACGTTTTGGTACGGCATGGCCTGGTAGATGACGTGGATAGGGTTACCTATCGCATCCGTCGCATCGAAGGATCCATGGTAGGCGCAGAAGCTGAAGGTGCCGCCACCGCAATTGCCGTCAGGGCAATAGCACGAGGTGCTGTTGTTGAAGCAGAGATCCTGACCCGCTGGTAGAAACAAAGTGTACATCGCCTGATAGCCACCACCGCCGCCACTCGGAAACTGTGCTTTTATCAGGTTCACAACGAAAGTCTGGACATCCGAGTCACTTATCGTATGCGCCACGTTCCCCTGGGTCCAAACAAAGCCCTGACTACTGGTAGTGTATCGTCCGCTGGTTTTGAGAACGCTTGGCTTCATATATTGGTCCGCCACGTGAACGAAATTGCTATTAAAAAAATCATTCAGGAAGCCAAACGGATCGCCATTATCGCTGAAACAACTGCTGATGCAGTTGAGGAAGTAAAATGTGTGCGTCGTCTGCGTAACTACTGGCCCACCATGATCACTCATAACTCCGCAGCCATTGAAGCATGTTGCCGGTATCGGCGCGGGCGAAACCTGGGTGGGTCGGCTGTCGCAATCAGGAAGAATGCGCCGCGATGCGGGCCGGCCCTGTGCGGGCCTAATGGGCAATATATGACACCGGTGGTCTGTTGCCACTGCTCGAGGAGCCGCTCTCGCCGTCGGCGCCCTTACCTCGATCACGGTTGTGGCCGCCGTTGCATCATCCCGCACTGCGCTGTTCGCACGCGGAAGTCCGATCACTAGTCCGAACGTCCCAACCACAGCGAGTGCCGTATTGAAGACAGTCCGGCAGAATGCCAGCCGCAGACAATCCATCGCTGTGATTCTCACCCTGGTACGGATCCAGCCCTCGAAGCGACCAATTATGCGCAACGGTTTTGTACTGACCCAGTGCCACCAGAATGTGCAAACCGTAGTGGCATATCTAAGTTTGTCAAGATACTGCAATTGCAGGAGCCATTTGTGTGCGCGTAAGAGCAGAACCGAAGATCGCGAAATTCGGTTGCTGTTTCCACGAACAGTGATTCGGTCGCCCAAGGTCGATTTTCTTTGGAGGCAACGCGATGACGGGGCGTCTCAACGTCGGTTGATGAGGGAGTGCCAGAAGACCATCTTGTTCGCGAGGTTGCCAAAGTTCTCGACCTGACAGGAAACACGTCTGGATGCCGTTCGCCGCATCTCAGGTGCGCCCTGTGGCTCGGTCGTCCGCGGTTCCGCGGCCAGAACCGAAGAACTTTCACAGGCTCCTCAAACTGGTCTTCCAACCACCGCCATTAGTATTGTCATGCCTCGCATAGCCAATGTGGGCCTCGGCGGCGCTAACTTGAGGCCACTACTCCCATGGAGCAAATGGCAAGCGACTACCTCCAAAGGATCGCGTCCGCTGTCAGGCTCTTATGATGAGCATGGACTCAAAAAAGCGTCACATTCCCGGCATGCACATTGTTGCTCGTAGAAAAGTCGGGCCCAGCGTGAGTTGACTTCCCGCACCTGAGGTGGGTTCGATCAAATGGATAGAAGGGCTCGGCACCACTGTCGCACGGGCCACTGAGACTCGGCTACCAAAAAAATCAGAGAAGAAATGCGACCGTGAGCGCTTTATCAGTCGGTATTGAGGGACTGGATTTTCCAGTTGCCGGGCAGAACGCCTATACTAAGCGCCGACTGGATAATGTTTCCATTCATCAACCACACCCCCACGGTGTTGCTGTTACTGTCTTGCAACAGAATGTCGCTCTTCCTATCGCCGTTGAGGTCACCCGTCTCGATGATTTTCCAGTTGCTTGGCAGCACGCCCACACTGAGCGCCGACTGGATCATGTTTCCGTTCATCAACCACACCCCCACGGTGTTGCTGTTACTGTCCTGCAACAGAATGTCGCTCTTCGCATCGCCATTGAAGTCACCGGTGCCGACGATCGACCAATTGCCTGGTAGCACGCCTACACTGACCGCGGCTGCGATCATGTTTCCATTCATCAGCCACATCGCCACGGTGTTGCTGTTGCTATCCCGGATGAGAATGTCGGTCTTCCCGTCGCCATTGAAGTCACCGGTGCCAACAATCGACCAATTAGCTGGTAACACGCCCACACTTTGCGCCGACTGGACCGAACCTCCGTTCATAAACCAAATGCCTACGGTGTTGGTATTGCTGTCCCGGATGAGAATGTCGGTCTTGCCGTCGTAATTGAAGTCACCGGTGCCGACGATTGACCAATTTCCTGGTAGCACGCCCACACCGACCGCCGACTGGATCGAACCTCCGTTCATAAACCAGATCCCCACGGTGTTGCTGTTGCTGTCCCGTATCAAAATGTCGGTCGTCCCGTCGCCATTGAAGTCACCGGTGCCGACAATCGACCAATTGCTTGGTAGCGCGCCCACACCAATCCCCGACACGATGGTATTCCCGTTCATCAACCATTCCCCGACCGTAGGGGAATTGGTGTCACGGAAGAGAACGTCGCTAGTGCCGCTGCTGTTGAAGTCGTGGGAGGCCGTGTTCTGAACCACGTGCGGACCGATCGTCACGCTGGTCGGTGTCGAGTAGATACCGTTGGCAATTACAAAAAGACTACTTGGACCGGTCTCCATACTAGCCGGCACTGTGAATGCGAATGCTCCAACCGCACCGGGGGCCACTGACGTCGTCCAGCCAAAGGTGCGGGCATAGAAGGTGTGTGTGGTCGCCAGGTTTTCGATGATCACCAGCGGAAAATTGGTATTCGCCTGGACATCGTCGCCATACGCCGCCCCCTGCGATAACCCAGACAACTGTGTGCCGCCGAGGTGATAGGTGTCACCCAGACCGAGGTTGGTGGGGACCGAGTCTATAACCGGTGCCCAGGAGCTGTTAAAACCGCCATTCGCCTGGTAGATCTCGACCGTTCCGCTGAGGTCGGTCTGCAGGATTTGTCCAGTGGGCAACACGACGAAGTTTACCTGAAAAGAAGTAACGTTCGCCGCATTCGTCGTGTCGCCTACCTGGGTGATGGTATTGTTGGGCGCAGCGCTGAACTCGAAGAAATGCACCGGTTTTTGGAACAAACCCGGGCTTGCAGCAAAAAGAATGTTGCCATTGTTGAGGATGGCCGCAGGTGCATCGGCGAGATTGTAGTCAACGCCCAAAACCACTGGGAGGGTCGGGCCTGCCGTCCAGGTGCCACTGGTAGAGTCGTAGATCGAAGTATTAGCGACACCGCTAGTGGTGGCGCCGAAAGCGACGACCGTACCGTCCGGTCGTAAAATCTGCGGCCCCATCTCAAACGATTGGTTCGGCGGGCCACAATCGGGCAATTTCACGATCGTACTGCCCGCGTCGGACCAGCCGCCGGTGCTCGGGTTGTAAACCTCGGAGCGGAATGGATTAGCTCCGCTCGGACAGTTCGGGTAATCGCTTTCGTAAACATCGACCGTCAGCACGTTGCCGTTGGGCAACGGGGTCCAACCTTCTTCGTTGTTGTCGCCGTCGATCTTGCCGGTCCCGGTCGGCGTCCAGGTCAGGTTTGCGGGGTTGAGCAGTGCGTCCTGGGCGGTGCAGCAATTGGAGAGCATGTACGTGCCGGTGGCCAGCAGGATGCTCGAGGCATCGCCGATCTTGGCCCAGCCGCTCGGCGGCGTCACCGCTGTCCAATGGTTGGTCAAGGGATCATAGATTGCGCCCAGCGTGGTGTCGGCGCTCGGTGTATGGCATCCGTCTACAGGATTGTTGTACTCGCCGCCTTCAACGATGAACCGGCCATCCGGTAGCACCGCGGAAGCGAAAAATCGGGGCTGGTAACCGCTCGGCAGAGACGCGATCGTCGTCCAGGTACCGTTGATGTAGGTGTTGTAATAGGTGCTATTCGGGTCCGGTGTCAGCCGATACCAGTTACCCGTGCAGGTGGCGTACATGACAACGGTGCCATCGGTGAGCACCATCGGATTACTCATCCCCGATGCAGGCGGCGGGTTGGTCGTCGGAGTCCAAGTGCCGCTCGCCGGCGGTGCCACCGCAGGTGAACGCGCGGCCGGCATGCCTTGCGGGACCCGCGGCAGCTGCGCCAGCAGATTCTTTAAGGCTTGCGGATTTTGCGAATAGAATAGTTTACGTGCCTGGGACAAAGGGGGCGCTAACGTCCCTAATGTTTCCTGCGGCCCCACGATTGCAGTTTGTGCCCAGACAGGGAGTGGGCACAGCGTTGTGAGCGCGCCTGCGACACCGAGTACGGCGATCGCAGCGAGTGTGAGAAACCGGTTCATCATGCTTTCCCTCAAAACAAAAACGTTCAGCTGATCGGGTTGTCTTGTGATCAGCTGCAAAACACTTGCTGCGCTATTCACCCGTCGAGCCGTCGATAATGTTGTGTAAGAACGCGAATTCGAAAGAGTTTGATAGTCGACTTTATCAGAGCACTTGGCGAGCTTTGCCGGAAACCGTGAGGATGTCTTGTCAACAGGTTGAGGCCGTCGCAAGTTACGTCTTCTGCCTCAATTACACCACGAATTAGGACGCGTGTAAATTCGAATTTGGATTAGATCCGGTCGCCCGACCTTCGCTTGACCCGCGCAGGTGCAGCAACCCAACGGTTCTACGATGCGGGACAACTTCGCGAAATTGAGCTCGGTTATCGCCGTGGCGCTCTCCGGGCCGCTGTTGGCGGCGTTCTGCGTTGTCGGCGCGGGATCAGCCGCGGCGCAGCGGGTGAGGGTGACAAGACCGGTGGGAGTGCCTGCCGCAAACGTGCGGGTACCGACCAATCCAGTAGGTGTCCCGGTACGGCACGTGACGGTGAGCCGTGGCCCGGTGCGCGCGCCGATTAGGCTTACCCCGGCGGAAGCAAACGAACCGCTGAGTACCACCAGCACTTCGATTCCTTCCGATTTGAACGTCGGCAATGCGCAACCGTTCATTGCGCAGCTGCTAGGCGGAGTCGCGGTCATCAACAGCACTCGCGAAAGCCGAACCGCGATGCCGACGAGCGGTACGCAGCAGAACATCGGCTTCAGCGCGGCTCCTACGGCAGGGCCGGCGCCACTTTTGGTGACATTCTCCGCTACCGGATTCTCGCCCGGCGCTTATACCGTCTTCTTCGGCGATGGTACGAACGGGCAACTCGACTCGGAACTACCATACTGCCCTGCACGAACGACTCCCTGCACCGGCCCGGCCTTCGGCAGCGCTTCGCACACATATCAGTCCGCGGGTAGCTACACCGCGACGCTCACGCAAAGCGGCCTGCCTCTTTGTGCAGGATGTGCCGCGCCCATACTCGGCACCGTCATCGTGACCGTCGCCCTTAGTGGTCGCTAGCAAAACGTGAACTTCACTGCCTAGCCTACCTCGGGCACGGCCAACGATTACGCAGGAGCGCTCTCTTGATAACGGTCCCGCCGACGACACGTCGCAAGTGGTCAAATTTCACGATTGCCCCACAGATTGGTCCCGCTTTGGGGTGCGGAACCAAGCTCGACGCTACCAACAATGCGCAGCAGGCGCCCATGTTGCAGGGCCCCACAAATTGTTGGGGCGAACCGAAGCTCAAGGTTCGCGCCTAACTCGGTTTGTCAACACGTAGAAGCGATCACGGCTTTCGTGCTTATGACAAAGCTCGGCGCACACGTCCGCGTCAGGGAAGTATGATAGTAAACGTGAGGTTGTTACTGAAGCCGTTCGCATTTTCCACGAAAATATCGTATTTTCCAGGCTTGTTATTGCGCGGGGTCTTAACAATCAAAGCTTGATTGATACCGGAATGGCACCGAGATTTTCCCTGGACGCATACAATGCCGACTTGCCACGCGATCGGGACGTCGGGGATCGATATTTTCCCGAAATGCACAATGTTAGCTGCCGAAAACCCATATCCGGTGATCGTGACCGGGATACCTCCTGGGCCCGAGCTAGGATCTATCGAGTAGATGGACGGAGCTGGCAGCGCGGCTGGACTCAACGGCTGAGCCTCCACCGGCATCGCAAAGCAAAAGGCCAGTGCGACAGGGAGCCATTTTGCTAAATTTTGCACGCCATCCGTCTCCTGCAATGATCCAGCTGAAGTCCGATTGTCATCGCCAACAATGCTGCGACCGTGTAGCCGACTGGTCCAGCCAACAGACGCGCGTCACGCCTTCAACAGGTCAATAATTCGTTCGACACCGCGCGCTATTTGCCTGGCACGGCGTGCAAGACCGGCATTGTCCACAAGTATCATGTGATTTCGACCAAACGGCGGCCGCCGCCGGTAACCGCGTATTCAAGATAGAATAGGGTACCAAATCGTTGACTCCCGCAGGAAAAACTTTCAGCTGTGCGGGATGCGACCCGCAACCGCGTCAAGTTTCTTCACCGGGATCGCGCGCTTCCGGCGCCGTGATCAACGCAATTGTCGAGCGCGCGATCATAGCCAATCGGGCACGGCTCGTGCTCACACGGAAAATCCCGTGCCAGCCGCGCGATCAGCCGCGTGCCCATCTCGGCATTGGCGCGCCAGCGCCATACCAACCCCAACATTCGTATTTGGAAGAGCGCTAGTGGTTGGAGTTTATCTGGTGGAAAGCAGAGCCTGGCAGTTGCTCAATCGATATCTCAGAATTGAAAATAAATAAATTGTGCTGTCTCGCGCTTCGCGAAGATCGTTATACCGAAATAGCAAGCAGTTACCACCGCAGCGGCCGCATAAGGGTTGAGCGTACGAAACAGTTCGGGAAATTCGATATTTCGGCGATAACCGAGATAGTCAGTAACCAACACAACAGCACCCAAGGCGCCGAGCCCACGGGCGTACAACTGGGTCAAATGGAAATCGCCCGCCCTGAATAGTTCGCCGATCGAGGCCAGCAACGGCAGGATGGTCGCAGTCTGTGCACGGAACAGTATCCAGCCGAAGCACACAATGTGAAATGTGATAAGGATCGAGAGCCATTTCCCGACCCTACCGAACGTGCCGGTCAAAAAGGTGTTGATCGGAATGATCCGATAGAGAACGAGCATAAGTCCATGCCAGATGCCCCACAGGATGAACAACACGCCGGCACCGTGCCACAATCCGCCAAGCGTCATGGTGATCATCAGGTTGCGATATTCCATCCACTGGCCGTAGCGGTTTCCACCCAACGGAATGTAGAGATAATCGCGCAACCACGTCGATAGCGAAATATGCCAGCGTCGCCAGAACTCGCCGGGCGAGGCGGCGAAATAGGGCGTGTGGAAATTGCGGACAAGTTCGACACCGATCAGCATGGCTGTGCCGCGGGCGATGTCAGTATAGGCTGAGAAATCACAATAGATCTGTCCCGCAAACGCGTAGGCAAACAACAACCCGGCGCCGGGAACTGGAAAGTGGACTTGCACCGAAAAATCGATGGATTCCACGATATGGCCGAAATTATCGGCGAGCGCGAGCTTCTTGAACAGTCCCCAGGCGATTAGCATGAGCGCATAACGGGCTTCGTCTGCCGAGATTACGGGGCGATACGATTCGAGTTGGCGCAAAAGGTTACGTGCGCGCATGATCGGACCGGCGACGAGGTGCGGCCAGAAGGTTACAAAGGCCATGTAGTCGATCAGGTATCGCGACGCCTGCATCTCACGGCGGTAGACCTCGATCGTGTAGCTCATCGTCTGGAACGTGTAGAAAGAGATGCCCGGCGGCAGCACCACGGCCAATGCCGGAAGGCTATAGGCAATCCCCGCGGATGCCAGCCCTAAGTTTGTGCTGGAGACCAACCAAGGACCGTATTTGAAAAATCCCAGGAGCCCGAGGTTAGCGGTCAAGCTGAGGATCAACCAAGCTTTGCGATACGGCTGATGATCGGTCTTTGAGAGCTGGATGCCGACCAGGAAATCTATCAGCGACGTCACGACAAGCGGAATAAGGTACCAGGCTGCTCCCAGCCCATAAAAAATATAGCTGGCGATGAGGATGATGACGTTGGCCCAGATCGTGCCGCGAAATAAATAGTAGAGGGCGACGACGGCGGGCAGAAATAGATATAGATAGTCAAATTCAATAAATGTCATGGCTTATTGCCGAACATGATACGAGGCGGCACCGGTCACCGTCCCGCCGCTGGCGCATCGTCCATCGACGGCTCCGGGCAATAACCATCAAACTTGGGCACGCCATCTTCGACAATAGTCGGGATCAGGATGTGCGAGCTTGCCGGCCAGGGCACCGCCCCGGTATCGCTGTAAGCGTCCGATTGGTAGCTGAAGATCATGTTTCCGTCGATGTAAACCCATTGGTCATCGGGTCCCGTGCAAAAATCCATGCCTGTGACCGTAACTGGCGTCGCCTGAAGAGTCGCTAAGTTAAAACCGATCGTGATGCCGCGCCGAGTGAGCGACGCCACCCGAGTGCGCGCATCGTCCATCATGTAGCGGAAGGCCGAATCGTTATCGATCAGGTTCAAGACCCTTTTCGAGATCAGTTGTCGATAGGTCTCGTCGGCCGTCGAGGTGTAGAGATAAAGCGCAAGCGCGGCGTCGAGGAGCTTCTTATCAGGTGGTCCCATTGCCTTTGTTTCGACGGCCGGATAGGAGCCGGGATCCTGGTAGGCCGGAGTGAACGGCTTGATTGAATCAGGATCGTTGAGAATCTGCGCCAGGGCTTTGCCCATTCGTTCCGAACTGAGGAACGTGTATTCGCGTGATACATGGTTGTACATGCCAAATTTTTCAGTGCCCCATCGCGTGATCAGCGGGAACAGGAACTTAACGTCGGGATGCTCGCGCTGGAAGCGCGCCAGTGCCTGCTCGGCGGCCGCGATATTGGGGTCGCCGATCGCTGCCAGTCGCTTTGGAAAAGGACCGAAAGCGATCGCCAATTGGGCGCCATAGCTTTGCACCATCCGTGCGAAATCATCGAGAACGAGATTGATCATGGAAGGCTCAGCGAAATTAAACCGATAGTATTTTCGGTGATACCAGGGTGATCGCTGGTCCGAGGGGAACGCCCTGCGGGTATCAGTGCGGTCGAATCTGACGTCAAATTCGGGCAGCCAGCCAATAGTATCCTTCGCGGTCGCCCAATATTGGTAAGCCGCTGAGAATAGCGATAACGGATCACCCAAATGAAAGCGCTTGCCCTTAAATACCAGAGATTTTGCGTAGGCCGACAAGCCCGCGCTCGGGGGCGTGATCACCGAATTCATTCCGACAAAGTCATCATTGAGGATCAGTCCGAGATCGGCCTGGTCGAGCACGATTTCGGCCGGCAGGATTTGCGGGTATAAATACAGCACAACGTAACGCAGGTGCGGAGATCGCCGCAGCATGTATTCGGCGAGTCCCTTATAGCCCACGTAGGCGTCATTCGCCCCGGTATTAAGACTCAGATATTTGTGGCCGCTGATATAACGGTTGACAATCTTTGATTGCAGAGAGAAAAAGCCGGAACTATCCCCGACCGAGATGATTTCAGGGTCAGAATCTTCGATCCATCGGATTTTCTGGAAGGTGAAATCCCGATCGGCCACTTCGCCCTGGAAGCGATAGGGATCATGCATAAGCCAAGTGGTTTTCTGCCAAAAGCTCGGATGAAATACTAGCTGGATGCCGAATTCGATCGCCACGACGGCGGCAATGACCACCAACACCGGCAATAGCAACCGGTGCGTGATTTGGGCGTGCGATGAGCCACCGCTACCTTCGCCTGTTGCCCGGGACATGGGCCTCTCGGATTGTGATCGACGTACGGTGTCCTGCAGCCCAGTGGCGCTGGTTCCGTATACTGTTACTGTCCTATGTCGGCCATAGCAAGACGGTGGCGCGGTGGCTCACTTTCTCGCCAGCCCCCATCGGGCGGTCTCAAATGCTTCGTCGCGCATTTCCGGCGTGTGAGTCACTTCTTCCTCGGCCAGGAAGTATTCGACTTCACGCCGACCCTCGATGAATTCCAGTTCCGGGCGGCCGTCGTCGATCCCCTCGCTGTGCGTGCGCCTGACTTCAGAATTGTATTCGTCCAGGGCGTGTTGCTTGTCGGCAAACTGGCCGATGACCCAATTGGTCGGCCAAGTTGGCCCTACACCCACGATTCTGAAAAGCTTGATCATGTCAACACATTGGCGCCTGAAGTGTTGCTAATCAAGTCGCTGCCCTAAATCAACTGATCTCTCTTGCCTAGGTCTTAAGGCGCAACTTAACCCATGCGCCTGACTTGCTTTTCCGAAATACACAGTTAGGGTTTTGGCGACCTTCCTGAGCGAATTTCTACCCGCGCACCTATTGGTCATCATGCTAGATGTAGCCCCTGCCGTGGCAGTGCCATCCGGATCGCCCGGCGACGCCCATGTTCGAGGCCGATCATTGCCGCAAATCCCGGCATTGACCGGACTGCGCTTCTTTGCGGCGTTCTTCATCCTGTTTGCCCATGCAGCGGATTGGCTGGGCCAATTTCAGAACAGCAATATAGGACAAAGATTCGGTTTCATTGCCATGTATGGTATGCCGCTGTTTTTTGTGCTTAGCGGCTTCGTGATCCATTACAACTATCGCAGGCTGTTCATGTCCCGCGGCATCTGTAGGGCGACCTGCGAATTCGCCGCCGCACGGTTCGCCCGGCTGTTTCCACTGTACTTTTGCTTGCTGTTGATTGCGATCTTCGCCGACGACTTCGTTGGGAAGGTGCAAAACCAAGGCGACCTGTGGGCCAAAATATTGGCCTATTACGTGACGCTGACCCAATCCTGGTGGTACGTCGTCTACGGCAACCAGCTTCTGATTAATTGGCTGTTCCCGCTCTCGTGGTCGATCTCGACGGAGATGTACTTTTACGTCACGTTCGTGGCGCTGGTGTTCGCGATCGTGGCGCTCCGCACGCCTCGGCAATCCATAATAGCCGCCCTCTTCTATCCGCTAGTCGTACTGACTTTTTTGCTGACCGTTCGATACTTCCTGCCGGGCATCTTGGCCCACGCGGAGCCTCGAATCACCGACTATAATGGAATGGATCGCTTTAACGACTCGTTTTTCCGGTGGCTTTTCTACTTCTCGCCGTACCTGCGAGTTTTTGAATTCTTGATGGGGTGCCTCACGGCCCACCTTTTCACGCTCCATCTTGAGCGGCCGGTGACCAGGACGGAGCGAGCTTTGGCCGATGCCGCGCTGGTGGCGGCGTTCGTAGTCCTCGGCTTATGCGGGGCCTGCTATCTCGGTTTCTTCGCATACGGTCAATTAGGGCCGTACGTGCAATTTCTATCCCTGAATTTCCTCTGCGCTCCGGTGATCGCGTTTATCTTGCTCTATGTCGCGCGCTACGACAGTGCTTTCACGAGATTCATGTCCTTGCCTACGCTCGTGATCCTTGGCGATACGAGCTATTCGATCTACCTGATCCACACTTGGACATTGCGGATTTTTTTTCGACCTGTGCCACCATTGACCTGGTTGTGGGCAGGCGATGCGATTTTTAGGATTTTCGGTGCTATACTCTTCACACTGCTGGTATCGTATGCCACCTACCGCCTCATCGAGGCGCCAAGCCGCGCTTGGCTGCGCCGGAAACTCAGCCGGCTGATTGCAACTCAGTTCGACGGCAAAATCCCGAGGTTGGAACCACAGCGGCAGACCGAGATGCCCGCGGCAATGCAATCCGAGGCCGTTACTTCGAGACGCGAGCGCATGGTCTTTACAAGCAGCATGATCGTCGTTCTTGCCGCTATCGCCTGTCTCGGTCAGGTGGCACGATCCGAATACGTCGGCCTGAAGGTACATCGGTTCTGGTTCGGCGATCGTCCGGAAATTTCCATAGTAAGTGCCACCTACGGACTGAACTGCCGCGATTTCTCGGTGCCAGCGGAGTTTCCAAAATCGCCGACCCGGGGCAATGTAACCAGGGCGCTAAAGCAGGACTGCGATGGTCGTGCGCAATGCAATTATGTCGTTGATGTCAGCAGGATTGGAGATCCCGCCAACGGCTGCGGGAAGGATTTCTCGGTCGAATATTTTTGCGTCACGCCACAGAAGGCAAAGATCGAATCGCAGCAAACGAGAACGGAATTCATTTCCGCCGAGGCCAATGGAAAGATTGCAACTCTTACATGCGACGGGTTCAGATAGGACTGTGACGCGCGCTGGCAAATGTCTTTGCAAATTTTTAGTTCACGTCAGCCACATTTGGTGCCGCTTGTCACCGCTTGGATCGCACTGACCACACGGGCATCTCAGTTCAATTGTCCCATCCAGTCGGCGGCGTGCGCAAGCAAGATGAAAAATGCCGCAAAGAACTGTATGCCCCGTCAGTGCGGGGATCTGGGGCCATAAGTAGAATTGCAAAACCGAACGGGGCGCTACGGAACCATGGGCCATTTTCGCACAACCAGCATCAAACGTTGATGTCAGTCACCACAACATGTCCTTGCCAGAAATATTGCGGAAATTCCGACCCCGATGCTGGCACCAAATCCTCGACTTTGTCACCGTTGCAACTCTACGGGTCATTTTGGCGTCTAGTTAAATCTCGCGCGTGCCTCTTCTCTGCTCAAGTTTTCCACGTCGCCATAGTCGAAATCGTGGATCACGCGCCTCGTCCGAAACACCGGATCTCTTATCACTGCAATGAAATCGCCATAGAACGGATGATCGGGCTGATGGACGGCCTTCTGGCGGAATTCGTCGTGCGTGAAGGCAATATTCTGCAATCGCTCGAAAATGACAAAATCGGCGCACATCTCGTCACCGAAGGCGACGAACGCCTTCATCTCGCGGAAGTTCCCCAGCTGATAGGTGAAAGAGAATTTCAGCTGCGAAAGCGTTCCGCCGACCCGCAGCTCGCGCAAAAACCGCATGTTCTTCAAAAAGACGTCGTACTTGCCAAGCCGCCGCAACGTCTCGAACGTCTCCTTGCTGGCCGCGTCGATCGAAATGCGGACCGACCTTACTTTGTTGTGGATTCCAGGAAATTTGTTCCACTCCTCGCGACTGAACAGCGTGCCGTTTGAAATAATATCGATCTTCAGGTCGGGACAACGCTCGTCATCGATAAGCTCAAGCAGCCGCCGCGACGGCTTGCTGGCGAACAGCTCGCCCGCCGGGTTGATATGAAGAACGCGCACGCCCGGTAGAAGCGGCACGAGCTTTTCCTCGACGGCGCGCGCCTTTTCGACCGACTGCGAGGCCTTTTCAGTTATCACGTGCGTCCGGCACGACGGACACGACAGATTGCAGCTTTGATCGAACGTAAACATCAGCTGATCGATGCCGTCCACTTGAAACGAGTTTGCGTCGACGGCCTTGTGGGCTCGCGGATGAGGCTGCAATTCGTCGCGCCGCGGCAGTACGTCCTGAACCATCGGCGCGCACTCGAGATGATTGCAGTACTTGTAGGAGCCGTCCGTGACCGATTGCCGGATCGCAAGGGCGGTCGGCGAGTTGAGCACGTCCTCAACTGGCTGAGTCATGAAATTGCCGATGTGGGTCGGCAGCCAGTGACCGCAGCAGACGAGGACCTGGCCATCCGGCCCGATATCGAACCGCTCGAACGGCGTTGGGCAGACGAATTGGCGCAAATAGCCGTTATCATCGCCTGCGAATTTTTCCAGGCGAGGCGGAACGTTCTTACCCTCCGACTTGAGCACCAGGGCATGTTTGGCAGCCTTCAGGTGAATCGAGTAGGGCTTTACGGCGAGCCCCTTGTCCACCGCGGATAGGGCCTGCTCGTACTTTGCATCAGCTCCGAATGCGCGGCCGAGTGCGAGCGCCGTCGCTTCAATGATCGAAAATCGCATCGCATCGTTGCCCTGGTTGCTCGCATATGTATCGAGCATATCGAGCAGAGCACGGACACGCGTTTTGGGACCGCTTGGTGGATCGGCGCAGTCGAATGCGAACGCAGGATAATCATAGGGAGCGCTTATGAGCTTCTCGACGGTTGGGCAAAAGCAAACCGTCTCAGCGACCCCGCCGTCCGACCTGGTCCAACGGTAAAGCAAATCGCCGGCGTCATAAATCTCTTGTTGCAGGGCGCGCTCGATGCCGCGCAGCAGCATGCTCTCGGCAAAACGGGGCACGGTCGCCAGTTCGCCGACAAACGCCGCCGCTTCGTTCTGGGTTCGACAGAAGATGAAGCCCTCGGAATCGGGCTTTTGTCCTATGCTGACAAGGATGAAAGGATGGATTCGAATCTGCCGGACTTTGTCCAGAATTCTCTTACCCAATCCGAAAGATGGCTCCAGAGCCGCGGAGTGCGTTTGGCCAGTGAACATAGCACTCTCCATCTGACGACGCCCACGATTGCCTTCCTGACAAGGCGAAATCGATACCTTCGGATCGGCTAAGCTATTACCAGGGGTGATGCCGGCCTGCAAGTTTGGCGGGGTTCCAAATAAGCGCTCGCGCAAGCGTTGAAGTCCGCTCACCAATGGCGCCTCTAGTGCGGAAAATCTCAGAATACCGCTGCGAGGGCTTCGTCTGAGCTCGGTATCAGTCCATTTGCGCTAGAAGAAGGCAACCCCGACAGCGCCTTTGAAATTATACGACGGAACACCGTACTGGTCGGCGAAGTCCCAGACAGAGGCATTCCAGGATATGTCGTCGCCAACGATCAGTCCACCAAGTCTGAGCTTCCGTTTAGCCTCCCGAAACTCGAACATCATATGGTCATAAGTGTGATCGGAATCGTGATAAAAGAGATCGATGGAGTCGACCTGATCGACCATCTTCGGCAAGAGAGCCTTGGCGTCGCCGGCCCATACCTCGAACCGATCCCGATAGGCATCAGGTACCATCCAGCCAGATGTTTGTCCCTCCGGGATAACGACGCCATACACTTTGCCCTTAGCCGTCCAGCCGGCGTCGTTTGAATTGAACACCGGCGGCAAATCAATGACGTGCAATCTCCCGTCTGAACCGTTCTTGACGAGCCCGAGCATCATGAAAGCCGACGACATCCCATTGCAGACACCGGTTTGCACGATAGTCTTTGGCTTAAGCTTGCGCACTAGCCAATATAGAAACAGCGCATCGTCGAGATTGACCCAACCGGCAGCGTAATGCGCGCCATATTTCTCCGAAATTTGCTTAATGTAATTCTCAATGTACGCCCGCCGTTCAAAAACTTGATTGGAATGGGGGACCGATTTTGCCTCCTCAAGCGCGCTGTCGAGGATCGGTCTCCAAGTCGCATCCACAATGCTGTCGTACTTGGCGAGCTGCTTAAGATTCGCATAGACGACGTTGTTGGTCGCCTTATCGGCGTTGAATATTTGGCCTGGATAATTACGGACAAGGTTGGCATCATAATCGGGATGTGAAGTATTATAGGTCTTGCTATCGATCATTAGCGGCAAACTGGCGACTGCGGCGTCGAACGATACACTTTTAGTATCTTGTTGCTGACTCTGCAGTGGAGAATCTTGGACTGAGTCCTGGACTGGAGGAGCCTGAATGGTCGACAGATCGGTACCGCGGCCACCGCCAAGAGGTAGCAGTTCGCGAATCGTAGCGATTTCGGCTTTATGTAATTCCATCATCGCATCTTGGCGATGAATTATTCCCGTGAGCTTGTCATTGAGTAGGCGAGATTGGTTCCGCATACCTTCGATAAGTTCTTGAAGCTTTCCGTTCAGCAACTGACTCTGGTTATCGACACCGATAGCCGTCTTGTCCAGCAGCTGGACCGATTTGTCGGTGTTCCTGATCACTCGCCTAAGGATATCAATGGCCTTCATCTGCAACTCTTTGAGACTCTGATCTAGCGTTTCGTTCGATCGCCCATCAGCACGCGGAACGACCATGCCCTGCGGCTAAATTGCGGTCGTCTTCGGGCTCGGCTTATACCTGCGCGCAGGCAATAACCCTTAAAGCAGAGCGCCAGCAAACGCAATGTGGCCCGCTGGCTTCATGGCGAAGCGGCATCGGTTAGTGTCGCCACAATGTGCTGCACCTCATACTTCTGAAGATCCTGAGAAAGCGGAAGACCAAGTGTCGATCTTGCCAAATGCTCCGTAACCGGCAAGCGGGCTCGTGGAAATGCGACAGAAGCCGGTTGGCTGTGAGCCCCGCCGCCCCACCACATTCGCGTATCGACGCCGGCATTCGTCAGTGCCTGCCGCACATTACTGTGGGCACGCTCATCAACGGAAACGATGCATGTCGAGCTTACCCAGGCTTCGCCGAAGCCTGGCTGAAAACTGAAGCAGTTGGATTTTGCAAGCGCCCGGCGATAGTCCCCTGCTACTGACATCCATGCGGCTCGGGTCTCGGTCCACATGTCGAGCGCGGCAAGACCGATCGCGGCGTGGTATTCGCTAAGTTTGGCATTGAACGCCGCGATCGCGGCACTTCGAGTTCGATCGAACCCGAAGTTGCTACGTTGGCGAATGTTGCGAATGATCGTCGTGTCGCGGCTAGCGACAAAACCGCCTTCGCCAACGCCGAAGATCTTGGTCGCGTGCAAGCTAACCACCGCCGGGGCCTCATGCACCTGCAGGGAATCAAAGGCCGCCGCCGCGTCGATAACGACCGGTAAGGCCGTTCGCATTTTGAATTTATCCCACGCAGCGTAGTCGATCGGCCGACCAAAAGGTGCGACCACCATGACAGCGCCGACTACCGCCGGTGCCTTGGCAATCTCATCCTCGATTGCGAGCGGATCGAGGGCCCAAGTGGCGGCATCAACGTCAACAAAGTAAGGAATAAGACCGGCATGAGTTGCGGCATACGCGGAAGCCACAAACGTCCATCCCGGCATCACGCAAAGAGTGCCCGCCCGCGCACCTTGCGCCACGAGAGCAAGCGTCAATCCAAGGGTGGCGTTTGCGACCGTGGTCGTCGTTCCCCCTTCTAGACCGAAAAGCGATGCAAGGCGCTCCTCGAACGCTGAGTTTTGTGGTCCGAAATTGGAATAGAACCTGGACTTATCAATCGCCGCCAAGTAGGGCGCGAGCCGATCGGCTGGTGGAAGTTTTGGCCGTAGGACCGGGATCATTTCAGCTATTCATCAATTCTTCTGGACTCGCGGGCCTTGTAATAACGGTGCAAGCTGTGAGGCCAAAGTACCTGACTGCGACGCCAAGCGGACCAGCTTTTTCGACATCTCCGCGATTTGGATGGCCAGAAGAGGCATAATTCGATCCGCCATCGGACCGTACCCTTGGCGCTTCTGTGCGCCACGGTTCGAATCCTACTCCATCAGGACGGCATGCGGAAGGTGAGTGAAATAGACGCGTTCCTCGATCATTGAACTGCACCAAGCTGAAAGCGCCGATTGCCGGAACGGTCCAGCAACTGGCGGTGTCGAGCCTCGGCCAGGTGGTCGTGAGCGGGCAATCGCTCTTGACCATCGTGCCGCTTGGCGGCTCGATCGAAGTTCAGGCGATGATTGCCAATCAGGACATCTGCTTCGTCGAAGTCGGCCAGCTGGCAGTGATCAAGCCCGACGCCTTCCCATTCACCCGTTACGGCACGATCGACAGCATGGTTGAGAAAGTATCCCGCGACGCTGTCGACCAGCGCGACGCGACCGTTTTGAGCGATGCCTCCAACGCCGCCAAGACCCAGTCCTCCGCGCCGAGCTCGCCAGCGAAGACCCAGGATCTCGTGTTCCCGGCAACGATCAAGGTGACGCAACGGGCGATCCAGATCGACGGCAAGGATGTCGCGCTGGTCCCGGGCATGGGCGTAGCGGTGGAAATCAAGACCGGCCGGCGGCCCGCATCGATTATCTATTGTCGCCGTTGCGCGAAGTCACGAGCCGAGCAGGCAGCGAGCGATAGGACGCCCGGGCTGATCATTGTATGATCGGAACAACCATAGTTAGCCCGATGGTATGTGGTTGCCACCGGACATGGAATGTCTTTTATCATAAACGAGCCCGATGGCATTTCGAGAGAAGATTGCATGTACGACGCGTTGACTACCTATACGGATCGGTTATGATAGAGTTGATTAAGCCAATACTGAACGATCGTTTCTCATTCGAAGCGATGCTGACCTGTCTGGAACTGGCATAATCATCTGATCGTCATCTAGAAACACGGGTGCGAAACTGTCAGAGCGGCAGTTGAGTGGGAGGTGGAATATGAGAAAGATCACGCTTGCGCTTGCTATCTTGGGGGCTACGTTCTCAGCGGCGCTGAATACGGCTCCGGCTTACGCCCAGGCGACGCGGACCTGGGTTTCCGGTGTCGGCGACGATGCCAATCCGTGCAGCCGCACTGCGCCGTGCAAGACTTGGCCCGGTGCCATCTCGAAGACCGCTGCGGGCGGCGAGATCGACGCTCTTGATCCCGGCGGATTTGGCACTGTGACCATCACCAAGGCGATCACTCTTGATGGCGGCGGCGGCCAGGTTGCATCGATTCTAGCGGGCGGCACCAACGGAATAAATGTCAATGCCGGAGCGAACGACGTCGTCATCATTCGGAATTTGCGGATTAACGGCATTCTTCAGACCGCAAGCGCCGGCGTCAACGGCATCGTGTTCAATTCCGGAGCGATGCTCAGCGTCGAAAAATGCGAAATCTTCGGCTTCAACACGGCCGGCATCAGCACAAATACGTCGACTAACTCGTCACTGAATGTCACGGACACCAACATAACTAACACACCCAACGGTATTAGCTTGACGGCGTCCGCGGGCAACTTTTACGGGGTTGCTAATAATGTGACGATCCTGGACACGTCGAGCAACGGTGTCACCACGAGCGGCGCCGGCATCATCGTCTTTAACGTCACAAATTCCGTGATCGCCGGCAACAACAACGTCGGCACTGCCGTCAACGCCGGCTCAGGCGGCACGCGGTTGAACGTCGACAGCTCGTCGATCACAGCCAGCAATACAGGATTCAATGCGGCCGTTTCCGGCTCGATCATCCGCATTTCCAACAACACGATCTACAACAACAACGCGAACTTCTTGATCACCGCCGGAGGAACGATCGCAACGTCGGGGAACAACAGGGTCAATGTCAACGGTGCTACCGTCCCCAATTCGACCATCACGCAGCAATAGAGCCTGACACTTGATCAAAACGACCAGCGGCGACGACAACCCGTTGTCGTCGCCGCTGGCTTATCGGCTTACCTACCGGCAAAAGCGCTTGTCTGTGTGCCGTGCGTGGGTATTAGACTGAATCGTCCCCAGCCGCCGCGCGCTCGTCTTCTTTTGCCTCGGAAATCAACGAAGAATTTTCCCGGATTGCCTGAACGATCGCCTCGGGGCTGTTCCACATCAGCACATCCAAAATCGACAGATTTTCTTCGAACCTGTAACCGGCTGTGACGTAGACGAAAGACGCAAAGTCCAAAAACCGCAGGCTTACGCCGTGCCGGTCGAAATCAGAGAGATCGAACAGCGCACGACCGCCGACCGGGTTGATGTAAACATCCGCGGCAAGCCGTCCGGAAATCCAGGGCGCCCACTGTCCGGCAGGAAGCTTGTCCGGGAGCTCGATATCGAGCTGCGAGCAAATACGATAACGAAACGGCAGGCCTAAATACGCGCAAACCGTTTTTAACCCACTGACGTTGAGCGACACCAAGCTGTCGTTGACGGCATCCGCGAACGTACGTTTAACGATCTCGCAGACTTCAGTGTAACGTGGTGCGCGGCGTTTATAATGTGAAAGCTTTCCCAGAACATGGCGTTCTTGATCCCCAGGCTCGGCCACGACCGCTTGCGATATCTTGATATGACTTGATGAATTCCGCAACGGTATTGAGACATATTGCCAGCCGCCATCGGGGTGAAGCACGCGATTCCTGTTGATCCACGACTTTCGTGTGTATTGGGTAATATCAAAGACAATCCATTCATCTACGGCCGCAATGAGCGCAAAATGCCCAAGGTATGGGAAAAAATACGGCTGCATGATGCCCAGCTTCATTGCAATCGCCGCCTTCTAGATTCCAGCAGCACACGTCGGCGCCGACTTTATAATCTGGGAATGGACGTGCGCCTGATGGATGATATCGCATATCTGCTCCACGTGATCAGGCATCACTCGGGCCCCGATGGGCAATTGCAAGGTTCCTTGTGCCGCCAATTCGGTATTGTGCACTTGCCACTGATCGAACGCGATTTCGGAGAACGGCCGAATCCGATGGCTTGATGGGTAGAAGTACCGTTCTGCGCCAACGTTCTCGCCCCTGAGCACTGCCAGCAGCAGGTCACGATCAAGTCCAAAAGCCGCTTGGTCGATGACGGCGACCACATTTTGGAAATTGGAAGTCGTCACGCCTGTGTGCTTGAGCAGCTTGATCCCAGAAAGGATACTCAATCGCCTGTCGTAACGACGGTACTGTTCTTCGTTATTCCGGCAATTGCGCTCGAAGTCATCAAGCATCATCATGCCGATCGCAGCCTGCAGCTCGGACATGCGCGCGGTCGCCGATTGCATTGCTGCACCCGCTCCGGACGCTTCGTCTCCACGCATCGCCGTAAACTTGGCTGCGAGAGCGTCGTCATTTGTTGTGATGCAGCCGCCTTCTCCCGTGCTCAAGATGTTGGCGGCGTGGAACGAAAACACTTCCGCTCGTCCAAATGTGCCTATGGATCGCTCTCTCACTCGGCATCCGAACGCATGCGCCGCATCGTAATACAATGCGACACCGTATTCCTTGGCCAGAATGTCGAGTTCGAGAACCGGTGGGGCATTTCCCCAAAGGTGAACGCCGAGTATGCCTTTGATTTCGCAGCTCCCAAGCAGACGCCTGACCGACTGAAGCGATACTTGCTGAGACTCGGGATCGATGTCGCAAAAGATGGGCTGGCATTTTGACCACACCAGCGCCTGAATGGTGGCAACGGACGTCCAGGATGGCACGATCACTTTTCCCTGTAGCCCAAGCGTGTAAGTCGCAATCATCAATCCGTTGGTGGCGTTCCGAACGGTTATGGCATGCTTTACCCCGAGAAACTCCTGCAGACGCCGTTGGAACTCAACGACGAGCGGACCTGCAAAGCGCTGCGACGTGTAAAACCGCCTTGAAAAAATGTCTCTCGCCGCCTTTTCGTACCTGTCCCATTCAGGCCAGTAATACTGGCCGACTGGCAGCAGCTCGCTGAATCTCGGTTTTGCACCAAAAATGGCCAAGGAGGGCTTGCCGGTCATTCCGATTTCCAGAGCGACTTCTGTTCCAAGCCGTGTCGACGAATTCTAGTAAGAAGGTCGATGATCTTCCCAACATCATCGTCAGAGACATGCGTTCCGCATGGCAAAACCATGAAGTCGCGAAAGATCGCTTCAGTGATGGGCAAATTCGGGCAGATTCGAGGATACGTAACTTCTTTGTGGTTGAGCGGGGAGTAGTACGGCCTTGCCAACACATTTTCAGACTGCAAGAAGCGAAGCGTATTCTCGCGCGAGAGGGGCCATGTATCGCCGATTTTGACAACAATGAGCCGGTAATCCGGGCGCTCCGATTCCATGTGCTCTACAATTTTCAACCCGTCTATGTTTCGCAGGCCCGCGACATAGAGATCGTATTTTCTGCAGTTAAGAACAACCTGCTCAACTACTTCGTCAAGCGATGCCAACGCCATCGCCGCATGTACCTCGCTAAGTTTCGCGTTGAGGCCTCTAGCGGCATCGACGCTATCGTCATCGCCAAAACCGGATCGCTTCATATCGTCAAGCTTAGCGGCCAATTGCCTATTGTTGGTGGTGATATATCCGCCCTCGAAAGCATTGAGCAGCTTTGTCGAGTGCATCGAAAATACTTCCGCATCGCCAAATCCCCCAATCCTCGCGCCATTGAAGGTTCTGTACGCCGCCTCCACCGAATCGAAGACCACCGGTATGCCGTGCGCCCGGCCGAAATCTGCTATGCCCTTTGCGTCACAGCAATTGACCATCGGATGCGGTGCCAGAATGAGCGCGGTGTCATCGTTTAACGCAGCGTTGATGGTATCGACACTGAGGCCAAGCGTTTCTGGGTCGACGTCACAAAAGTGTGGAACGTAGCCGGCCCACGCGATCATATCGTCGGTCCGCCGGTAGCCGAATGCAGGAGCGATGATCTCTTGCCGTCCGGGCAGCGCCAAGGCGGACATGGCCAGCACATGTCCCCAAAAGCCGCTGTTCACGGAAACGGCACGCTCGACGACGTGAAATTCCGCAAGACGCGAAGCGAGCACACGACACAAATCGCCGTCGCTATAGCGCTGGTTTTCATAGAACACACGCGAATAGCTGAGAAATCTCTCGATGCTGGGTCGGTAAAGGTTGCCAGTTGGCTTGGCTTCCGCGAACAACGGCCTTTCGCCGAACAAAGAAGATCGAAGCTGGCCGCTCATGGTTCTCGACGTTCCAGTGTCACATCGAATCGATAATTGGAAGCGACAAAACCCACCGGCATACAGGAACACGAAGCACGCCAGCCGGTCGCTTGAGCCATCGCCGCGATCTCGTCCTGCCGATACCAAATGCCTATTTGCGCCTCGTGGTCGTTCAACTCGGCATCAGTTGGCGCGCGCTCCTGAAAGAATCGATCAGATCGTCTCCTATCGGGAAGATTGCCGATGAACACTTTCACAACTCCGGAAAATCTCTCGTTGAGAGCTTTGAGCACTGCAATAGCATCCTCCCGCGAAAAATATTGGAACGCACCATAGATCAAAGCCTTGGTGAAGATCGATGGATTGTCATTCTTCGCCAGGTAGGTTACCGCGTCTTCCACATGAAATCGGTAACTCGGCGATTGGCCGAAATCCTTCCGGGCAATCTCGATCAGATAAGGAGAAATATCAACGCCGACAAGTCCGGCACATTTGCCGAACAGATAGGATGATAAAGCGCCATTTCCGCAGGCCAGATCAAGAACCACATCGTTTTGTGCCAAGGACAGTCCGGCAATAATCGCATTGGCGATGAGCATGATTTGCGCTTCATCGATGGGCTTACCGTTGATCGTTCGCCTGACTTGCTGCCAATATGCGTCGGCCGCTACGGATCGCGCATGCGCATCATAGTTCGCGGGGTAATTCCTTGCCAGTTTATCGTTCAATCAGCGCCTCCTCACAGCCTCACCTGGAAGACTCTTTCTCATTGCCGTGCGAGATTTGGCACTCTTAATGCTCGATCAAAGCTGGTCGGCTCACCCCGTTGATGTTGCGCATCACAAACTCTTTTTGCCTTGCACATGCCCCTAACGAACGGTCAAAGTTGCATCGAAACGCCAATGCGCACTGTAAAACCCGGTAGGCATTCGTGAAAATTCAGTGTGCCATCCGCTTTCAAGGGCAAGTTTCGTTACTTCCTGCTCAGTCCGCCAAATGCCAAAGGGCGTATCATGGCTTTTCAAATGCTCCAGAGAGGGGATGTCCGCGCCAAAAAAAACGCCGACCTGGTCAAGGTCTGGAAGATTGCCAAGAAACACGCGTCGAACATTGGTGAAGCGTCGACGAAGTGCGACAAGTACTCCGGACGCCTTCGACTCCGAAAGACACTGAAAGGCACCATAGCAAAACGCTTTGGTGATGCGTTCCGTGTCATTCGTTATTTCGAGATATTCGTGGACATCGGCCAGCTGATAGAGGCGATTGGGCGGCCTTTCGAAATTCGTCTTGGCAACCTCTATGAGATAGGGCGTGAAATCAACCCCAAGCCCTCCTCGGCACCGGGCGAAAATCGGATCGGTAATCGCACCATTGCCGCAGCATAGATCGAGCAAAACGTCGTGTGGCGCAATGTCGAGGCCCTTCTCGATCGCATCGAGGATCATGACGACCTGGTCGTGGCCCACCGACTTGCCATGTGGGTTTCTCATCACTTGGCCCTGAAAATCCTTGGGGTCGCACGAGCGAGCATGCGATTCATAGAGCAAGGCGAGGTTGGCTTCGGTCATTTTATCTGATTCACTAGCGGCAACGACTGATTTATCATATCATAATGCCCGCGGAAGAGCTGATGCAATGAATCAATTGCTTTTCGTCTTGGCCGGCTGTGGCAAGATTGCCGGGGTCCCGCACTTGGCCCTCACCTCTCCCGTCGTCGACACTCCGATTCGCAAAATAGTCCACCCGACACGGAGAGGAGATATCCTATTTATTGGCCGGCAAACAACCTATTTCACGCCTGCCGACGTCCCATTGTTCCGGCGCGAGCACGCGATCAGCGTGCAATATATCGCCGACACGACATTAAGCGGAAGCGACCGTCGCTAGGAACACAACGATGGCGTCGTCCACTCAAGAAGGCCCGCTGATCACGATCATTCTATTGTGCTACAATCAACATAATTTTGTCGCCGAAGCCGTCGGCGGTATCCTCTCACAGACCTATTCTCCTCTAGAAATCTTCATTTTCGACGACTGCTCGACCGATCGAACTGCGGACGTTATCGAGCGCACCATCGCCGATCACCCCTGCCGACATGACGTGTGCTTCATCCGCAATCCCGAGAATAAGCACTCGAACATTGTTTGCCGGATGGGGCTGCGCATGGCGAAGGGCGAGTTCATATTCGTCAGCCACGGCGATGACATCATGCTTCCTGACATGGTCGAAGAGATGGCGAATGTCTGGATCGCCGAAGGCGTTTCGCTCGTCACAGCAAACGCATATTACATCGACGAGAATTCGAGACCGTTGCACCGAACCTTTCGCGATCCCACTCAGCCGGCGGATGATAGTTTCGAGACGCTGGCAAGAGACGGCACAAATGCCTGTTGCTTCGGACCCGCCATCGGCTTTGAACGGGCAATCTACGAAAAGTTCGATTGGGTCCCGCGCTACTTGCGCGCGTACGACATCATGTATCCGTTCTACGCCTATCTTCTGAACGGAGCTCGCTTCCTCAATAAGCCGCTGCTTAGATATCGCGTGCACGGACAAAATACCTCGCTCTCCCTCGGAGCGGAAAAGGCCGACCCGCTGGAAAAGGCCATGATCGAGGAGCGCATCTTTCTCACTCATCTTGGGCACGCTGTCCTGATGGAGGAGGAACTTACGCGAATGTGCGCCGAAGCACCGGAACGCTACGGCCCCGTCGCCGAGCGGATACTGCCCCTTCTGACCATCCAGCAGGCGGAAATGTCAAAAAAACTGATCCGCATATCGCGACAATTTGGTACTTTGGCTTCGCAGTGGCGCTCCTAGGACCCGACACGAAACTCGCAGGAAATCATAGCGCACGGCGGAGAATGTACATGCATCCCCTATTGGCAAGATTTCCGTTAATCAGAAGGCCGTTTTACCAACGGGATATTGCTCGGCAGGAACGCGACCTTCTGCTTGCCGAGCGAGCCGCGCTGATCGGAGAGCGCGATTCGCTACAGCTAGAGCTTCGAGATGCCAACGGGGAGAAACCAGGCGAGCTATCGCAAGTGTCTGGCAATGGTTCGGCCCCGCTCGGTCCGTCATCCGCGCGAACGTGCGTATTTTGCAACGGCATGGTCGAAGCTTGGCTACCGTTTCGCATCAGAGAATCCGACCGTTCCGCCTTTCTGAAAAAGCTGCAGAGCATCGGCTCAAACGTCGAGCGCTTCTGGTGTCCGCACTGCTCGTCCATCGATCGTGAGCGCCACCTTTTCCTCTTCCTCGATCGGCTCAATATCATGGAGCACGCCCGCAGCGGCGCGATCCTTCATATGTCGCCAGAGTATCGGTTGCGCGGGTATATTGAGGGCCACGACTTAGCCTCCTATGTCAGAGGCGACCTTACGCCCACGGCCGACGGTGTGCAGCAAATCGATCTGCATCAAATTCCTTATCCGGACGAGACGTTCAATCTGGTAATTTGCAACCACATGCTGGAGCATGTCGCGAATGCAGAACTTGCATTACGCGAGATGCGCAGAGTGCTCAAACCGGGCGGAAGAGCGATTTGCCAAACCCCGTATTCCCCACGTCTGACGAAAACATTTGAGGACCCGCGTCTGCAATCAACGGATGACAGACTTTTTTTCTATGGACAGGAGGATCACGTACGTCTGTTTGGGTCGGATATTGAACAATACTTTTTCGCGGCAGGGTTCGTCGGCCGCCTAGTGCCGCATGCGGAGATCCTGCCGGACCTCGATCCGGAGCAGTTTGGGATCAATGAGAGAGAACCCTTCTTCGATTTTGTTCGCGATTAGAACGCGCGCGAAGAGTTGAGGCGATACAGGCAGGCGCTTCCATGAATGAAGGCCAGTCGGCGACCACATACTGCCCGCAGCAAAGGAGATATCGCCGTCTTCGATGTCAAGAGCGGGCACTTGTTCATGAATTCCGGTTACATCGCCCGGGACCCCCTCAACCGAAATCCGCCGGATGCATTGTGTATACCGATGAGGTCGGTGGCCCGGCTTGTCTCACAATGGGTCTAAACTCAATAAGACGTCGTTCATTGATATGACACGTTCTCGTCTTTCGACTCGATAGGACAAACCCGCCACGAACACCTCGTCCACGGACATCGTTGCCCCCAAGGCGTTGCTTTCCAAGGGTATTTCGCGCTAGTCACGGTCGAGGCAAGGTTAGGACGATAAAACGTGAGCAGCGGTACCATCGCGCATCGTTTGTCCTCCTGGCTTAAGGCAACGCCGCGGCCGGTACTCGCCGCGTTTGCCGTCCTTCTCGCCATAAAGCTTGGCGTACTTCTGATTTTGGGTCCAGCCCTTCAATTCGATTCATTCGGCTACGAAAAATATGCCGACGCGATCATGAGCGGCGAATTCCGCCATGTCGATCTTGCCACGGATCCGATGCCTATCACGCTGACTCGAATGATCGGCTATCCGGCCGTCATAGCGGCGGCGAAGGTCCTGGCCGGACGCGATTGGGCCTGGGCCGTCGTGTTATTTCAGTTTGCGGTTTCGCTGTGGGCGACCGCGATGGTCTATCGCTTGTCGCGCGCGTTTCGGCTGGGCGTCTGGGTGAGCCTTGGCGTTGTCGCAGCACAGGCGACTTCGATGCAATTCATGGTCGATCAAGCGGTCCTGACCGACAGCCTAACCGGCAGCACGACAACGATTGCGACCTGCATCTTGGGCCTGATCACGTTGCGCCGCGCGACGGCGCCGTTGCATTTCTATGCTGGCGCCGGCGCGCTGATCGCGGTTGCCTTCCTGATGCGGGACGTGATGGCGTTTCTGGCTATCGGGCTCGTTCCCCTCGCCGTAGCGGCCGCCCTGGCGCAGCGATCGCGGCTTCGCCAATTCGCCGCCTGTGCGCTCGTTTTCCTGCCGCTGATCGCAGCGCATGTCGCCTATACCGAGTGGAACCGTGTCCGAGTCGGCGCGGCCGTCGCCGCCTCCATTTCGGGGGCCGCGTTGTTCGGCGCCTTGATCGAAGCGGCGCACTTCGATCATTCGATATTCGCGGGATCGACCCCGATCGACGAAGTCGGCCGGCCTCTGCTCGCGGAAATGGAAGCGGGCCTCCACGGTTATGAAGCCGAAGCCAACATTGTTTTGCACCGCAACTATGGCTGGGATGCGATTCGCATCAACCACGAAGTCACGCTGGCGTTTTTGCGCGCCTGGCGCGACCATCCCCGCGCGATGATCTTTCACATTTTTCATCACATCTCGGAAACGCAGCTGCACCAGGCGGTGCGGCCGATCGAGACGGTGCGCGACGTGCTGCTGTGGAATACCGGCAGCTCCCACGATTTCGGCGCTGAGCGCGCCGTCAAGGCCGGCAATTGGTGGATGATCCCCGCCGTGATCGCCAATTGGCTGAGCGAGACGGCCTCGGTTTTTGTCTTTCTGGCGTTCTTCGTCGTCACGCCGATCCGCCTTGTCCGGGAGGGCTGGACCGACGAAACCAGCGTGTCGATCGGCATCTGGTGCTTTTATCTGACGGTCGGCGGACTCTACGCCACCGTGCATCTCGAGCCGCGTTACCTGACACCGGTGGTCGCCGGATCGATCGTCGTCGGCGTGGTGAACATCGTGCGTGTTGTCGAATTCTACCGGCGCCCTGCGGCGCTGGAGCCGGCGCGGCAAGAACTCGCCTAAACAGCAGCGCAGTTACGCGGCGACCGCGCGCCCGGTGCGGGCGATGGCGTCGGTGAGCGCGCGCATGGCGCCGGTCAGCACCACCGGGCCATGGCTCAAGGCGAGGCGACGCACGTTGCTGGCGGCTTCTTCGATGTCCTGGGCACCGGCCTGATGCGCCGAAACCGTCAACGTATTGGCAAGCTCCGCCACCACGCCGAGAGTCTCTTTTCCCATCAGTTCGAGCAGCACATCGGCATCGCGCAGAATGTCGTCGAAACCGATCGGCGCCAGCGGCGGCGCGACGTGTTCAACGCCGGTGAATTTGCTCCCTGAATCGGACATCTGCTGCGTCCCGGCTTTACCATGCAACATCTATTACGGCCGACATACCTAACCGATTGTAAACGCCGGCCGCTATCATGTCGTCCGATTATGCCCGGAACGCGTCAATAATTCGTTGGAACGCGGGTCATAATTGTTGCGCCGCCGTTCAAGGCCGGCTTTCGCCGTGCCGGCGGATGGTCAGCCGCGCAAGATGCGGCCGGCGACCGCGTCGAGCTTCTCCAACAGCTCCGGATCGCGCGCCTCGGGCGCCGTGATGAGCGCATTGTCGAGCGCGCGGTCGGAGCCGATCGGGCACGGCTCGTGCTCGCGCGGAAAGTCGCGGGCGAGCCGCGTCACCAGCCGCGTACCCTTTTCGGCGTTGGCGATCAGCACCTTGATAATGTCCTGCACGGTGACCGCGTCGTGGTCGGGATGCCAGCAATCGAAATCCGTCACCATGGCGACGCTGGCATAGCAAATCTCCGCCTCGCGGGCGAGCTTGGCCTCGGGCATGTTGGTCATGCCGATCACCGCATAGCCAAGATTCTTGTAGGTGAGGCTTTCGGCGAGCGTCGAGAATTGCGGTCCCTCGATGCACACATAGGTGCCGTCGCGCACCATGCCGATATCTTCGGCTCGCGCGGCCTCGGCAATATGGATGCGCAGCCGCGGCGACACCGGGTGCGCCATCGAGACATGCGCCACGCAGCCTTTGCCGAAGAACGAGCTCTCGCGCTTATGGGTGCGGTCGACGAACTGGTCGACCAGGACGAAGGTGCCTGGCGCCAGGTGCTCTTTGAACGAGCCGCACGCCGACAGCGAGACCAGATCGGTGACACCTGAGCGCTTGAGCACGTCGATATTGGCGCGGTAATTGATGTCGGAAGGTGAGAACCGATGTCCCTTGTCGTGGCGCGACAGGAACACGATCGGCAGGCCGTCGATCTCGCCGGTCAACAGCGGTCCCGACGGCTCGCCCCACGGGCTTGAGATGACTTTTGTCTGCGTCTTCTGAAGGCCCGGCAAATCGTAAATGCCCGAGCCGCCGATCACTCCCAAAACCGCTTTCGCCATGGTCCGCCGCGTTGCCTCGTTGGAACTTCAGCCATGCCCGTTGCCCGACGCGCTGTCAAACGTCGGCGCGGCCCATGACGCAAGCATGACAGGCGAAGACCGTTTCACGGGTTGCCGCGATAGCCGTGATACCAGGTCACGAACGCGCGCAAGCCGTCTTCGATCGACGTGTGCGGCGCAAACCCCGTGACGCGCCGCAACTCCGAACTGTCGGCGAACGTTTCGAGGACGTCGATCGGACGCATCGGCAACAATTCGCGCCGGGCCGGCTTGCCAATGACCTTTTCCAGAATATCGAGCAATGCGACGACTTCGACCGGCTGCGCGTTGCCGACATTGTAAATGCGGTGCGGCGGCTGCGGTGATGTTGGCGCGGCGGCGTCTGCAACCGTCGCCGGCGGCGGGGCCTCGATCAAGCGCACCACGGCTTCGATGACGTCGTCCACATAGGTGAAATCGCGGCGCATGTGACCACGATTGAACAGCCGAACCGGGCGATCCTCCAAGATCGCCTGGGTAAACAGCCACACCGCCATATCCGGACGCCCCCACGGTCCATAGACCGTGAAGAACCGCAGCCCCGTTGCTGGCAAGCCGAACAAATGCGCATAGGCGTATGCCATCAGCTCATTGGCGCGCTTGGTCGCGCCGTAAAGGCTCAGCGGCTCGTCGACCCGATCGGAGACCCGTAGCGGCATGCGTTGATTAGCGCCATAGACCGAAGACGACGATGCGTAGAGGAGATGCCGGCACTCGGCGTGGCGGCAGCCTTCAAGAATGTTGGCAAATCCGACCAGGTTTGCGTCGACATAGGCAGCGGGATTGACTGCCGAATGGGCGACGCCGGCCTGCGCCGCAAGGTGAGCGACATAAGCAAAGCGGTGACTTGCGAACAAGCTTGCGATGGCGCCGCGATCGGCGATATCGCACTTCTCAAATTGGAAATTCGGGCTCGCGCTTAATTCCGCAAGACGAGCCTCCTTCAGCCGCGGATTGTAATAGTCGTTGAGGTTGTCGAGGCCATGGACGGTCCAGCCGTGGGCAATGAGCCAACGCGCCAGATGAAAGCCGATAAACCCGGCGGCCCCCGTGACAAGAATGGGCTCGCGCATTCCGTCCCGTCCAAATTCCGGATCGGCCCTCAATGGCGCCTGTCTCGGGGCGAGCGCTCGACGAGGGCAAGAGGTCCTCGTCGGGAAGGCTCATGATCCCAGAAATGGCCGCGGTCGATCAGGACGCTGACTGCGTCGGCAAGGTTTGCGGCGGTTTCTACAATAAAGCCACCGTCATCGAGCTGGAACGCGGCCTGCCGCTCTTTGGGGTCTGCTGACAGCAAAGTACCGCCGGGAAGCCACCCTGCCTGGCCCGCCGCAAGATCATGCGCCCGGTCACCGACAATCCACGAGCGAGCCAGGTTGATGTTCATGCGGCTTGCAGCTTCGAGGATCATCCCCGGGTTGGGTTTCCGCCAGGGGTGACTGGCGACCCGTAGGGGCTCGCGGCCTTCACTGTGGTAGGCGCAGGCCAAAACGGCATCAAGATGCGCGCCAGCGGACGCAAGTTCGGCCGCCAACGCCGCCTGGACGGCACGGAAGTCATCCCAGCCGTAATAGCCGCGTCCTATACCGGCCTGGTTTGTCACCACAACGACCCGAATTCCCAAGGAATTACAGCGAGAAATTGTGATTGCTGATCCTGCAATCAGACGTAAGTCTTCGACACGGTGCAGGTAGTGCGTATCCGCGACGATGACGCCATCTCGATCAAGAAATAGCGTCCCGCGACCGGAAGGAGGCGCTGGATTGATCTCGCACCACAAGCCGGGATCATTGATGGTCATGGAGATGGCGCCAACGAGAGGTAGAGATTTCGCACCTTTTGCCTGACCGCGTCGGCAGTAAACCGCTCGTGAAAGCGTGCGTTCGCGGCGGCCCCCAGCCGATAGCGTAGGTCTGGATCGGCGGCAAGCGTCGTCAGCGCCCGCGCCGCCGCGCCGATATCGCCGAGCGGCACCAGGATGCCCTCCTGGCCGTCACGCACGACCTCCCGGCAGCCTGCAACATCGGTGGCGACGATCGGCCGCCCCACGGCGGCAGCTTCGACCAGCGAGCGCGGCAAGCCTTCGCGGTAGGACAGCAGCATGGCGATGTGGTGGTCGTGCCACACCCGCGCCACATCGGCCACGCGACCATGCCAGGCTACGCCAGGCGTGGCTGACCACCCCTCCAAGGTCGCCTGCGGGATGGAGCGAGGGTTGGCCGGATCGGGGTCGCCGAACAAATGAAGCTCAACCGGCGCCCCAGCGTCGCGGGCTCGCCGCACCGCCTCGACGGCCTCGGCGATACCCTTGGGCCGGATCATGCGGCTGACCACGGCAACTTTCAGCGGCGGCGACGCCGGCTCCTCACTGCGAGGAAAATTCGCGGGGTCGACGCCCGATCCCCCGACGATGGTGATATCGGCGGCGTCCGAGAGTATGCCGAACTCTTGCGGATCGTCGCAATTCTCGAACAGATATCGGGACCGCGGGCCGCGCAGCCAAGAGCCGACGATGGCGCTCACGATCTTGCGGGCGACATGCACGGCGATGCCACGCTCGATCCACAGATGCCCCAAACCGGTCGGCGCCAGCACGAGTGCGCCGGTCCCGGCAAACTTCGCGGCAACGCCGCCGATCACCACCGGTCGCAGCGCGATACAATGCACGATATCGGCGCGCTCGCGACGTACAATTTTGTACGACTGAACGAAATCGCGCAGGCTAAGCAACAGGCTGGCACTTCCGCGTTTGCTCTCGATCGGAATCACGGAAAATCCTTCGGCCTCGAGCCGCTCACCCTCCTCGCGGACACGCGTCGCGACCACCACTTCGAATCCGCAATCCCGCGCCACCTTTGCCATCGGCAAGAAATGCGAGACAAAGAACCAGTCTTCGGTGACGAGGTAAAGGATTTTTGGCATGATGGATGGGACGCGATCCTAGCTTATTATGCCGCCGACGGTACCCCCCCATCCGGCCGATCGACGTGGCTTAGCGCTTGATCATCAAACCCTGCCCTCTGACCACGCGCCGCCACAAACAAATGGGTGCGCTCCCTTCTCCTTCAAGAATTTTTGGCCAAGCACCCAAGGATCACGCGACGCAGGTTCCTTGATCCTAAGACCGGAATGACGATCGAGATAGGTGGTGACATCGGCTCACCGTCTGGCATATTGAAGTTCATAATATTGCCTATATGCGCCGGTCCTTACCGCATCCGTCCAATCTTTATGCTCCAAATACCATCGCACGAGTGATGGCAGAGCGATTTCGAACTTCTCGAGCGGGCGCCAACCAAGGCTCGTGCGCAGGAACGAGGAGTCGAGCACATATCGCCGGTCGTGCCCCGGCCTATCTCTAACATGTCGGATGAGTTTCTCCGACGTCCCGGGTGAGCGCGCAAGTTCGGCGTCGATGGCACGGCAAATGCTTTGAACCACATCTAGATTGGTCCGGGGGTTCTCGCTTCCCACCAAGTAGGTCCGGCCGATCTCGCCATTTTCGATCACAGACCGGATCGCCCTGCAGTGATCGGATACATGCAGCCAATCGCGCACCTGCCCGCCGTCACCATATATCGGCAGCTCGCATCCCTCGATCGCATTCAGGATCATCAACGGAATCAGTTTCTCGGGAAACTGCCACGGCCCGTAATTATTGCCGGAATTGATTATTATCGCAGGCAAACCGTGAGTCCGCTGCCACGCGCGCACCAAATGGTCGGCAGCTGCCTTCGACGCGGCGTACGGACTGGACGGATGATATGATGTCTTTTCCGTGAACGGCGGATCGTTCGGTGCGAGGTCGCCGAAAACTTCATCGGTCGATACGTGGATGAAGCGAGCGCCAGCCCCGCCTTGCCAAGACCGACGCGCGGCCTCGATCAGCACATAAGTCCCTTCGATGTTGGTGCGCAGGAATGGTTGCGCACCAAGGATGGATCTGTCGACATGGCTTTCGGCGGCGAAATGCAGGACACAGTCGAAGCGATACATCGCGAACAATCGGTCCACGAGTTCGGCATCGCAAATGTCACCTTTGTGGAATTGCACTCGGCGCCCATCGACAAGATTCGAGATATTTACAAAGTTGCCGGCGTAAGTGAGCGCGTCAAGAATGACGATTGTGTCCACGGGGCTATCGGCCGCCATGCGCACGAAATTTGCGCCTATGAATCCCGCACCGCCGGTAACCAACCAAGTCGTCATGTTCGAATCTTGTTGCCTAGCTCGAGCAACAACTGACCCGCCTCAATGAGCGATTCGAAAGTGCCCGCGTCAGTCCAACGGCCTTTCACAAAACCGTACTCAAGTTGCTTGTCTTCGATATAAACATTGTTGACCGAGGTAATCTCATACTCCCCACGTCCGGAGCTTTGGATGCGACTGATTATATCGAATACGCGCTCATCATACATGTAACAGCCGACGACAGCGTAGTTTGTGCGCGGCAGCGCCGGCTTTTCGTCGATCGACAGAATGACTTTCTCATCGAGCGCAGCCACGCCGAATCGCTCCGGATCTCCTACCTCCTTTAACAGGACACGCGCTCCACGCTTTTGCAGCCGAAAGTCATCAACATGTGGACCGATAGAATGTTCAAAAACATTGTCGCCGAGTAAAACAACGATTCGCTCGCCGGCAGAGAATGCTTCCGCCAATGCCAGTGCATGCGCAATACCCTGGGACTTCTCCTGCACGCGATAGGTGAATTCACAGCCAAAGCGCTTGCCCGATCCCAGCGATTGAACGATAGACCCCATGTGATGAGTGGATGTAACAACTAGAATTTCCCCGATCCCCGAGCCAACGAGCTGGCGCACAGGATGCCACAGCATCGGCTCCTTTCCGACCGGAAGCAGGTGCTTGTTAATAATCTCGGTGAGCGGTGTCAGCCGTGTGCCGACCCCACCCGCGAGGATGACACCTTTCACAATTTCACCACGGATAAGTTCATTCGCATTATGTGCATCGCCATCCACGGTTCGAAGGCCGATCGAGAAGCCCACCCGCTGCTCAATGTCTCACCTGATCCTCGATCGCTGCATTGGCAAACTTAGCACCCTCGACGACTTGCCGTAACTGCCCACGATAACGCAATTGACACCCTCGCCTAATGCTGATTTCCACTGGGCCAGTGCCGCGCTTCTGAACATGAAAGGGAATTCAGACGCGACCTGAATCGTGAACGCGGTGAGATTGCTCACGAATACCGGTGGTCCAGCACAACGCAATATTATCGCCGCCGATAGACCAGATTGGCGAGGCGCCGAAAGACCAGATCGATCAGCGTGTGGGCCACCGAGAGCCCGTTCTTGAAGGTCAAGGCATTGGAGCCTTGGACGCGGCGCTCGATGGATATGACCGGCACTTCCTTGTAGCTGAATCCCTGATCGAGCAGCATGCAGATGATGTCGGCCTGAAAGCCGAAACCGCGCGTATTGGGGTGCCAGCGCATCACGTTGTAGCGCAGATGCACGGCGAGCCCGTTGTAGTAGTGCAGGCGAAAGCCACTGATCAGATTGACGATACCGGCATAGACGTTGGACAGCGAGCGGCGGTACAGGCTCTTGCCTTCGTTCGACACGTAATAAGGGATGATCATGTCGGCCTGGCCGATGGCACCGAACACGGCGAGCATGGTCTCTTTCGGCTCGGCGTCGTCGCCGCAGATCAGGCGGTAATATTTGCCTTTGCCGACGAAGGCAACGTCGAGATAGTTCTGCGCTAGCCCCCGGTTGACCTTGTTGGTGCGCAGCATGATGCGCTCGTCGGGGTGGGCCGCGATATAGTTTCTGACGGTTTCGCTCGACGTGTCCTTCGAGCAATCGTCGACGACGATGATCTCGTAGCCGATGGTACCGATCTCGTTGAGCGCATCGCGCACCGTTTCGATAGTCTTCACGATGAATTCCTGCTCGTTATAGCAGGAGATGAAAACCGTCAGATCGAGCGGCGCCTGCTGGCCGGGCGACACCACATCCTCGGCGGCATGCAGCTTTTGCGCAGCCGGCGTCATCGTCACGTCAGCGGGGAACAACACGGTCGGCACGGCTACTCCTCGGTTCCGATCAAATCGATGCGTACCGCGACCTGCTGCCGGGCAAAAGCCAGATACGTGTATTTGACGCGGCGCGCGCTGACGAATTCCTGAAACGCCTTGAATTCGTGCCGCTCCCAGTTCGGATAATTGAAATACTCGTCGAACAGGATCACGGTTCCGTTCGCGAGCCGCGGCGCCAGCAGTTCCAGAATGGTCTTGGTTGAGCTGTAGAGATCGCAATCGATGTGGATGAAAGCAACCGGCCCGGGATTGTCGTTGAGCCACGGCGGCAGGCTCGCGTCGAAGTAGCCCTGATGCAGCCGCACGTTATCCGGCACGCGCGGCAGGCGGCCTTTGACATCGAACGACTTGCCGCCGAGGCCGAAACCCGACCACGCCTCGGGCAAGCCCTCAAAGCTGTCGAAGCCGTGGATGGTGCGCGGCCCGATATGGCGCGCGATGTAGCGGATCGTGCCGCCAGTGAAGACGCCGAATTCGAGATAATGACCGTCGATGCCGACGGCATGCAGCGAATAGTCGATCAAATCGCGCTGATTTTCGAGGCCGAGCGTGTCCGGCATCGCGCTCTCGATATAGTCGACGCTGCGCTGTAATGCGCGCAGGGCGCGTTCGCGCACCGGATGAACCCGCCCGGTGTCGACCAGCTGATAGGCGCCGCAGACTATCTTGTAGAGCACGTATTTCAGCCGGAAATTGGTGATCAGCATGGCAACCGCAAATCATTCCTGTCCGCACGCAAGGCATCTCGCCCCGGCCGGCCCCTTTTAGCCGAGTTTACCGCCAAGTTAATAGCTTATTGGCTTCCCCCCATTGCGTCGCAGCCCTCATGCGCGGCGCGATCGTGGCCATGAGCGGGGCGAGTTCGTCGAACCTGAACCAGCGGACGACTTCGGGTTCGGCGCGCCGGCGCGCATAGGCCTCGAGGAAGTCGGGCCCGATCGGGGTCGTGTCCGGGCCGATCCAGGTCAGCAGGTAGGTCGAGCCGTCGCTCCACTTCACGCCGAGATAGCGGCCGATCGTCTCCGGCGCGAACAATTTGCTGAACGGCAAGAGATCGATCATGCGATAGTCCTTCATGAACAGAAAATAATCGAGGCCGGCCTGCTGCAGCCGCAGCTTGGCGAACTCCGGATCGCCGCCGAGAATTTCGTCGAGCCGGCCCGACATTTTGAAAGAGATGACGCTTTCGATCAGGCACCCCGGCACCATGCAATAGGAATCGACATTGGTGCTCCAGATCGGCGTTCCATATGGCAGCTGCTGTGCGGCGGCCAGTGCCCCGGGGTTGATCGCGCCAAATGGAAAACGACTGTTGGCGTGGGAATAGGCCTGCGCCAAGCTGTACGAACCTGCCAAGAACCGCATGGCATTCGCCGTTTCGCGGCGCAACGACGACGTCCAGTGTGCGGGCGACTGCCAAGCGACCAGGGTGCCGACAAGCAAGAGCGCGGGCACGATGAGCCGCAAGACCGCGTCGTCGCGGCGCGTCAGCGGCCAGTTCAGTGCCCAAACGCTGCCGGCAATGGCCAGCATCACCAACACGGGAACAAAGAACGAGCTGAGGCGGGCAAAGGAGAAACTTTGCGCGCGCCCGGCGACGACGGCAACGGCCGCGAGCAGCAACACCATGGCAACGAGACGCCAAGCAGTTTGTTTGGACAAAGCGGCCGATCTGGCGTCGCGCGGCGCCGCCAGCCGCCACCAGCCGCTCAGCGCTCCCGACATGCGCAGAACGACGACGGCGATGAGCGGTCCGGACAGGAACGGCCAGAGAAAGCGAAGCCGCAAGAAATCGGCGATCTCTTGCAGCGTCGCCCGCCCGAAGGGCTGTTCCCATTGCAGATAATTGTCCCTGATCCACGCCACCGCAATGATCTGCGGAATGACGCCCCAGCGGTCGAGCCGGGCGAGATCGGCGAAACGGAGCATCAGATCGAGCGCCTGGTCGCTCGCCAATCCGGTTTGCAGATAGCTCACCACGAACACCGCAAGCACGGCGCTGGCGATTGCCGCAACGACGACGCTATAGCCCCACATGTCGCTCCATCGGCGCCGCACCATGGACCAGACAGCCAATAGCCCGACGAAAAAACCGAGCAGAATGGCGATCGGCGGCGTGACCAACGCGGCGGCAATCGCGGTCGCGGCGGCCATGATGCGGAACGGCCTTGGCGCGACGCGCCGTTCCATGCACAGCGCCCACGCCGTCAGCGCCACCAACGCCGCGACCTCCTCGTGATCCTTCTGGAACTGGCCGCCGCCGTCGGCGCTGAAGCTGACCAGATAGTAGAACAGGTAGATGACGGCGCCCGCGGCCGGCCACAACGAATGGGGCGCCATCCTTGCCGCCAGCGTCGCAATCGCGACGGCGGCAAACACGACGCAGGGATAGGTCGTCAGCGCCGGCGCTTCCGGATCGGTCAGCAGCATGCCCAAAAAGGCCAGACCGCTGCCTTTGGAATAATAATAATGGTACCAGACGTCGTTCGGCGCGAGGCCGTGGTTTTTCAGGACTTCCAGATAGTAATAAAAGTAGTGCGTGTAATAATCGCCGCCGCCGCCGGGAAATAATCCGCGCAACAGCAAGAGCCACACCGCCGTGACGCCGATCAGTATCACACCGATCTGTTCTGGTGTTGCACGACCCTGTCGCAGCTCGGTGAAACCCACGACAAGCGTCCGCCATTGGGCGATCGCGGTGTTGGCAAATTGCCGCGAGGACGCGACGACAACCACCAGGCAGAGGCCGACGATCACCGGCCGATCGTACAATCCGAGGAGCCCCAGGATCAGCATCACGACGTGCCAGATACCTAATCCGATACCGAAACCGAGCACGGCGCGTTCGGGCGGCGTCAGCGCCGCTCGCTCGTCCGCGGACACGATCAGGGCGGCGGCCGCCGCCCCCGGAGCGTAGATCAGCCACGAAAAAACGACGACAAAGACAATTCGCACCAGATTATCGGCTGCGACGATCGGCCCGGTGTCGAAGAAATGCCGATGGTAGAAATCGACGCCACCAAACCACGCCACGACACCGATGAAGCCGCAAACCAGCGCGGCACCGGCGAGAACCTGGGTTTTAGCGGAAGCAGCGCCCACTTTTTGTCGACCGTCAACCGCGTCCGACATTCTACGTTGCCGCTTCGTTGGACATCATCGATCCGGTCTTTGTTTTGGGGCGCCTGATAAAGCGCCGAAGTGGCGCCTCAAACCAGCGATAGACGATGATCGCGAGCACAAAGAGCAAACCCCAGGCGATCGCGATGCGCAACACGGACGGCAGATAGGGGCTTTGCTTCATCACATACCAGAGTACGAAGCCATGCAGCATATAGATGCTATAACTCGCCTCGCCAAGCACAAGCATGATTGGCGTTTCGATCAGAACAGACGCGCGGCTGCGGTAATAGGCAAAATAGAACATCACGGCGGCAACGCCCGGCGCGAAGCCGAAGCAAGCTTGGAAGTTCGGAAAGACATAGCAGGCCGCGAATGAGGCGACGATCCAGCAACCGCCCGCGAACCCCATCCATCGCGCATTTCGCAAATCGGGGCTGATCAAATAAAGCTGCGCTATCAGTGCGCCGAGCAAAAATTCTGGAACTCGGCAAAATGGCGAAAGGGAAAGCCACCAGTCTTGCTGCGGAAGACGTCCTAGCCAAAATCCGCTCGCATAGCCGCCGATGAAAATTGTCCCCACGATAGACAGTCCCGCAATGACGCAAAGCGTTGGACGAACGGTTCGCAATCCATCGAGCGGAATGGCGAGCGCCAAATAGAAAATGTACAGGCCGACCTCGGCGCTGATCGACCACGCGCTGCCGACATAAAGCGTGGCGAGTAATTTGCCGTCGAGCAATGTCGGCGTCCAATCCTGAGTCATCGTCAGATACCGCCAGGACCACGTCCGAAAAGCGGACTCGCCGATGATTGTTGGAAACAACGCGACGCTGATCAGCAGCACCAGCAAATAGAGCGGATAGAGCCTGGCAAAACGGGCGATCAGGAAGGAGCGGATCGCCGGCGCGCCTTTCGCGGCGATGTTTGCTCCGTAATTGTAGTGGATGACAAAGCCGCTGAGCACAAAAAACGTCGTCATGCCGAGATTGGCGCAGACCCTCCAGCCGTATTCGAGCCATGCGGGCTGGGCCGCGACGAAAAAGAAATCCGTGTGCGCAATGACGACGAGCCACGCGGCGATGCCGCGCAGGCCCGTAAGGCTCGGTATGTCGTCGCGCCGAGGCATGGCTCTAAAGCCGATCTAAGCGGGCCTGGGAAACGGTTTGCACGACCCGTAGTGCCTCTATTTTATCTGAAGCCGTCGCCACGTTAACAGTCTATTGGCCTCCCCCCATTGCGTCGCAGCCCTCATGCGCGGCGCGATGGTGGCGATGAGCGGGGCCAATTCGTCGAATTTGAACCATTGCAAGGCGTCCGGTGCGGCCCGCTGGCGCGCATAGGCTTCGAGGAAGTCGGGCCCGATGGGCGTCGTGTCGGGGCCGATCCAAGTCAGCAAAAAGGTCGAGCCGTCGCTCCATTTGACGCCGAGATAGCGGCCGATGGTGTCCGGCGCGAACAGGCGGCTGAACGGCAGCAGATCGATGATGCGAAGGTCTTTCATGAAGAGAAAATAATTGAGCCCGGCTTCCTGCAACCGCTGCTTCGCCAGTTCCGGATCGCCGCCGAGAATTTCATCCAGCCGCCCGGACATCTTGAAGGAAATGGCGCTTTCGATCAGGCAGCCGGGCACTTTGCAATAGGAATCGATATTGGTGCTCCAGATCGGCGTACCGTAGGGCAACTGTCGCGCGGCGTTGAGCGCGTCGGGATTGATCCCGCCAAAGGCGTAGCCGCCGACGTGCCCGTAAGCCTCGGCCAGGCTGAAGCGGCCGGAGAAAAAACGCAAAGCATTGGCCGTTTCGGCGGGCAATCGCCTCGACCAATGGTCCTTGCCCTGCCACGCGCCGAGCACCGTAACGAGCAACACCGCGGGCAGCACCGTCCACGTCCACGGATCGCCGCGAGACTGCAGCTTGCCATTGAGCAGCCATGCACCGTAGGCGATTGCAAACAGCCCCAGCAAAGGAACAAAAAAAGTGCTGAGCCTTTCGAATGATATGCTTTGCGTGCGCCCGACGAGGATCGCGATGACGATGAAGAAGAGCAAAAGGGCGGCGAGCCTCGCCGCTGTTGCTCCGGCAAACGCAGCTTCCGTTTGATCGCTGAGCCGCGGCCGCTTCCGGGGCGCAAATCTGTCCATCAAGCAGATAATGACTGCCGCGACGATCGGACCGATCAGAAACGGCCACAGCCCTCGCAGCCGCATGTATTGGAAAAGCTGCTTGAAATCTCCCCAACCGAACGGCGGAACCAGGGCCAGGTAGTTATCCCGAATCCAGGCTACCGCGATCACCTGCGGGATCACGCCCCATCGATCGAGGCGCCCGACATCGGCGAAGCGAAGCATCAGATCGAGCGCCTGATCGCTCGCCAAGCCGGTTTGCGCGTAGCTCAAAACGAACATTGCGAGCACGGCAACCGCGATCGCGGCGGCGACGGCGCTATAGCCCCACATTTCGCGCCAGCGCCGCTGCAGTATGGACCAGGCGCCGAGCAGCCCGACAAAGACACTGAGCAGCACCCCGACCGCCTGGGTCACGATGGCCGCTGCAATTGCGTTCGAAGCGGCCATGAGTCGAAACGGCCGCGGCGGAGCGTAGCGCTCCATGCACAAGGCCCACGCGGTGAGCACCACGAGCGCCGCGACCTCCTCGTGGTCTTTCTGAAATTCGCCTGCCCCGATGCCGTTGAAATTGAGCAGATAGTACAGGAGATAAATCAACGCGCCGGCGGCCGGCCACAGCGAGCCTGGCGTCATGCGCGCCGCCAATGTGGCGATCGCGACCGCGGCAAAGATCACGCAAGAAAAAGTGGTAAGCGCGGGCGCTTCCGGATCGGTCAGCAACATGCCGAGAAAGGCCAGGCCGCAGCCCTTCGAATAGTAATAATGATACCAGACGTCGTTTGGCTCAAGGCCGTGGTTTTTCAGGACTTCCAGATAATAATAGAAATAGTGCGTGTAATAGTCGCCGCTGCCGCCGGGAAACAGCCCGCGCCGCAGCAACAGCCACGCGGCGGCGACGACGATCAAGATCGCGCCGACTTCCTGCGGCGATGCGCGGCGTTGCCGCAATGCGGTGAAGCGGCCGGCCAGAGCACGACAGCCGGCGACGGCGACTTGGGCAAAATGCCGGCTGGATGCGGCGAGAACCACGAAGCACAGTCCAGCCAGTACGGAGCGGTAATACAGGTCAAGGACGCCGAGGATCAGCATCACGACGTGCCAGATGCCAACCCCGATGCCGAAGCCGAGTACGGCGCGCTCGGCGGGACACACCGCGGCGCGCTCAGCCGGCGTCGTGACGAGAGCCGCGACCGCCGCGCCGGGGGCGTAGATCAGCCAAGAGAAAATTCCGACAAAGACGATGCGTACCATATTGTCGGCGAAGACGATGGTGCCGGTGTCGAAGAAATGCTTGTGGTAAAAATCGACCAAGTCGAACCACAGCACCACGCCGATGAAGCCGCCGATCAGCGCGGCAACGGCGATCATGTCCGACCTGGTGAACGGCGTTGCCGGTCGACCGAGTTCGCTCATCGTGCGAGCGTCAGGCCGTACATGTCGACGGTGCAAAGCGCATTCCAGAACCGGTTGTCTTCGATCCGCGTTTCGAGCGGCCTGAGCCACCGGTAGATGACGCCGGGCGTGAAATTGGGGAACATGTTCGCCCGCCGCCAGATATTGGTGCGCCAGCCGGCGGCCGCAAAAATCGCCATCAAATCCTTGCTACGGAAACTGTCCTCGCCGGCGGCGCGATAGGACGGCGCATATTCCATCGCCTTGCGCAAAAGATGACTGCCGTTCGGCTCCAGCACGATCATCTTGTCGGTGCGTCGCGCCATGGCGCGCACGATGTCGGGCGTCGCCTGCTTGACGTGATGCAATATGCCGATCAGGAAAGCGGCATCGTAGCGCGGCAGCGAGTCGTAATCGAAGGTCACCAGATCGACCGCCCGATAGGTCGCGAGACCTCGCGATTCGGCGTTGGCGCGCTTGATGGCCGCTTCCGACTTGTCGATGCCGTCGACCACGCGGTAGCGGCCGGCCAGCATCTGATTGGTAAAGGCGCCGTCACCGCAACCGAGATCGAGCACGCGGCCGTCGGCCGGAACGCCCAGCAAGCCGGCGATATCGATGGCGGTTTGCCAAACCCGGCCGCGGACATGGGCTTCGACGTCGGAACTGCGATACATGGCCTGGCCATAGCCCTGCTCACCCGCCCGATCCCAGTAACCGTCCGGTTTGCTGTGGGCTCGATCGCCGATCATGGTCTGCCTCTCCCCAACCCCCGCCACCGCACCCCTACCGTGGCTTTGGGCCGCGCCGGCATTGCCTGCCAGGAAATCCCGCGCCTGCCAACCGCCGTGTTATTTCGCCGGTGAGGCGGCATTGCGATGGTCGCGCAGCGTCAGCCAGACCACGCCCCCCGGCAGGCTCAGCAAGGTGGTCATCAGGCCCAATTCGACCGACAGCGCCAGCGCCGCCTCGCGGTCGACGCCGAGGAGGCCGAGCAGCGCGACCAGCGATATTTCGCGCACGCCCCATCCGGCGACCGAGATCGGCAAGGCCACGACCAGCGTCATGATCGAGATGACGGCGATCATCGGAACCGGCCCGACGCCGATGCCGAGACTGCGCGCGATGCAATAGGCCCCGAACGCCGAACAGGCGCCCGACGCCAGCGCGAAACAAAGCGCCACCAAGCCGGAGCGCGTCTTCACTTGGCGCAGCTCCTCCGCCATGCGCAGGACATGATGAATGAGTCGCTGCTTCCGCCATCGCCCGAGCAGGCGTTCGATGGCGCCGAGCAGCAGAATGCCGAGCACCCCGGCGACAAGAATGGCGGCGCCGCCGAACCATGCGGTGACGGCAAGCGGACTGGAAATGGTCGGCAGAGTCACCAGCGCCAGCATGATCAAGGCGGCAACCGTCACCACGCGATCGACCAGAATCGACAGCACGATCTGGCTCAGCGACAGCGCAAACCGCCGCGCCAGCCAGGCGCGGGCGACGTCGCCGCCGACGGTGCCTAACGGCAGGCAGTTGAAGAAAATGCTGGCGTAGAACACCGCCTGCACGCTCGCCACCGACGGCGGCGGGCCGCGCATCAAAGCGCAGACGATCGAGCGCCAGCGCTCGCCGCCGAGGAAGATTTGGGCGAGAAGGACAACTGCCGCGACGGCGAGCCAGCCGCGGTCCTGCGTGGCCAACAGACGCGCAAAAGCCTGGCGGTCGATGCCCCGGAACACGAAAAACAGCGTGACGGCGGTGAGCGCGAAGGAAAATCCCAGCGTCAGCCAATGGCGATGCGTCTGCGGGCGCGATGTCGAATCTTGAAACGACAAGGAGATGTGCCTTGGCCCGGTGACTGGGATGGTGCGAGGAGGCGGCTTTTTTGGCAGCTTTTCCGGCAACCCTCAAGGGTTCGGCAAACGCTTGGGCGCCCTGGTCTGGTAGTACCATCGTATGCCGGACCGCACAATCCGCCGCGACAGCGAGGGCTTTATTGTCTTTGCCTGGAAGCGGTTGTCGATCCATTTGTAGCCGCGCCGGGCCAGGCGAGGACGCAGCATTCCCACCGAGCGCGCCAAGTGCGGCCGCGGCGACCGATGAACGATCGACAATTGCGCGGCATAGCGCTCCCAGTTCGCAGCCGAGCGATAAGGCGCCTGCTCCGGCGCGAGCTCGGATATCGACGCCGCGCCTTTCTCCGCAAAAACCACGGTGTAATAGCGCAACCACTTGGCCGGAAACAACGAGAGCCTGGTCGCCCTCGTCCGGGCGAGAAATTCCGTGTCGAACCAATAGCTGTTGTACGAACCGGCAAAGCCTGTGCAGACATAGACCTTGCAATCGACAAATCCGTTTTCGACGAAAAAATCAAGGAACCAATCCGGCGAACAAAGCGTATATGCCTCTTCGAGAAGACTGAGTGCGTTGACCGCGATCAGCCGGCCGCCGGGCCGCAGCAGCCGCGCATAATTGCGCAGTGTCATTGCCGGGTCGAAGACATTGTCGAGCGTGCTGCCGTCGACGATGAAATCCGCGATCGACTCCAGTCGATCCGGCAGCGGACGATTGAGATCGTGCACAATCTCGGCGCCTTCGTAATCGCTCACGTCCAGCGCCTTGATGCTGTCGATACCGAGCGCGCGAAAGACCGAGCGATCGGTGACGATTTCGCCGTGGCCGGGAAAACGATTGACGGTGGTCCGATCAATCTCGATAGCGCTCGGGTCGACGGCATGTCCGTGCGCGCGCAACTGCGCCGCCAAATCCGCCGGGGTGAAGTACGTCGCCTGCCTGCCGATGAACAGGATATCACCCTTGATCGGGCGGAACGCATGTTCACGCCCGATCGCGTCGACCGCATGAAACCCCAGACCCATCTGACTCCCTCGTCGCGCTGAGATACCAAGGTGCGGATTGAATGGCAAACGCGTGGAGTTGCGGCGACGCCGGATCGCGGATGCTGACGAATATTCCCCAGAGATTTCAGCGCAGCGGCAGGAGATGCTTGAGCGACCGTGATCGCCGCAGATAACGCTTCACCATATAGGCCCGCGGCAAGTCGAGCGGCGTGCAAAAGTCCTGATCGTAATTTTTCCGGAAAGCCGCCGTGATCGAAATCTCCGGAAGGGCTTCTACCGTGAGCTTGGCGCCGCGGCCCCATTTCCGGTTCATGGCATGGACAAAGCGCGGAACCGGGCTATGGCGCGGACCGGACCCGCCCCGCTCGAACTGCGTTCGCAGCAAGATCGGCTCGTAATCGTTTTCTCGCATCAGCTGCAGAAAGAACTTCGGGCTGTAATTGAAAAGGCCGTGGCCGAAAAGGCACGCGGGCACCTCATGGTGCATGATGCCGCCCTTGCGCAAAAGATCGTGCATCACGCGAAAGCAATTGTTCTGGTTGGCGATGTGTTCCGACGTCCCGATATTGACGACAAGATCGAAGGCGCCGCGCAGGTTGGGCGGCGTCTCGCCGACATTGAGGTCGACAGCGACGCTGTCGCGATGGCCGTCATAGTCGATCGCCGTGAGCTCGAATCCGAGCGAGGTCCAAAACGGACGCGATGGCGGCGCCTTGCGGCTGAAGTTTGCCTCGCCGCACGGGCGGCCGAGGTCGACGCGGCGTGCGCCAAACAGCGTGTAAAGCTCATCGAGGAGCTTGTCGCTGGTCAGCAACGAATCGGCGAGCTGCTGGGAGCCGATCTCGACGACCCGACGCATGCCATCGAGCGCACCAATACGCTTGAGCTCGATCAGATCGTCAAGAAAACCGCTACCCAAACCCATGTGACGATCCTAGCGAAGCGCGCCTTGTTTGCAATCCGAAAGACCAAGCGACGATGCAAACTCCCGCCGCCGCGCCCAGCAAGCTATTTCGAATGCAGCAGGCTCTTTGCCTTTGCCGCAAGAAGTCCACCCGCGGCAATGGCGTTATTGCTCTTGAAGCGCAACCACCCGCTCAAGCCGTGCAGCGTCGGGGCCGAACGCCGGACAAAACGAAACTCGCAGGCCATTCGCAACGCGTCCTCCGCGCCCACGTTCTGCGTACGATGCAGGACGAATTGATCGAAGATTAGCGCGTCGCCCACCTCGAGCTGCGGGACCGACGACGGTCCGAGCGCACCGACAAACGCATCGTCCCGGGAACGATTGTTGCCGGTGAGCATGGGGACGCCGCGCAGGGCGATATGCGACCGTGGCACGATTTCCAGCGACGGCAGGTCGGTGCCGACCGCATCGAGCGGCATCCAGACATTGATGGCCGAAGCGGCTATGCGAAAGATCGTGGCGCCGTCGGCATCGGCGTGCCAGCCCACCCTTTTGCCCATGCCGCGATGCCGGCGGAAGTAGGAGCGCTTGGGAAAATATCGCCACTCGCCCCCCAACACGTGCTTGATTTGCGCTTCGACCAGGTGGAGCGATTGCTCATAACGCTCGGCAAGATCCGGACGTGCTTGGCGCAGGAATGCCGGCAACGCTTGGAGCCATACGCCGTCCCAAACGCGGAAATTGTTCCCCAACAGCTTGTTTGGGAAATGCTCGCACGAATCCATTACGGCATAAATTTCTGCCACGGTGCGGCGCAAATTCGCCGCATCGCCGGGAGCAAGAAGCCCCCGAACGATGGTGGCGCCGTCCGTCGCCAAATTGTCCGCCGGCTTTGTCATCTTCGTTGGTTCCCTCCAGCGTCGAGCATAACAGCGCAGAGTGAAGCTTTCCACACGCTGCGAAACGGGCAGGACTCGGGCGCTCCACCCTTCTTTCTTCCGGCGCTTCGCGCGGCTTTATCCATTCTAAACTCTCTTGATCATGTCCGACTTCGCCTATACGGGCTGACGGCACGCGGTGCGTGCGGCGCAAGCCGGCGCTTACGGCGCCGGACAGCTAAGCAGAGCCGATCGGCCGTTCGCTTCCACAGTCAGATAGAATTGGTGGACCTTCGGATCGTTGCCGCAGCGCCAATTGGCGATAAAATCCTTGCCGCAGCCGGGAGCCGGGTCACCGATCTGGACCACGTCGACGGCGAACAAGCAGGTCGTCTTGGCTTTATCGCAGGTGCTCGTCAGCGCCGCGGTGACATTGCCGACCTTCACCAGATTGGGCCGGCCGGACGGCGGCGTGAAGTCCTTGCAGGCCAAGCCATAGGTCGCGTCCACGACGTGGATCATGCTTGCGTTCGGATCCTGCGGGGCCAGCCAATAGTCGAGAATTTGCATAGTGGCAAAAAACGATATCGCCACCACCGCAAAGCCCCCGATCACCGTGAGCAGGACCCGACCGCTCGACGACCGCATGGCCGATTTTTCCCCTTATAGGTCGCTGCGATCGACGCCGCGCCGCCGATTCTACACGTCCGCTTGTCAAACTGCCAAGGGCTGGTTACAACGCCGCGCGATCAATCGCCAATCGACGGCGATTGATCGCCCCACATTGCCGGGTTCCAGCATCGTTTGCCGGCCGTCGCGCCGGCACATTTTCAGTAAGGACGTGAGTAATGGGACGCCTGCTCGAAATCGTCACCCCGCTGCACAAGGCGACGAAGCGCGATTACCTTGCGCGCATGAATGACGACAAAGTTCATTGCATGGTGAAGGCGAAGGAATACGAATTCGATTACTGGGACGGCGACCGCCGCTACGGCTATGGCGGCTACAAGTTCATCGAAGGCCGGTGGAAGCCGGTGGCGCAGGCCTTGATCGACATCTATGGGCTTAAAGATGGATCGAGCGTGCTCGACGTCGGCTGCGGCAAGGCGTTCCTGCTCTACGAAATGAAGAAGATCCTGCCGGGGCTCAAGATCGCCGGTTTCGACATGTCAAAGCACGGCCTCGCCGACGCCCGCGACGACATCAAGCCGTATTTGTTCCGCTATCGCGCCCAGGATCGCTATCCTTACAGCGATGGCGCGTTCGATCTCGTCATCTCGCTCGGCTGCCTGCACAATCTGCGCCTGTTCGAGCTTGAGACTGCGGTGCAAGAGATCAACCGGGTCGGCAAGAGCAAATACATCATGGTCGAGGGCTACCGTAACGAGCTCGAACAGTTCAATCTCGAATGCTGGGCGCTGACCGCGGAATCGATCCTGCATACGTCGGAATGGATCTGGCTCTATAACCATTTCGGCTATACCGGCGACTACGAATTCATCTATTTCGAATAGGCCGTAGCGATGCAGGTCAAGACAGCGAAGGCGGCGATCCTGGCGCAGTCGCGCGAGCCGCTTGTCGTCGACGAGATCGCGCTGCCGGAGACGCTCGGCGTCGGCCAGGTTCTGGTCAAGGTGCTCTACTCGACGATCTGCGGCGCCCAGCTCAACGAGATCGCCGCCGCCAAGGGGCCGGACAAATTCCTGCCGCACCTGCTCGGCCACGAAGCCTCGGCGCAGGTGATCGAGATTGGCCTCGGAGTCACCACGGTAAAACCCGGCGACACCGTGGTGCTACACTGGCGGCCGAGCCAGGGCATCCAATGCCAGCCGCCCGCCTATCAATGGCGCGGCAAAAAACTCAACGCCGGTTGGGTGACGACGTTCAACGACTATGCGGTCGTGTCGGAGAACCGGATGACGGTGATTCCGCCCGACTATAACCTGCGCGACGCGCCGCTGTTGGGCTGCGCGGTGACCACCGCCGCCGGCGTGATCAATAATGACGCCAACGTCAAGATCGGCGAATCAGTGGTGATCTTCGGCGTCGGCGGCGTAGGCCTCAACGTCGTGCAGTTCGCCGAGCTTGCCGGCGCCAATCCGATTGTCGCCGTCGATCTGGTCGACGCCAAGCTCGACATGGCGAAGAGCCGTGGCGCCACGCACTGCCTCAATGGCAACGCGGTATCTGATATGGACGCCGAGATCCGCAAGATCGTCGGTGCCAAAGGCCCCGACAAGGTGATCGAGACCACCGGCGCGAAATCGGTGATCGAGCTTGCCTATAATCTCACTCACGCCGACGGCACCTGCGTGCTGGTCGGCGTGCCGAGCGAGAAGGTTTCGATCTACACGCTGCCGATCCATTTCAACAAAGTGCTGACCGGCTCGCATGGTGGCGATGCGGTGCCGCACGTCGATATCCCGCGGCTGATCCGGCTGATCGAAGCCGGGCGGCTGTCGTTCGAAGGCCTGATCACCCACGAATTCCCGCTCGACGACATCAATGCGGCGCTCGACGTGGTGCGCAGCGGCACTGCCGGCCGCGTGCTGTTGCGAATTGGCGGGGCCTGAGCGGTGCGGCGGATCGTTCGCAGCGGCGATCGCACGAGGCGTTGACAATGAGCTCCGACAATCCCGTGCCGTCGAACGGCGTCGTCGACAAGACGCGACGGCTTGCTGCGCGGGGGATTCGCGTGGCGCAGCTGGTCGCCGTGCGCGGCGGCGCCATGGCCGCCGATGCCCTGCGACGCAAGGCGAAGGAGCTCGAAATCCGCCTGGACGGCTTGCATAAGGGGCTCAACGTCAAGCCGATCTCGGAGGTCTTTTTTCCCCGGCTGGATCTGGCCGCCAGCGCCAATCCCGTCAAAGAGATCATGGCGGCGCCGGAGTTCGAGGCGACCAAGGCATATTTCTTCGACAATCCGGCAGCCCCCCGCTCGCTGGTATCGTCCCAATCGCAAGCCCTGCTGTACAGCCTCATCCGCAATCTTCGTCCCGATCACGTGTTCGAAATCGGCACCTATAAGGCGGGAACCACCGAGGCGATCTGCCGTGCGCTTTACGCCAACGGCAAAGGCATCGCTCACGCGGTCGATCCATTTCGCGGCGAATATATTGCCGCGGTGCTCAAGCTCTGGCCGCCGGAATTATTTCGTCACGTCCAGCTCCACGCCAAGGATTCGATGGCGTTCTTCGGCGATATGGAGCGGCACAACATTCACCCCGATCTGGTGTTCGTCGACGGCAACCACGACTACGAATTCGCCGCCTTCGATATCGCCTGCGGCGCCCGCGCCATCACGCCGGGCGGCTATGTCGTCATCGACAATGTCGCCCAGCCCGGGCCGTTCTTTGCGGCGCGCGACTTCCTCGCGGCCAATCCGGATTGGCGCGAGCTTGGCAGCACGGCGACCGACTACGACCGGGACAAGGCCTTCGACCACCGCCGCTCAACGATTATCGAAACCGACTTCATGGTGCTGCGCGCGCCTGTCGTGCACGGCGTCGGCGAGCGGCCGTTCAACCGCGGGCGCATCCGCTGGAATTCCCACAAAGTCGCAGGGCTGCGCCTCAAGCTCGTGCCGCCGCCGCAACCGGGACGGCTCACGGCTCAGGTCGTGCTGCGCGGCTTCGGCGCGGTGCCGGCCGAGATCACCGGCGCAGCCAGCGTCAACGTCGCGGCCGGCGCGTCGGAATTGTCCGTGGCATTCCTACCGCCCGTGCAGGTCGACGGTCAGTTCGCCTATCTCACGGTCGAGCCGTGGCTAATCTGGCACGGCGGCAAACGGCTGCAACTGCGCGCCGCGCCGGAGCCGTATTGAGCCTGTTAGTTCCTATCAATGGGGCGTGCGAACGAGCTTGCGGGCGCGGCGGGCGACTGCCGTCGCGACCTTGCGCGCGACAAAGCTCGCGGTCAGGCCGTCGTGGAACCGAAATTCACAGGAGATTCGCACCGTGGCGGGCGAAGCGACGCACTGCGTGCGATGCAGGGTGAATTGATCGAAGACGAGCGCATCTCCGGGATTGAGCTCGGGCGTGAAAGAACTACCGATCGCGGCGACGAATTCGTCGTCACGGTAGCGCGCGGCATCGACCAGTAGCGGCAGTCTGCGCATCGTCCGCTGCGACCCGCAGACGACATCGAGCGACGGCCGGTCGCGGCCGACCGGATCGAGGGGCAGCCAGACGTTGAAGCAATTGGGGCGCCAAGTATTGGCCGCATCGGCATCGATATGCCAGGGCACCTGCACGGTGGTTCCGGCGATGCGACGCATGTAGGAACGTTGGGTATGCAGCCGCCAACGCCCGCCGAACAACCGGCGCGTCTTGGCGCAGACCGTATTTTCGACTTCGGCATACTGGGCATGCAATCGCGGATAATAGGCGGCGAGAAACGCCGCGAGCGGCTTTAGTTGCGCGCCGCCTGCGATGCTGAAGTTTTCGCCGAGCTCGCCCTCGAGAAAATCGGCGTGGATGCCCAGGAGATCATAGACTTCGCCGACCACCGCCGTGAGCTTCGTCATTTCCTGGTCGTCCAGGAAACCGCGTATAATCGCAGTGCCTTCAGCCGCCAATTGTTCGGCCGGCGCGGCCGTGGGCAAAACCGCCATGGGTTCGGTTCTCGACTGTGCAGGAAAGGTGACTGACATCAACGTGTGCCTCAATGCCGATCAAAAATACTCGTTTTCACCGATGGTGTTAACCCCAGGGCGCCGAGGGATCATCGCTTGATCATCAGGCCCTGCCCGGTCGGCAGTTCCAGAATGACCTGGCCGCGTTCCGCCATGAATCGATCCATGGCCTCTTTGTGATTTTGAAAGTGCTTCCAGCCGTAATCGTCGAAAATGACGATGCCGCCCGGCGCGACGCGGTCGAGCAGGACCTCGAGCGCGCCGGTCTCGGCGCGCGGTGAATTCAAATCCAGGTGCAGAAACGCGATCCGCTCCGGCGCAATTTCACGGAGGACGTCCGGCACGACGCCCTTGGTGACGACGACGTAGTCCTTGTTGCGGAAGCGATTACGCACGTAGCTTTCGATATCCGAAGCCCGGTAGTCCTTGTCGATGTGCTCGAGATATTGCGGCGCGCCGGGAAAGTCGGCCGCGGACGAATATTGCGGCACGAAGCCGGTGAACGTGTCGTAGATGTAGAACTTTTTGTCGGCGCGGTGCAGATCGACCATTTCGGTCACCATCCACGTCATGTCGCCGCGATAGACGCCGCATTCCATGAAATCGCCCGGCACCGCCAGGCAGGTGCGCGCCGCCCAGATCAGCGTGTTGTAGCGCCAGGCAATACCCTGCGGCGATCGGTATTGATTTTCGCCGGTGGAGCTGTCGGCCTGCGCCAGCGCCGCCGCAAAGCCCGGCTCGCTGAGAAAGCCCGCCGTCTTGTCCAGGGTCAAGAGCCGATCGCCCCAGAACACGTTCTGATGATAGGGCCGCACCACGCCGTCCAAGACCAGATCGAATATCCGTGCCGCGAATTTCTTCGTTCTTATCTTGAAGCGAATCGCGTTGCGAAGCTTTCGCGAGAGCGATGTCTGCTCGGCGGCCTCAGGCATGCGTGGGGCTCGCCACTTGGTCTCTTGTGTTCGCTGCCACCCGCTCGATGATGTCCCATACGTCCGGCACTTCGAGCCCGTAATGCACGCGCAACCGGCCTGAATCAAGCGTGGTATGCAGCGGCGTGGCGCCCTCAGGCAGCCCGGCCTCGCGTGCGCTTGTTTGATGGACGAGCTTTTGATCGGCGTCGAGATAGGCGGCGAGGAAGCCGCCGATGTCGGCATAGCTGATGTCGCGCGACCCAGTGAGCTGAAAAATGCCGCGGGCGCGGTCCTGCAGCAGAGCGGCGATCGCGGTGCAGACCTGATCGGTCGGCGTCGGCGCCAGCTTAAGATCGTCAAAGACGCGGATCGGCTTTGCCGCGGTAAGGTCTCTGATCCAGCCGCCGATCAGCGGCATGGTGTCGGACACCACTTTGGCGAGACGCAGGATGGCAACTGGCGCGCCGCTTTCCATTTGACGCAGCAGCGCCGTTTCGGCGTGCGCCTTCTGACGGCCGTATTCGCTGACCGGCGAATGCGGCGCCTCGGCCTGCTCATGCGGCGTGCGGCCGTCGAACACCTGATTGGTGGAGAGGAACAGCACGGCGATGCCGCGCGCCAGGAGCTTCTCTGCGAGCGCCAGGGTCTGCGCCACGTTGATATGCGAGGAACCTTGCGGATCGTCGGCGCAAGCGGCAAGACGCGCGATGGCGGCGCACAGACACACCGCTTGCGTCCCCGGCGGCGGCGTCCAACCGTCGAGCGGCGCCGCAAGATCGAGAAACGGCCGGTCGGGCGCGGCACGGTCGCGGCGGCGCGTCGTCGCCACGACGCTTACGCCTTGCGCCTTCATCGCGCGATAGGTCGCCGCGCCGATTTCGGAATCACCGCCGACGATGAGGAACATCCATCAGCTCTTCGTCATGGCGCGTGTCGCCACCGCTCCGGCCGCGGGGCGACCGCGTCAGGCAACTTTATCTTTTACCTTCAAAGACTTGGACACCCGCGCCGCGATCTGAGCGGGAGCCAGTCCATAGACCTCGAACAGCTCTTCCTGCAGGCCGTATTTGTGCGGGAAGGCGTCCGGCAGGCCGATGCGAACGAGCGCCGGCAGGCTTGAGCCGAGCTTTTCGACCACAACGTCGGTCACCGCGCTGCCGAAGCCGCCGATCATGGTGCCTTCTTCGACGGTGGCGACCAGCTCGGCGTCACGGGCGAATTCCAACACCGCCTCTTCGTCGAGCGGCTTGACGGTGTGGAAATGCACGACAGAGATATCGTGTCCGTCTTTCGCCAGTAGATCGGCCGCGGCGAGGCAGTTGGTGGTCATCACGCCGGTCGCCAGCAGCACGATCGCGCGCCGCGAGCGCGCGCGACGCATCGGAATCGCCTTGCCGATGGCAAAGCCGTTTTCGTCGCGGCTGACCACAGGATCGCCGCCCTTGGCGAGGCGGATATAGATCGGGTTCGGCCAATCGAGCGTACAGTTCATCAGCCGCACCATCTCCTTAGCATCGCACACCGCCGTCACCGTCATGTTCGGCAGCGCGCGCATGATGGCGATGTCTTCGATCGCCAAATGCGTCGGACCGAGCGGCGCATAGACCAGGCCGCCGCCATTGCCGATCAGCCGCACCGGCAAATCATGCAGGCAAAGATCGACCGCCACCTGCTCGTAGCAGCGCCGCGTGATGAAGGTGGCGATGGTGTTGACGTAAGGGATGTAGCCTTCCATAGCGAAACCCGCCGCCATGCCGATGACATTGGCCTCGGTGATGCCCTCCATGTACCAGCGTTCGGGCATCTCTTTCTTCATGTCGCCGAGCAGCCCCGGACTCAGATCGGAGCCGATGAACAGCACGCGCTTGTCGCGCTTGGCGAGGTCGTAGACCATGTTGAGGCAGGTCTGACGCATGCATTACTCCAGCGCGGCGTAGAGCTTGGCAACCACGTCGTTGGCGATCTTCGACTTGTGGTGCCAGTTGGCATCGTTCTCGGCGAACGCGATGCCCTTGCCCTTGACGGTATGACAGATGATGGCGCTCGGCCGGTCGCTGGCGAGTGGCAGGCTATCGAAGACCCTGCGCAAGGCCTCGACGTCGTGACCGTCGACATCGACGGCAGCGAAGTTGAAGGCGCGCCATTTGTCGAGCAGCGGCTCGAGATCCTGGATTTCGCGGGTCGGGCCGGCCGACTGGATCTTGTTGTAGTCGATCACGGCGGTGAGGTTGTTGAGCTTGTGCTTGCCGGCGCACAGTGCCGCTTCCCACACCGAGCCTTCGTTGATCTCGCCGTCGCCCATGACCACGATGACGCGGGTGTCGCGCTTTTCGATGCGCGCCGCCAGCGCCATGCCGACGCCATAGGACAGCCCGTGGCCGAGCGCGCCGGTCGAGGCCTCGACGCCGGGAATTTTTGCCGCTTCCGGATGGCCGCCGAGAATAGAATCGCGGCGGCAGAAGGTGTCCAGCGTCTCGTACGGAATGAAACCCTTTTCGGCGAGCATGACATATTGGGCGATGCAGCCGTGGCCCTTGCTCAAAATCATGCGGTCGCGGCCCGGCCATTTCGGCTCGTCGGCGCGATAGCGCAGCACGTCGTCGTAGAGCACGCGCATGATCTCGATGAGCGACATCGAGGAGCCGACATGGCCGCGCTCGCCGCCGTGCAGCGTGCGCACCGCGAGGCGGCGCAGATGTTTTGAGCGCTCGTCGAGCGGTGGCGTCGCGAGGTTGAGCGCCGGCGCGGCCTGAGCTGCCATCGCTTAGGCCTCCATCTTCTCTGCAAGCGCCGCGAGGAATTCGCGCGCGTGCGCAAGCTGCCGCGCCTTGACGTCGCTCCAGCTGGCGGTTTCGCCAGCCAGCACGCGCCGCTGCCAACGCTCGGGGATGAACTCGTTGAGCAGGATAAGTACCCAGCGCAAACCGAACAGCGGCAGATAAGCGGACAGCCGGTTGGCGAAAGCAGGATCGCCGTCGTAGAGCTGCGTCGCCGCGACGCGGAAGCGCTTGCGCTGCGGCAGCTTCAGTGGCCGGCCCGGATGCAGCAGAATATCGGCGGTGAGCTTCACAGGATCGTCCCAGCCAAAATACTCGAAATCGAGGAACGCCAACGCCCCGTCCGGCCGTCGCAAGCTATTGTGGAAGCCGAAATCGGACGGAACGAGGCTGCGCCATTCCTGCGGGAGTTCGGCGTCAAAAGCAAGGCCGGCTGCCGTCGCCGCGCGACGCGCCTTTTGGCTCTCTATGACGAGCTGCGGCGCGACAGAATTGTCAATAAAATCAATCAGATCGTTCTCACTGCGGGCGGTGTCGCGCACGCGCACCAAGCGCCCTTGAATCTGCCGCTCGATCTCGCCGCCGTTGAGGCAAGCTTCTGCTGCCGGCGGCTGTTCGGCGGCCCAGGGCGTTGCGCGCAGGCCATGAATCGCGGTGAGGAAAACGATCGCCGCGTCGATGTCGGCATCGCTCACTTCGGGAACGTTACGGCCGTCGATCCAGCTCAAAAGCACAAAACCGTGCGCGCCGTCGACGCCGAGCACGCGTGGCACCGTGTCGATGCCATGGCGCTCCATCAGTCGCAGCGCTCCGACTTCGGTCGCGAGCCGGTCGCGCGGGTCGTCGCGGCGTGACGGATATTGCTTAAGCGCAAACGCCCGCCCGCCGCTGGTTACGCGCCAGATGCGGCTGTTGCGGCCGCCGGTGACGAACCGGGTCACCTCGACGGCATCGCCGACCAGCGCCTGCGCGATCCCGGTCGCTTCGGCGAGCGCACCGTCGACCGTGCTCAAAGACCTGCTCCGCCAAAAACCTGCCGTTCGATGTCGCGCCACGTCGAACAGCTGATGTAGGACGGCGACGCCGGCTGGGCGCCATCGGCGAACAGAATGCGTTCGACGTCCGGCGGGAAAGCGGGGTCGCTCAGCACTTCCTCGAGATCGTCGATGAAGTGCGTCAATGCCAGCGCCGCGATCCGCGCGAGTTTTTCGGCCCGCGTGCTTTCGAAATAAATGTCCGCCAAGGCGATGCCGTGATCGCCGCCAAGGAGCCCCTGCCCAGCCATCCAGTCCAACGCTGCTTTGCGCAGGTTCACGCGGTCGGGATCGAAGTGGCCGTATTCGGTCTTGTGGCTCACCACAACGACCGTGCAATCTTCGGCCCGGCAGCGGCGCAGGAACGTCGTGACGCCCGCGACCATAGCGGCGCCGCCAATGCCCTTGCCGTAGGCATGGCCTTGCAGGCGCTGCCAAGCCAGTTCACCGTCGGGCAAAAGTCGGATGGCGTCACGCACCGCCTGTTTACTGCCAGAGAACTCGGGACGGATGAGACCGCATCGCTTGGCGGCGCTGCAGAACACATCGTCGTAGCTGATGATGGTATTGTCGAAATCGATTCCAATTCGCAAACTTGATCTCATGGCGAAAAGTGAGCGGCTCTTCGAGCGTTGACTAAACTTGATCTCATGGCGAAAAGTGAGAAGCTCTTCGAGCGTTGACTCATGCAAAGGGCGGACGATCTGCCCGGGACCAATCCAGCGCCTGGATGCCAATCCAACGAGCCGCGTCGGCGACCGTCGCAAAGCCTTCAACCCTTTGCGGCTCGTTTTTGGGATGAGTCACGCGCACGTAGTATCCGGTGCCATCCCTGGCTTCGCAAATGGCGAATTCGCGAGATTCTCCACTCGACCTCGTCTCAAAGCCTTTCGCCTCCCACTTGGGCACTGTGCATAGAGCAAAGAGATAGTGTGCCATAGGAGAGAATCCAGTGTGAACGACCTCATCGTTCATGGAAAATATGAATACATGCGCGAAATATTTCTCAAGCAAAACCTTGAGCTGACTACCCGTCTTACAATTAATGTGTCCGGCCTTACTCGGTGGCGAGGCATAAGCCTGTGACTCGAGAGACGGCGTACCGATCATAAGCAAGCCATTTTCCGTGAGCGACGCACACAAATTTGCCAGATAGGCGTCCTCATCGCCCGGCGCGATATGCTCGATGACATCGAGGCTGAAAAGCGCTTCGTGCTTGCGCGGCAGCGGGCCAGCCACAATGTCGTGCACATCAGCCTTGAGCGGCCACTTCTTATCGCGGCGGGTGCGAATATCTTGAATGAAGAGCTGATCAAAATCGTAAACAGTGACGTCCGACACCTCTTGGAGCACCACACGCGTACCGAAAGCGTCACCGCAACCGACTTCGCCCACATTGCGGCAACCAGCCAACATTTTGGCAACAAATTTGTAACGCGCGAGCAGAAAGGTTAGACGTCGCGGATCGTCGTACCAAACCTGATTAGTCATCAATCCAAGTGACGTAAGTCCGATGGTATTTCGCAAGTCGAGACATCGATTGTATTGGGGTTCACGAGTCTCATTGATCGTAGAGGACAGCTTCCCGCTATCGACTCTGGCTTGAGCTTGTCGCCCCTCTCCCGCGCCGTCGGAACGCGAGAATGGATCCACTGTCGCAATTTTCGGCGCGTCAACAACCAAGCGCATGACAAAGCTCGACATGTGGCCGCGTCCTGCGACGCGTCGTGTTGCCCGCCAGGCGTCGAGGTTGCCCATGAATGAGCACAACAGTGACAATCCGGCGCCAACCGTAGTCAACGGCGCGGTAAGCCATACCCCTTTGTTCATCAGTCGGCGCAATCTCGACATGCCGCTGCGGCCTAACCGACGGGCCGCATTTGATGGCACGAAGTGGATTTCGGTTGGCATCACACGGGCGCGGACAAATCGTGCGCTTTGGAAGGTGACCGAGTGATTGAACTTACGTTGATCGCCTTCACGTCGGTTCAGCACAAAGAGAATGATGCGACCACCGTTTTTTAGCAGCGGCACGATCCGATCTGTCAACTCGCCACCATCCTCCATATCGGTTTCACTGAGTTCGAGCAGGCATAGATCGAACATCCCGTGCAGTCGTGCGTACCGCTCGGGCGGGGTTCTCAGGAACGGCCGGCAGCGCAGCCGACGTGTCCGCTCGCCGCTGTCGGCGAGCGCCACGCTGAAGGCCGTGGGCTCATTCGATAGCAGTAACAATCTCTGGTTGGGATCCTTATAAAATGCGTCGATCTCGCGAAACACAACGCGATAATCTGGCCAAGCCGGATGCCATGGCAAGACGTGCGGCGGTCGGCCCATAAGGGCAAATTTGGAATGCCAAAGCAGCCAATTGGTCAATTTGTTAGGTACCTCTGGCAAACCGAGCGCGTAAAACCATTCCTCATCGCTGAGCCTACGGCCGCCGACCTCGTGAAATGCTGCCATAGCGCCGCGCCAGTACGGATGGCCACGATACGTTTGCGGCTTGCGGCTTAGATGACTCGCTACTTCGGCAATGAATGCGTCTGCTTCCTCGATGCGGTCATTAATATCAGCCGGCAGATCGTCGGCATGAAAGAACAGCGAATGACTTGCATTTTGGCGGTGGACGCTCGTTGTCCATTCACTCAAGCTCTTTGCAAGCGGAATTACTTCGATCGGACCAGGACGCAGGAATTTTTCTTCGTGAGTACGAGTTTGCATCTCGATCACGAGATACTCATCGGAATCGGTGATAGCATCGACATTTCCAGACGGGCACATCTCAGGTATAAATGAATAGTCGCAGGATGAACCAATGACAAAATCGGCGACCTCAGGGCGCACGCAAAGCATGTGCATCAGATAGAAGCGTCCCATAAGTGTGTTGCCGTCGATACGCCAAAACAACCGATTGCTGTCGGTGTTATGGTTGAACGGGAGATTGACGATGTTGGCCAGGGTGAGCGGATGCAAGTTATTCATCGCCCATTGCATCATTTCGCGCGGCTGCATAGACAGTGAAAGCTCATGTCCGGCCAGCCGTTCGTGCAGCCAGGGCAGTGCGGATTCGCGCGCGACTTGAAAGTTGCCGACAACAACAGCGCTGACGCCCTGCTGCATGTGCTTGATGATATTGGCAAGCGAACCATCCGCCATGATATAGTCCGCCACCAGAAAGAAAAAACACACATCAGTCATCGCTTCGCCGACGTCACGCACCGCTTCGGCATAAGCGAGTGTAATGGTGGTGGAGTAATTGCCGTCGGAGATAAGATGGTCGATCGGATGGATCGTGGCTTTACAGATCGAGCTTAGCTGTTTGAATGTATTATGCTCCACTATAAAGGGTGCATCGTCGGAGCTAGTCAGAATAACGAATTCAGTCGGCAAATCCGCGGCGACAGCGGGAATATTGCCGGGCGCGAGCAACGTCGGCAGCCCGCATTCGAGGAACTGCCGGACGAAGTGATAGCCCCAGACGCAAAGCAACAGCTTTGCGGCTTTCGGCGGTGGGCGTAGTTCGTGCCGCCTCACCGGACTGTCTTCCATAACAACTTTATGCGACACGAGCTCTAGCTTATTCATTTCAGCCTGAGCGCCTGCATCCGCTTGATGTTGTAGTAGCGGTCGTCCGACATGGAATTCGGCACCTTGCCGGCGAGGAACGCCGTCTTCAAATCAACGATGGCGTCCTTGACCGTGCGGCCGGCGACGAAACCGAGATCGCGCCGGATCTTCTCCGACGAGACGTGATAAGAGCGATGGTCGTCGCTTGGAGTGACGACGATGTCGACCTTTTGCCCGACTTCTTCACGCACCATGTCGGCGATGGTGCGGACTTTGAGGTTGTGATAGCCGGCGTTCCATGTCTTGCCGTTGATCGCCTCGTCCGGCTGTTCGAGCAGCATCAGATAGAGATCGGTCATATCCTCGACGTGGAGGTTGGGGCGCAACTGCTCGCCACCGAACACGGTGATGCGGCCGTTATTGATGGCGTGGTTGGTAAGGATGTTGACCGTGAGATCGAGCCGCAGCCGCGGCGCGTAACCGCACACCGTGGCCGGACGCAGCGTCACCGCGACGAAACCGGGCTCGCGCTCCTCCTCCAAGACCTCCTCGCACATGGCTTTGTACTTGGAATAGTCGGTGAGCGGCTTGAGCGGCAGATCTTCGGTGACATTGGGCTCGTCCTTGATGCCGTAGACCGAGGATGAGGACGCATAGATGAAGCGCTTGACGCCGGCGTCCTTGCTCGCCTGCACCAACGGCCGGAAACAATCGAAATTGATCGACCTGCCGAGATCGGGATTGAGGTCGAATGACGGATCGTTGGAAATACAGGCGAGATGGATCACCGCATCGCAACACGCCAGCGCGTTACGCACATCCGCCGGATTGCGCAGGTCGCCTTTGACCTGGATGAGCTTCGCACCGTCGTTGAGACCGGCAAAAACGTCGCCGTAAATAAACAGATCAAGGACGGCCACCTCATAGCCGGCTTTGAGCAGTTTAGGCACGAGGTTCGAACCGACGTAACCAGCTCCGCCGGTTACGAGGACACGCTTGAACCGATTAGCCATCACGCTTTCCAATGTCACTTGGTAATTAAGCGGCCGGCGCCTTGGCGGTCTTTGCCAAGCCGGTGCCCCAGATTGTTCCCCAACCCATGTCGATGTCGAGCACGGCATGGCACAGCGCCAGATGCGCGACCTCGACGAAGCCGTATTCCTTGTCCTGGCCGCGGACATAAAAGTTCACGTCGCCGGTGCGCCGCAACGCGTTGCTTTCGCCAAACCCGGAATAGGTCACGACCTTGCAGCCCCGCGCGCGCGCTTCCTTCACCGCACCGAGGATGTTCGGCGACATGCCGGAGCTCGAGATCGCGATCAGCAGGTCGCCCGGCCGGGCGTGGAATTCAAGCTGCTTGGCGAACACGTTCTCATAGCCGAGGTCGTTTCCGAGGCAGGTGAGCGCGGAGGGATCGTTGAAGGCCAGCGCACGAAGCCCGCCGTTCTTAGAAAAATCGATCGCGAGGTGGCTCGCGATGCCGGCGCTGCCGCCGTTGCCGATGAAGATGATCTTGTTGCCGGCATTGTGCGCCTCGTGGGCGGCCTTGCGCACCCACTCGCAGCCCGATTCCAGCGTCAGCTTTTTCGACGCCTGATCCGTCACTTCGGCGGCGCGCATGGCGTTAGCCAAAGAGCCGATCCAACGATCCAGCAATTCCCGCATGTCTTCAGGCTCCGATATTATTTGAGCAGGCCGGTAATGCCCTTGATCAAGGCCGCCTTCTCGATCGAGCGCCGATGACCGACGATCTCGACCTTCAACGCGCCGACGACATTACCGATGAAACCGACGCGGTTCATCGGCGCGCCTGCTGCAACCAGCGGCGCCGTCACCGCAAGGAACGCATCGCCGGCGCCGACCGTATCCACCACGTTTTTGGCGAGAGCAGGGATGGTGTGGGTGATGCCGCCGGCCTCGAAGGTGACGCAGCCGTGCTTGCCCTGGGTGACAATGATCTTTGAACAGTCGATGTGGTTTTCGGCGAGCCGCCGCGCGATGTCGCCGACATTGGCGATGCGGTCGCTGACCGCAAGCCGCGCCTCCGGCGCATCGATGCAGACGTAGTCGGCGCGGCCGTATTTGGTGATCAGGTTATACCCAAGATTGGCGCTGTTGCTTTGCGTGTTCACGGCGAGGAACCGCGCTTTCGAGGTCAGCGCCTCGATCGACGACGGCGCGATCAGGCCGTGGCCGAAATCGGCGGCGATGACGACGTCGTAGTCGGCCGCGCGGTCGATGATGGCGCGATCGACCTCGCTCTGCACGTCCGGCGTCAGCGGCTCGTCGTTCATGAAGTAGACCTCGAACAGCTTGCGCATATACGAGGGATCGACGAAGCGGCGTTTCAGCGTGGTCGGCGCGCCGACCCGGGTAAAAGCCCGCAAGCCGACATTGGGTTTGAGACTCTGGCGGATCAGGTCGTCGTGGGTTTCCGAATCGCCGATGCAGGTGATGATGTCCACCTGCTTGCAAAACGACGCCACATGGTTGGCGGCAGCAAACACGCCGCCGGCGAACAGTTCGCGATCCTGATAGCGGGTCGCGATCATGTTCTCCTTGGGCGTCTTATGCATCGGCAAGACGTATTGGTACTCGTCGATGATGGCGTCGCCGACGATCAGCACGCGGTAGTCGGCGACGCGTTCGATCAGCTCGCAGAGCTGGTCGAGGCCGCCGTCCTGGCGCAGCGTGTCGAGATGCTCGCGGATATGCGGCTCGAAGACGTTGAGGTGGCGGTTGATCAGCTCGCTCGACGAGAACGATACCTCGTCGGTGAAGTGGATGCGCCCGCCATAGGTCTCGACCGCGTCGCGCTCGAGCGAAATCTTGCCGGTGATGTCGCCCTGCGGGTTTTGGTAGTCCTGGCCCTTGATGTAGATCGACGGCCGAATACGCTCGATGGCGCTCACCGCGTCGGCCGAGTCGTTGATGGCGACCCAATCGACATATTCGAGGGTGGCCAGCATCTCGGCGCGCAATTCGGCGTTGAACACCGGGCGGCCTGGACCCTTGTTGACGAAACGGTCGGCGGTCACGGTAACGATCAGCACGTCGCCGAGCTTGCGGGCGGCTTCGAGATGGCGGACATGGCCGAGATGCAAAAGATCGAATGTGCCATGGGCCTGGACTACGGTCTGGCCGGCGCGCCGGGCCTGCTCGCAGGCGGCCGCGACCTCGGCCAAGGTCCGCACCTTGTCGCGCGGGCTTGGCGAGCGGCCAACCGGCGGCTGCGGGATCAGTTTTGCGACGCTTGAGTCCATTCTCGCCCTCTTACGTCACTGGCTCGGCATCGAGAAAGCGGAACCAGTCGCTGGTCGCTTCCGCAATGCGCGACGCCGTCCACACCGGCGCATCGCGCCAATAGTCGATGTTTTGCAGCATCACTTTCACGCCGTCGGCAAAGCCGACCTTGGGTTGCCAGCCAAGGTCGCGCTGAATCTTGGCAATGTCGGCCCAGGTACAATCCGGTTCTCCGGGGCGTTTAGGGATGCGCACGGTCGGCGGCGAGCCCAGAAGCCTGACCAGCTCGTTGACGCTGACAGGCCGCCCGCTCCCAACATTGTAGATTTCGCCGATTTTGTCACTTTCGGCGACGGTGATCAACGCATCCACCACATCGGCCACGAAGGTAAAGTCCCGGGTCTGCTCGCCGTCGCCGACCACGGTCAGCGGCTGACCGGCCAGCAGCTGAGCCAGGAAAACACCGAATACCGCGCCATAAGTTCCGCTGGTGCGTGCGCGCGGGCCGTAAACGTTGAAGAACCGCACCGATACGGCCGGCAGCCGGTAAACCTGGGCCCAATGCATGACGAGCTGCTCGCCCAGATACTTGGTTAATGCGTAAGGGTAGCGTGGATCCGCCGGAGCCGTTTCAGCCGTCGGGTAATGCGCGGGGATGCCATAGCAAGACGATGAGGCCACGTAGACCAGACGCTTGATGCCGAGGCGACGGGCCGCCTCGACCACGCAAAAGGTGCCATCCACGTTGGAGCGGAAATACGCCTCCGGTTCCTGGATCGAGGGAACAATATCGGCCCGCGCCGCCAGATGAAAGACCCGCTCGACGCCGGCCGTCGCCGCCGCAATAGCGACGGCATCGGCGACGTCGCCTTCGATGATTTCGAGGCGTGAATTTCCATTATGGTGCTTGAGGTTAGCCGACCGCCCGACAATGAAACTGTCGAAGGCGCGCACCCATCGGCCTTGTTCCAGCAATCGGTCGATAAGATGGCTCCCGATGAAGCCAGCCCCGCCCGTCACCAAGTCGATTCCCATCTGCGGTGCCAGTACCCCTGCTGCGCTGGCGATCTTATGCGTTCAAAAACCACCAATTTCAAGTTGAGAGCATTGCTGGCATGGGGCCAGTTCTGCAGGTTCCCCGAGGCCGGTGGCGGGGGCGTCTTGCGATCGAATTAAATCGCGCGCCCTAACCTCGTAAGCGGGACGCATCGCACCAATCTAACTGACTAGGGCGTGTACTGCCCCGAGGCCACGCGGACAGGGAGAAAGCTCCATGCGGACGCAGCAGCGGCCGTAAGTTTCGAAAAAAATCGTCCGACTCGATTGTGGCAATTACTTTCTTCCCGCCCTAAAGAGCGACAACGCATCGGATCGGTGAGCGGTTAACGGGAATGTTTCGGCGCGGCGAACGCCGCAAATGTGAGTTGCTGGTTGTACGGCTCGATAGATTCCGGCCGCCGGCCTTTTGCTCCACAGCTTTTTCACTACATCCTATGGCACATTGAGTGAAAACGCGCGCACTAGTCCGGATCAAAGACATTGCGGTAATCGACTTTGAGCGCGGGGTCTTGCAGCTCCTTGCGTAGAAAACAATTGCCGACGACCAACACTTCGATTTCCGTGCCCATCAAACGGCGGAAGGCATCTTCGGGCGTGCAGGCGATCGGCTCGCCACGCACGTTAAAGCTGGTGTTATTCAGCACCGGACAGCCGGTTCGCTTCTTGAACGCTGACAGCAACGCGCGATAGCGCGGATTGATATCGCGGTGTACTGTCTGCAGCCTCGCAGAAAAATCGACATGCGTTACCGCCGGGATCTCTGAGCGTGGCACCGCCAGTTTTTCTATTCCAGTGAGCCCCACTTCTGTCTCACTGAGCTGACGGCGTTTGCTCTTGGCAACGTCGGCGCAGATCAACATGTAGGGACTGTCGCCATCAAACTCAAACCAGTCGGCGACATCCTCGCGCAGAACAGATGGCGCAAAGGGGCGAAAGCTTTCGCGATACTTGACTCGTAGGTTCAATGTTTTCTGCATCCTCGGACTACGCGCATCGCCAAGGATCGAGCGGTTGCTAGCGCGCGGCCCGAACTCCATCCGGCCCTGGTACCAGCCGACCGCCTCTTCGGTTAGGAGTGCTTCGACCGTGGCTTCGATCAGGTCGCCCTCCTCCAAGGTCGTGAATAGACGCCCGGGCGGGGCACGATGGAGTTCCGCGTTTGTCTCTTTTCATGACCAATGGCACGTCCCTAATGTTGGTAGTCCGTTCAATTTGCGCTTTCGGGATAATAGCAAGACGTCGCGTTCTCACGCGCAATGTCTGCTTGTGACCCGAGCCGCGCTATGCGTAGCCGCCCGCATCCGAAGGCCAGCTAGGCTCCTATTCGGGAGCAGTGCTTTCTTTGTGGGTACAGCATATTATGGCGCCAAGGCACGGCGGTACTTAAACGATGAATAGCTTTCGCGACGACGGCGGAGTGAGAAACGGAAGTGGCATCGTCGATGTCACGGTCCGCACGGTCACGTCGATCGGCGATATTCGCGGGGGTTTATGCGAAATCCACCGCGATGAATGGGAATTGGCACCCAGGCCAGTGCAATGGGATTATGTGACAACCAAGCCCGGTGTGTTGCGGGGTGTGCACGTCCACTGGCTGCGGTGGGATTACATAATCGTGCTCGACGGGCACGCCACAATCGGATTGAAGGACGCGCGGCGTGATCAGAAAAGTTTCGGTCGCAACATGATAATCGAGGTGAGCGGCGGGCAGCCGACCGTTATCACGATTCCGCCGGGGGTTGCGCATGGCATTTTTGCGAACAGCGCGCTGCGCTACCTCTACGGCCTGACGGTGGCGTGGGACGGCAGCGATGAAAATCTGGGCTGCCGTTATGATGATCCCACTCTCGCGATAAAATGGCCTTTGGCAACCCCGCTCGTATTGCCGCGCGACCTAGAATTGCCTGATTTCGACACACTGCTGCGGCAATACGAAGCGATGGTAATAGCGGCGCCGGGCAACACAATCCCATGACAGCCGCCACGGTATTGGTCCCAACTCACGAACACGTCGAATCGCTGCGCCATGCGGTTGCCAGCGTGCAACAGCAGAGTCTGCAGGATTACGAATTGTTCATCGTTGGCGACGGCGTTGCCGATGCAACGCGCATCATAGTTGCGGAACTATCGGCGGTTGATAGCCGCATTCGGTTTTTCGATTTTCCAAAGGGCCCGCGCAAAGGCGAGATCCATCGCCACCAGGCCTTGCAGCACGCCCAAGGTCGCTTCGTCGCATATCTCGGCGACGACGATTGCTGGATGCCGCACCACCTGAAAACACTTGACGCGCTTCTGACCGATGCGGACTTCGGTCACACATTGCAGGTGGGTATCGATAGTAATCGCCAGATTGTTGTTATGCCCGCTGACCTGCAAAATCCAGCGTTCCGCAGCCGAATGCTCACCGAGTTGTTTAATCGCTTTGATTTAACTTTCGCAGGTCACACGATGGCGGCCTATCGTCGACTGCCCTATGGCTGGCGCACGACGCCGCCTGAGTTCCCATGGACCGACTTATATATGTGGCGCCAGTTCCTCGCCGAACCGTGGTGCCGTGCGCGATCCGCCATGGTTCCGACCGGGATTAATACTTGGACCCACCAACGTCCCCATCTTAGCGACCAAGAGCGTGCCGATGATTTGACCTATTGGCGAGCGCAAGCTGCCACTGAGGCATTTCGCGACAGCCTCTGGTGTCTCATCGCGCAACGCTTCGCCAGCGATTCCGTCAACTTCGAGCTCGAGGTTTTTCGAAATGCGACCGCATTTCAGGTCGAGCGCTCCGCGCTGGCGGCTTCGCTTGCGGAAATGAAAAACTCAACCTCGTGGCGGGTCACCAGACCACTGCGCCAACTCCGGCTCGCGGTAGCGAGACTCAGTGGTCGATGAATATCCGGCGCGCGTAGCTTTGATCGTCGATTGACAGGAATCGATGTATCGGAAGTGACAAAATTCGATCGGACTGACGCTCGGCGACCGGTAAATCTCCACGCCGATAGCCGAGACTTGGCCGCCACCGGCTGCAAATGCCGAGGAAATCGACTGCGTAGCCCTTGGGCACCACGCCGGCCCATGGCTGCACGCCCGCGAAGACACCTTTGAAATCCTCGAGTTTGTTCATCACCACACAGCTTCGGCGCGATTTTGCGCCCCTTAAAGTGACCGTGTTAATCCGGCTCGACCGCGGAGTCGAGGTGCTGTCCCACGGTGAGGCGGAGGGCGTTATTCCCATTTCCACACGCGCTGTAAACAACAGGACCGCGAGGACGTTGGCTCTTTAAGGCACTGCCTGTCGGCAAGCCCACACGCGCACTGCAATTTCGCCATCGCTTATGCAGGAGATTCCGTCAACAGGCTATGATAACGTTAGCTGCTTCAAAATTTCTTTCAGCCCGACAACTGCGCGGTCATGGTGCCGATCCTTTGCGGCATAGTGAAGTCTTCGCCCGCCTACCCGTCGTTCGCCGGAGCATCCGGCGCGAACGGCACGTTAGACCAGTAACAGTGGAAACAGCGACAACCCCATGACCGTCACGCTTTCAGTGATCTTGCCGAATTACAATCATGCAACGATTGTCGGCCGAGCCTTGACGGCGCTCCTCGCCCAGGAATGTCCCGCCGACGAGATCATCGTCATCGACGATGGGTCGACCGACGACAGCATCCGCGTCATTGATGAGATTGCCGCGAGAGCGCCGGCGATCCGCGTGTTATATAATGAGAACAATGTTGGCGTGATTGCCACGCTGCAGCGCGGCCTGGAAGCGGCGCGCGGCAAGTACGTTTATTTCGCGGCGTCGGACGATTGGGTTTTTCCAGGCTTCTTCGCGCTAGCCTTGCGGCGGCTCGAGCCCGAACCCGACGTCGGCCTTTTCTGCGGCGAGGCGATGCTGGTCGATGGGCAAAGCAATCGCCCATTTGCCGTCCGTCCAGCGGTGCGGCCGCGGATGAGCGCTGGACCGATCGACCCTGCCAACGTCATTGAATTGCTGAAATCCACGGATAATTGGATTCTAACGGGTAGCGCGGTGTTTCGCCGAGAATGCGTTATCTGGGCCGGTGGCTTCGATCCGCGACTTAGCTCGTTTGCCGACGGCTTTATCGCACGCAAGATCGCACTGCGATACGGGTTTTATTTCGAGCCGAAAATCGTCGCGAGCTGGGTCGTGTTCCCCGACAGCGTTTCGCGCCGGACGGCAAGCGATCTGGAGCGTTCGAAATACATTCTCGATACGATTCCCGGCATTATTGCGTCGGATTCCGGCTTCCCGTCATGGTACGCCGCTGCGTTCCGCGACCGCTGGCGCTTCGCGGCGTGCCGTTTGGCGCTCCAGGCGGATCCAATCGACCAGGCGTTGGTCCTCGAACTGGGCGCACGCTCTGCCCAAGAGAAGGCCAAATTCGAGTCGCTATTGGCCCGGCTACCCCGTCAGGCGGCCCGCTTGGTGCTCCTGGCCTGGCTGTGGTATCGGCTTCGGCCAACTTCACTGACGGCATTGTTCCGGACAATGCTGGCGATGCGAAGCCTGCGGCTTGTTTTCGGCTTTCGGTCTGGGCGAAATCCCGGTATGACGGCGACCACTGCCGCTCCGGACGAAACCTAACAGGAACCGAACTAAGGTCACTGCGCTGAAATGCTAACCAAAATTCAGAACACGCCGACCACGACGACAGCAGGCAATTCTCCTGTCGATTTTATGGCGCTATCGAATCCGACCCTGAAAAGCCGGATCGCGCACACGATCTCTCAGGAAGTCATAGCCGGATTCCGCGCGTGGCCGGTCTGGGTCATAATGGGTTGGGACGACATTCGCCAGCGCTATCGTCGCTCGGTGATCGGTCCATTCTGGATCACTCTAAGCACGGGTTTCTTCATCTTGGTCCTGGGCATCATCTACAGCCACCTTTTCCACATAGAGATCGAGAGCTTCCTCCCGTATCTAACAGCCGGCTATATTATTTGGGGATTCATGTCGGCGGCGGCCAATGACAGCTGCATCGCGTTCATCGATGCCGGCCGTATCATCAAGCAGATTAAGCTGCCGTATTCGATTTACGTGCTGCGGGTCGTATGGAGAAACTTTATTATACTTCTACACACCATTGTTATCTGGATACCCATAGCGTTCATTTTCAAGGTCGAGCCGAACCTGACGACGCTTTACGAAATACCGGGCATTTTCCTGGTCTGCGTCAACCTGATCTGGTTGACTACGGTCATCGCAATCCTGAGCACGCGATATCGCGACATCCAGCCGATCGTTGGCACGGTTATCCAACTCGGCATGTTCGCAACGCCGATCATGTGGCCGGTCAGCTCGCTCGGTAACGCCAGAATCGTTGCCGAGGTCAATCCGGTTTATCACCTCATCGAGATCACGCGAGCACCCCTACTCGGCATGGCGCCGGAAATGCATTCCTGGTTGATTGCGGCTGGCATGGCGGTTGGCGGCTCGGCGCTCGCGATTGCGCTGATGGTGCGCACGTCTCGCAGAATCGTCTTTTGGCTCTGATTGCGAGGACGCTTTGGCCGCCATTACTCTCAAGAACGTCGGCGTCGATATTCCGATTTACGACGTCAGACAGGCCTCACTGAAAAAGGCGCTGCTCGGACGAACCATCGGAGGACGCTTTGCGGAATCGGGCACATACATGACAGTGAATGCGCTCAAAAACCTCGATTTCGAAGCGCACGACGGCGACCGGATCGCGCTGGTCGGCGACAACGGCGCCGGCAAGAGCACGCTTTTGCGGGTGGTTTCACACGTCTACCCGCCGACCAGCGGCACGGTGCATGTGGTCGGCAAAGTGTCGCCGATGTTCGATACGACCATTGGCATTAATATGGATGCGACCGGCCTCGAAAATATCCAGATTGCCGGCACGATTTGGGGCATGACGCGAGCACAGATCAAAAACAGCATTGACGATATTGTCGATTTCACCGAACTCGGCGATTATTTGAAAATTCCGATCCGCACGTACTCCACCGGCATGTTGCTTCGCCTAGCGTTCGCTATTGCCACGGTCAGGGAGCCGGAAATCCTGCTGATCGACGAAGTCATCGGCGTCGGCGACGCCGGATTCTTCAAGAAAGCGTTTGCTCGCTTGCTCCAACTCGTAGAACGTTCGCGTATCCTGATGATCGCCGCGCATCAAGATGACATATTGCGCCGCTTGTGCAACAAGGCGGTCTGGCTCGATCACGGCAGCCTCATGGCTTATGGCGAATTCGAGAGCGTGCTGAGCGCCTATCGCAATCCGAATACGCCGGCGCAGCAGCCGGCCACGGCGTGAGCTGAAACCTGCGCTCACACCGCCGCGCGGTTGTGTGCTAGGAACCGCCGACAGCAAAAACCGAAAAGCGGGCGATGGGCAGCCGTCTCTTGATACCGGTGATCATGTGCGGTGGCGCGGGCACGCGGCTGTGGCCGGTGTCGCGCGAGAGCATGCCCAAGCAGTTCGTGCCGCTGGTCGAGGCGCGCTCGACGTTTCAACAAGTGCTCGGCCGGATCCGTGACCAGGCGATATTCGACCGGCCGATCGTCATCACCAATTCCGATTTTCGTTTCATCGTCGCCGAGCAGATGCGCGAATGCGGCATCGCGGGCGACATCGTGCTCGAGCCGATACGCCGCGACTCCGCCATGGCGGTCGGCGTCGCCGCTGTGCTCGGCGGCGCGCGCGATCCGGCGTCGACCGTGATCGTGCTGGCCGCCGATCACGTGGTGCGCGACCCGGATGCCTTTGCCCGCGCGTGCCTTCAAGCAATGGCTGCCGCGGCCGGCGGCCGGATCGTCACCTTCGGCATCCCGCCGACATTCCCGGCGACCAATTACGGCTATATCCGGCCGGGCGCCAAGCTCGACGGCGGGCCGGCGTTTGCGGTGGACGCCTTCGTCGAGAAGCCGGATGTCGCGACCGCGAGCCGTTACATTGCCGACCGCTATTTGTGGAACAGCGGCAACTTCGTATTCCGCGCCGATGTGATGCTAAGCGAAATCGCGCGCTTCGAGCCGGACATCGCCGAAGCCGCAAAGGCGGCTGTCGGCGGCATGATCAAGGACCTCGATTTCCTGCGGCTGCCGGCCGAAGCGTTCGCGCAAGCGCCAAAAAAATCCATCGATTATGCGGTGATGGAACGCACCGAGCGCGCCGCCGTGGTGCCGCTCGATTGCGGCTGGTCGGACGTCGGCAGCTGGAGCGCGGTCTGGGACGCGCTAGGCCACGACGCCGACGGCAATGCCGCGACAGGCGCCGCCGTCTTTCTCGACAGCCGCAACACCCTCGCGCATTCCGACACGGCGATCCTCACCGCGGTGGTGGGCGTGGACAATCTTGTCGTGGTGGCGACGCCGGACGCGGTGCTGGTGACGTCGCGCGACAAGGCCGAACAGGTCAAAGACCTCGTCGAGCGGCTCAAGGCGCAGAGCCACGAACAGGCGGTGATGCATCTGCGGGTTCACCGGCCGTGGGGCTACTACCAAGGCGTCGACGCCGGCGCGCGCTATCGGGTCAAGCGCATCGTGGTAAATCCGAACGCCATGCTGTCGCTGCAAAAGCACTTCCGCCGTTCCGAACATTGGGTCGTGGTGCGCGGGGTGGCCGAAGTCACCATCGGATCGGACATCCGCACCATCCACGAAAACGAGTCGATCTACATCCCGATCGGCGGTGTCCATCGCCTGGCCAATCCGGGCACGATGCCACTCGAACTGATCGAGGTTCAGGTCGGCGACTATCTCGGCGAAGATGACATCGAGCGCCTTACCGACCAGTACGGCCGCGACTGACGATCCGTCACTCCGCCGCAGTCGGCTGGCGCTTGCGCTGGTCGAAGCGGCGGTCGAAAATCTGCTCGGCAATGCGGTTTTTCAAGATCTCTACCGAGCCGCCGGCGATCATCCAGCCGCGGGTGCGTCGCATGCAATATTCCACCAGTGTCTCGCGGGAAAATCCCATGGCGCCCATGATCTGCACCGCCTCGCTCGCCACTTCGAAGCCGGCCTGATTGCACGCCACTTTGGCGACGGCCGTCTCGTAGGCCGATGGCAGGCCGTTATCGGCGTGGGTCGCGGCGCGATAGAGCAGAAGCTGCGCGCTCTCCAGCTTGAGCGCCATGTCGGCGAACTTCCACTGCAAGCCCTGAAACTCGCATAATGGCCGGTCGAACTGCTCGCGCGTCGCCGCATAGTCGCGCGCGGCCGTGAAAGCGTAGCGGCCGCAGGCCAGCGCACGTGCCGTATTGCCGAGCCGCTCGACGTTGAAGCCGGCCATCTGCTTCTTGAAGCCGCCAGGGCCGAGCAGCACGTTCTCCGCCGCAATGCGGCAATCGGCGAAATGCAATTCGCACCATTCCTCGCCGCTCATGAATTCCGACGGCGCGGCGATCGTGAAGCCGGGCGCGCCGCGCTCGATCAGCACCGAGCCGATGCCGCCGAGGCCGGGTCCGTAGCGCACATAGACGAGAAAAATCTGCGCGTCGGGGCTGAAGGTGGAAAACACCTTGCTGCCGTTGATGATGTAGTGCGAGCCATCTGGCCGCGCGCTGGTTTTCAGATCGGTCACCGCCGAGCCGGCATCGGGCTCGGTCATGCCCAGACTCATGACCATGCGGCCAGACAGAAGCTCGCCGAGCCAGCGCTTCTTCTGCGCTTCGCTGCCGTATTCGGCGAACACGCGGATCGGGCCGAAATTGCCGAACTGCACCACGTCGGCGCTGCGCGGGCACACCGCGGCGACCTGCTCGATGGCGATCACAGCATCCATCAGCGTGCCGCCCTGCCCGCCGTCGCGCTCCGGCAGCGCGATGCCCATCAGCCCCTGCTTGGCCATAAGCTGCGCCACGTCATAGGGAAAGCGCGGGTCGTGCGCGCGCTTTAGCGCACCCGCGGCCAGATGGTCCTGCGCGAAGCGTCGCACCGATTCGGCGAATTGCTGCTGTTGGTCGGTGTAATCAAAATTCATAGTCCTCTCCCCAGCAACTCCTTGGGTAAGCCGATCTCGTCATAGAGCGCTCAGCCGTGCAAGCGACAAAATCGATCCACATTAGTTTTCAGGCCCCGGAATTGCCAGCCGTTCAGTTTTTAGCGACCGAAGCGCGGATTATTCGTTGACGGGCCCGGTTCTAACCACAGCCCACGAGCGGCAATCCCAACAGCAGCTTCGTCGCCGCACTGATGCACCTCGCGACGGCTTTTCGACACATAGGGACGATGGACTCGTCGCTGACCTCGTGCCCCGCTGCCGGCCTTGCACAAAACGCAAATTGTGGGCCTCCAAAGGTTGATTACCGCAAATTCAGACAAGACTGCTCAGACTCATGCGCGAGTGGTCGCGATCATGCACCCGGTCGGTTCCGGTTAAACCGGGACGCTCTTTTCGATTACCCTCCGCCGCACGCAACTCTTGAAGTGGTTTCACAATGTTTTTTGCGTTTCTAATCTTCGCCCGCGAGGCCCTGTAAATCTATTTCCCCGCTTAGGGGGCGCGTATCCGATCAACTCATAGCATCTCATCAGTGATCCGAAGCGTCCAACATATGTCGGGCTGGTTGGCGTATCCCCATTTTTGTCGATCAACCTTTGGGTGAGATGGCCGCATTTCTGTAGCAGACGGCGCAATGCCTCCAGCAATTCTTCATTTGAGAACATATGAGTCCGGCGCCACAGGTGTTGATGTGTATCTGCTTTCGGCTTATAGCCGACCAATTCATACGCCCGCCAAAGCGATCCGAAGTGCTTTAGGTATGTGCTTGGGTCTGGGACCCCTCTGGTCTTTTTAATGAGTTCTTCCGAAAGGTATCCCCGTCTCTTGAGTAATCGGCGTAAGATTTCCAAAAGCCCCTCAGCGGTGATGCCGTAGTTACTTCCGGGACGCCCTTTCGATCCGACAATTTTATGGATTTGGCGCAAACCCCCAAAATATTTGTAGAGGCAAGCAGTGGACCGCAGGCCGCTATCATTGATGAGATATGTGTCTAAGAAACCGTGCTTGCGATAGAGCCGCCGGAGTTTTTCCAGCACTTCTTCCTTGGACGCACGATGCTGGCGCTCCCGGATGATTCTTTGCGCCGCATTGAACTGATGCTGCGCAATAATGGGCTCGAAGGAACACTTCGCCCGCAGCCAAAGTTCCGGCGGATTCCAGACCTTCTTACTGGCCAGCTTGATCGAACTGCGATTCCAGACGCTATTGCCAAGATAAATTTCGTTTTGAAGGAGAACTTTCACTCTCGCATAGGTCCATGGGCGCGGCAACCCGCTGCGTATTCGCCTCTCATTCAAACTTTTTACGATGTCCCGTATCAATTTTTTTCGCTTCACAAATGCCGAGAAAATCCATCTCACAATGCGGATTTCTTCCGGTGACCCCAGAATCGTTATGACCCGATCCGCATTAAGATTCTTGTATTCTCCAGCTTCGAGAACCATTTTGGGGTTGCCCGCGTGGTCTACGAGCAGGCGTCGCGTTCCGTAACCTGGGGAAGCGCCCGCTCGATAACCTAGTCGAACGATGCGAGACTGGCCTACAAAGGATTTGACGGACAATTCTCGACTATATTCGGCGGCCATCGCTCGTTTGATGCTTTTCACGATGGCAGCGAAAGCGCTTCCGTCATTCTCAAACTGCTCCGCGCAATAGTGAACCTGAATACCAGCGCGCTTGCAGATATACTCATAATAACCGCTCTCGTCGGCGTCTTGAAAACGCCCCCAGCGGCTCACGTCATAAACAAGGACGACTTGAAAATCGGCGTTGTTAGTTTGGACGTCGTCTATCAACCGTTTCAGAGCGTACCGTCTGTCAAAGGTAAGACCGCTTCTCCCCTTGTCCGCGTAGGTGCGGACGATTTCCATTCCGCGACTAACTGCATATACACTATTTGCCGCAGATTGATTTGCCGTCGAGTATTTCTGATGATTGGTGGACATGCGCACATACTCGGCGGCGCGTATTGGCGTGTCTGTTTTTTCGAATTCCATTTTAGATCCCTCTCAGAGATGCTGCGCTCGGTAGAGGCTCTATGTCATCCTTTGATACGTCTTTTGGGTAGCACTTTGATTCGGGCTCGCCGGGTCGTCAGGCCACGCCCCCTCGCCACCGTCACTGAACAATACTTCAGCGAAGCTGCTTAGGCGCTACGAGTCGCGGCGCATGGCGGCCAAGATCGCGAAATTGCCCGATCTGCTATCACGACCTCGATGACTAGTCGGAAGGATGGCACATGACAAAAAAACAAAACGGGACGTATCGTGGTCATTGATAACTGCTGTGCTGGCGGCAGCGCAAACCGCCGAGGTCATTAACTTGGACTGGCGAGCTTTTTGAAGCTGCAACGTTGGCTGTGGTCGTCGATCCCCTCCGGCTACAGTGCACCGTTAATTTGCGCCAGTGCGGCGGTTTCGACGTCTTGGCTTTCTTTTGCGCTGTTGAACCCGAGGCACGCTAACCTCCTTGCCATTAGCCCATGGCTACACGGTAGTGTCGTCTGGTGGCTTTGACCTACGACGGGTTCTGCGACTGCCCTATCCGTCGTTCCTTTTTGGAACTCGCGGGCTTAGCCGCAAGAGCATCTACAGCAATAGCAAGCAACTTACCCGAGCCTGTTACCATCGGATGCGTCTCGAGCCACAGCGCGCGAGCGTGGAGCATAGGATCCATACCAACCTTCTGCCACCATGCTGCTTCATCGCCGTGCCTATGGATTTCGCGATGATGTCTACGACACAGGGGCACAGTGAATTCATCGCTGACCTTGCGGCCGAGTGCCCGGCTTTGCGTGAATCGCGGGTGGTGGGCATCGCAGGGTGGCGACCGCGAACCAGACAAGGCTGTTTGGCACATGTCTGACATGCTCGCGGTCTCGAATCCGGCGCGGCTCCGGTAATGTCAGCACGCTTTTGGAAAAGTCCCTGATGGCAACCATTCGCTCGGATGAACGGGGCAGGGCGGGTCAGACGTTCCGCTATGCCTCGTCAAGGTTAAATTCGGATTCCGCATTAGTCGCAAGAGAAAATCCAGCGGCGATGAACTTGAATTGGCATTCGCTGCGCTAATCGCGCGTTCCGCAAAGTGGTCCTCTTGTTCGGTGTACTACGCCTGACGGCCGCCGCGTCGCTCGCCTGGCTTCGATCCTCGGGGCATTGCTATTTTTTTGATTGCCCGGATGAGTGGGTATTTAATGCCAATTTGATCGGGGTTTAAGCCGATGAGCTTCGGACCATACCTGACATTCGTTGCTATTTTTTGCTACTACCAAAAATTAAAAAAACTTGGACTGTTCGTCATGGGCTCATTGTGCGGTCACGCCGGTCTGTTTGATGATGGCGCCCCATTTGGCTTCTTCGCTGGCGATATCGGCGGCATAGGCAGCAGGCGTGCCCGGCAGCACCTCGGTGCCGTCGGCGGCAAGCCGTTGCCGGATGTCAGCGTCGGCCAGCGCATTATTGAGCGCGGCGTTGAGTTTGGCGATAACCTCCGGCGGCGTTCCTGCCGGCGCCACCAGACCATAGTGCAGTTCCGCCGCATAGCCGGGCAGCCCGGCCTCGGCGACCGTCGGCACCTCCGGAAACAGCGGCGAGCGCTTGGCGCCGGTCACGGCGATCGCCCGCAAATTGCCGCTGCGCACCTGGCCGACAACGCTCGCCATTGGACAGAACATCAGCGCCACCTGCCCGCCCAACAAATCGGTGATGGCCGGCGCGACGCCCTTGTAGGGAACCGCGGTGAACTTCACGTCGGCCATCATGGCAAACAACAGGGCGGCGAGGTGGGTGCTGGTGCCGGTACCGGTCGAGGCAAAATCGAGCTTGCCCGGATCTTTCCTGGCGAGCGCAATCAGCTCCGCGACCGAATGTACCGGCACGGCAGGATTCACCAGCACGAAATTCGGGCTCGTCGCGATCAAACCGATCGGCGCAAAATCCTTTTTCGGATCGTAAGCGGCATCGGGATAGAGCGACGGATTGATCGCCAAAGAGCTCGTGGCGATCAGGAGCGTGTAACCGTCGGGCGCGCTGCGGGCGGCGTCGCGGGTGCCGATGGTGCTGCCGGCGCCGCCGCGGTTCTCGATGACGATCGGCTGGCCGAGGGTTTGGCTCATCTTGGCGGCGACGAGGCGCGCGATCACGTCATTGCCACCACCGGCCGGGTAAGGAACGATCAAGGTGATCGGCCGCGCCGGATAGTCGGCCGCCTCGGCGCGGCACCCGACGCCAAATGTGATTGCGGCGAACGCAACAATCGCCGCAGCGACGGTCGCATTACGGATACGCGTTCGTTTCAGCAGGTTCACGACGGCTAAAGCTTCTTGACGCCGGCCTGGTCGATGATCTGCTTGAACACCTCGATTTCCTTGGTGACCCGCGCCCAAGCGGCGTCGGCCCCCTGCGGGCGCACGAGGAAGCCGGCCTTGAACATCTTGTCTTTCATGTCCGATGTGCTCAAAACCTTGAGCGTTTCCGTCTCCAGCCATTTGACGTTTGCCGGCGGCGTCTTGGCCGGCGCCAGCAAGACGCAATCGACCGCGAAGACGAAGTCCTTGTAGCCGGCCTCTTCCATGGTCTGCACATCCGGCAGTTCGGGCCAGCGGCCGGCGGCGCTGACCGCAAGGCAGCGTAACGTGCCGGAGTTGATGTGCGGCAGTGCCGGCGCCAGCGAGCCCGAGCTCAGTTGCACGGTGCCGCTGAGCAGCGCCGTAATGGCGTCGCCGCCGCCCTTGAACACGACGTCGGAAAGTTTCGGCAGATTCTCGCGGATCTTCAGCAGCTCCAATTGCAGCTGCGCCGTGGTGCCGATCGGCGGCGTCGCGCAGTTGTACTGCTCGGGATTGCCGCGGGCGAGCGCGATGAAATCCTTCATATTCTTAGCCGGCAATTCCGATTTGACCACGAACGTATTCGGCGATGTCGCCAGCTCGCTCACCGCGACAAAATCCTTGTAGGGATCGTAGGGCAACTGATTGTAGAGCCCGTAATTCACCGAATAGGCATTGGTGGCGAGCAGGATGGTGTAGCCGTCCGGTTCGGCATGCGCCACGTATTCCATGCCGATATTGCCGCCGGCGCCGCCGCGATTGTCGACGATGAAGGTCTTGCCGGTCGATTGCTCGAGCGCCGCCGTGACGAAGCGGCCGACGATGTCGGAAGGCCCGCCCGGCGTATTGGCGACCACGAATTTGACCGGACGATCCGGATAGGCGGCATAGGCCGAGCGCACGCGCAAGAGCGCCGGCGCGGCAATACCGGCGGCAAGCGCGCCGGCGGCTTTGACGATGCCGCGACGCGACGGGCCCGATGCCTTGATGAGTTTCGTCATGGTGAGCTCCTGATTTCGGGCCGGTGACGGCTTTGTTTTCCTCGCGGTTCACTCGCCGAGCGTGATGCCGGCGCCGTGAATGACCGCCGACCATTTGGTCTCTTCGCGGTCGATGATGGCGGCATGTTCTTCGGGCGTGGTCGATTCGGGTTCGCCGCCTTCGAGGATGATGCGCTTGCGCACCTCTTCGGTCGCCAGCGCGGCGCGCAATTCCTTGTTCAACCGCTCGACGATCGGCCGCGGCGTGCCGGCGGGCGCCAGCAGGCCGTAATTCAACGTCGCGTCAAAACCCGGCAAGCCGGATTCGGCAAGCGTCGGCAGTTGCGGCATCAAGGTGGAATGTTTGGCTGACGTGACCGCGAGCGCGCGGATATAGCCGCCGTCGAGCGCCGCGCGCGACACCGGGATGGGATTGAAGCCGACCTTGACGAAGCCGCCCATCATGTCGGTGATCAGCGGGTTCGAGCCTTTCTCCGGAATCTGCTCGACCTTGACGCCGGCCTGCTGCGCGAACAGCACCGAAGCCAGGTAATTCACCGTGCCGATGCCCGGCGTGCCGACCTGATAGGGCTCCTTGGCGCTCTTCATCAGGGCGATAAGCTCGGCGACGCTGTGCACCGGCATATCCTTGTGCACCAGCAACAGCGCCGGCGCCGAGGCGATCAGGCCGAGCGGCGCGAAATCCTTGCGCGGATCGTAGCCGACATTCTTGTAGAGGTTCGGCCCGGTGGCGAGGGTCGAGGTATAACCCAAGATGATCGTGTAGCCGTCTGGCGCAGCATGAGCGACCTGGCGCGTCCCGACGGTGCCGCTACCGCCGGCATTGCGGCTCTCGACGATGATCTGCTGGCCGAGCGCGATACTCATCTTGTCGGCCACCGAGCGCGCCATGATGTCGTTGGTGCCGCCCGGCGGCAGCGGAATGACGAGCGTGATCGGCCGGTTCGGATAATCGTCCGCCGCGAGCGGGCCGGACATTACGAACGCGACGATCGCCGCCAGAACAGCCGCCGCCAGTCGCGCCAAAACACCCTCCCCGCTCAAAGCGTCCTCCACTTTTTTGTTGCAGCACCCGCCGGTGCCGGCCGATATATGTAGCCTACCCTTTGGCGCGCACGGTTGTCATGGGCCGTATCCTGGGCCGTGTCACGCTGCCGCAGCAAATGCCGGTATGAGTGTCGGAGTGACATCATTGTTGGCCGAAGCGTTCGCGCTGCATCAAGCCGGCCGGCTGGCGGAGGCGGAACAGACTTACAATCAAATTCTGGCAACGCAGCCCGACCATTTCGACAGCCTGCACCTGCTCGGCATCGTTTTTCATCAGCGCGGCGATCATGCGCAAGCGCTGCGGCACATCGACCGCGCGCTCAAGATAAATCCCAATAATGTTCCCGCCCTGAACAATCGCGGCATCGCGCTCAGGGAGCTCAAGCGTTTCGCGGACGCGCTGGTGAGCTACGACCGCGCGCTGGCACTGTGGCCGGACTATGCCGATGCGCTGTTGGGTCGGGGCAGTGCCCTCAAAGAGCTGAAACGGTTCGAGGAGGCGCTGGCGAGCTACGACCGTGCGCTCATGTTGCGGCCGGGCTTGGCCGAGGCGCACGCCAACCGCGGCAATGTGCTGCTCTCGCTCGAGCGGTTCGAGGAGGCGCTGGCAAGCTACGACCGCGCGCTCGCGCTGCGGCCGGACCTGGCCGAAGCGCATGCCAATCGCGGCAGCGCCTTGCAGGAACTCAAGCGCTTCGCGGAGGCGCTGGCGAGCCACGATCGCGCGCTGGCGCTGCGGCCGGATTATGCCGAGGCGCGATTCAATCGCGGCAACGCGCTGCACGCGCTCAAGCGTTTCGACGAGGCGCTGGCCGACTACGAGCGCGCGCTGGCGCTGCGGCCGGACTACGTCGAGGTTTTGGCCAACCGCGGCATCACCCTGCATGAGCTGAAACGGTTCGCGGCGGCGCTGGCAAGCCAAGACCGCGCGCTTGCGCTGCGGCCGGACTATGCCGAGGCCTTCGTCAATCGCGGCGTCACCCTGCATGAGCTCAAACGCTTCGACGAGGCGCTGGCGAGCTACGCGCGTGCGATCGCGCTGCGGCCGGACTTTGCCCAGGCCCATTACAACGACGCGGTGTGCCGCATGCTGACCGGCGACTTCGATCGCGGCTGGCAAAAGCTCGAATGGGGATGGGACACCGCGCAGCTGAAAAACCTGAAGCGCGAATTCTCGCAGCCGTTGTGGCTCGGCTCGGACGAGATCGCCGGCAAGACTGTTCTGCTCCATGGCGTCCATGGCTTTGGCGACACGATGCAATTCTGCCGCTACGTGCCACGCGTCGTCGAGCGCGGCGCGCGTGTGATCCTGGAAGTCCAAGAGCCTTTGCGCGAACTGATGGGCACGCTGCCCGGTGCGGCGCAAATCGTGTCGCGGGGCGAACCGCTGCCCGATTTCGATCTGCATTGCCCGTTGCTCAGCCTGCCGCTGGCATTCGGTACCCGCCTCTCGACCGTCCCCGCGCAAACACCCTATCTGCGGGCATCGCCCCGGGCGGTGACGGAGTGGAACGCCCGATTGGGCCCGCGACCCAGAATCGGCCTCGCGTGGTCCGGCCGGCCGGAGCACAATAACGATCACAATCGATCGATGCGGCTCAGCACGCTGTTGTCGCCTTTGGCCGGTTTCGAAGCGACCTATGTCAGCTTGCAGCGCGAGGTGCGCGAAGACGACGCACCGGTGCTGCAAGGCCGCAGCGACATTCATCATTTCGGCGAAGAGCTGAAGAGCTACGCCGACACCGCGGCGCTGATCGCCAATCTGGACCTTGTCATCTCCGTCGACACCAGCGTGGCCCACCTCGCCGGTGCGCTGGCAAAACCGGTCTGGATCTTGCTGCCGTTCATCCCCGACTGGCGCTGGCTGCTCGATCGCGAGGACAGTCCGTGGTACCCGACGGCACGCCTGTTTCGTCAGGATGAAACGCGCGGATGGGACAGCGTCATGGCGCGCGTTCATGCTGCGTTGGATGTTTGCTTACGCCGGAGAGAATTCTCATGAAAAACCCATTGCTGGCGCTGGCCGCGGCGCTGTGCCTGATCGCGAGACCCGCGCCGGCGCAGGACTGGCCGCAACAGCCGATCCATATCATCGTGTCGTTCGGTGCCGGCGGCGGCGCCGACATCATCGGCCGCATTCTCGCCGACGCCATGCAGGAGCGCCTGGGCAAGCCGGTCATTGTCGAGAACAAGCCGGGCGCCGGCGGCATCCTCGGCAATGAGCTGGTCGCGCACGCCACGCCTGACGGCTACACGCTCGGCATCATGACCGCGGGCCAGATCATTGCCGCGGTGACGCGCAAGGACATGCCGTACGACACCGCCGCGCTGACGCCGGTGGCGCAAATCGCGAGCGCGAGCCTTTTGATGGTGACGCGGCCGGATTTTCCCGCCAATACCGTGAAAGAGCTGGTCGAAGCCGCCAAAGCCGATCCGGGCAAGATCGTGTTCGCCAGCCCCGGCTTCGCCGCCACCCAGCATTTTGCCGGCGAATTGTTCAAGCAGATCGCCGGCGTGAATTTGCTCCACGTGCCGTTCCGCTCTTCGCCCGAAGCCATCAACGCCGTGCTCGGCAAACACGCCGACGTGCTGTTCGACACGGTCTCGGCGCTGCTCGGCCAGGTGCAGTCCGGCGCGCTCAAGGCGCTGGCCGTGACCGGCAAGGACCGCTTTCCCGCGGTGCCGAACATCCCCGCGGCGAGCGAATCCGGCGTGCTGCCGGGCTACGATGTCACGACGTGGTATGGCGTGTTCGGTCCGCCCGGGGTTCCGGCCGCGGTCGTCGCCAAGCTGAACAAGACGCTCAACGACATCATCGCCGACGACAAGGTGCGCGAACGCCTGGTCACGGTCGGCGTCGTGGTCAAAGGCTCGACGGCGGCGGAGTTCGGCACGTTCATGACGAGCGAATACAAGCGCTGGAACGCCGTGCGCGAGGCCGCGGGTATTGCGCAGCAGTAGACTTTTTTCCGTCATCGCACCTTCACCGGCCCGCCGTCCGCCATCGAGCGAATGATCGCCTCGAAGGCGCCGACCACATCGAGCATCTCGACAGTAGAGACCGGAAACGGCTTGCCGGTCTCGACACTCTCGGCGAACGCCTCGAGCAAAACCGCGAGCGAATCGACTTGCGGAAATGTCAGCGTCTCGGGTTTTTCGCCGATGCGCGAAAGCGTCAGCGTCGTCTCGTCACGGACTTCCGCCGCGCCCTTGGTGCCGAACACGTGGACGCGCCAATACATCGGCGCGGCGCGCACGGTGGCGAGAAGCCCGGTGGCGCCGCTTTCGAACTGCAGCAAAACTGCGGCGACGTCGCGCGGGTCGGGCGGCGGTTTGCGCGAAAATACTTTGGCGTCCACTGCGGCGATGGGGCCGGCGAGATTGACGAAGGCGTCGATGAGGTGGAGCCCGGCGCCGGTCATGCCGCCGCCCGGCGATTCGCGCGGATCGTCGCGCCAGCCGCCTTTGACGCGGACGGAATGCTCGTTGGAGTAATGGCCTTCGACGTGCAGCACGTCGCCGATCGCGCCACTGGCGACGATGCGCTTGAGCTCGCGCATGGAAGCAAAGCAGCGCTTGTTGTTGCCGAGCCCGAACGCGACTTTGGCGTTGGTGATTGCGGCGATGGCGCGGGCGGCTTCCGCACGCGTCAGCGCCAGCGGCTTCTCGCACCACACCGGTTTGCCCGCCGCCGCCACCGCGCCGATCTGTTCGACGTGCAGCGAATGCGGCGTCGCCAGAAACACCGCCTGCACGCGCGGATCGGCGACGGCATCGGAAAATTCCGTGCCCAGCTCGAAACCGTGGGTTTTGGCGAAATCGGCGACCAGCTCGGGCTCTTTGCTTACGCCGCGAATGAAGCGCAGGCGTTTGCTCTTGCCCTGCACCGCTTCGACAATCGACTTGCCCCAGCGCCCGAGGCCGATGACGGCGGCGTCGATCATCGGACGGCGCGATGGGCGGACTGCGGAGAGGAGCGCATCGCACATTCTAGGCATGCCCGAAATGCCGCTTCAAGCTCCGGCACGCGGCTCCTATGATGGACGCAGAAAACAGCGCGGCAAAGACTACGCGCGAAACAACGTGGATCTTGGGAGGAGCGTCTTGGATCGTCGTGCATTCCTGCAATCCGGCTCGCTGGCGGCCGCCGCCGGCGCGGCAATCGCCAACGTCGTCACACCCGCCGCAGCCGAGACGCCCGGCGCCGGCGCCGGCGCCGCCGCGCACGCCCGCGACTGGTCGAACCGCCGACCGAAAGGCGAGCCGGTGGTCAAGCGCTTCGACGAGCAGCGCTGGGTGCTGGATAACGTCATTCAGGCCAATGGCATCGATTGGGATCAGGGCCGCACCGTCGCCACGCTCCGCGGCCTCGGACCGGGCGCCGCGCCGGACATGGACGAATTGCGCAAGCGCGTGAAACGGCTGGTCGATATCTGCCCGGCATTCGAATCGCTGGCGAGCAAGCGCGAAGCGACGGCGAAAGCGGCCGAGCAAGCCGGCGACAAGGTTGTGGCCCGCGACAACTATTTCATGGTCGCCAATTATTGGGCCTCGGCGATGTGGACCATCGACGAGGTCAACCAAAAACTCACGAGCTTGAACGACAAGAAACGCGCGGCATTCGACAAATATACCGCGCTTGCCGACCATCACATCGAATGGGTCGAACTGCCTTATCGCGGCAAATCGCTGCCGGCTATTTTTCATCTGCCGCCCAACTACAAAATTGGGACAAAAGTGCCGGTGATCGTGGTCGTCTCCGGCATGGACGGCTACAAGGAACGCTCGGTCGCGCTCTACAAGGATGCCTGGATGGAGCGCGGCTATGCGGTCCTGGCGTTCGAGGGTCCAGGCTATTGGGAGCCGCCGCTGCGCGGCATTTATGTCGACGTGCCGGGCTGGGCGGAATCGGCCAAAACCGTCGCCGATTGGCTGGCCAAGCGGCCGGAGATCGATGCCGGCAAGATCGGCATGACCGGCGTCAGCTACGGCTCGTTCTTCACCGCGATCATGATGGCGGCGGACTCCCGCTTCAAAGCCTGCGCGGTGAGCGGCACCTGTTACGAGCCGGGCGGCGAGACCATCTTCAACCGCGCCTCGCCGACCTTCAAGAAGCGCTTCATGTTCATGTCCGGCATCACCGACGAGCGCGAGTTTGACGAGTTCCGCAAGACCATCGACTGGAACGGCTACGCGCAGAAAGTCAAAGGCGCCTATCTGGTCGCCTGCGGCGAATACGACCAGCTCTGTCCGCTCGAATACACGGAAAGCTTTATGAGGGCGCTCGGCGGGCCGAAGCAGCTTCTGGTCTATGAAGGCGGCAATCATAGCATCGCGCTCACCACGGCGACGCAGAACGGGCCCGAGCCGCGGCAGTACCAGGCCGAGTGGATCGCGGCGCGGCTCGAAGGCAAGCCGTTCACCAGCGAGCGCTGGTTCGTCGAGACGAACGGCAATGTGGTCAAAGCGGCGCTGGCTTGAACCATGCGCACACTTGTCATTGTGATAGCCATGCTCGCCGCAACCACGACCGCCCACGCCGCCGAGATCAATGCCTTCATCTCGACCGCGCTCAAGACGGTCACCGACGAAGTCATTCCGCCGTTCGAGCGCGCCGGCGGCCACAGCGTTCGCGCGCTCTACGCGCCGCCCGGCGCGCTGCTCAAGCATTTCGCGGCCGGCGAGCCCGCGGATATTTTCTTGACCGGCCGCGAGGCGATCGACCAGTTGATCGGCGAAGGCAAGATCGTGCCGGGCCGCGTCGATCTCGCCACCACCGGCATCGGCATCTGCGTGCGCAAGGGCGCGCCGAAGCCGGACGTGTCGACGCCGGACGCCTTCAAGCGCGCCATGCTGGCGGCGAGAACCGTGGGCTACGCCTCTCCCGCCGGCGGCAGCATCGTCGGCCCGCATATTCAGAAGATTTTCCAAAAACTCGGCATCGCCGAGCAGATGGCGCCGAAATCAAAACTCTCCGCCGGCGGCCCGAACGGCCGGGTCAGCGTGCTGGTGGCGAGCGGCGAAGCCGAGATCGGATTGCAGCAGGTGACCGAGCTTTTGTCGAACCCCGACGTCGAGGTGATCGGCATGCTGCCGGCGGACTTGCAGCAGATCACCATGTATTCCGCCGGCATCACCACCAGCGCCAAACAACCCGACGCGGCGCAGGCTTTGATCCAAGCATTCACCGCACCGTCGGCGAAGCCGATCTTCAAAGCCAAAGGGCTCGATCCGCTATGACGCCAAGACCATTTATGCGCGCGCTTGCGCTGATCGCGACGTTGATTGGCGCCACGGTTTCGGCGCAAGCGGCGGAGATCCATGCGCTGATCACAACCGCCATGAAGGCGGCCATCGACGACCTCGTGCCAAAGTTCGAACGCGAAACCGGCAACACGGTCGCCGTGAGTTTTGGCCCGTCCGGCGGCATTGCCCGGCGCTTCATCGGCGGCGAGCCGGCCGATGTGATCATCATCGACAGCGGTGCGCTCGACGATCTCATCCGGCAAGGCAAAGTTTTGCCCGGCCCGACCGCTATCGCGAACACCGGCATCGGCATCTGCGTGCGCAAGGGCGCGCCCAGGCCGGATGTCTCGACGCCCGAAGCGCTCAAACGCGCCTTGCTGTCGGCAAAATCCATCGCTCACACCGCGCCGGCGGGCGGCGGCATCACCGCCGCGCATATCATGAAGCTGTTCGAGCGGCTCGGCATCGCCGCGGAGGTCACGCCCAAGGTGAAGCTCGCGGCGGGCGGACCCAATGGGAGGGTCAGCGTCCTGGTGTCGAGCGGCGAAGCCGAGATCGGCTTGCAACAGGTGTCTGAGCTGATGTCGAACCCCGGCGTCGACGTAATCGGCATGCTGCCCGCGGAACTGCAACAGATCACGACCTACGCGGCCGGCATCACCGCAAGCGCCAAGGAGCCGGACGCGGCGCGGGCGTTGATTCAGGTGATGACCGCGCCGTCCGCCGTGGCGATTTTCAAAACCAAAGGACTTGATCTGCCGTAGGACGGACTGGCGAAACATAATTCGCCATCGCGACTCTTTCTGTTCGGCGTGTTTCATGGCCAAACGCTCCCGCGGCGAAGCGAGTGGAGCGACGCGACCGGCACGCTGCGTTCCTTCTCCCCAGAGGGGAGAAGGACAGGTTGAGGGGGTTCGGACATCGGAGATAAATCTGAAGCTTCCGAACCCCCTCACCCCAACCCTCTCCCCTCTGGGGAGAGGGAGTTTTTTGCGCAAGCTTCGCTGTACTTTCATAGCAAGCACCCCCGTTCTCGCGGCGCGTCTTTGCGCCCGAGCGTCTTTCTGCGCGCGATCTCGAATGCACCGCGCACCTGTGAAATTGGGTCACGTGAAGCGCGAAACTGTTTCGGGGAAAAGGAAAGGCCAGGGGTGGTGCCTGCTTTTCGTTCGCCCGTTGAGCTTCGCCCGATCAAAACTTCAAGAATTAAACGAAGGAAGCGGAACGCCGGCAAACGCAGGGTCACAACCGCCGCATCTTGCGATGCGGCGCGCGCTCTTTTGGAGCGCGCACGCTTGACGGCGTTCCACCACGGCTCTCACCTCAGGGAATTATTCCATCCCAAAGGCTCAGCTTCAGGCCAGGCTTCCTGGGACGCGGTCTGAACGGGCGTTACCCGCCTTCGCCTGTCCCAGTCCAGGGAAGCACCTCCCACCCCGGTCGTAATGCCGGGAGACATGATGCCCAAGCCGCCCGGGAGCAGGCTGCAAACCCGCCCGCGGGCACCGCCCTCGCTCCCATGACACGGTGTGCCTCCGTGTCATGTCCTTCATTGGAGCGAGGAGTGTGATGTAACTGTAATGGGGACGACTGTCAAGAGTGTGCGTCTCCGAAAAAGCTACTAGGAAAGAGGCGTATTTTCAATGATTTATCGCTGATTTTCGCATGGCTTGAAAAATAATCTATCCGGCGCCGTATTGCGACCGCATGTTTTGTCTCTACATTGGAGACAAACGATCTGTTGAAGTGCGGAGAATCCGGGCATGCATCAGGCTTTGGTCATTCTTATGGGCTGTCTCGTGGCCCTAGTCGGCGTAATCCCCGAAGGGAAAACGAGCCAATTGGAACTGGCCGGTTGGATAGATCGCATCGGTTTGGGAAACGGGGAGCGGTCCAATAAAGAACGCGGCCACTGTGCAATGGCTGGCGGGTTCTCCGAACGCGAATCGGTAGTCGACGCCCAAGAACATGAGGACGCTGATGGTCCGAGTCTCCCCCGTTTCAGCAACGGCTTTTTCGATGTTTTCTCGAGTGATGACAAATTCGTAATTGGCGTCTCGGTCATTTTCCCCTGGAAAAATCACACCGCCGCCGACTTCTCTGATCTTCGAAGCCTTTCGCGCGGCGTCCCTTCGAAAATAATCGCGTTCTGCCTCTATGCTGACTCCCGATTTCAGCAAAATCGCTTTTCCGCTCACGAAAATGCCGCCAGCGGGGGAATTCCCGGGATTTTTGAGGGTGTATCGCAGGCTTATGTACAGGGCACCCTTCTCAAGTCTGAGCTGGTTGAGCTTGGCGCTGATCGATACCCAGGGGCGATGTTCCGCGCCGAAATTTCGGCTAGTCAGATCGATGGTTTGTTTGGTAGCGCCGAGAAGTCCTTTAGTGGATCGCCACAGAGTGAAGGTGAACCACGCGACTGCGAAAGTAGAAAGAGCTGTGATTGCGTCTCGGTTATCCGTAATGAAAGCGCCAAACGACGCCGCGATGTTACAAACGGTATAACCTTCATTGTTGGGGCCGCTGTTTTGGCAATATTGATGGTAGCCGTATGGTGAGACAAAAAGAATGATGGCGACTGCAGCCACCGCGATTCCGGCCCATAGCTTTTGATTTTTCAGCATCCGCTAATGGCCGTGCCGAAAATATCAGCGTTGAAGCGGTTATTATATAGGAACTGAAATTCGGCATCGTATAGCGGCATGTATTTTTGACTCATTTGTAGAACGTGCCGAACGGCCCAGCGATTCGGCGTTCAACGTGGAGTATAGACCAAAGAGAGCCCCACCGCGTCGCCACCGGGCTTGACCCGGTGGTCCATGGTGACATCCGGCGTGTGAGGCGGCACGGAGAGATTGAGCGAGCAGGTTCTCTGCATGGATTGCCGGATCAAGTCCGGCAATGACGATAGAAAGCAAGCGCTGCTTCGCCGCCTCGGCCGACGCGGACAAGTTCATGGAACGGTTCGGCGGCGAAAAGTTTGATCCGAAGCGGAGAGGCAAGGGGAGTAATTGGATGCAGTGGAAAATATAAGCTCTGCGAACTTACGAGCGATTGGCTTTGTGTTCCGCAAGGACAAGCTCGATGCCGCGGCGCATGAGCTTGTCCATGGTCGTATCGGTCGACGCCGCTAACATTCTCAGCTCGCGCCAGACATTCTGCGGCAAATAGACCGACACCGATTTCTTGCCGATGCGCGACGGCTGCGGCTTGACGATCTCATGTTCGCGCTTTGCCATTCCTCCCGCATAAGTCCTCCCCAAGATCAGTCAAGATTTATTGACGCGAAGCGTGTAAGTATGTAAGCGTATAAGTTGTCTTAAACGCTCATTCGTTGTGAGAACGGCACGCAGCACGCACGATGAAGCAGGCCCCCGAACCTATCGACGAATACATCGGCAATCGCGTGCGCATGCGCCGGGAGATGCTCGCCATGAGCCAGCAAAAGCTCGGCGCGGCGCTCGGGCTGACGCGTCAGCACGTGCAGAAATGCGAAGCGGGCACACGTCGGCTCAGCGCCTGTCAGTTGTATCGGATCGCAAACGTCCTGAAAATCCCGCCGGCCTTCTTCTTCGAAGGCGCGCCGCAAGCCCGGCTGTATCGCAACATCGCCGGCCTGCCGACGCTGGATTTACTGTCCACCTTTCCCACCGCAGTCGAGGACTTCGCGTTGCTCAAATCCTTCCTGCGCATAAAATCAGCGAAGATGCGGCGCTGCATTCTTGCAATAGTGCAAGTTACCGCTGATGAGGACCGTTAGCGCGTAGCGAGTGCGGGGTCGGCAAAGGCGCGCAGCGCCGTGCCCACCAAAGCGTTTCGGGAAGCTCTGATGTCCCGCTATCGGCGGCTCAAGATCGAAGGCGGAGCGTTTTTCTACACGTTCGCGCTCGCAGAAGCGCGTTGCCGTAGGTGCCCAGGGCCAATTCGTTTTGGGAACAACTGGTTAGTTCGTCGGCAAGCTGCGTTTCAATTCGATGAACGGCGAAAGGTCGGTGCACGAGTCCATGCCATGCTCTACTTCTCGAAGCTGGCCGTCCTCCCAAGTCAAAATCCGGTTGTCGCGCACGACAACGCCGAGCGGATTGTCGCGGTAGATAGCGATACAGACGGCCGGCATGGTGCCGTCACGCAATAACCCTCGAGACTTTTCGTAAGGCGGAGTAATTCTCGCGTCGCGTATCACATAGCGATTATGAGAAAGAATGTACGCAGCAATGAGCTCCCGGTAGTTGTTTGGTAGCCTCGTTGTTGCCGAGGCTGTTTCTCTGGGATCTACCGGAGGCGGTGGAATGAGTGGGGTGTGCATCGCGTCACTGGCACAAGCGCTCAGCATGAACCCGCCAAGTAACACGGGTATCGTGGCTACGCCCAGACACCGTCGGCGCGGCGATTGCCCCATGATTAAGCCCCCTTACCGCGTTATTCTTTCTCTTCCAGGAACGCAACAATGGCGGCGACAGCCTGCTGCGGCTGTTCCTCCATGATCCAGTGGCCCGAATTGCTGATGACTGCGCTGCGAACGTTTGAGGCGGCAAAGCCGACTTCCGTTGCCAATTGGCCGCCATAAGAATGGTCGCCGCCGATGGCAAGCACCGGAAGCGTCAGCTTGCCTTTGCCCACCAGCGTCTGATTGTCGATCGCATCTTGGGCAAACGCCGCAAACTGTCCGCTGAAAGCATCGTGAATGGCGCCGGGCCGGGCGTATAAGGCGGCGTAATGATCGCGAGTTTCTTCGTCGATGCTGGCCGGCGTCGCCGATAGCTCGTTGTAAAAGCGATCGAGCAGAATGCGCTCGCGGCCGGCAACGAGGCGCTCCACGTCCGGTCCGCGGAAGTTGAAGTGCCAGACTTTTGGATTTTTCAGTTGATCGTCCCAGTGGCCGATTCCGGGAAGCGGCGCATCCATGACGACCCATCGCGTCACCCGCTCCGGATAGAGCGCCGCAAAGGCGTAGCCGACCATGTTGCCGATGTCGTGGGTGACAAGCGCAACGTTCTGCGCGCCGAGTTCGTCCAGAATGCCGGCGAGGTCGCGCGCCTGAGCGGTCTTTTCGTAGCCGCCATCCTGATGCGACGACAGGCCCATGCCGCGCAAGTCGGGGACGATGACGGTGTGGTCTTTCGCCAGGATCTCGGCGAGCGGCAGCCACATGTCGCCGGTATCGCCAAATCCGTGCAGCAGCAGGACCACTGGACCTTGGCCGCCAAGGCGAACGTACTGCGTGCCGCCGCTCACCGCCATTTGCTGGCCGCGAAAAACAGAAGACCACATCCAGCGGCTTGCCATGCTTCCTCTCCGATGAATTCTCGGGCGAGTATCGCCGGTTTTGCCGCCGCCTCCAAGACGAGCGAAGACCCAATCGAAATGTCCGGACGCTTCGGTGAATGAAGACGTGGGCCAATAGGGCGCTTACGCCCGTCTTCGACCGGCCGTGGCTGCGCGCCTTTGCACCCCGCGCTGAGCTAGCCTACCAGTTTTAGCGAGGGCTTAGCCGGTCTGCGGAAAAGAACTTTAGTTTTGACGATACCGCAGTTCGCGCACTCAAAGTTATGAATTGCAAGATCGCGGCGCGTTGGATGCCGCTCCACGGTCGTCTGCCTGATTGGCTTGCGACACTTCGGGCAGGTGTCGTCGTTAAATCGGTCGAAAGGCATCGTGAACTCCTTTCGTACAAGACGAATAGAGGACACTCAAAAAGGCGGCGCGATCAGACTTCTGCGGGTTCTTACTCGCGCTCATCGATCCGCCGCACAAGCTGTTCGATCAGCTCATTGAGCCGTTCCGGGATCGGCTCCGCGAGGTCGATATGGGTCTTGATTTCCCGCCCGATGGATTCCAGAAGCTGGCGGCCTTCAGAGGGATTTTGTCGGTCGTGCCGCGTTTTCATGGGCGTTCTCCCAATTTTTTTCTAAGCCCCTGGCATTCCGGCAGATCAAGAGGCTTTTTGGAAGACCTGGTTGACGCTGCGCGTCATCGTCTCGGCGCTTTCTCCGGCCATCTTGTGAGCAAGCGCCGCCAGCTCCTTGCTCTGTTCGCTCAGCATCTCGAATTGCTTGTGCGCATGCGTGGTCCAAAGCTCGACGACATCCGATGGCACCTTGGCTGTCGCGATTTGTTGCGAGAGATCGAGCACCGCCTCGACGTTAGCCCGAGCCATATCGATCATCTTGAGATTAAAGGCACGGATGTTTTCCAGCGAGACGGAATAGCTCTGTTCGACTGCTCGAGCCGATTGCTCGACTGTTGCAAAGGCCTTGTTGGCAGTCGCAGCGCCCTTATCGGCGAACTTCTTGCTCTGATCGTGTTCGGTCATCGGACTCATTCGTGATCCTCCGTTATTTGCGAATCCTATCGTTCGCCCGCGGCCAAAGTCGCGCTTGGCCATCTGCGGGCGGCGTCAGCTATTCGGTCAAATCCCAGGAGAACGATGACCGCGTGCGTATCGATTGAATTTGATACCAGCACAACGTTCACTACCAAGCGACAACGCTTGGTGGCCAAAGGACGATTTCGCTCTCTTAAAGGCGCTCTGTTTTGCCGAAAGGAAGACGCCTATCAAACCGCAACGGTCTCGCAACCGGTACGGTTCCGTACATTCAAAGATTATTATCAGCCGGAACGTCGGCGCGAATTACGCAACCCCGGCAGGGCATTTGGAACTCTGCGCCCGATGAGCAAGCCGCATGAGCTCCTTATGAATGTTGCCGATCAATTTAGTTCTTCGCATGGTATTTGCCGATCTCACTTTCGCTGGCAAGCGAAGGGTGCGCAATGGCGGCCCTGGCCTTCTCCGGTCCTGCCCAATTCCTTGCGGACTGCGGCGGCGGAATTGCCAACTTTATCGACGGCTCGTTGCAGTTCCTCTCGGGTAACGCCAAGGTGCTTGGTCCAATATTTCACCTCTAATTCCTCGTCCATCGCAATGTGATTGCGGAGCGGCGGCGTATTGGTGGTCAGAGCGCCAACCATTGAGACCTCGCCATTTGTTTTTACGTGCGCAGGCTAAAGTATGCCGTCATGATGACCACCAGCAAAAGCATGACGCCGATCGCCCGAAGAAAGAAATCGAATGACGGCTCAGGAACGCCGGCTCTGCGGATTTTGCTGACTTTTGCCATAGCTTCGGAACTGTGGTCGAACGGATTAGTTCCAGCGCAAGGACGCTGCGGCAATATCGGCCCGCGAGGATTTTAAAGGTCACGATGGCGGATGCCGTCGGCAAAATAAAATCCTAGACCTGATCCCGCAAATCGAGAGTATCGGAACTACCGGCCGCCGGCCCGCGTTGTAATATTTTCAAATTCCCTGTGGATACGATGTCATCACAATTGCGGAAGAAGTCCAAAATCCCGTTGCGGGATTTGGCGGATTTTCGCGCCAGCCTCTGGAAAACCCTGGCCAGGAACGCGAAAGGCCTGACCGGCTTGCAGATCGTCCAAGCTCTCCGCGAAGTCTCGGACGATATTTATTATGCCGGGATCGACAGCGCCTATACGACGACAAAAGTCCGCGACCCACAAAACCTCGCCGATGCCTGGGATCTCACCTGGTTGACGGCTCTCAACGTCAGACTGCTGCACCTTCAGAAGCCAAGATCGCGCTCCAAGCAGCCGCAATAGACCGCGGCTCCCGCGGCGTTGGCGTGCTGTCGGGCCTGAAGATCCTTAAACAGCAACTGCAAACGGAGAAAAGCGCGTTGTTGGTGATGATTGCGACCCCCGAGGGACCGGCTGCCGACGATATCCGGGCCAAACTGCAAGGCGCGGGCTTCCGGATCGCCAGGTTCAGCGAATCCTGCGTCAACACCGGGGATCGTCACCACATCATGCGGTGCAGCCTGCGTTGGTGTGGGCTGCCGCACGACACCGCGGTGCCGAGCGTCGTTACCGCGTTGGCCAAAGCCCACGGTGTCCTGCAGCTACAATGGAAGCCCTGAGGCACGTTTCGCGCGCCCGAACGCCACGGGAGCCGCCTTAAATCCTGCCCATCAGGATCAGGATCAAGAGAATAACGACCACCACACCAAGGCCGCCGCCGCCGTAGTAACCGGTTCCGTAGAACGGGCCGCCGCCAAAGCCGCTGAAGCCGCCAAGAAGAATGATGATCAGTATGATGAGAATGATGGTTCCGATCGACACGACGCTTCCTCATTGAATAATTTCTGTCGGCTGCCCGCTCGGTCGACGTCGATCGACCGAATGTATTTTTTGATGGACCGACGAAGTGCGGTCCCTGCCAGTTTGGCAACACAACGACTCGCTGCGTCGATTTGTTCCGCAAATATTTCCGGCGCGGCGGCACAAATGATTCATTCGAGCGTTGGCTTGCATGGCTGAACAAACATTCCGGAGGTAAGCCCAATGAAGAGAAGTCTAGCCGTACTCACTGCTGGCGCGCTGCTCGCCAGCAGCGCCGCTTTTGCGGTGTCCGCCGCAATGGCCGATGTGATGACCACCGTCCCAGGCAGCAGTCTCACCGTGACCAACTGGTACAAACAGGACGTCTACGATCAATCCAATACCAAGATCGGACAGATCATGGACGTGCTGGTCGGCCAGGACGGACAAGTGAGCGCTCTGATCGTCGGCGTCGGCGGCTTTCTTGGCGCCGGCGAAAAGGACGTCGCCGTCAGCTTCAACACCGTGAAGGCAACGAAGAAGGACAACAAGATCTACCTGACGATGAACACGACCAAGGATGCGCTGAAAGCCGCGCCGGGCTTCAAATACGACCGCGACAAGACGGCGTGGGTGCCGGATACCAGCTCGAGGTGACGTGACGGAGCTGGTGGACCGCCGAGCAAAGGCGCGTCCGAGAAAAGCCTCGGCCATGCCGAGGCTTTTCGATTCATGATGCCGGCTCAGCCGTTCGATAGGATCGCGGCGAAGTCCGGCACCGGCGTTAATTCCGTCAGCACCTCAGCCGATGTAGGCGACGCGAATTGCGGCATCTTCAGTCGTCTTTGGCTGCGCCGGCAACTGAAGGACCGTGGCCTGCTGGCCCTCGCGCAACAGCGTCAGCAGCACGACCCGCCCATCCGGAAATTCCAGCGCGTCGTGATGCGCCGCCAACCGCTCCTTGTTGACCTGTCGGAAAATCGCCGTCTTGTGGTTGATCGTCTTGGGGCGCCAAGGCAATAGGCCGGTCGGTTCGCACCGGACTTCGTCGGCAAAAGCCAGCTCGGTTCCGGGCAGGACGCAGACGGCGACGTCGGCATCTTGCGACGAGCAGAATCCACGCGTCCCGGTGCCGAAATTGCGTGTGATGAGCTTATCGCCGACGCTTGCGGGCTGTGATCGGACGCTGGACAGACTGTAGTCGCACATTGGGGGCACTCTCCGGTTTCTGCAGCCCCGCAACGAGAACGGGCCGGAGTTTATTTTGTTTCACCGTGACATTGGCTCGTCGCAAACAAATTTGCGTCCTTGCTCACGGCCACGTAGGACGCCGGCTTTTCCGCGGTGCAGTAGTAACAGGCGAAATCGCAGAACACGCTTCGGCTGCCTGTTTCCCGCACGTAGCGCTGCCCGATCTTTGTGCCGCACTCCGCGCAATAGGCCTGGGTCTTGAGGTTTGCGTCGTTGACCAGGACATAGCGCAAGACAGATGAACCACCTGTGTTGCGCCTGGACGCGGCAGAAATGGCGGGGGAAGAGACGAAACCCGCCGTCGGCGCTGAAGGCCATAGAATCAAAGAACCGTCAGCCACGGCACGCTCCAAGAGCCTCCACCTATGCGTACGCTGTTCAACGCCGGCGATATTGTACGAGTTCCATCCGCCGTTCGGGGTCGAGCGTTCTCGGACTGGCCGCACGCTGCCGCGCTGTGTGGTCGCAGCGCAGCCTCGCAGCAAACGGTCGCCATGGCCGCCTCGGTAACATACCGCGACAATGGAATGCGGGCGCGAATACGGTCGTATTACCGCGCCGGTACCTGACCGGCGTACCAGTCGTAGATTTGCGCCCCGGTCCAGTGCACCACGTCGTGGCGGTTGATGTAGTCGTATAGCTCTTCGAAATATTTGATGCGGTGCGCGGCGCCGGTGACGTAAGGGTGCACGCCGATCGCCATGACGCGCGCCGAGTCCGCGCTTTCCGCGTAAAGCCGGTCGAAGGCGTCGATGGTTCGCTTGAGCAGCACGTCGGATTCGTGGTGGTGCGAGATCATCAGCGTGATGTCATTGATCTCGGCGCTGTAGGGCACGGCGAGGATCGGGCCGTGCTTGGTTTTGACCCACAGCGGCTGGTCGTCGAGGATCCAGTCGCCGAACCAGGTCAGGCCGCATTCGGTGACGTAATCCAAGGTATCGAAGGTCTGGCCGCGGCCCGGGCCGAGCCAGCCGGTCGGCCGCTTGCCGGTGAATTTCTCGATCACGTCGCACGATTGCCGGATGACGGCGCGCTGGTCCTCGATCTGCTGGATCGGCATCTGCACGTAAGCGTGCGCCATGAACTCCCAGTTGGCGTCGCGCGCCGCGGCGGCGACTTCCGGATAGGTCTCGCAGACTTTGGCGTTGATCGACATGGTCGGGGTGACACCGGCGTTGTGCAGCGCACGCTTGAGCCGCCAGAAGCCGACCCGCATGCCGTATTCGTACCAGGTCCAGTTCGGCATATCGGGGATCGGCGTCTGCCCCATCGGCGGCTGCGACAATTGCCGCGCCATCGGCCGCGTGATCTCCCATTCCTCGATATTGACCACCGACCAGACGATCATGCGCGCCTTGCCCGGCAGCCGGAGCGGCGGCCGGGTGAACGGCGAGGAATAGGACAGGCGCTCGCGTGGCAGGGTCATTGTGCAATCAAGGTCATGGCATAATCATTGTAGGCATCCGGCGGCGTGATGGGCAATCGCGCCTCTATGGCCGAAGGAGAGCAACCGATGGACGACAGAGATCTTTACGACCGCGGGTTGAAGCTGCGCACGGAAATATTCGGCCGCGACGCGGTGGAAAAACGCATGAACGCGTTCGGCGAGTTCGGGCGTCCGCTGCAGCACATCATCAATGCCTATGCCTATGGCGACGTCTGGCAGCGCACGGCGCTGCCTCAGGCGACAAAATCGCTGGTCATGATCGCCATGATGGCGGCGGCGAAGCAGCCCAATGAGCTTGGCGTCCACCTGCGCGGCGCACTGAAGAACGGCTGCACGGCGGAGCAAATCCAGGAGGTGCTGCTATTGCTCACGCTCTATTGCGGCATTCCGTCCGCGATCGACGCCCACCGCATCGCCGCCGACGTGCTGCGCGAGCATTCGGGCGCTTCGTGAATGCCCGCCACGGCGGCTGTCACTTGGTTGCGATCGCCAGCAAACCCAGAACGCCAAACGCGAGCTTGATCGGAGTCACGGAAATCGCCAGTCCCTCCTCGGCGGTCATGAATAAATCGACGCCAAATCCAAATCCGGCCAAGCCTTCGACAATTGACTGGGCGAGCCGCTGATGGTCTTCGACGAGCAAAATGCGCATGCGGCCGGCCTAATCCATCGAGAAACAGTCACGAACTGAGCCTAAGTTGAAGCACGGCCCGGAATAATTCGGCCACGCTTCGGCCCGGTGCCAGCGATTCCATCACCAGCGTCGTTCAGATTCCTGACGAGAAGCTGACAGAGCTCAATGTGACTTGTCCGACACGGACCCCGGCCAAAAGCCCGCAGACAACTGCAGTGGCGATTGCAAGCGCCCCGCAATGACGCAATAGTGGAATCGTGATTAAATTGCGGCGCGGGCTGGTTCGCTGCCGGACTCTTTCTAAGTTGAGTACTGCTAGGGCCTTGCAAATGGTCCGGGATATGAAACTGCACCGCTGCGTCGTCGCGCTCGTTGCCGCGTTCGCGAGCCGGCCCGCCTTGGCCGCCGATCAGGTCCACGACGAGATCCAGGTCTACAACGCCGAGATCGCCGAAGTCGGACAATGGACCTACCAGCAACATTTGAATTACGCACCGGTCGGGCAAACGCAGCCGGAAGTCCCGGGCGGATTTTCGTCGAACCGCAGCCTGCAGGGCACGCCGGAATTTGCTTACGGCATCACCGACTGGTGGGAGGCCGGCTTTTATCTGCCGTTCGCCGTCACCGGCTCGGGCCAGTTGCTGTCGGACGGCGCAAAACTTCGCAGCCTGTTCGTGGTGCCGGACGCCGCCAAGCGCAGTTTCTTCTACGGCGTCAATTTCGAGCTCGGCTACGAGATGCCGCGGTTCGCATCGAACCCATGGGGGCTGGAAATACGGCCGATCGTCGGCGTCCGCAACGCGCATTGGGAGTTCATCGTCAACCCGATCGTGGATCTAAGCTTCGGCGCGGGCGGCGAAGCGGATTTCGCGCCGGCGCTCCGCCTCGCCCGCAATCTCGGCAATGACTGGTACGTCGGTCTGGAATATTACGGCGATTTCGGCAAGATCGGCGATTTCCTGCCGCTGCAGCAACAAAGCCAGCAATTGTTCGCGGTGACAGATTTCAAAGCGGGTGTCGTCGATGTCGAGCTTGGCGTCGGCTACGGCTTCACGCCTGGATCGGACCGGGTCGTGGCCAAGGCGATCATCGGTTACGCGTTTCCGGTGCCCGGCAAAGGCAGCGACGACAATGCGGCGCCGAAGCTCAGCATGGGGACGCCGGCGCGCTCGACCCAGGACGCCTGGAGCACCAAATAACGCGCCGTTACGATGCGCCTTCGCGAGAGGCGAGATAGACCAAGCCTGCGGCTCCCAGCACCGCGCCGGCGATGATGCCGATCGGCATGAAGGCGGTGAACACCAGCATGCCCGAATAGCCTTCAAAATCGCTGGTGTGAAACACCGTGGTCCAGAGGAAACCGGCGCCAACGCCGATCACGCCGCCGCCAATCGCGCCCAAGAACAAGCCAACGAGAGCGAGCACGACCTTCATTTTGAAAAATGCCTGTCCAGCCCCTGCCAGCCTTCGAAGTAGTCGTGCTGCAGTTCCGACGACTCGATGGCGTAGCGGGTGAGCCGCATGGCGTAGCGGCTCTCGAACATGAACGCCATGGTGTCTTCGATCTTGTGCGGCTTGAGCTCGGCGCGGCTGGCGCGCTCCCAGGTGTCGGCGTCGGGGCCGTGGGCGGTCATGCAATTGTGCAGGCTGGCGCCGCCCGGCAGAAAACCTTCGGCCTTGGCGTCGTAGACGCCATGCAGCAATCCCATGAACTCGGTCATGACGTTGCGGTGGTACCACGGCGGCCGGAACGTGTTCTCGCCAACGAGCCAGCGCGGCGGGAAGATGACGAAATCGATTGTTGCGGTGCCCGGCACGTCGGACGGCGCGGTCAGCACGCTATAGATCGACGGATCGGGATGATCGAAGCTCACGGTGCCGATCACCATGAAGCGGGCGAGATCGTATTTGTACGGCGCGAAATTGCCGTGCCAGGCGACGACGTTGAGCGGCGAGTGATCCATCTGCGCCGCCCACAGATTGCCTTGGAATTTGGCGACCATGGTGCACGGCGCTTTGGTATCCTCGTAAGCCGCCACCGGCGCCAAAAAATCGCGCACATTTGCCAACCCATTCGAGCCGAGCGGGCCGAGCTCGGGGAGCCGCAGCGCCACGCCGTAATTCTCGCACATATAGCCGCGCGACGGCCCATCCGGCAGCTCGACGCGAAAGCGTAAGCCCCGCGGGATGACGACGATTTCGCCGGGCGCCGCCTCGACGATGCCGAGCTCGGTGACGAAGCGCGCGCGGCCGAGCTGCGGCACGATCAGCATTTCGCCGTCGGCATTGTAGAAACAGCGGTCGGTCATCGAGCGGTTGGCGGCATAGATGTGCACGCACATGCCGACCTGGGTGGCGACGTCGCCGTTGCCGCCCATGGTCACCATGCCTTCGATGAAGTCGGTGGGCTTTTTCGGGATCGGAATCGGGCTCCAGCGCAATTGCGTCGGCGTCGCATCGACGTCGTTGAACGGCGCGCTGCGGACCAGCCCGTTGTCGATGCGCGCATAGGGCCGGTGCACGACGGAGGGCTGGATGCGATAGGTCCAGGTCCGCCGGTTCTCGCCGCGCGGGGTGGTGAACGAGGTGCCCGAGATCAATTCGGCGTAAAGGCCGTGCGGCGGCCGCTGCGGCGAATTGCGGCCGACCGGCAGCGCGCCGGGCACCGCCTCGGACACGAAATGATTGCCGAAGCCAGGCTGGTATTGCAGCGGCGCAGCCGCGCTCGGCGCCTTGTGGTCCGCTTTGCGGGTTTTGGTATCCATGCGACCTCACGAAGGCGCGTCCGGCACGCCGGGCAATTGGTCTCGATCGCAACTAATATCCGCTTTCCCCGGCCGGGGCGCAAGCACCTTGGAACGGTTCCAAGTTATTACCGACTTATAAAGTCAGTTCGTCCGCTCGGCTTCCGATAGCGACCACACGCTGAGGTGTCGCGAAATGACGCTTTGGGCCGCGGTCCTGAGATTGATCTAGGGGATGGACCAGGACGTGTGCTCATCAATCGCCGCGCGCACCGCTGTTTTTAAGTTATACCCCGATGTCCACGCCGACCCTCAGCAAATTCGATTGTATACCCGTCCGGGTCATGAACCCTCATCGACCTCTCCCACGGTTCTTCGTGGGGCGGCTCGAAAAACTCCACCCCCCGGCCTTTCAGCTGTTCATAAAGTGCATCGAGGTGATCGGTCGTTAACTCAACGTGGATGCCCGCTCGCTGACGAGGCGTCGTGCTGTTTGACCCTAAAGGATCGCTGCTATCGTGAACTAGCAGGCCAATCGTACCGCCCATCGGCCCGCCGACGCGGATCATCGCGAACTGTGGAGCTTTGTCGATCTCAACCGTAAAGCCGAGCTTGTTGCCGTAAAATTCAATCGACCGCCGCACGTCCGCTACGCGAAGCGTCAGTCCTTCTAATCGAACTTCAATGATGCGGCCAATTTCCGGTTCGCCTTTGCTTGTCGTCATATCCGAGGCCTCCGAGTAAAGCATCCGGCTCGCATCAATACGGCTGTGGCTGCGCGTTAATGAGTCCACGCCCTAGTAGCGCAGGGAGACCTCTAAGCGATCACCGATAGGAAACTCAACTGATACATAGCCGTTTTTCGCATTGCGGACATAGTCGAGGTAAGGTGCAAGATCCTTGGGTTCCACATCCAGGTCATCGGCAATGATTAAAGCGCCGGCAGAGAGCCGACCCTCAAGGAATTTGAGCATTGGCAGATAAAGCTCTTTCCAGCCATCCAGCAGCACAACCTCTATCTGGCCGCCAAGGTCGTCCTTGAGCGTTTCAAACGCATCGCCGACACGGATCTCAACCAGGTCGTCAAGGCCGGCGGCCTGGAAATTCGCCTTCGCCCGAGCAGCCTTAGTGGCGTTGAATTCGGTCGTAATGAGGCGGCCGCCGCCGCCGTCGCGCAATGCCGCTGCAAGATGGATGCCTGAAATCCCGAATGACGTGCCGAATTCGACGATCGTCTTTGCGCTGCGATTGCGCGCGAGAACATAGAGGAGGCGCCCAACGTCGGGCGTAACCGGCATATAAATATCGCGCATCATCTCGGCCCGCAGTCGGCCGCTTGCCGGACGGCTGAGCTTACTCTCCGCACCATCAAAACGATCGAACGCAGCCGGATCGTTGCGGCCCGCCTCGGCAAACAGATGATCGAGCAGTTTTGAGACTTGAGGGGAATTCAGGGCGGACATCGATGCGTTGCTCCGAAAATTGTCTATCAAGACATAGAAGGACAGTTGCGATGGGGGCGCATCTCATCTTCGGGCACACTGATTCAACTAAATTTTTGGTAATTAGGACTACTTTGTAACGCCTCGCACGCACCGACGAGGCGGTCGAATTTCGCAATGCAGTAATTGGGATCACGATGTATCGCATTGGGTCAGAAACGACCGATTTGCGATGGCCTAGCTTTTTTCAGCTCGCGCCACCGTCCCTGCGGCGCGTTGCATGCCCAGCGTCAAAATCCGGTGCAACAAGTCGCGATATTTGATGCCGTCGTGCTTGGCGGCGGCGGCGAATTCCTGGCTTTCGGCGATTTCGGGATTCGGATTGGCCTCGAGAAAATACGGCACGCCGTCGGCCGAGAGCCGGAAATCGATGCGGGCATAGCCGTCGAGCTCCAGCGTCTTATAGATGCGTTTGGCGATCGCCTGAATGCGCGCGGCAACCTCGGGCGCAAGATTCTTCGCCGGCCCGTGCAAAATCCGGCGGCGCTACTGATAGTCGGTGTCGTGCTTGACCTTCTCGGTGGCGATCGGCCAGTCGCCTTCGGCCATGTTGCCGAAGGTGAGCTCCCACACCGGCAGCACGCGCAGCCGGTCATTGCCGAGGACGCCGACATAGATCTCGCGGCCCTCGATATATTGCTCGGCGATCGCCGGCGTGCCGACCCGCTCGTGGATGAAACTCACCCGCTCGGCAAGCTTCTCGTCGGTATCGACGACGGAGGCCTGCGAGATGCCGTAGGAGCCGTCCTCGTTGAGGCTTTTGACGATCAGCGGCAAAGCCAGCCGCGCCGGACGCCGCACCTTGCGGCCGATCGGGAATACGGCGAAGGCCGGCACCGGAATGCGGTGGTAATGCACCAGCGTCTTCGACAAATCCTTGCCGCGCGCCAGCATCAGGCCGCGCGGATTGCAGCCGGTATAGGGCACGCGCATCAATTCGAGGAAGCTCGCGACGTTCTGATCGTAGATCGCTTCGCCGTGAAACTCCTCGAGCAGCGTGAGCACGACGTCCGGCTTCCAGGTCTCGATCTCGTCGCGGATCGGCTTTAACTCGTCCTGCACGCCGAGCGGTTTCACCTCGTGGCCGGAGCGGCGCAACGTGGTCACCACGTCGTATTCGGTCTTCCATTCGCTGATTTGTTGCTCGGTAAACCCCTTGGACGAGTCCGGGGGCAAGAGGTCCGGGTGGACGAGCACCAGGACGCGAAGCCGTTTCATAGCGCGATCCACCTTCGCCGCGACGGGCCAAACAATGCATGCATGGTTTTCGCGGTCAACAGCGTCGTGAACTCGATGACGAGCCGGCGCTCCGATCCGACCGCGCGCAGTTTCAGCTTCCTGCAGCGCGCGATCATGTCGTCGAGCACCGCATCGACGGTGAGCTGATATTCGCCGGTCCATTTGGCGACCAGCTCGCGCACTCTCGTCCTGTTGCGCCGAATGAACGACGCCGCGGTCTCGGCGTGGCGATGCTTTGGATCCGCCGAGAACAGCCGCAACAGCTCGCGGTCATAGGTCCGCGGCGGATCGACCAGATAAAGCTCGCGCTTGTTCTTGTAGTACTCGCCGAGCGTCTCTTTGAACTTGCTGAGCGGATCGACCTTCTCCCGGTTGGTGAGGAACGGCCGCTTGCCGGCGATTTCCCGCATCAGCTCGTCGACGTATCTGAGCTTCTTGAGCGCCGGCCAACCGATATAGCGGGTGCGCCAGTTCGAGCGCGGCCGCAGCCACACCGCGAAGGTTTCGGCAAAATCTTCGTCGGGATGACTTTGCGCGTACCACAGCCGCAGATGCTGGACGTAATTGCGGCTGGCGGGGTTCGGCTGATAATAGCGCGGGTAGCGTTTAGACGTCGGGCCGAACAATTGCTGCCAGCGGCGCCGGCGATGCAGCTTGTAGGCGTGCTGCACCACGTGGCCGGCTTCGTGGCGCAGGATGTTCATGCACGAATTCCAGGTGCCGCCCTCGACGTCGATGATCATTTTCTTTTCCAGCCGCATCAGGCGGGGATGGGCGAGAAAGAACGGCACGGCAATGCCCGGCGAGCCCTCCGGGCTGAACCATTCGTTGGAGATCCAGGCGTGCGGCCGCACCGTGAGGCCGTGCTCGGCAAGCTCGTCGTGCAAGGTCAAGAGGCAATCCTCGAGCCAGGTGCCCTCGACCTTCACGTGAAGGTTCCTGAGGCGGACCTTCAGGAGCTGCTCATCGGGCAGCGCGGCCCAGGCGAATTTCTTGCTCATCCGTGCGCGAACCTGGAACAAATCATGGGCCGAATGTGTCACGGCGGGGCGCCCCCGACAACCGCCGCTCCCGGCCTTGGCGGCAGCGCCCGCGCGCCAATTTTCCCTTGCGAGGGCCCGCTTGCTATGATGGCCCTTGCCGGCAGGCGGCGATCTGGCGGACAAAACGGATTGGCAAAATGACCGATGGAATCAAGGCCCCCGAGCAGGGCGACGACGACCTCCGCGCCGTCGAGTTCGCCGATGAGGCGCTGGAAGCCGCAGCGGAAAAATCGAAACCGGCTTTCACCTTGATCGGGTCGCCGACCGTCAGCGTCCTGGTGGCGTGCTGCGGCTGATCGCGATATTGCCGCGCCGGACTGCTGCGCGAAGGCGGCGAAGGCGAAGAAATAGCACTGCTGCCCTCCAAGCCGTCATGGCCGGGCTTGTCCCGGCGTCTTCTTCGATAGAGGCATGGCAGGCGGCCGGTTCTATTTCATGACCAATCAGCGCAACGGCATTTTGTACGCCGGCGTCACCAGCAATTTGCCACGCCGCGCGTATGATCAGTCGCGTCAGGATGAAATTGGCGATCTCCCTGGAGTTGAGGCCTCATTCAGCGCTTTAACGATCCCCTCAAATTTGCTAAAGATTTCCGGGGCATCAAATGTCTGACATTTTCATATCATACAAAGTGGAGGAGCGGGAACTCGTTGAGCCAATCGCTCAACGTCTAGGAGCATTAGGACTGGACGTGTGGTTCGACCAGAAGGTAAGGGCGGGAGAGCGCTGGGACGCAGCGATCGACGAGAGACTAAAGAGCGCCCGCGCGGTGATCGTCTGCTGGTCGCGTCGATCGGTCCAATCACCGTGGGTCTTATGGGAAGCCACATATGCCCAGCAAGCCGGCGTGATGGCTCCGGTCTTTTTGGAACTATGTACTGCGCCCGGCCCGCTGTCGTTCGTGCAAGGAGCTCAACTCGCGGACTGGCGCGGCCAAGCAGGTCATCAAGGTTGGCTCAAGCTGCTCGCCGAGGTGGAACGGTTGCTGCGGCGAACGGATTTGATTTTGCAAGAGGAACAACGCGCAGCCGCAGAGCGCGCGGGTGGGGTAATACATCGCTCAGTCGCCAGTTTTCGCGCTCAGAAAGCAAAAAGAAGAAAGCACCGCATCTTGTCAATAGATGGTGGTGGCCCACGTGCGATAATCTCCTTGCAATTCCTCCGACGAATTGAGCGTATGCTTGCCGCGCGCTCACCCAACCCGAATACATTTGTTTTGGCTGATTATTTCGATCTGATTGGAGGAACTTCAACCGGTGCCATTATTGCCGCATGTCTGGCGATTGGCATGAAGACAGACGCTATCGATGATGCATTCCGCGTAATTGTCCAGAATTGGTACGGCGGAAATTTGTTCTCTCGCTGGTTCAAGCCTCCGCAGACCAGGTTGGACATTCTAAATCTCGTCGGACAGAGGCTGCTCGGCAGCGATGACTTTCTCACCGGCTTTGCCGCATGTATCAAGCGCCTCGATACTGGCAACATTTGGATTGTGACGAATAATCCCTTTGTTAAATATTGGAACTCTACAGAGGGAATGGCTGGCAATCGCGATATGTCGTTAGTTAATGCTTTGGTGGCGTGTGTGGGTGGTCCCGCGACGGCATATGCAATATTGGCCGAGGTACATGACGGGACCTACATGTTGTGTGTCGATGGCGCGGTTGGTGGCCTCATAGATCCCAGCCTTCAGCTTCTGATGGCCGGTACACTGCCACCCTTTGGACTGAATTGGGAAACCGGCAGTGAAAAGTTGATGCTCATTTCCGTGGGTTCTGGCCATTGGCGTCCACGATTATCGTATGAGAGTCTCGGATTTATGCCACACCAAAGAATGACCCGCATTGTGCTTGACAATCTTCGATCTGACTTGCTTGGCCAAAATATTGGGTTGCTCCAGGCGCTCGGGAAATCAGCCCACCCGGTAGTGATTAACTCCGAAGTCGGCAGCATGGAGGATTGTTTGATACCACCAGAGCCGCTTTTTACGTATCAGAGGTATCATACCTCGCTTGCATCGGACAGCCTTCGCGAAGGTCTCGGTTTGGAGTACAGCGAAGTGGAAGCAAATAAACTGCGCTCAGATTTCATTGGTCCAGACGTCCAGAACAACCTGCGAACGATCGGTATTGCAGCGGCGGAGCGGGCTGTTCGCGAAGAAGATTTCCCCGCGCTGTTCGACGTTCATCTTGAGCTGGCGGAAGGATCTCAGAGCGTTGAATTGGTAAATTGACAACGTTCTTCCTTTTTGTGCACCGTTGCGACTCACTGAAATCGCATCGCAAGATGCGGAGGATGCGGAACAGCGTTTGCCGGCGTTCCGCTTCCTTCAAATTTCGTAGCCCGGGTTGAGCGAAGCGAAACCCGGGGAGCGGCGATGGAGCCGAACCATCGTTCCCGGATTTCGCTGCGCTCAACCCGGGCTACGAAACGACGAAACCACGTAACAGAAGATCGAATGGCAGGCCCCACCCCTGCTCTTTCCTTGGACCGGACCGGTTTCGCGTTTGACGTGACCACATTTTTGCAAGCACGCGAGCCGTTCGCGCTTCTCGCGCAAAATAAACTCGGGCGCCAAGACGCGCCCGAGAACGGAGGCGCTTGCCATGAAAGTCCGACGCGAAAGCTGGCGCAGAAGACTCCCTCTCCCCAGAGGGGAGAGGGTTGGGGTGAGGGGGTTCGGACGTTGCAATTTGTTCTGCGAGTCCCGAACCCCCTCATCTCGTCCTTCTCCCCTCTGGGGAGAAGGGACGCAGCGTGCAGGCCGAGCCCCGATGGGGCGAAGCGCATGCTTCACTTTTTCCGCCGGCCGCTGCATATGATCGCAGCGCATCGGGTCGCAACACGTGCACAATGACATCGTACCGGTTCTGGTGATCGGCGGCGGGCCCGTAGGGCTCGCCCTTGCCGGCGATCTCGGCTGGCGCGGCATTGCCTGCACGCTCGTCGAGCAGAGCGACGGCTCGATCTATCAGCCGCGCATGGATCTGGTCGGCATCCGCACCATGGAATTCTGCCGGCGCTGGGGACTTGTGCCGGCGGTCGAAGGCTCGCCCTACCCGCGCGACTACGCCCAGGACAATATCTATCTGACCAGCCTCACCGGCTACGAGCTCGGCCGCGAGCGCTTCCCCGGCATCGGCCAGGCGCCGCCGCCGAAGGAAAGCCCGCAGCGGCGCGAGCGCTGCCCGCAAAACATGTTCGATCCGATTTTGCGCGCCTTCGCGGCGTCGCAAAAAAATGTCGCGCTGCGCTACCGCACGCGGCTCGTCGCGTTCACGCAAAACGCCGATCTGGTCACCGCCGTCGTCGAGAACGCCGAGACCGGCGCGCGCGAGGAAATTCTGGCGCGTTACATCGTCGGCTGCGACGGCGCGCGCAGTCTTGTGCGCGAGACCCTTGGCATCGCGATGCAGGGCAATCCGGTGCTGACCTACACCACCAATGTGATCTTCCGCTGCCCGCAGCTGTTGTCGCTGCACGACAAAGGCAAGGCCTACCGCCACATCTTCATTGGGCCGGAAGGCACCTGGGCGACCATCGTCGCCATCAACGGCCGCGACGAATGGCGGTTTTCCATCATCGGCGGCTCGGAGCAGCGCGACTACGCCACCGACGACATCAAGGCGGCGATCCGCCGCGCCGTCGGCCGCGATTTCGACTTCGAGATATTGAGCGTGCTGCCGTGGGTGCGGCGCGAGCTGGTCGCCGAGCGTTATCGGGGCGGCCGCGGTTTTATCGCCGGCGATGCCGTCCACGTCATGTCGCCGACCGGCGGTTTTGGCATGAATACCGGCATCCAGGACGTTGTCGATCTGTCGTGGAAGCTTGCCGCCACGCTCGATGGCTGGGGCGGCGATCGCTTGCTCGATTCCTACGGCATCGAACGCCAACCGATTGGGACGCGCAATGTCACCGAGGCGAGCGGCAATTTGCGCCGCATGTTGTCGGTTCCCCCTCACCCCGATCTCCTCGACGACACCGCGCAGGGCGCGGCGACGCGCGAAAAAGTCGGGCGCGAATTTTCCGAGACCATGCGCCGCGAATGGTTCACGCTCGGCGCCCATCTCGGCTACCGCTACGAAAACTCGCCGGTCTGCTGGCCCGACGGCACAACAGCACCGCCCGACGACCCGCGAGTCTATGTGCCGACCGCGCGCCCCGGCCACCGCGCGCCCCATGCCTTCCTCGCCGACGGCCGCTCGACGCTGGATCTGTTCGGGCGCGGCTTTGCGCTCATCGGTTTCGGTGCGGACGCGGCCGAGGCGGCGCCGCTGTTGGAGGCGGCGAAAAAACGCAACCTTCCTCTGACCTTTACGGCGATTGCCGAGCCGCATATTGCCGCGCTTTACGAGCGAAAATTCGTATTGGTCCGCCCCGACGGCCATGTCGCCTGGCGCGACGACCGCATGCCGGTAGACGCGCTATGCGTTATCGACGTGGTGCGCGGCGCGGCCGATCGCGGTAAGATGAATTGAGCCATTCCCAAGAGCCGCCCCCCAAGAGCCGAGGCATCCGATGAAGGTCCCCTCCCGCGAAGAACTCGCCCAATCCGGCACACTCGAAGATCTCTACGGCAAGCTCGGCCAGATCGGCATCGCGCCGGGCTGGGCCAAGAAAGTCGCCTCATTGTGGCCGGAGCCGAAGAAGAATTTTGTGCCGGCGCACTGGAAATACGAGCAGGCGCGCGGCGCGCTCGATGCCGCCGGCCGGCTGATCAACACCGAGCTCGCCGAGCGGCGCAATCTCATCCTCTATAACCCGGCGTCGGACGCGAGCTATGGCACCGTGCGCACCATGGTGGCGGCCTATCAGATGATCATGCCGGGCGAATGGGCGCGCTCGCATCGCCATACGCCGAACGCGCTGCGGCTCATTCTCGATTCCGAGGCCGGCACCTATACCGAAGTCGACGGCGTCAAGATCGCCATGGAGCCCGGCGACGTGCTGCTCACCCCGAACTGGTCGAGCCACGGCCACGGCAACGACAGCCGCGCTTGCGCCTATTGGCTCGATTTCCTCGACGTGCCGCTGGTGCAACTGCTCGAGCCGATGTTCTTCGAGCCGAACGAGGAGGAGAGCCACGCGCCGTCCAACAGCACGCCGCCGACCAAAGAATCACCGTTCGTGTTTCCGTTGAGCGAAACGCTAAAGCGCCTCGATGCCTCAGCGCCCACGCCGGCCGGCAAATTCGGGACGCAGGTGGAGCTCGGCAATCCGGCCATGGACACCATCGGGCTGCACATGATGCGGCTGGCGCCAAAAGTCAAAACCGCGCCGTACCGCACCACCGCCAACAATATGTATGCGGCGGTCAAAGGCTCAGGCGCGACCACGGTCGACGGCGAGCGCTTCGAATGGCGCCGCGGCGACGTCATCGCCGCGCCGGCCTGGCGGCCGCACTTCCACGAAGCCGCCGAAGACGCGCTGTTGCTGCGCGTCACCGACGAGCCGGTGATGCAGCGGCTCGGCTTTTATCGCGTCGACGGCGAAACGCCAGCCGCGCATTGAGCGCCCGGCAACGCATCGCGGTCGTCGGCGCCGGCCTTGGCGGCCTGTGCGCCGCCGGCTTCCTGCAACGCTCAGGCTTTGCCGTAAAAGTTTTCGAACAGGCGCCGGCGTTTTCGCGGATCGGCGCCGGCATCATTCTGTCGGCCAACGCCACCAAGGTGCTGCGCCGGCTCGGGCTGGAGGACGCGCTCATCGCCGCCGGCATCAAATCGCAGCAATATATCAGCCGCGCCTGGGATAGCGGCGAAACGATGTATGAGATCGTGTTTGACGCGGCGAGCGAGCGCCGTCATGGCGGCCCCTACGTCCACATCCATCGCGGCGACTTGCACACGGTGCTGGCGCACGCCGTGGCGCCCGGAACAATCGCATTCGATCATCAGCTGGTGGAGCTGGACGAGAGAGCCGATGCGGTGCGGCTGATTTTCGCGGGCGGCGCAACGGCGGAGGCGGACATCGTGATCGGCGCCGACGGCATCCGCTCAAAAGTGCGGGATTGTCTGCTCGGCGCCGAGGCGCCGCGATTCTGCGGCGCCGCCGCCTATCGGGCGATCTTTCCGGCGGATCGCCTCAAGGGCCAGCGGATTGCGGATTGCACCAAATGGTGGGGCACGGATCGGCACTGCCTGCCCTATTACCTGACCGGCAGACGCGACGAGGTTTACGCCATCGGCGTCGTGCCGGTGTCGCATTGGGATGGCGACGAGGCCTCGGTGCCGACGACCCGGGAGCAATACCTGGCCTCATTTGCGCACTTCCACGCCGATCTACAGCGCGTGTTGCAGGCCGTGCAGAGCGTCAGCCTGTGGCCGATCTACGATCGGGAGCGCAACGATTGCTGGAGCGGCGGCCGCGACAGCCGCATCGTGCTGTTGGGCGACGCTTGTCATCCGGTGCCGCCCTATATGGCGGCGGGCGGCGCCATGGCGGTGGAGGACGCCGCGATCTTGAGCCGCTGCCTGACCACATTCGACGACCGCGAGGAAGCGTTCGCGTCGTACATGGCGACACGAATACCGCGGGTCGGCGATGTCCAGCACATCTCGCTGGAAAACAGCTGGATGCGCGGGCCGACCGACACCGACTGGTTTTATTGCTACGATCCCTGCACCGCGCCGCTTGCACCGCCACTTTGAATGCGACGATGTTCGAACCCAAACCGGATCCAATGATCGCGCGCGACCTCGTCGGCTATGGCGAGACGCCGCCGCATCCGTGCTGGCCCGGCGACGCGCTGATCGCGGTCAACTTCAATCTCAACATCGAGGGCGGCGGCGAATCGTCCCTGATCAACGGCGACGAGGAGTCCGAGGGCATGCTCAACGATATCGGCGTGAGCGCCCAGCGCGGCCGGCGCGTGCCGCTGGTCGAATCGGTCTTTGAATACGGCAGCCGCCGCGGCGCCTGGCGGGTGCTCAAGGTGCTGCAGGATTTTGGCGTCAAGGCGAGCATCCTCGGCGTCGCCCGCGCTCTCGAGCAAAATCCCGCATTGGCCACGGCCTGCGTCGCGCAGGGCCACGAAATCGTCAGTCACGGCTATCGCTGGATCGACTACGGTGCCGTCGCCGAAGCGGTCGAGCGCGAGCACATCCGGCGCGCCGTCGACATTCTGACCAGGCTCTGCGGCACGCGGCCGATCGGCTGGATGACGGGGCGCCCTGGTCCCAATACGCGGCGGCTTTTGGTCGAGGCCGGCGGCTTCTTATACGACCGCGATTCGCTCGCCGACGAATTGCCCTATTGGCTGCAAATCGCCGACCGGCCGCATCTCGTGATTCCTTATTCGTACGAGGCCAACGACAATCGCTTCAACGAGAACAGCGGCTTTTCCACCAGCGAGCATTTTTTCAGCTATATCCGCGACGCGTTCGATGTGCTCTACCGCGAAGGCCGCGACGGCGCGCCAAAACTGCTTTCCATCGGCCTGCATGACCGGCTGATCGGCCGGCCCGGCCGCTGCCGGGGCCTGATCAAGATCCTCGACTACATGCGCGGTTTCGATCGGGTCTGGTTTTGCACCGGCGCCGATATCGCGCAGCATTGGCGCAAGGAATTTCCGCCCGCCCAGCGCTGAATATCTAGCCTAGACCGCTTGCTCTTGAATCCGGCTCGATGTCCGCTATCCCCCGAAAGCGACCGTTTGCTGCGTCGCCGCGAAACCACGCGAAGGGCCACAAGCGGACATTCTCGTCTCAAAGAGGCGTGCAATCGCCGGCCGCAATGCGGGTGAAAGCGATGTCCTTGACGAGCGGCTCGAACGGAACTGCCACACTAGCAATATTGCCTTCGCGGTCGGTGGAAAATGAGAGGGCAAGCTGACCGGGTAGCAGGCCCCCGGGCGACTTGGGTGCCTCGGGCAGCTCGAACGTATCGTAGTGCCGATGCGCGAGCGGCTCGGACATGCCGCGAAACGCCCAGTGCAATTTGCCTTCGGCATGGGTGATCGTGATCCGACCGTAGCCTGGATGCTCGTAGTCACCGGCATAGTCCGCGAGGTCACGGCCCGGCTGGGTGGCCGGCCTCCGTGAGGCTTTCCCAGCCTGTCGGTCAACGTCTTGCTGGGCTACGAATTTGCGGCGCCGCTCACGAAAACGATCGAGCCAGGGTGCCGGCTCTTTGCCGCACACGCGGTCGAAGACATAATTCGCGAGTATGTGCGGAGCAAATAGCGGAACCATGCCATTATTGGCGAGTACGGCAACACCGACGCCACGATCGGGCAGCAGCATCAGCAGCGCGTTCGTGCCGGTAAAGCCGCCTCCGAGCCACACCACGCGCTCTCCGCGATACCTGTGCGAGCGAAAGCCGAGGCCATAATGCACGTCGCTGTACTCGGCGAATTCAGGTGCCCCGACATGCACACGCGGTTTTTGAAGCTCCTGTATCAAGCCCGGTGATAGGAGCCGTTGTCCTTCAAACTCGCCCTTGCCGAGATGAAAACGAAGCCAGTTCGCGAAGCTCGTAATCGACGTGCTCATGCCTCCCGCAGCCGTCACGCTAACAGGCCAGAACTTCGAGCGCAGGCGGGTGTCCCCCTCCATCGCGTAAGGCACCGCAGCGTCGGCGGCCGCGGCAAGCTCCTCCACAGTGAACGTCACATCCATGTGCAGCTTGTCGGTCAGCGCGCGAGTGAATTCGGCCCAGCCCTGACCGCTGACGCGTTCGGCCACCATACTCGCGACAAGGTAACCGAGGTTCGAGTATTGGAAGGTAGTGCGAATGTCGTCGCTCGGCTCGAGATAGCGCATCGCCGCCAGCATTTGTGCGGGTAACAGATCGCCGGGCAGCCAAATCCAATCGTGGCGTGGCAATCCGGAATGGTGGCAAAGCAAATCGCGCACCGTGACGCGGTCGCTCGCTATGGCGTCATGTAGCCAGAATTCCGGGATGTATTCCCGTACCGGCTTCTTCCAATCCATGCGCCGTTCGTCCACCAAAAGGGCCAAGCCCGTGGCGGTGAACGACTTCGAGACCGACATGAGTTGGAACTGGGTATTGGTTGTCACCTTCAAGCCGGCTTCGACATCGCGAAGGCCATAGGGCCTAACGAACGCCACCTCCCCGTTTTGCACGACTACAACGGCGAGGCCCGGAACCTTCCATTCCTCCATGACTTCCGCGATAAGACGTTCGAGCTCGGGAATGAACACCGTAAAGGAATCGCTGCGTGCGACAGGTTCGGATGCCATCAGAAAGAGCCTCGACTACCTCAGCTTCAGCGAAAGTCAAAGATAATCCATTTTCAGCGACTCGACGACCGCTTCGGGTCAGGAACGACCGATTCTTCAGTGTGCCTCCATGTTCGCTTTGCCTCCGACGGCGACCGGATCGCTGCATTGCGGTGACTGACGGTGGGGCCAGACCTACCGTTCGGTGCGTGATAACCTTCGCGCTATTGCAGCGGGGCGTGATCCCAGCGGAGGCCGGGTCAAATGGCAATCGGTATTGGACGGCGCCAATTCATATTTGCGCTCGGCATCACGCCTGTCGCTTGGCCGCTCGTAGCACGGGCGCAGCAGCCGGCGATGCCGGTGATTGGGTTTCTCCATGCCGGTTCGCCGGAACCAAACGCCCATTTCCTGGCGGATTTCCGCCAGGGCTTAAGCGAAGCCGGCTATGTCGAGGGCCAGAACGTGACGATCGAATACCGCTGGGCTGCGGGGCAGCTCAATCGGCTGCCGGAAATGGCGGCCGATCTGGTCCGGCGCAACGTGGCCGTTATTGCGACACCGCTTTCCACTCAAGCAACACTTGCAGCCAAGGCTGCGACCGCGACAATTCCGATCGTCTTCGGCAGCGGCGGCGACCCCGTCGCCCTAGGTCTTGTCGCAAGCTTCAGCCGGCCGGGAGGCAACGTCACTGGCGTTAGCATCATGACCGGCGGCCTTGCGGGAAAGCGGCTCGGGGTTTTGCGCGAACTGATGCCCGCAGCCACGCGCTTCGCTGTGCTGGGTAACTCGCATAATGCACTGACCGATGAAACGCTAAAGGGTCTGCAGGCGAATGCAGGTGCCCTCGGAACGCACGTCGATATTCTTTATGCCGGCACAGATAGCGAAATCGAGGAGGCGTTCACGACTGCGGCGCAAAACCACACCGACGCAGTGCTGATCGCGCCCGACGAGTTCTTCACCAGCCAAATCGCTCAACTCGCCACGTTGTCTCTGCGTCATGCGGTACCCTCAACCTATGTGATCCGCGAGTTTCCCCAAGTCGGGGGCTTGATGAGCTACGGGCCGGATTTGGCGAACGCGTATCGAGAGACCGGCAACTATACGGGCCGGGTCCTCAAAGGCGAGAAGCCGGCCGACTTGCCGGTTTCACAGCCGACCAAATTCGTGATGGTCATCAATCTCAAGACCGCGAAGTCGTTTGGCATTGCCGTCCCACCGACACTGCTCGCCATCGCTGACGAGGTGATCGAATGATCCTTTCGCGATGCGGTAATTGACAGTCGCGAAGTGTCGCTCAGGGTCAGGAATGACCGATTCTTCAGTGTGCCTCCATGTTCGCTTTGCCTCCGACAGCGACCGGATCGCTACATTGCGCCGCAACGCAGGAAGCGCTGACGCACAGCGATCTTTCAGTCTCAGATCGCGACCTTGTCGAGGAAGCTTTCGATCTCGGCGCGCAGATTGCCGACCGAGGTGTCGACCGATTGCGACGCGGTCAGCACGGTCTCGGCCGCGGCGCGGGTTCCGATGGCGGCTTCCGAGACCTTGCCCAGCGCCGAGACGACGAGGCTCGTGCCGCTCGCCGCGTTCACGGCATTGCGCGAAATCTCCGACGTCGCGGCGCTCTGCTGCAGGATCGACGCGGCAGCGCTGGCGGCGCGCGTCGAGATCTCGTTCATGCTCTCTTCGATGCCGTGCACCGCCGCGACGGCGCCGCCGGTCGATTCCTGCACCGCCATGATGTGACGCGCGATCTCTTCGGTCGCCTTGGCGGTTTCAACCGCCAGCGATTTGACCTCGGCCGCAACGACGGCGAAGCCGCGCCCCGCCTCGCCGGCGCGCGCCGCCTCGATGGTGGCGTTCAGCGCGAGCAGGTTGGTCTGCCCGGCGATGTTGCGGATGAGCATGACGACGTCGCCGATCTTCTGCGCCGCCTGTTGCAAGCCGGCATATTGGCCGTTGGTCGCCTTGGCGTTGCTCACGGCGTTGCCAACTAACTCCGTGGTCTGCGCCAGTTGCTGATTGATCTCCGCGATCGAGGCCGACAATTCCTCGGCCGAACCGGCAACCAGTGTGACGTTGTCCGCGGCGTCGTTGGATTCGCGCAGCGCCCCGTCGGCGTGCTGCGTCGTCTCGTGCGACGAGCCGATCAGCGCGTTGGCGGTCGATTTCATCGCGTCGGTGGAGTTGCTGACGGTACCGAGCACGTCCTCGACCCGCTTGCGGAACGACGAGATCGCGCTCTCGGTCGCCAGTCGGCGGTTCTCTTGCGCCAGCATGGTGTCGCGCTGCGCTTCGAGCCGTTGCCGCTCGGTGATGTCCTCATGCGTCGCCACCCAGCCGCCGTCCGGCATCGGCTGCCGGACGACGCGGATCAGCCGGCCGTCGGCAAGCTCGTCGATCCGGCTCGAAACTTTTTCGGCGGAATGCTTATCCAAGGCGCCGAGTTTTTTATCCACCGCGCCGGCACTCTTGTCGCCCTTGAGCAGGCCATTCATGACGCGATGCGCGATGATCGCCTCGTGCGATGTGCCGGCTTGCAACAGTTCGGGCGGCAGGCGATACAGACCTGCGTAACGCTCGTTGCAAATGACCAGGCGCTTATTGCCGTCGAACATGCACAGGCCGTGCGTCATGTTCTCCAGCGCCGTAGTGAAACGCAGATTGGTTTTTTCCAGCGACAATTGCCGGCGGACGCCGGCGGCAACGGTGATCAGCTCGAGGAGCGTGAGCACCGCGGCGGCGGCGAAATAGACCTCGCGATGGCGCTCGTAGTCGGCGAGCGTTCCCGACGCGTCCGGCACCAGGAAGACGAGGCCGATCCAGAAAACCACAATGATCGCCAAGCCGAAGAGCGGCGCGGGCTGCAACAGGGCACGAAGATAATGGGACAAGCGATCGACCGCCATTTTGCAGGATATTTCAGCGCCTTGATGGCACGATCCGGGTTCGAATTTGGTTAAACGACGCGTCCATTCGCGCTCTGCGAGAAAGGCTTTGCCGGGCTTTGGGCATTTACCGCTCATTAACGTCTTGGCCGCCCGGCAAGCCTTCGACCGCGCCGGAGCCATGCATACGCGGCGGAAAGCAACGGAAAGGAGGTAGCCGCCCCCGTTTCGCTGTGAGACTATCGCCTCCCGCCACTCGTTTTGTACTCTCGCCATCATGAATGCAGGCATCGGACAAACGGTACGCCGCAAGGAAGACGCACGCCTCGTCACCGGCCGCGGCAATTACAGCGACGACGTCAATCTGCCGGGGCAGGCCTACGGCGCCGTGGTGCGCTCGCCGCATGCCCATGCGCTGATCCGTTCGATCGACGTGGCCGCGGCGCGCGCCATGCCCGGCGTGCTCGCGGTGCTGACCGGCCAGGACGCGCTGGCCGACGGGCTCAAGCGCATCCCGCATCTCGCCGCCGCCGGCACGCCGCCCGACATCGTGCTGCATAATCGCGACGGCTCGCCGGTGCCGATAGCGCCGCATCACGTGCTGGCGACCGATCGCGTCCGCCACGTCGGCGCCGCGGTCGCCTTCGTCATCGCCGAGACGATCGCGGCGGCCAAGGATGCCGCCGAGAAAGTCGTCGTCGACTACGCGCCGTTGCCGGCGGTAATCGACGCGACGGCCGCCGTCGAACCCGACGCGCCGCGACTCTACGACGACTTGCCCAACATCATGATCGACGCCGAGGTCGGCGACGCCAAGGCGACCGATGCGGCGTTCGCGCGCGCGGCGCATGTGACGCGGCTCGACACCTGGGTCAATCGCGTCACCGGCGTGCCGATGGAGCCGCGCGCCGCCGTCGGCGTCTACGATCCGGCGACCGAGCGCTACACGCTCTATGCCGGCTCCGGCGGCATCGTGCGGCAGAAGAAAGAGATCGCGGCGATCTTGAGCGTGCCATTCGAATCCGTGCGCGTCGTCGCCCACGAGATCGGCGGCAATTTCGGCACCCGCAACAGCTTCTTTCCCGAATTCGCGCTGGTGGTCTGGGGCTCGCGCAAGGTCGGGCGGCCGGTGAAATGGACCGCCGAGCGCCACGAAGCCTTCGTCACTGATTATATGGGTCGCGACCTGACGGTTTCAGCCGAGCTCGCGCTCGACGCCGACGGCCGCTTCCTGGCGCTGCGGACCAACAATCTCAGCAATGTCGGGGCGCACAGCGGCTCCTATGTGCCGCTGGTGAAGGGCGTTGGGCTGGCGACATCGGGCTATCGCATTCCGGTCTCGCACATCCGCGCGCGTGCCGTCCTCTCGACCACCATGTGCACCACGCCCTACCGCAGCGCCGGCCGGCCCGAGGTCATCTACGTCATCGAACGGCTGATCGACAAAGCAGCGCTTGAGCACGGTTTTGATCGCGTCGCGCTGCGCAAGCGCAATCTCATTCCGCCGTCGGCGTTTCCCTACAAGAATCCGCAAGGCATTACTTACGACAACGGCACCTATCGCGTGGTGATGGATCGCGCCATGGCGCTCGGCGACTGGGCGGGTTTTAAGCGCCGCCGCGCCGAGGCGCGCAAGCGCAAACGCCTGCGCGGCATCGGGCTGTGCTGCTATCTCGAAACCACCGGCGGCTATCCGCGCGAGCGCGCCGACATCACCGTGCATCCGCAAGGCCGGGTCGACGTCGTTGTCGGCACGCTCTCGAGCGGGCAAAGCCATGAGACCACGTTTGCCCAATGCGTCGCGGAGTGGCTCGGCGTGCCATTCGACGACGTCTATGTCGACGAGAGCGACACCGACATCGTCAAGGAGGGCGGCGGCTCGCATTCGGCGCGCTCGATGCGGCTTGCCGGCATCGTCATGGGCAATGCCTCCGACCTGATCGTCGAGAAGGGCAAGAAGATCGCCGCCCACATGCTGGAAACCGCCGAGGACGATATCGCCTTTGCGGGCGGCCGCTTCACCGTCAAAGGCACCGACCGCTCGGTCGGCATTTTCGACGTCGCCGCGGCGGCGGCCAATAGTAAAGACCTCCCGGAGGATTTGCGCGGGCCGCTGGCCGCGACCGCCGACGAGACCATCAAGCAGCTCGGCTTTCCCTATGGCGCCCACGTCTGCGAGGTCGAGATCGATCCGCAGACCGGCAAGCTCGATCTTGTGCGCTACACCGCGGTCGACGACGTCGGCCGCGCCATCAACCCGATGGTCGTCGACGGCCAAACCCACGGCGGCGCTGCGCAAGGCATCGGCCAAGCGCTGTGGGAGTGCTGCAGCTACGATGCGCATGGGCAACTGCTCTCGGCGTCGTTCATGGACTACGCCATGCCGCGCGCCGATCTGCTGCCGTCGTTCACCACCGATATCAGCCAAGTTCTGACGCCGACCAACCGGCTCGGCGTGCGCGGCGCCGGCGAAGGCGGGACCACCGGCGCGCTCGGCGCCGTGGTCAATGCCGTGGTCGACGCGCTCTCCGAATTCGGCGTGACCCACATCGAAATGCCGGTGACGCCGGAACGCATCTGGCGCGCCATCCAGTCGTCTAAAGCGTAACGATGACTCTCTTCCGTCACCCTGAGGTGCGAGCGCAGCGAGCCTCGAAGGGCGACGGCCCGGGCCGTGCATCCTTCGAGGCCCGCCTTCGGCGGGCACCTCAGGATGACGGTCATACTCATGAGGAGCAACCATGCCCGACATTCTGACCCAGCAAGACGGAGCGATCCTGCGCATCACCTTGAACCAGCCGGAGCGCGGCAATGCGGTGTCCGACGAGATGGTCGCGGAACTGACCGGCATCATCGAAAGCGCGGAGAAGACCTCGAACGTCGTCGTGCTGCGCGGCGCCGGTGCGGATTTCTGCGTCGGCCGCGCCGTGATGGGCTCTAACCCGAAGCAGGATCCCGACGCGCTCGAGCGCCGCACCTTCAGCGACGTGGTGTTCAACTGCTACGGCGCCATGCGCAACGCCAAAATCCCGATTGTTGCCGTGGTGCAAGGCCGCGCGCTCGGCTTCGGCTGCGCCATCGCCGCGGCCTGCGACATCACGCTGGCAAGCGACAAGGCGGTGTTTCAGGTCCCGGAAATGGCGCACAACATTTTGCCGACCATGGTGATGTCGTCCTTCGTCGACAGGATGCCGCGCAAGGCGATGAGCTACCTGGTCTATTCGCAGGCCGAGATCACGCCCGAGCGCGCGCTCAGCTTCGGCATCGTCAGCGACGTAGTGCCGGCGGCGAAACTCGACGAAGCAGTGGCCACACTATGCGCCGCAATTTTGAAAGCGCCGCGGCCGGCGATCCTCGGCGTCAAGGAATACGTCAAGACCGCGCCCGACATGGCGGTGTATGGCGCCGTCGAATTCGCCCGCAACCTGCACGCCACCGTCAATTCATCGCACGAGATGCGGCGGAAGCATCCGTCGAAGCAATAGGGCGCCATGGCGAAATGTTGCGCGAATGGAGACGGGCACCGGCTCGCGGTGCGATTTCCGCCATCCAAGCGTGAAGCTTATTTTATACACGTTATAGTTGTCAATTCCAGCCGAGTGCGATAGATTGCCTGCTGGCGGGCGACGGATGTCGTTACCGCCGCGGATATCGGGAGGATTCCATGTCAAATAAAATACTGATTGCGACTGCGTTTGGGCTTCTGCTCGGTTGGTCCCTCACAGAAGTTCACGCGGCTAATCCTACGCCCAATCGCCTTCGCACAGAGTTCACCGGCCCAGAGAAGTGTCTCGACATCATCAACGACGGCCTAAACAATACGCCGATCATGGCAACGTGCGGCAATTTCTCAGGGCAGGCGTGGACAATTTTGCCGGCCGGAACGCGTGGATATTACAAATTACGAACCGAGTTTACCGGTCCGGACAAGTGCCTCGACATCATCAACGACGGTCAAAACAACAAGCTGACCATGGCAACGTGCGGCAATTTCACGGGACAGATGTGGACAATTTCGCCGAGCGGAAAACCGGGATTTCATAAATTCCGAACGAAGTTCACTGGTCCAAATAAGTGTCTCGACATCATCAACGACGGCATAAACAACAAGCCGACCATGGCAACGTGTGGCAATTTCTCCGGGCAAATGTGGCAAATCTCCCCGTATTAATAATGCCGGGGTTCATGGGCATCAGCCACTTCAGAGCTGTCTGGCTGAGTGGTGTACGCTGATTGGCGATGTGACGCGCAGTCATCGGCAGTGGCGCCGGTCATGTGAGCGTGGGAGGAACTGCGCTCTATCGAAGCCTCGCCATTTCCGACCGCGCCGCTACGCCGGAGCAACGGACGTATTGGCGCTCTCGGTCTCGAACTGCCTGAACGCCTCGAGCGCGTGACTGGAATACATGACCGATGGCCCGGCGCCCATGCAGATGGCCATGCCGAGCACATCGGTGACTTCTTCGCGGGAGGCACCTTGCCGCAGCGCCGCCTTGACGTGAAAACCGATGCAGTCGTCGCATCGCACCGCGACCGCGATGCCGAGCGCGATCAGCTCCTTGGTTTTCACGTCGAGCGACTTCGGCGCCAAAGCGGCCTGCGCGATGCCGGCGAACGCCTTCATCACCTCAGGAGCGCCGCCGCGTAAATTCTTGAGCAGCGCCGAAAGCTCACTGGTTTGTTCCAGCCAATTGTTTATCACACTCTCCAAGCAGGCAGCACATTTGCCTAGCGGCTCGAAAAGCCGAACACGCTATAGGCCGGACAATTGCCGACGAAGGCCGTCAGGATCGGCACAACGCCGATCCATCCAATCCAATTCCATCCGGTCGAGGGAAACCCGATCGGAATGGCGAAAGCGATCAGCACCAGCCCGATGACGACGCGGACGGCACGATCGATCGTACCGACGTTTTGCGACATGATGCGCTCCTCGATCCATTACAGCGCATTATGGCCGGCCGCCGCGGCATGCCGCCTTGATGTAAATCAACGGCCGAGCATGTTGTGTTCTGCGGGAAAACTTATAGTCTGCCGCGCCGTGACGGCATTCCTCTCAACTTGTGCAGGCGTGTTTGAGCCGCACCACCTCGGGACGCGGCGATGATCACTGTTGCCATCGACATCGGCGGCACCTTTACCGACCTCGTCGGCTTCGACGACAAGGCGGGAAAATTCGTCGAGGCCAAAAGCCTGACGACACCGCACGAGCTGACGCAAGGCATCCTCGACTGCATTCGCCAGAGCGGGCTCGCGGCTGCCGCGATCGAAGAGCTGATCCACGGCTCGACCATCGCCATCAACACGCTGATCGAGCGCAAAGGCGCCAAGACCGGACTGATCGTCACCCGCGGTACCCGCGACGTCTACATCATCGGCCGCGGCAACCGCCCGGAGGCCTACAATCTGTTCTTCCATCGCCACCGGCCGCTGGTGCCGCGGCACCTGACCCGCGAGATCGACGAGCGCGTCATGGCCTCGGGCGACGTGCACCATCCGCTCAACAAAGCGAGCGTCACCGAAGCTTGCCGCGCGCTCGCCGCCGAAGGCGTCGAAGCGGTCGCGGTGTGCCTGTTGCACGCTTACGCCAATCCCGATCATGAGCGCATCTCAGGTTCAATGGTGCGCGAAGCACTACCGAATGCGTATCTGTCGTTGTCGCACGACATCTTGCGCGAATATCGCGAGTTCGAGCGCATGTCGACGACGGTGGTCAACGCTTACATCGGCCCGAAGGTCGGCGGCTATGTCAAAAGCCTGAAGCAAAATCTCGGCGGCGTCGGCTTTCGCGGCAATCTCTCGATCATGCGCTCCAATGGCGGAGTCATGACGCCTGAGGTTGCGACCGAACGGCCGGTGGCAATGATGGAGTCAGGCCCTGTCGGCGGCATCATCGCTTCGGCGCGCGTCGGCCAGGCGCTCGGCTTCGCCAACGTGATCTCCTTCGACATGGGCGGCACCACGGCGAAGACCAGCCTGGTGCGCGACGGCGAGCCGACCTTGGCGCCCGGCTATTACGTCGGCGGCTATGCCAGCGGCGATCCGGTGATGCTGCCGATGATCGACGTGGTCGAAGTCGGCGCCGGCGGCGGCAGCATCGCCTGGACCGACGACGTCGGCGCGCTGAAAGTCGGCCCGCAAAGCGCCGGCGCCGATCCCGGGCCGATTTGTTATCGGGGCGGCGGCACGGAACCGACCATCACCGACGCCAATGTGGTGCTCGGCCGGCTCGATCCGCATAATTTCCTCGGTGGCCAGATGGTGCTCGACGCCGACGGCGCGCGCGCCGGCATCGAGCAAAAAGTTGCCAAGCCCCTGCGCATGGGCACCATCGAAGCGGCGCAGGCGATCGTCGAAATCGCCATCTCGAAAATGTCGCTCGCCGTGCGCGAAGTCTCGGTGGAAAAAGGCTACGACCCGCGCGAATTTGCGCTGGTGGCTTCCGGTGGTGCCGGCCCGCTGCATGTTTGCGCGATCGCGCGCGAACTGCACATCCCGAAAGTGATCGTGCCGCTGTTTCCGTCGCATTTTTCCGCGCTCGGCATGCTGCTTGCCGACGAGCGCCACGATTTCACCCGCACCTTCTATTGCGATCTCGCCAGTCTCGATTTTGCAGCGCTGGCCAAGGTGCATGACGAGATGGCCGGTGAGGCGAAGAAGAGCCTGCGCCATGCGGCGAAAGCGGAATTCCAGACCGAACTCGACCTGCGCTATGTCGGCCAGGAATTCACGCTGTCGGTGCCGGTGTCGCGCGACCTCATCAAGCGCGGCGACCGGCAAAAGATCCGCGCCGCGTTCGATGCGCTTTACGAGCACCGCTATTCGCATCATTCACCTGACGAGCCGGTCGAGATGGTCAATATCCGCCTTGCGGCAATCGGCAAGCGGGCGAAGCTGAAATTTCCCAAACTTTCCGCAAAAGGCACGGCCAAGCCGAAACGCCGCGACGTTTATCTCGGCGATCCGAAGAAGCCGGTGTCCTGCCCGATCTATCAGCGCCCCGATCTCGGCGCCGGCGCGCGCATCGCCGGCCCGGCGCTGATCGAAGAGCACGGCACCACCACGGTGCTGTTCAAAGGCGATAGCTGCCGGGTGGCGCGCTCCGGCGAATTGATCATCGACGTCGGAGGCGTGTGATGGCGAAATCCCGTAAGCTTGCTGCGCGCGCGAAGAAAAAGCCGCAGCGCCGCAAGGCGCTGGACGCGGTCACCCTCGAAGTCATCCGCAACGCGCTGCCGGCGGTCGCCAACGAGATGGCCGCCGACCTGCAACGCACGTCCTACAATATGATGATCTACGAGGTGCGCGATTTCTGCACCTCGCTGGTCAACACCAAGGGCGAGCTGATCTCGCAGAATGTCGGCGGCGTGTCGCACTTCGTCGCCGATCTCGGCGTCATCATCACCGACGCCATGGCGCGCTTCGGCGCCAAGGGCTTTGCGCCGGGCGACGTCGTCATCACCAACCACCAGGCGGTCGCCGGCCAGCATCTCAACAACATCGTCATCTACACGCCGTATTTCTACAAAGGCGAGCTGTTGATGTTCGCCATGGTGCGCGCCCATTGGATCGACATCGGCGGCATGTCGACCGGTTTTGGCGCCGGCCCGACCGTCGCCGATCCATGGCAGGAAGGGCTGCAGCTCGATCAATTGAAGATCTACGAGCGCGGCAAGCTCAACGAGACGCTCTACAGGGTGCTCAAGGACAACATCCGCTTCCCGGAATCCTCGCTCGGCGACATGAAATCGCAGATGGCGGCGTGTCACTTGGCGGTGCGCCGCATGACCGAGCTGTTCGACAAATACGGCAAGGACACCATTCTCGATGCCATCGCGCAAATATTCGACGAGACCGAGCGCAAGTGCCGCAACGTGGTGGAAAAGCTCGCCGACGGTGTCTACGAGGCCGGCTCCTTCATCGACGACGATGGCGTCAAGCGCGGCGAGCGGGTGCCGATCCACGCCAAGGTCACGGTCGATCACGGCAGCATGACCATCGACCTCTCCGCCACCTCGGGCGAGCGCAAGGCGGCGATCAATTCGCGCACTTTTGCGGGCGCCCGCGTCGCCTACAAGGCGCTGACCGGCCCGCTCGAGCCGGTCAACGAAGGCTCCTTCCGCGCGCTCAAAGTGATCATCCCCGAAGGCAACATCATGATGGCGAAGTTTCCGGCGCCGATGGCGGGCTGGAGCATCATCGTGCCGACGGTGGTCGACACCATCATCAGGGCGCTCGCCAAGGCCATGCCGGACCGGGTGCCGGCCGGCCATCACGGCCTGCTCGGCGGCTCCATCGTGTTCTTCGGCGTGCATCCGAAAACGCAACGCCGCTTCGTCGTGCAGAGCATCGAGGGCGGCGGCTGGGGCGGGCGACCGTCCGAGGACGGCGTGTCGGGCACGGTTTCGGTCTGCCAGGGCGACGTGCGCAACGCCTCGATCGAGGGCATCGAGCTCAAATGCCCGGTGCTGGTGGAAGGGCGCGCGCTGCGCACGGATTCCGCCGGTGCCGGCAAGCACCGCGGCGGGCTGGGCATCGACACCAGCGTGCGCAACCTGATCGAGGGCCGCTGGAATTTCGATCATCCCAAGCGCGCGGAATGTCCGCCCTGGGGGCTGTGGGGCGGCACGGCGGGCACGACCGCCGATTTTCTGCTGCGCAAGCCGGGCGAAAACGATTTCCGCTCCATGGATGCGATCCATTATCCGGTGCCGGTCGATTCCGAGGTCATTGTGCGCACCGGTGGTGGCGGCGGCTGGGGCAATCCGCTGGAACGCGACGCGGCGGCCGTGCGCTCGGACGTGATCGAGGAATTCGTCTCGCGCCGCTTCGCCGAAGAGACCTATGGCGTCGTGCTCAGGGACGATTTGACGCTTGATGAGGTGCAGACCGAGCGGAGGCGAAATGCGCTAAGATCGGGCCGGGGATAATACTCGCAGTGGGAGGAACGATGAGGTCGGCGCTGACGTTCGTCGCAGCGGCGGCGGTCGGCCTGATGACGGTGTCCGCCGTCTCGGCCGCCGAACTCATCCGCGTCGGCAATGCCGGGCGCGAGTCGTTTTCGTTCACGCCGGCGAATATCGGCAAAGAGACCGGCATCTTCGCCCGGCACGGCCTCGATCTTGAGATCGCCGGCTTCGGCGGCGACGCCAAATTGCAGCAGGCCATGGCGGCGAACGCGGTCGATATCGGGCTCGGCTCCGGGCCCGGACTCGCCTTCATCGTCAAAGGCTCGCCGGTCAAAGGCATCGCCGCCATGGCGGGGCCGCCGCTGATCTTTGCCATGGTGGTGCGCGCCGACGGCGCGGTGAAGGCGGTCGACGATCTCAAGGGCCGCAAGGTTGCCATCTCCAGCGTCGGCTCGGCGACCAATTGGCTGATGAATGTGGTGTCGCGCCAGCACGGCTGGGGTTTTGACGGCATCACCCAAGTGCCGATCGGCGAGAACTCCGCGCGCATCGCCGCGCTGAAATCCGGCGCGGTCGATGCATGCGTGGTCGATATCGGCTCGGCGCTCAATTTCGTCGCCCGCGGCGACGGCCGCATCCTGATGCGGTTCGGCGACGTGGTGCAGCATTTTATCATGCACGTCATTTTCGCGACCGACACCGCGATGGCGCAAAAGCCCGCGGCGTTGACTGCGTTCCTGCAAGGCTGGTTCGAAACAATAGCCTTCATGCGGGCGAACAAGGCGAAGTCGGTCGCTATCGCCATGACGGTGATGGGCACCGATGAGGCAACCACCAGCGGCATCTACGACGAGTTGATGCCGATGTTCACCAATGACGGCCATTTCGATCCGGCGGCGCTCAAGGTGCTGAGCCGCTCCTTCGTCGAGATGAAAACGCTTCCCGACGAGCCCGACATGAGCAAGCTCTACACCGAAGCGTTTCTGCCGAAGAACTGATGTAAAAATGGGCAACCGCATAGTCACGCTGCTTGCCGCCGCACTCGCGGGCACGCTCATTGCCGCGCCGGCGCGGGCCGTTGAAACTTTACGCGTCGCCAAGGCCGTGCCTGAAGCGTTCTCGTTCACGCCGCTCGATATCGGCATCCGCAAAGGCTTGTTCGCGAAAAACGGCGTCGAGGTCGAGGCCAGCGCATTCGCTGGCGATGCCAAATTGCAGCAGGCGATGACGGCGAACTCGATCGACATGGGAATTGGCTCCGGGCCGGGCATGGCCTTCATCGTCAAAGGCTCGCCGGTCAAGGCGGTGGCCGCCATGGCCGGCCCACCGCTGTTGCTCGCCATCGTGGTGCGGCCCGACGGTGCCAAGAGCGTGGCCGAGTTGAAGTCAAAGAAGATCAGCGTCTCCACCGCAGGCTCGCTGACCTATTGGCTGGTCAGCGAAACTTCGCGCCGCCAGGGTTGGGGGCCGCAAGGCGTCGACATTCAGCCGATGGGCGCCATGAACGGGCAGATCGCGGCGCTCAAGCGCGGCGACATCGACGGCATTGTCATGGATCTCAGCACGGCATTCGATCTGGAAAACCGCGGCGAAGGCCGCATCCTGGTGCGTTTCGGCGACCTGCAGGATTTCATCGTCCACGTCATCTACGCGACCGACGCGCTGATCGCGACCCGGCCCGACGCCATCCGCGGCTTCCTCAAGGGCTGGTTCCAGACGATCGCCTTCATGCGCAAGAACAAGGCCGAAACCGTCGCCATCGCCAAGGACGCGATCGGCAAGGACGCCGACATCGTCGGCCGCACCTATGACGAGGTGATGCCGATGTTTTCCGACGACGGCCGCTTCAAGCCGAGCGCGCTCAAGGTGCTGGAAAAATCCTTCGTCGAGCTCAACACGTTGCCGGCCGAGCCCGACATGAGCAAGCTTTACACCGAGGCATTCCTGCCGGCGAAATGACGGTACGTGGAGTAGCGTTGATGATTGTGCAGCGATGGATAGGAGCGGCCGGCGCAATCGCTGTCGCGCTGAATTTTGCCTGCGGCGCCGCATCGGCGCAAACCACCATCCGCCTCGGCAAGGCGCAAGCCAATCAATTCGCCTTCGTGCCGGCCGACGTCGGCGCCGATGCCGGCATTTTCAAGAAGCACGGCATCGATCTCGAGATCAGTTCCTTCACCGGCGACGCCAAGGAGATGCAGGCGCTGACCGCGGGCTCGCTCGACATCGCGCTCGGCGGCGGGCCGGCCTTCGCCACCATCGTCAAGGGCGTGCCGATGAAAGCGGTCGCCGCCGAAGCCAATGCGCCCAACACCATCATGCTGGTCGTGCTCAAGGACGGCCCGATCAAGTCGGTCGACGATCTCAAAGGCCGCAACGTCAGCGTCTCGACCGCGGGCTCGCTGACCTATTGGCTGACGCAACAATTGTCGCGCGCCCAGGGCTGGGGCGACGACGGCATCAAGATTTCGCCGCTCGGCTCGTCGGAGACCCAGATCGCCGCGCTAAAGACCCATCAGATCGACGGCGTGACCACCGACAGCGTCACAGTCTACAAGTTCATGGAGACCGGCGACGGCCGCATCCTGGTGAAATACGGCGACCGCATCAAGGATTTCCACGTCCATGTGATCTATGCGAGCGACGCCCTGATCGCGGGCAATCCCGCGGCGCTGAAGGCCTTCCTCGCCGGCTGGTTCGAGACCATCGCCTATATGCGCGACCACAGGGCTGAGACCATCGACATCGCCGTCAAGCACACCGGTGTCTCGCCCGCCGTCGCGGCCTTGAGCTATGACGACACCATGCCGATCCTGAGCCTCGACGGCCGGTTCAGCGCCAAGGCGCTCGACGTGCTGGCGACCTCGTTCGTCGATACCAAGGCATTGCCGTCGAAACCCGATATGACGACGCTCTATACTGAAGCCTTGTTGCCGGCCAAATGACGCGGAGGATGTCGATGTTCACGATGCCTTGGAAAGTGCGACTTGCCGGCGCCTGCGCCGTCGCGGCGCTTGGCGGCCTGATCCTGACCGGCGCGGCATCCGCCCAGACGACGTTGCGGCTCGGCAAGGCTCAGGCCAACCAGTTCGCCTTCATCCCGGCCGACATCGGCGTCGAAACCGGCATTTTCAAGAAGCACGGCATCGATCTCGATATCAGCGCCTTTGCGGGCGACGCCAAGATGGTGCAGGCGCTGACCGCGAATTCACTCGACATCGCGCTCGGCGGCAGTCCGTCGTTCTCGGCCATCGTCAAAGGCGCGCCGATGAAGGCGGTGGCGGTGTTCTCGGGCGCGCCGAACATCATCATGCTGACCGTGCTCAAGGATGGGCCGTTCAAGACCGTCGACGATATCAAGGGCCACACAGTCAGCGTCTCCGGGGCCGGCTCGCTGACGTTTTGGCTGACGCAGCAATTGTCGCGCCGCCTCGGCTGGGGCGACGACGGCATCAAGATCACCCCGCTCGGCGCGTCCGAGGCGCAGATCGCAGCGCTGATGACCCATCAGATCGACGGCACCACGACCGACAGCGTCACGGTCGAGAAATTCGTCGAATCCGGCAATGGCCGCATCCTGGTGAAATTCGGCGATTATTTTCCGGATTTCACCACAAGCTGCATCTATGCCAGCAACGCCCTGATCGAGAGCAATCCCGCCGCGCTCAAAGCCTTCCTCGCCGGCTGGTTCGAAACCATCGCCTATATGCGCGATCACCGGCCGGCCGTCCTCGACACCACCATCAAACTGATCGGCATGTCGCCCGGCGTCGCCAGCGCCATTTACGACGACACGATGCCGACCATGAGTCTCGACGGGCGTTTCAACCCAAAAGCGCTGGATCTCCTGGCGGACTCCTTCGTTGCCATGAAGCTCTTGCCGTCGAAGCCCGACGTGGCGTCACTACTCACTGAAACGTATCTGCCGAAATGACGACGCGCGACGCCGCGGTCCGCATCAAAAACGTCTCGCACCAGTTCGGCGAGGCGGGCGAGACGCAATATGTCCGCGCGCTTGCCGATACGTCGCTCGACATCGCCCGCGGCGAGCTGCTCTGCCTGATCGGGCCGAGCGGCTGCGGCAAGTCTACGCTGCTCAACGTCATCGGCGGCCTGATGACGCCGACCGGCGGCGCCGTCGAAGTCGCCGGCAAGCCGGTGCGCGGGCCGATGCCGCAAGACATCGCCTTCGTGTTCCAGGAGAACGCGCTGTTTCCCTGGAACACGGTGCTCGAAAACGTCCGCCTCGGCATGCTGTTCCAGGGCGTGCCGAAGGCCGAGCACGAGGCACGGGCCAAGCTTTCGCTCGAAGCCGTCGGGCTTATCGACTTCGCCCACCATTATCCCAGCCAGCTCTCCGGCGGCATGCGGCAGCGCGCGGCGCTGGCGCGGGCGCTGTCGCTGAAGACCGATATCCTGTTGATGGACGAGCCGTTCGGCGCGCTCGACGAGCAGACCCGCATGATCCTCGGCGAGGATCTCTCGGTGCTGTTATCGCAAACCGAGAAGACCATCGTCTTCGTCACCCACAGTCTTGGAGAAGCCGTGTTCCTGGCCGACCGGGTCGCGGTGTTCTCGGCGCGGCCCGGCACTATCAAGAAGATCATTCGCGTCGACGAGCCGCATCCGCGCAAGCCGGAATTCGTAACTTCGGAAAAATTCGCCGCGCTGCGCAACGAGCTTTATGCGCTGCTGCACGATGAAATCCGCAAGACGGTCATCGAATCGGCGCGCGCTCCGGAGAGTTCCTGATGGCGCGGCGCAACGAGCGAGCCGCGCGGATCGGCAGCCGGGCCGTGCAGCTCGGTTTCGTGCTCGGCATCCTCGCGCTCTGGTATCTCGCAACCAACCGCTGGGGCATCAATCGGCTGCTGCTGCCGAATCCGATCGCGGTATGGCAGCAATTGCTCGATGTTCTGAAATCCGGCGAATATTTGCCCGATCTGCGCGTCACCTTGACCGAGCTCGTGGTCGCATTCGCGCTGTCGATGACGAGTGGCACCATCGCCGGCTATTTCGTCAGCCGCACCGGCTATACCATCCGCGTGTTCGAGCCGTTGTTTGCCGGCATCTATTCGATTCCGATTATTCTGTTCCTGCCGCTCTATGTGCTGTTCTTCGGCCTCGGCCCCGCATCGAAGATCGCGCTCGGCGCCACCATCAGCTTCTTTCCCATCGTGCTCTCGACCATCGCCGGTTTCGGCAATGTCGACCGCACGCTGGTCACCGCGGCCAAATCGATGGGCGCGTCGGATTATCAGTTGTTCCGTTACGTGCTCGTTCCCGCCGCATTGCCGGTGATCCTCTCCGGCCTGCGCATGGGATTCACCATTGCGCTCCTCGCCATCATCGGCAGCGAGGTCATCGCCTCGCTCGCCGGCCTCGGTCACCACATCGTTCAGTTGGCCGAGGGCATGGATATGGCGCGCATGTTCGCCTACATCGCCTTCGTCGTGGTGATCGCCGCGCTGCTCAACAGCGCCGTGTCTTTCCTCGAAGCCCGCGGCAGGCGCAGGATATGAGCCCGGAGCTCCGGCATTTCCTGTTGCGGCATGCCGGCGTAGTCCGGCTCGGCGCCGTTGCCCTGCTGCTGATCGTCTGGGAAATCGCCGCGCGCTGGTTCATCGATCCGCTGTTCATCAGCCCGCCGTCGCGCGTGCTGCTGTCGCTGGGCACGGTGTGGCACACCGCCGGCGTGCCGGCGGCGCTGCGGCTGACTCTGTTCGAGCTGGCCGTCGCCTTCGCCATCGCGGTGGTGATCGGCCTCAGCGTCGGCCTGGCGGTAGGCCTGCGGCCGTTCGCGCGCAGGAGCCTGATGCCGATCATCCTGTTGCTCTACGGCCTGCCGCAGATCACCATCCTGCCGCTGTTCATTCTCTATTTCGGCATCGGCCCCGCTTCGAAGATCGCGTTCGGCGTCACCCATGGCATGTTTCCGATCACCATCGCCATCGTCGCCGGCGTGCAGAACCTCAAACCGATCCTGCTGGTGAGCGCGCGCTCCATGGGCGCCAGCCGCTGGCAAATTTTGCGCTGGGTGGTCTTCCCGCACATGATCCCGAGCTTTTTCGCCGGCATGCGGCTCGGCATGAGCGGCGCGCTGCTCGGCGTGCTGCTCGCCGAGCTTTATGTCTCGACCGCCGGCATCGGCCACTTCACCACCATGTTCACCGAGAATTTTGATCCGACCAAACTGTTCGGCCTGGTCGCCATGCTGGCAACCATGGCCATCATGCTCAACGAGATCGTGCGCCGCGCCGAGACCCGGTTCAGCCGCTGGCGCTAGGAGGTTTTTGTAATGGCGAAACTGAAACTCACCGTCGCCTGCGGCGATTACGAGATCGTCCGCGCGCTGAGCGACGGCACCGTGCAGGCCGACGGCATCGAGCTCGTCATGCTGACCGGCATGGGCTCGCGCGAGCGGCACTGGCGCATGGCGCGCAAGACCGAGTTCGACGTCTGCGAGATCAATATCGGCGGCTACTACATGGCGCGCGACCGCGGCGAGGCGCTGGCCGCGATTCCGGTGTTTTTGCACCGGCGCTTCCGCCACGGCTTTGTCTTCGTCAACGCCAAGTCCGGCATCCGCGAACCGAAGGATCTGATCGGCAAGAAGATCGGCGGCACCAATTTCCAGCCCGCCTCCAACATCTGGATGCGCGGCATTTTGGAGGAATATTACGGCGTGCCGCACCGGCAGTGCACCTGGGTTGTCGAGCGCAGCGAGGATTTCGAGTTCACGCCGCCCAAAGATTTACGCATCGAAATGGCGCCGCCGGAAAAACGGCTCGACGTTATGCTGGCGGAGGGCGAAATCCCCGCCATGCTGTCGCCCGATCTGCCGCCGCTGTTTCGCGACGGCGACAAGCGCATCGTGCGGCTGTTTCCGAACTATAAGGACATCGAGATCGAATTCTTCCGCAACACCGGCATCTTTCCGATCATGCACGTCAATGTCGTGCGCCAGGAGATCATCGACAAATATCCCTGGGTGGCGACCAATCTGGTCAAGGCGTTCGACGAGGCCAAGGCGCTTGCCTATCGCCATGTCGCCAACCCGCGCAGCATTCCGCTGGCCTGGGTCAGGACCGCATGGGAAGAACAGCTCGACGTTTTGGGCGCCGATCCCTGGCAATATGGCCTCGGCGACGCCAATCGCAAAAATGTCCAAACGGTGCTGCGGTATTGCCATCAACAAGGCTTGATCGGCCGCATGATGCCGCTTGGGGAGTTATTCGCCGACACTGACCTGGGTGACGCCGGCGGCGGGGCGGAAAATATCTGATTGCAAAATTTTTGCGGGATGTAGGGCGGATTAGCGCAGCGTAATCCGCCATTGCGTCCAGTCTTCGCTTTCGGCGGGTTACGCCTTCGGCTAACCCGCCCTACGACGACTCCTGTTGCGTACCGTGTGAGGGGTAGCCATGCTAAACGAGGAACCTAGTCCCGCCATTGAAAACACCGACAATCCCGCCGTGGCCAAGAAAGACGATCCCGCCTTCCTCTACTTCCCGACCAATTACCGCTGGTCGATGGGGCTATTGATCTGCCTGAGCGGCGCGCCGTGGACCGGCGTCGAGATCGACGAGGTCAACCGGGTCGGCCGCGCGCTCACCGACAAGGTCGGCGACGACGACGCCTGGTTCGAGGAATGGGCCCGCATGGGCGACAAGATCACGGCGCGCGGCCGCGACGCCATGCGCGCCGGCCACAAGCTGACCGCGGCGGCGTGCTTCATGCGCGCCTGCCGCTATTACCAGACCGGCGAGCGCTTCATTCATCCGCGCTCACAGCGCAGTATGGACGTCTATGCGCAGTCGGTGGCGCTGTTCAAGGAGGCCGCCGCCATCATCCGCCGCCCGCGCATCGAGCCGGTCGAGGTGCCGTATGAGAACACGAGCCTGCCGGCGCTCCTGGTGCATCCGGACCCGGAAGCGACGCGCGGCCGCCCTGCCCCAGCGATGGTGTTCTTCGACGGCTTCGACGTCACCAAGGAGCTGCAATACGGCTACGGCGTGCCCGATCTTGCCGCGCGCGGCATCGGCTGCCTGATCGTCGATGGGCCGGGCAACGGCGAGAGCGTGCGTTTCCGCAATCTGCCGCTGATCGCCGAGACCGAGCGCTACGCCACGCCGGTCTACGAGTATCTCGCCGGCCGCAAGGAATTCGACCCAAAGCGCATCGGCGTGATGGCGCTGAGCCTCGGCGGCTATTACGCGCCGCGCGCGGCGTCGCTGGAGCAGCGCTTTGCCTGCTGTGTCGCCTGGGGCGCGCAGTGGGACTATCACGAGATCTGGGCGCGGCGGCTCGATCTGCTCGATTCCGGCCGGGTGCTGTCGCTGTCGGTGCCGCCGGAGCATTTGCAATGGGTGCTCGGCGTCAACGACCGCGCCTCGGCGTTGAAGAAGCTTGAAGGTTTCCGGCTCGACGGCATCGTACAGAAGATGACCTGCCCGTTCCTCTTGCTGCACGGCGCCGGCGACGAGCAAATCCCGATCGAAATCGCGGAAAAACTCTACGAGGCGGTCGGCTCCAAGCAGAAGGCGCTCAAAGTGTTCACCCGCGAGGAAGGCGGCTTCCATCATTGCCAGGTCGACGACGCCACCATCGGCGTTCATTATATGTGGGATTGGATCGCCGACATTCTCCATGCCGGCGAGTGAGAGCTGAGCCCATAGGGATGAGCCAATGACATCACATCGGCTGGATGCCGCCCCCGACACGGTGCATTGGGGTTATTTCGATGCAAAACTTAAACCCCTGATCACGATCGATCCGGGCGACACCGTCGTCATTTCGACGGTGTCGGGCGCGCTGGGCTACCTGCCCGAGGCAAATTCCGGTCTCGTCGTGCCCGACGCACTGCGGGCCATCCATGCGTCCGTCAAGCCGAGGCTTGGCGGGCCGCACATTCTGACCGGCCCGGTCGCGGTGCGCGGCGCCAAGGCCGGCCAGGTGCTCGAGGTCCGCATCAAGGCGGTCGAGCTTCACACCAACTGGGGCTACAATTTCATCCGCCCGCTGTTCGGCGCGCTGCCGAACGATTTCGAGCGTCTGCGCCTCATGCACATTCCGCTCGACCGCGAGCGGATGATCGGACGCCTGCCGTGGGGCCTCGAACTGCCGCTCAAACCGTTCTTCGGCATCATGGCGGTGGCGCCGCCCGCGGCCTGGGGCGAGATCGCTTCACCGCCGCCGCGGCGCAACGGCGGCAACATGGACAACAAAGAGCTGGTTGCCGGCACCACGCTCTATCTGCCGATCCACGTCGACGGCGCGCTGTTCTCGACCGGCGACGGCCATGGCGCGCAGGGCGACGGCGAGGTCTGCATCACCGCGATCGAGACCGGCCTGATCGGCACTTTCGAATTTCATGTGCGCGACGACATGGCGCTGGAATGGCCGCTCGCCGAGACGCCGACCCACATGATCACCATGGCGTTCGATCCCGATCTCGACGACGCGGTGGTGATCGCACTGCGCGACATGATCAAGCTGATCTGCGCCCGCACCGGGATTTCGCGCGAGGACGCCTATACGCTGTGCAGCCTGGCCGCCGACCTGCGCGTGACGCAAGTGGTCAACGGCGCCAAGGGCATCCACGTGATGCTGGAGAAGGCGCATCTCAAGCGCTGAGACGCGATGCCCTAGACCATGATCCGATCAAATTGAATCGGATCATGGTCTAGTTTTTTCGTTGGAGCATGATCTTTTCGGAAAACCGGCATCCACTTTTCCGGATCATGCTCCAGTCGGACCTCGCATCAAAGAACGAACTGGGCCTTGTAGTTGGTTTTGAGGAACTCGCGCATTTCCTGATAGATGAGCTGTTCGACCTGGGTCATGAGCAGGATGCGTTCGCTCAAATTCGATGCCCCGTCGAAATGATGGAGCAGGTGTCCCAGCCGCGCCCTGTATGCCGTGTACCGTTCAACCTCGCGCGTCGGCTGCAGGCCCTCTTCGAAAGTGCGAGCCGCCAATGCGAAAATGACCGTCCAAATGATGAGCACATGTAATGGCACGCCCAGCACGTAAGTCAGGACGTCCTTGACGGTCTGGAACAGCAGCCACTGCGGCAGCCACTGGCTCACGACGGAAATCGAAACCGCGAAATGCGCGAAAAACACGAATAGGATGCAAATGAGGCTGATGCCGCTCAGGATCGCAACTTGCCTGCGGGGAAAATCGAACCCATCGCCGCCCAGCTTGTAATTTGCGTACAACATCTGGTGTTTGATCCGTAACAGCTTATAGGCGGCAAAAACTTCATCCATGACCGGCCCTGATTCGGGCGTATTTTCCGTGGCATCGGCGACATGCAATTGGTATTGCTCGTCCGCGTCGTCGTCCAATACTAGCTTCAGCATGGCGGACAAATGCTCCGTATGCTCCATTTTGAATGTCGAATACCAGCGATCCCGCGCCTTGCCGAAGCGGGACGCAAAGTCCGGCTGCGACGCGCAGCTGAGGATGGTTGGAATATGAAAAACCAAGATCTGGAATTGAAATTGTCGCAGCCGCTCGGTCATCAGGCGCGCCTCCAACCACACGTTTTTGTACGGTGACCGGAGAACGTAGAATGCGCTGATGACTATGCTCAAAAATCCGGCGAACGCCGACGCTCCAAAGATGATATACGCGACAACGGACGAGGGCTGCGGAAATAAAGGTTCGGTCGACGCCCCCAAGAGCGCAACAACGCCGAGCGCGATCGTCGCCAAGCCGGCGCGGCGCAAGCGCTTTTTCGATTGATTTGCTTTCTCATCATAGTCGCGAAAGTCGTCCCGCAACTGCGGAAAGTCCAAAACGTCAATCAAGGTAGGAAAGGTGTCTGAGGCCCACTTGCGATCCTGTTCCGAAAGCAACAGGTCGTCATTGAATTCTTCCGGCAGTGGAACCGGTTTCGCGCTTCGATCTTCCATCGGGGACATGGCGGAGAGCGCCTCGGCATCGAAATATTTTCCCGCGCAGTCTACACATTCCACCTCCCGCCGCCATGATTTTGCAGCGACTGTCAATGGAGCGGGCGGCAGCCGACCTGGCCGACGGCGCGCCGGTCACCGTATCGCCGCGCTATCGACGCGCCCGCGCGACGCTTGGCGCGACCCACACGCGATGGCGGTCGCTCGAACCGATGGCGCAAAGGACATTCCGTGCAGATAAGACAGCGGCGGGCCGCCGATGCTGCAACCGGCCGCGCAGGCGGGATCAGGCTGCGAGCAGCTTTTGCACTTCGTTGACCAGTTCGCGAAGATGAATCGGCTTCGACAGCACCTTGGCGTGCTTGGGCGCGCTGGAATCGGAATTGAGCGCCACCGCGGCAAAACCGGTGATGAACATGATCTTGATGTCGGGGTCGAGCTCGGCGGCGCGGCGGGCGAGCTCGATGCCGTCCATCTCCGGCATGACGATGTCGGTCAGGAGCAGCTCGAACGGCTCTTCCCGCAGCCGCTGGTAGGCGGATAGGCCGTTGTCGTAGGACACCACGTCGAAACCGGCATTCTGCAGCGCCTTGACCAGGAACCGGCGCATGTCGACGTCGTCTTCCGCAAGCAAGATTTTGGACATGGCAACCCGAACCCGGCTTTGCGCCGGCCCCCTGCCGCTCCATAAGCCGCATGGCCGGTAAAGATGAGGTGAAAACGGCACCATGTAACCGCCCTTAAACCGCCCTTGGCAAGCGGCGACTCCTATGGACAATGGCGGTTGGCGCACGCTAGGGAACGGGTGCCGGGTCGCTAGTCCCCCAAAAGCCCCGCCAGGCGCCATGTTGGAAATCCAGGACGAATTTGATCCCCCGTTCGAGGCGGTCGAGCCGGCGGAGTGCCGTGGTCCGGTCCTGTTCAACTCGCCGCATAGCGGGCGGATCTATCCGCGCGCCTTCCTGCTCACCTCGCGGCTCGATCTGGCGACGCTGCGCCGCTCCGAAGATAGCTTCGTCGACGACCTGATCGCCGGCATCGCCGCGCGCGGCCATCCGATCATGAAGGCGCATTTCCCGCGCTGCTATGTCGACGTCAACCGCGAGCCCTACGAGCTCGATCCGCGCATGTTCGACGGGCGGCTACCCTCATTCGCCAATACCCGCTCGATGCGGGTCGCCGGCGGGCTCGGCACCGTGGCGCGCGTGGTCGGCGACGCCCAGGAAATCTACGATCAGCGCATTGCGGTCGGCGAAGCGCTGCGTCGCATCGACAGCCTCTACAAGCCCTATCACCGCGCCTTGCGGCGCCTGTTCATGCGGCTGCATCGCGATTTCGGCGCCGCCATGCTGATCGATTGCCACTCCATGCCGTCGACCACCGGCGCCAGAGACGAGCGCCCGCGCGCCGACCTCGTGCTCGGCGACCGCTATGGCACGAGCTGCGTTCCCATCGTTGCCGAGACCATCGAAGAGACCATGCGCGGCTTCGGCTATGCGGTCAGCCGCAACAAGCCCTATGCGGGCGGCTTCATCACCGAGCACTACGGCAATCCGACAACGGGGCTGCATGCGATCCAGCTCGAGATCAACCGGGCGCTGTATATGGACGAGCGACGGTATGAGCGATCCGCCTCGTTCGCGCGCTTGGCGGGCGAGTTCGAGCTATTGTCGGATCGCCTTGCCGCGATCCCGCTGGAGGAGTTGCGGCCCTATCGGGCGGCGGCGGAATAGGTCCGGCGACGAACCGCCGGCAAGAAACCGAAGGCCAAAAGAAAGGGGCCGCTCACCTTGCGGGAGCGGCCCAAGTCTAGGGAGGAAACGCCCAAGGAGGGCGACGGTAGCGCGAGGAAACCTCTCGCTACCGCACTGCAATAAGATACACCGCGTCGCACAAAACGCAAGTCCTGTTGACCTATTTGGCTGGAACTTTCCCCACGGATTCTGCAGGGCAGCGTCTCGGGCGCGTTGAAGCTAGCGGGACGCATAAATAGCTGATTGATTCCAGCCTCTTAGAAACGAGACCCGCCTTGCCCAAAAACACGCCAGGCGCCCCCGACTGGCGCCGTTTTCAGCTCACTTTGGCATTTCGCACCGGGGCGTTGCGGATCGGCAACACGCCAATTGCCGCCAGCGGAACTCTCCGCTACCTCGAAGTACGAGGCCATTCATGACCGCAATCGACTTTGCCGCCTTCGTGGACGAGCTTGCCACCGTCTCCGGCGAGACCATCCGGCCGTTTTTCCGCAGCGCGCTCGGCGTCGAGAACAAGAGCCGGTCGGGCGGCTTCGATCCGGTGACGGCGGCCGACCGCGCCGCCGAAGCCGCCATGCGCGCGCTGATCACGCGGACCTTTCCCGAGCACGGTGTCATCGGCGAAGAGTTTGGCGCCGATCGCCCCGACGCCGAATATGTCTGGGTGCTCGACCCGATCGACGGCACCAAATCGTTCATCTGCGGCCTGCCGGCCTGGGGCACGTTGATCGCGCTGACGCGGGGCGGCGTTCCGATCTACGGCATGATGCACCAGCCGTTCACGCGGGAGCATTTTTCCGGCGACGGCCGCGGCGCGCGTTATCGCGGGCCGGCCGGCGACCGCGCGCTGCAGGTGCGCCCCTGCGCAGCGCTGAGCGACGCCATCATGCTCACCACCAGCCCGCTGTTGATGAACGAGGCCGACCGGCAATGTTTCCGCCGCGTCGAGCAGGAGGCGCGGCTGTCGCGCTATGGCGGCGATTGTTACGCCTATTGCGTGCTCGCCGCCGGCCACGTCGATCTGTTGATCGAGACCGAACTGAAGCCGCACGACGTGCTGGCGCTGATCCCGATCATCGAGGGTGCCGGCGGCATCATCACCACCTGGGACAACGGCCGCCCGCACAACGGCGGCCGCATTATCGCCGCCGGCGACAAGCGCGTGCATGAGCACGCGATGGCCTTGTTGAACGAGTGAAGCCGCGGGCGCGTTCCGCTCCTTTGACAGGTTTTCGTTGGAGCATGATCTTTTCGGAAAACCGGCATCCACTTTTCTGGATCATGCTCTAATCAAAGGGAAAGATACGCTTCCAGTCGCTCTTCATGCTGATCACGGTCCAGCCGTTCTTCTTCGCCTCGGCGTCGAGCGCTGGACTGAAGGTCCCGAGCTTGGTGTCGGGCAGTCCACGCGCCGGGCCGTAGGCATATTCGCGCTGCGCGTCGTCGTGCAGCACCAGCATCATCAGCCGCGCGCCGTCGCCGGCACCGGTATATTCCAGCATCTCGCGATCGCCGTCGGAGTTGCCGAACGCCGCGTGCGGGCGCCGGCCGATCATCAGATGAATGCCCTCGGGCTTGCCGGCCTTGTCGTCGTTGAGCAGAAGCTTTGGCTCCTTGGTCAGGAACGGCTTGCCGTTTTTGTCGTAACCGAATTTCGTTCCCCCCATGGTGCCGACCACCTGCTCGGGCGGGATGCCATAGACCCGCTGCGCATAGACGCGGACGAAATCCTGGCCGCCGCCGGTGACGATGTAGGTCTTGTAGCCGTTGTCGCGCAGATACTGCTGCACTTCGAGCATCGGCTGATAGACCAGTTCGGTGTAAAGCCTGTTCCAGCGCGGATGCTTGGCTGTCGTCAGCCATTTATTGGCCTCGGCTTCGAACGTATCCACGGACATGCCGGTCAACGTCGCAACCAGAATGGTTTCCAGATCGTGCAGCGAGAGTTTGGCGATCGCTTCGCGGTTGCCGGACAGCACGGTCTTGAAGGGCTCAATTGTCTTGAGCGCCGGCTTCTGCTCCACCACCGCCGGAACGCGATCCAGGCAATAGACAACCTGGTTGTAGATGGGATGCTCGACCCACAGCGTGCCGTCCTGATCGAACGTGGCGACACGCTCTTCGGGCGGCACGAATTTGGGACTGCCCTGATCGGTAGTGGCGCGCACGAAGTCGATGATCGCCTGCTTCGCCGGGCCTTCGTTCCACGACGGCAGCGGGCCGCCCGACGCCGTTGTCTGCGCCCGCGCCGACATGGGCAGAAGCGATCCCGAAAATGCCGGAAGCACCGCCAGAGCAGAGAGTAGCGCCCGACGGCTGACCCCGGCGAAGAAAAGTTTTTGTGACATGGCCGCTACCTATTCGATACTTCAATCGGGACATCCCGTCGGGCATCCCAGGTTCTCCCGAAGCGGCCTTTAGAGCATGATCCGGAAAAGTGGTTGCCGGTTTTCCGAAAAGATCATGCTCCAACGAATAAACTAGACCATGATCCGATTCTATTTGATCGGATCATGGTCTAGGGCGTCAACGCCAAGGCCTTGAGCTCCTTGCGAGCGGTACCAAAACTGCCAAGCTGATAGACCGACGCCCCCGCCGGCGAGAACGCGAACGCCTCAAACGGTTCGGCAAGCATTTTCTTCAGGTAGCCGATGGGGGCAACGCCAATGGTGACGTGCGGATTAAATTTCTTCCCGGCTGCGATCGTCACAAAATTGGCCACGTAGTCGATCAAGAACGGTTGGATGTCGCGGCCTTTCTCAGTGGACATGAACGCTGCGGCGGTCCCATTTTTCACGGTGAAAGGCGTCACCGCGTCGATGAGTTCTTGTTGGAGCCTATGCAAATCTTCGGTCGGCTCTGCAACGATCCCGGCCAGACCGATCGGCGGTGAAGGGATGTAGTAGTACTTGAATGCCTTCAACTTCCAGCTCGTCGGCTTCTCACTGGCAAAAACCTTGTTTGCCGCGGCATAGACCTTGTCGAGATCAGCGGTCCGAACGAACTGCTGCAGCATCGAGACATGGGGGTGATGCGTTGCGTCGAGAGCAAAGCCTTTCGGAAAAACCTTTAGCAAGCGGGCGTTGTCCGCCTGCGCGTGCTGGATCATTGTTGCGTCCGGCTCTAGCGCAATGTCGATAGCCGTCACCGCGTTTTGCTGCGCGCTGGACGCACCCGCAGAGCCGAACAGCGACACCAAGCCGAAGCCGAGCGCGGCCAAAAATTTCTTGTATCCCGGCATGATTATTCTTCTCAAGATTGTCGTGATGAATGAAAGCGCGTCCGCACGGATAAGCGGGCGCCCCTGGAGAGGGACGCCCGCCGTCGTATCGTAAAGGTCTGCTTACTGCCCTTCGTGCGACTTCATCATCGCCTCGATCTTCTCCTTGACCTGGGCGAGGTTGAAGGACGCAGCCTGCTGCATCGGCGGGAAGTCGATGAACGATTGTGCCGCCGCCGCCACGGTCTGCTGCACCTGGACGAAACGCCAGAACTCGCGCGCCATGAAGTCGTTCATGTAGCCGCCGCCCAGGTCGTTGAGCGTTTGACCGCGGATCGACGGCGTGCGCTCGAACGGATCCTGGCGCAGGTTGATGATCGTCGGCATGTCGGTCGTCACCTTCTCGCCCGGCCAGCCGAACGGCTGCTGGTAGAACTGGTACTTGAAGTCGTCGATGCGGATGGCACCGAGCTGCGATTCGCCGAAGTAGAAGATCTCGTGCCGCACCGACGGTCCTTTGCCGGTGATCAGATCCATCTGGTTATAGCCGTCCAGGTGGTTCTTGTAGGTTTGGCCGCCGATCGGCACGCCTTGCAGCAGTTGCGCCACGATGTTCGGATTGCCCGCCGCCGCCACCAGCGTCGGCAGCCAATCCAATCCGGAGAAGATGCCGTTCTCCACCGAGCCCGGCTTGATCTTGCCCGGCCAGCGCGCGATGCACGGCACGCGGAAGCCGCCCTCGTAAACCGTGCCCTTGGTGGCGCGGAAAGGCGTCATGCCGCCGTCGGGCCAGGTGAAGACTTCGGCGCCGTTGTCGGTGGTGAAGATCACGATGGTGTTGTCGGTGACGCCGATGTCGTCGAGATGCTTGAGCAGATCGCCGATGTCGTCGTCCATCTGCGCCATGCCGGCTTCTTCCAGGCCGAAATTGCTCTTGGGATCCATCTTCGCCTGGTACTTCCGTTGCAGATAGGTGAAGACGTGCATGCGCGTGGTGTTGTGCCAGATGAAGAATGGCTTGTTGGCCTGCTTGGCGCGATCCATGAAGCCCTTGGTCTGTTCGACAAGAACTTCGTCGAAGGTCTCCATGTCGTATTTGGCGTCGCGGCCCTTCTGCCACATCTGGTGATCCGCGGTCATATCCTTGAACGGCTTGAGCGGGCCTTCGTCGACGATGCGCTGCTTGCCGACCTTGCCCCAGCGCGGCATCACCGTCGGATCGTCGACGTCGGTCGCGTAGGAATGCACCAGGTTGCGCGGGCCGTATTTGTCGATCCAATCCTGCGGATAGCTGTACCAGTACGGATCGGACATCGCGTCGAGGTGGTACAGATAACCGAAGAATTCATCGAAGCCGTGCAGCGTCGGCAGATATTTGTTCAAGTCGCCGAGATGGTTCTTGCCGAACTGCCCGGTAGCGTAACCCATCGATTTGAGCAGAAGCGCCGTCGTCACCGACTGGTCCGGCATGCCGACGTCGGCGCCGGCCTGGCCGACCGTGGTCAGCCCGGTGCGCAACGGGATTTGCCCGGTGATGAAGTTGGCGCGGCCGGCGGTGCAGCTCGCTTCGGCGTAATAGTCTGTGAACCGCATGCCGTCGGCGGCGAGCTTGTCGAGGTTCGGCGTCTTGCCGGACATGATGCCCTGATGATAGGCGCCGATATTGAACCAGCCGACATCGTCGCCCATGATGACGAGAATGTTCGGCTTCTGGCCTGCGGGCGCAGCCTGCTGCGCTTGCGCGACGGCTTTCTGAACGCTTGCAGCCGTGCCCAGCGCCGACGCGGCAGCGAGCGTCGTGCCGGCGAGCAGCATATTGCGGCGATTGAGCGCGCCGCTCTTCAAGTTCGGCGTGTTTCCGTCATCGGTATTTGACATTCCTCGCTCCCATTTCTGATGACACAGCGAAAACCGAGATGGCTAGTGGACGTTTCCACCGCCTCCGCATGGCGCGCGACCGAGCGGAAGCGGTGTCGTGGTTCGGTGCATGGCGGGAATCGCATTTGATTCCGCCGCCGCCGATATGCAGCCTGTCGATCTGATCCTTCAGCAACGGGACCGGATTGTCCGGACGCTGCAAGTCCGGCACCAGGTCGGTCGAGGCGCCGCCGACATAGCGCGTGATGTGTGGTCTTCATTGCAGTTTGCTCCCTCAGAGTTGACTGGCTGAGCGATCTTTCTCCCGAGTGATGCAGCGAAAGCCGACGTGGCTTGTCGAAGTGTCGATCGGCTCGGCATGGCGCGCTGCCGGACGATAGCGGCGGCAGTAGTTCGGGGCGCACAGGTGCGAGCCGCCCTTGAGCACCTTGCGCGGAATCTTGATGTTCGGCTGACGAGGGTCGTAGCTCGCGCGCTCGAGCCCGCCGCGCGGATTTTCCGGAATGCAGCACGCTTTCGGCGCGTCGGCTTCGTGCTTCGCCGAATACCAATCGCTGGTCCACTCCCAGACATTGCCGATCATGTCATGCAGCCCGTAGCCGTTCGGCGCAAACGCCGTCACCGGCGAGGTGCGCGAGAACCCGTCGCTGCACAGATTCTCGTGCGGAAAATTGCCCTGCCAGGTATTGGCCATGTGCTTGCCGCCAGGCGTGAACTCCTCGCCCCAGGCGAACTCGGCGCCGTCGAGCCCACCGCGCGCGGCGAATTCCCACTCCGCTTCGGTCGGCAGGACTTTGCCGGCCCACTTGGCGTAGGCGAGCGCATCGGCATAAGCGACGTGAACGACCGGATGATTGTCGAGCGCGTTGATGCTGCTCTTCGGGCCGTAGGGGTGGCGCCAGTCTGCGCCCTTGAGGAACGCCCACCACTCGCCCCAGTTTTTCAGGTCGACCGGATGGCGTGGCGGCGTGAACACCAGCGAGCCGGCATAGAGCATGTGCGGCAGCGCGCCGGGGTAGTTCTTCGGATCTGGTGGAATCTCGGCGAAGGTTTTGTGCCCGGTGGCGCGGACGAATTCCTTGAATTGCCGATTGGTGACCGGCGTGCGGTCGATCCAGAAGTCGTCGACGGTAACCCGATGCGCCGGCGCCTCTTCGGGATAATGCTTGTCCGACCCCATGCGATAGGTGCCGCCGGGGATGAAAATCATCGTGGACGAGCTTTTGCGATCCACCAGCCGCCTCCGCAACTGCCGCGCTGCGCCTTGCGACGCTCTCCTGCAAAGCACGCCTTCGTGGGCGTGCGGCCGCTTGGATTGGGCGCGATTGCGATTGCGGGAGTCTTTATCGAGAAAAGGGAACGCGCCTATTGGACCGTGGTCCAATAGCGATCGGCAATGCGCGCAACGCACGCCGCCGCCGGCTTTGCAAGCGAGTAGATTAAAGTTTTCAAGACAATGGCCGCCAAGGCATGCTGCCGCAGCGGCATTGGCTCAGGTCACGCCTGACACTAGAATGGCCGATGCGTTGGCTTAATGGCACGGAAAAAATGAGCTGATGCGGGAATCGAGGCATTTCGTCGCCGCAAAGCGCGAATGGACGCGAACGGCGCTTGCCTGCGCGGCGCTCCTACTACTGGCGACGATCCAGACTGCGGCGGCGGAGCCGCGGCGCGTCCTTTTGCTGCACGCGTTCGGCCATCCCTACTCGCCGTGGAGCGATATGGCCGGAAGCTTTCGCGCCGAACTTGTGAAAAAATCTCCGCAGCCGATCGACCTCTATGAGGTCTCGCTCGACACCGCGCGCGTCCAAAATCCGCAGGATGAAGGACCGTTCGTCGAGTATATTCGCGCGCTCCTTGCCGGGCGGAAGCTCGACTTGATCGTGCCGGCGGGCGCTCCCGCGGCATTCTTTATGCAGCGCCATCGCAGCGAATTGTTTCCGGCAGCGCCGATGATGGTCATCGGCGCCGACCTGCGACGGATTCCAGGCGCAACGCTGACCGACAATGACACCGGCGTCCTCTTGGACCTCGACCTTCCCGCTTATCTGAAGAACGTTCTGCAACTATTGCCCGAGACTACCGACGTGGCCGTCGTCGTCGGTAATTCTCCCGTCGAGCGATATTGGACTTCGGAGTTGCACCGCGATTTTCAGCCGTTTGCCGATCGCGTCAAGATCGAGTGGTTCAACGACCTGACCTTCAACGAAATGCTGTTGCGCGCCGCCAGCATGCCGCAGCACTCGGCCATTTTCTGGTTCCTGCTGTCCGAGGACGCGGCCGGCGTGCCCTATGCGCAGGATCGCGCACTCGAGCAGTTGCGGGAAGTCTCTGCCGTGCCTGTTTTCGCCATGGGCGACTACGAGTTCGGCCGGGGCATTATCGGCGGTCCTTTGATGCAGACCCAGGCGCTGGGCCAGGAAGCTGCGGCAGTTGCGCTGCGCATCCTTAAAGGCGAGACGCCGGGGGCTATCGATCCGCCGCCTGTCGTGTTCGGCCCCCCGATGTACGACTGGCGGGAGCTGCGGCGGTGGAACATCAGCGAGAGCCGGCTGCCGCCCGATGCCATCGTGCAATTTCGCGAGCCGAGCGCGTGGGAGCAATATCGCTGGCAAATCGCGCTCATCGCCGCCGTTCTCGCCGCCCAGACATTCCTGATCGTCTATGTCCTCATCCAAAGCCGCCGCAGACGCGCCGCCGAAGCCGAAGCCACGGAGCAACGGCATGAGGTCGCACATTTGATGCGCGTTTCGGTTCTTGGCGAGCTGTCCGGCACGATCGCGCACGAAATCAACCAGCCGCTCACCGCGATCCTGTCGAACGCGCAAGCGGCGCTGCATTTGCTGGCGCAGAAATCGCCCGACCTCGAAGAGGTGCGCGATGCCATCAACGACATCGTTCACGAGGACAATCGGGCCGGCGATGTCATTGCCAGGGTGCGCAGCCTGCTCAGGAAAGGCGAGAGCAAGTCCGAACCGGTCGACCTCAACGAGCTGGTCACCTCGACCATCGCGCTGCTCAACAGCGAGATGATCGGCCGCCGCATCGAGGTGGAGACCGATCTGGCGAGCCGCCTGCCGGCGACGTTCGGCGATCCGGTCCAGTTGCAGCAGGTGCTGCTCAATCTGTTCATGAACGCCATGGACGCGATGGCGCCGACGGCGCAGCCGCAGCGGCGCATCAAGGTCTCCACGCGCGCGATCGAGGCCGATGGCGTCGAGGTGCGGATCAGGGATCGCGGGCCTGGCATCGCGCCGCAGTCGCAGGCGCAATTGTTCAAGCCGTTCTACACCTCCAAGCCTCACGGCCTCGGCCTGGGGCTGACGATCTGCTCGACCATTGCTCAGGCCCATGGCGGCAAGCTCGGCCTGGTCAATCACCCGGATCGGGGCGCGGTCGCGGTCTTGTCGCTGCCGGTGCAGGAGTTCTTGGCGGCGGCCAAATGACGGACGGCGTGTTCACGGTCTTCCTGGTCGACGACGACGCCGGCGTGGTGAAGGCGCTGTCGCGGCTGTTGGGCGCCAAGGGCTATGACGTTCGGCCGTTCGCGTCGGCGGAGGAGTTTCTCGAGGGCCACGACGCGGCAGTCGCCGGCTGTGCCGTCTTCGACGTCGCGATGCCGGGTCTCGACGGCCTGGCGTTGCAGCAAATCTTCACGGCCAGCGGCAATCGGCGGCCGGTCATTTTCCTCACCGGCAAGGGCGATATTCCAAAGAGCGTGCGCGCCATGAAAGCCGGCGCGATCGACTTTCTCACCAAACCGGTGAGCGACAGGAATTTGCTGGATGCCATTGCACGTGCCGAGGGCGTCGATGCCAAAACGCGCCAAACCGGCGCCGAGGTGGCGGCGATCGAAGCCAAAATCGCCACCTTGACGCCGCGGGAACGCGAAGTCCTGACCCACGTTATCGCCGGCCGGCTCAACAAACAGATCGCCGGCGATCTGGGAACGGTGGAAAAGACCATCAAGGTCCATCGCGGACGGATGATGGAAAAACTCGGCGTGCACACGGTCGTCGACCTGGTGCGGCTCGCGGAAAAAGCCGGCATCGCGGCGCACGGCAAATAACGGCTGCGGCGCGGCTATTGGACCATGGCCCAACTCGACGCCGGTCACGACAAGCTCAATATAGCCGTCATGGCGAAAAATCCCCGGTCGATCGCCATTGTCGACGATGACCCCTCAGTGCTGAAAGCCTTGGCCCGCCTTTTGGGCACGCGCTCGTTTGCGACCAAGACCTACATGTCCGCGCCGCAATTCCTCGCCGCGCTGCCGGATGGGCTGCCGGATTGCCTAATCGCCGATCTGCAGATGCCGGAAATGACCGGCTTGGAGCTTCAGCTCACTCTGGCGCGCCGCGGCGTGCAAATCCCGACCATCATCATCACCGCGCATGATGAAGCCGGCATGCGCGAGCGCTGCAAGTCGGCAGGCGCGATCGCCTATCTGGCGAAGCCGGTCAACGACACATCGCTGTTCGCTGCCATCGATTCCGCGGGCAAACGATCCTAGGCTAAGCCGCCTTCAATACAGCGCCGTGCCGGGGACGAACGCGTCGAACGCCGCCCAGAACTGAGCGCGGTAGCGGTCCTGCTCCATGAGCAATTCGTGCTGGGCGCCGACCACGACCAGATGCGCGCCGGCGCGCAGGTGCGTGGCGAAATCCTCGATGGCCGTATTGGAGACAATGGCGTCGGCGCCGGCGGCGATGATCAGGATCGGTTGGCGGATATGCGCCGGATAGCTGCGCTCGCGCATCATCCGCATGGTGCGGAAAGCGGCGTCGGTCCAGGCCACGGTCGGCGCGCCGAGCGCCAGCTCGGGCGCCGCTTCGAGCACTGCCTGATTGCGCGCGTAACGCACCGGATCGGATGTGAGAACGTTGCCGACGAAGGGTTTTGCCTCCATGACGCCGACCTCGCCCTTCGGCACATACATGCTGCCGAAGCCGGCGATGCGCAACGCGCGCACCAGAACTTTCGCCGTCGTTGTCGCCGGGAAGCCCTGCAGGTCGATCAGCGGCGCGGCGAGCACCATGCGGTCGAACCAGCGGCGGCCGCGATAGGCGGCGCGAATGAGCACGGTGGCGCCGGTGGAATGGCCGAGCGCGAACAATGGCGGCGGACAATCCGGCAGCACGATCTCGCGCATGAACGTGTCGAGGTCGCTGTCGTATTCGGCAAAGTCACGCACGTATCCTTTATGGCGATCGCCGAGCATGCGCTCCGACAGGCCTTGGCCACGCCAATCGAGCGCGGCGACGGCAAAGCCGCGCGACCGCAAATCGCGCACCGTCTCGAAATATTTTTCGATCCACTCGGCGCGGCCCTGCAGAACGACCACTGTGCCCTTGCGCCCGGCCGGCGGCAGCCAGCGGGCAAAGCGCAAGCTCACGCCGTCGGGCGTTTTCAACTCGCCGGTGACGAAATTGTCCGGCGCCGGATTGGCGGGGATGGAGAAGAGTTTCATGAGGACCTAGCGGCTTGACGGTTATAACAGTCCGTCGCCACCGCTCAACCAATCCAATCCCGTCATCCTGAGGTGGCCGCGAAGCGGCCCTCGAAGGATACAGCCGAGGCGCTGTGGCCGTCGCCCTTCGAGGCTCGCTTCGCTCGCACCTCAGGGTGACGGACCAAATTACAGAGGCAAAATTTCTTGCGTATTCTCAATATTTTGCGACCCCTTGCGCGATTTAGGGCATCCACCCATATCAAATCTGCGCAGGCCGCTTAGCGGATGCGCATGTCTAGGCCAGGTCCATCCGGACGGGCCAACCGCATGTCGCTCAAGGAGGATATGCCATGCGAACTTACGATCTAGCTCCCCTTTATCGTTCCACCGTCGGCTTCGACCGGCTGTTCTCGTTGCTCGATCAGGGCCTCGAGGGCGCCGCTCCCGGTTATCCGCCCTACAATATCGAGCGGACCGGCGAGAATGCGTACCGCGTATCGGTCGCGGTCGCGGGCTTCAATGAGCCGGAGCTGTCCATCGTGGCCAAAGAGAACACGCTGACCATCCGCGGCGAGAAAAACGCCAAGGAGGAAGGCAAGAGCGGCGAAGTGCTCTATCAGGGCATCGCGGCGCGCACCTTCGAGCGCGTGTTCCAGCTCGCCGATTTCGTCCAGGTGAAAGGCGCGAGCCTCGAGAACGGTCTCCTGCACGTCGACCTGGTGCGCGAGATCCCCGAGGCCAAGAAGCCGCGCTCGATCCCGATCGGCAACGGCAAGATCGTCGAAGCTCAGAAGCAGGCCGCGTAAGCAGCGCTGCTAGTCGTTAAAGGGAGCGCCCCGGTTTTCCGGGGCGCTTTCGATTCATGCGTCTTTCTTTTTTCCCCCTCAAATCAATTTGGCATCCAAGGTGATCGCGGCGTTGAGGACTTTTGAGACCGGGCAGTTCTTCTCGGCCTCGCCAGCCATGCGGGCAAATGCGGCTGCGTCCAGGTTCGGCACTTGACCGCGCAAGGTCAGGGCCGACTTGCTGATGCGAAAACCCTGGCCTTCGGGCTCGAGCGTGACCGCGGCCTCGGTGGTGAGCTCGGTCGGCGTAAAGCCGCCGGCCTGCAGCCCGAACGCCAGCGCCATGGTGAAGCAGCCGGCATGGGCCGCGGCGATGAGCTCCTCGGGATTGGTGCCCTTCTCGTTTTCGAACCGGGTCCGGAACGAATACGGCGTGTCGGCGAGCACGCCGGAATCGGTGGAAAGATTGCCGCTGCCGGCACGACCGGTGCCGCGCCAAACCGCTTTTGCCTTTCGGATCATGGGACGTCTCCTTGCTGTCGCGTCGACGTTAGAGTCAATCAGACTTCGGCGACATCGATGATGGCTTCGGCAAAGGCGCGCGGCGCCTCTTGCGGCAGATTGTGCCCGATGCCGCCCGAAATGGTCCGGTGCGAATATTTGCCGGAGAATTTCTTGGCGTAGGCGCTGGGCTCGGCGTGCGGCGCGCCGTTGGCGTCGCCTTCCATGGTGATGGTCGGCACGGTGATGACCGGAGCCGCGGCAAGCTGCTTTTCCACATCGTCGTATTTCGCCTCGCCTTGCGCCAGGCCGAGCCGCCAGCGGTAATTATGGATGACGATGGCAACGTGATCCGGGTTATCGAACGCCGCCGCGGAGCGATCGAACGTGGCGTCGTCAAAATTCCACTTCGGCGAGGCGATCTGCCAGATCAGCTTGGAAAAATCGTGCCGGTATTTGTCGTAGCCGTCGCGGCCGCGGTCGGTGGCGAAATAATATTGATACCACCATTGCAGCTCGGCCTTCGGCGGCAGCGGCGCCTTGCCGGCCGCCTGGCTGCCGATCAGATAACCGCTCACCGAGACCAGCGCCTTGCAGCGCTCCGGCCATAGCGCCGCGACGATGTCGGCCGAGCGCGCGCCCCAATCGAACCCGCCGATGGTGGCTTGCTGGATCTTGAGCGCGTCCATCAAGGCGATGACATCGAGAGCGACCACCGCCTGCTGGCCGTTGCGGACCGTGTCGCTTGAAAGAAAGCGCGTCGTGCCGTAGCCGCGCACATAGGGAACGATCACCCGGTAGCCCGCCGATGCCAGCAGAGGAGCGACATCGACAAAACTGTAAATGTCGTAGGGCCAGCCGTGCAGCAGAATGACCGGCGGCCCGCCGGCGGGGCCGGCTTCGGCGTAGCCGATATTGAGCACACCGGCGTCGATCTGCTTGAGCGGGCCGAACGAGATGTTTGCTCCCGGCTTGATCTCCGGCAGCGCCTTCGCGCTTGCCTTGATAGCTTGCGCGCTTGCCGAACCGACCATGCCGAATTGGGCGGCGGCGAAGGTCATGGCCGCAGCGCCGAACAAACGGCGGCGTTGATGATCGACGTCTTCCGACGTTTTGATCTTGTCCATGCGAATCTCCTTAAGCTTCGATGGTTGCGTAGCGGATCAGCCGAACGTGAACGAGAAAGTCTCCACGCCCGGGTCGAGAAACTCGATTTCGAACTGACGATCGGCGATCGGTTTTTGTTGCCGGATCAGCTGATACAGCCGCTGTTCGCTCGCCGTGCCGTTGCCTTGTTCGTCGACGTCAACGCCGTGAGCCGCGCCCGGCGGCTGTCCGTCGATCAGAACGCGAAATTTTATGGCTGTTCCCGGCGCCGCCGGGCCCATGACGAGATGAAGATCGCGAGCGTGAAAGCGGTACGCGATGCGTCCATTGGGCTTGTTCAGCGCGGCGGCCTGGTTCTTGAACGTCCAATCCCCGGACAGCGCCCAATCGTTCAGGCGCAGCCGCGAAGGAAGCACATAGGCGCGAGGCTGGTCCAAGATCGCGCCTCCCGGCGACGTGAAATTCTGGGTGCGCCTGTAGCCGACATAATTTTCCGGCGACTTCAGGTCGCTCCAATCGGCGGCCGCTTCAACACCGCGGGGGTCGACCGAAACCGGCTCATGACTGACGTTGGCAACTCCCGCCTCGGCGAGTAGTTCCTGAATGACCATTTCCGACTCTTGGTAGGCGCCCTCGCCCGAATAACGATGGCGAACGCGCCCCTGCGCATCGACGAAATACAGCGCCGGCCATTCGATGTTATTGAATCCCTGCCAAATGACATGGTCGTTGTCGATCGCGACCGGGTAGTCGATGCGCATGGCTTTGACGGCCCGGCGGACATTGTCGGGGTCTTTTTCGAATGCGAACTCCGGCGCGTGGATGCCGATCACCACCAGGCCAAGCTTGCGATATTTCTCGTCCCAGGCGCGCACATAGGGCAGCGTGCGCCGCCAGTTGATGCAGGTGTAGGTCCAGAAATCGACGACGACGACTTTTCCGCGCAGCGCCGGCGCCGTGAGCGGGGGCGAATTGAGCCACGCGTCGGCGCGATCGAGAGAGGCCAACTCCGATTGACTGGAGACTTGCGCGTTGGGGAAGCCATGAATGAAGGGCACCCCTGCAGACGCCGCCGAGTCGGGCGCGTTCAATCCCTGCACATAGGCCGCAATCGGAGCCCCGATCGCCACGGCGAGGACTGCGACTGCCAACAGCTTGTTTGTTTGCATCGATGAATGCCTTCCGATGCTTCGACCGCAAACCGCTTCCTGCTTCAGACATTTTGCGCAAAGCCGCGGGAAATGCCCGCTAGCAGGTCCGCGCTCAAAAGCCTTGCTCGACCCTTTGGTTGTAGCCAAGACTGCCGCCGCCGGTGAGCGCCGGATCGTTCCTATCGACGGTCACGCGGTTCTGCGGCGCCGCCGTTGGCGCGTAGAAACTTTTAATGTGAGTTGCGGGCTGCCGGGCGGATGCGGGCGACGTGATGACAAGCATCGCCGCGGCGACGACCATGGCGAGCCGGGCCGCGGCAACGGCGCCGAAGAAATGGCGGCTTCGATGGTCGATCTGTTTGGAACTGCCGATCTTGTTCATGGCAAATCCCTGTTCATGGCAAATCCTTGTTCGTGGCAAGTCCTTGTTCATGGAAAGTCACCATGCCTCGAGTGCATCGTCGCATTTACGAGAGGCGGCGAGCACACCACGCGCCGTCGCTTGCTTGCGAGCACGATCGTTCTCCCTGACGACAATCCTGTTACCAGTCTCCGTTCACCGCTTCTGGTACGAGTGAAAAATGTAATCTTTTGACGCCACGACCGTGTGGCACGCGAACCCGCAATTGACGGTGCCGCTGGCATCGGGCGCAAACGTGTCGGACGCGGGATTGTAGTCGAACACGGCGTAGGCCCAGCCCTTGGTGTCCGGGAATCTCTTGGTGTCCTTCTCAATCAAAAAGACGTCTTGCAAGGTGCTCGGCACATTCACCGCAAAGGGGGACTCCATCATCTTTTTCGGCTTCCACTCGATCTTCGCGATCTTGGAGCCGTCGGGGAACGGCTGGCCGTTGCCGGGAACGCCGGCCTTGTAGGCGTCGATCATGATCGGATTGGCGACCATCACCTTGAGCAGCTCGTCGGTCTGACTGACGGCGACAACCTGCCAGTCTTCGTATCCCCTGAAATCGGCGAACGGCAGCCCACCCGGCAGTTGCAGCGTGTACTTGTCCTGCGCCGCAACGGCGATACCGCCCAAGGCGGCGAGCGATGACGCGACCACAACCACCGGGATGCGCGGCATGATGAGCCTCCATGTTGAGGCCTTTAGCTTTTTCGGCCTCGCAATTAATGGTCGAGTTGCGCGAATAATCAGCCCGATCAAGCCCGGTGAGCTGAACGTCTTGGTATGACATCTTGGCGACGAACGCTGCGCCGCGAAAGCCGTCGGCGGCGTCTGCGTGATCAAAAAGAAATCAAAAGAAGGTGACGACGAAGGGGCATCGCTCTCCATCCGCCACCGCGATAGCGGGGGAGGGGGACCACCCTGCGAAGCAGGGTGGTGGAGGGGGCGCAGGCCTCAACGCGACGCAGGAGTCGCCAGGATACGCCGATTTCAAGTTTGCTCGTTTCTCTTCCACGCGCGAGCGAAGCAAATTCATCGCAATCAACTTTTTGCACCGACAACGAAGTTTTGAGTCATGCGCCCCCTCCACCACGGTTCGCTCGCTACGCGAGCTCCAGTGGTCCCCCTCCCCCGCTATCGCGGTGGCGGAAAAAAGCGAGCGCGCTCCGGCATCGCCAACGGGCGGCTTTATTTTTCGGTCCACAATGTCAAACAGCGACGCACCCTTTCGTCAGCACCGCAAGCCCGGCAATGACGACGCGCAACTGCATTCCCGCGATGCGACTAGCATCCGGGTCTGCCTTCACGCTTCAATAAAGCTTGCCTCATACGGACGGGAGGCAACGTCTTTGCTCCCCAAAAGAGGGAGGCGGAGCGCCGAACGGCGCACCAACGGTTGCCACGCCTCGATGTGCAGGCGCAGCCGCGGCCCAATAAATAAGCGGACCGCTCGCCTTTCGGCGCTCCTCCGCGGTCATGCGCCGGGATACCCGACTCGGCCTGGGCCGCGCTTCCTGGAATCACCGGATGCAAACGGGAGGACCCTCTCCGGCACCAGTGCAGCGAGCACCTCGCAGTCCGGCACGCGCCGGACGGGCTGATACCCAAACCGCCTGCAGGCTAAGACGACGAACTCCGCCCGCAGGAACCGCACCCGCTCCGTCAGTCGGCGTCACCGGTTGACGTCCCTTACGACGAGCGGGATGGACGCCGTTAATCAAATCCGCAACGTGCCGTCAAAGGCTTTTCGATTTATGCAGACAAATCGCGGGGTTGCGCGGCGCGATTGCGGCCGCGCGCCAGCCCGGACGCGTTTCACTCCATTCTAAAGATTCGCAAAGGCGAAGTTGTGCCTGTCAATCAAGGCTTTCTTTGCTTTTGCGAATCTTTGCGGGGCTGCGCGGCGGCGTGCGAATTGCACGGCGCGTAGGATGGGTGGAGCGAAGCGATACCCATCAAGTTCCCCGTAGACAAGATGATGGGTTTCGCAAGAGCTCAACCCATCCTACGCGCTACGCGCTCCCATTAGGGCTCAAAGACTGGTCCGGGATTACACATTAAGCCTGTGATCCAACAAATTACCGTTCTCGATTTTTGAGGAGCAGGCCGGCCAATGCTTTCGACGTCTTCCCATTTATAAAATTCAACCATGTTGCTAATCGCGTCTCTAACCAACACGCCTCGATCGAAATTGCGCAAAAATATGCGAAGCTCGTTGTGATCAGCTTTCTTCAGGCGAAAAACATATGGCTGATCGACGCGAGCTAGATCGTTTCCAGCATCGACGGAGCCATATAAAAACATGCCAATAACTACGGGTGGTCCCAACCGAACCAGTTGCGCGACCCAAGACCAAAATGGCTCTTCTATCTTGTCTTTTGAAGGAATCCAAGACCGCCAAATTTTTGACCACGCGATAAGCGCAATTCCAAGGGCGCTGATTGCGCTGAAGTAATTAAGCGGCCAGGAAAAAAATGCCGTGGCCGTTCCGAAGATCGCAAATCCTATACCTGGTTCAATCCAGCTCTTCCAATTTCTCCAATCTCTTTTCGGAATTGCCGCAGAGACTTCTTCGTCTTTTAGCCGCCACCAATTGCCCGAACCATACAAAAACAGTACCGCGAGAGGCAACCAGAGCACACCATTTGCGAGATAATCGGTGGTTGTCAGGAATGTCTGAAATTGACTACCGATGCTCCAAAAATATCCATATTCATGGCTCACGGACATAGCAAGAAGAGCCACAGATATTGAACCAACAATCGCTGCAAAATTTTCCAAAAATGCTTTCACGCTCGCACTCTCTATTCGTCAACGAGGGCTGGGCCAGCTCGCGTAGGGCGGGTTAGGCGAAGCCGTAACCCGCCGCCTTTGCGCGGCGTCAATCCCGACGCCCGTTTAGAGACTCAATGAGCCGCTTCGTGTGCGCTTGAATTTTTCAATGACCATGTCGGCGCCGCTTTGCAACAGCTTGTCGAGCGTCGAATCGGTCAGCGCGGCGATCACTTTCAACTCGCGCCATTTCTCGACTTGCAAATAGACCACGGCGCTTTTTCGGCCGCGTCGCGTTAGCGGCCTGATCGTGCCCGGTTTCGCTGAGCGCGCCATGCTGCGTTTGGTAAGGCTTCCACTGAGGTAGTCAAGGAATTGCAAGGCCTTAAGCATTGCGCTATAACTCAATTACTACCACTGCTTGGTCTCAAGCACTTGCACAACACGGGTCCGGCACGCCATGGGAGCAAATCCGATTGACGAACATTTCGGTGCTCGCATTAGTATGCGCCGGACCATGTTGCGCGTGAGCCAGCGAAGGGTCGCCGATGTCCTCGGCGTATCGCTTGCGCAGATGCAAAAATATGAGAATGGCACCAGCCGGCTCAGCGTCAGCCGCCTGTGCGCCATTGCGGCCGTTCTCGATGTGGCGCCGGAATTCTTCTTTGCGGGCGCGCCGCCGGCGCGGCGCGCAGCGAAAATCAAAAAATCGCCGATGATCGACTTTTTGGATACATTCCCCGACGCCACCGATGACTACACTTTGGTCCGCTCATACCTGCGAATCAAGGATGCCAAAATGAACCGGCATATCGTTGCTCTTGTTCGAGCTATCGCAGGGGACTGACCGCAAGCTTTTAAGCGAGCGTGGAGGCAAACACCGGATGTCGCCTTGCTCATCCGGGCTAGGCTTGCTGAAATACCCGATAGAGTTCAATGGTTGCGACGCTCTTGCTCAACACGCAATGCGTGATAAAAATGGGGAAGCACAGATCGCGCGGGGGCTAAATTGTCAGAGGGGAAATTTGCTCTCGGTGGTCTCGCCGTATTTGCCGCGTGGATCTTTGTGGGTTTGCCGCTGATGTACCATCCCCCAGAAGCAAATGAGTTTTTGGGTCTCGGCCCCCACGGCTGGATAGCCGTAGGCACGTTGATTTTAGCGGCAGTAACGCTTTTTCTGGGCTTGGTGGGCCTGCAACAAATCGCGGCAGCAAGAGAGGAAGCCAGGAGTAACCGAACCCTAACGGTAGTCGACCGATATGATTTTGATCCTATATTGGACGGATGTCTTAAGAGACTGCGAGCTGCGCGCGAGGCCAAAACGCCGCCGATTCGGGGGGATGTTGTCACCTTATTGAACTACTTAGAATCCATCGCAATTGGTATTAACAAAGGCATCTACGATGAAGATTTGGCCGCGGAACACATGAAATATATAGTGGTAGAGACATATAAGCGCTATCTAGGGCCGAACGCCCCGCCCATTGTGGAGGTCGATCCGTCGAACTATATTCCTCTAGAGGGCTTGTATACGAAGTGGTCACAGTCCTAGAATACCTTTCGTTATGTAGCCCGCAGGAGGTCGTGCCATGACAGGCGAGACCAAAGATTGACCTCAAAAGCCCGGCCGATGCGCCGGGCTTTTTGCTGCGCGCTTTCTTCGCCCGCCAAAGCGGCACGCAAATCGCTTTTTGATCACGCACCCATCGTTTTCTGCTGCGGAACAGTGGCCCGGAATTCGGCCGCGCTCGTCACCAAGTGTCGTGCCCTGGTTTGCAGGGAGGACCGGACGGCAGACAAGCGGTACTGCAAGATGGGCCACCGGACGGCGGGCAATAGCCGGTGGTGATGGTGCCGCCCGCATTACCGATGGCGATGGCGCCCCCCGTACTATAGGTCGCCGGATCGGCATGGCCGGTGCCGCGATGCACGGTCGCGGCCGATGCCGTCAACGCGGTGCCGAGAACGATGGCGGCGGCCAGCGCCGTTGTTGTCCTGCACAACATTTTCGTATCTCCGGGTTGAGCTGTCGCGGCTAAATGCCCAACGGGCTGGCGACCGCGGCCCCCTCACGCCTTGCGGATAGATGGGGATGGGGACCGATGACGCCAAGAGATAGAGGTCGTCTCGATCGGCAGGACAACGGGCGCGACCAACCGCGACGGTCGCGCCCGCGCTCTTCAGACGGACAACGCGATTGTTGCCGTCGTGACCCGAAGCGTCCGGTGCCTCAGTCCAACCGGGTGCCGTGATGAGCCGAGTGCTTGCCCGCATACAGATAGAGCGACCGCGGGGTTTGCGCCGCCTGCTTATTGGCGGCTGCGGCTCTATTGGCGGTTGCGGTTTTATTGGCGGCTTCGGCTTTTTCTTCCGCCGCCCACGATCCCGCTTTTTGCTCACCCGTACCCTCATAGTAGAACGGCATCATGCTGCCGGTGTGATCGCGGGACTGGGCGGACGCCGGCAGCGCGCCGGCCGTAACGATCGCGGCGAGAGCTAACGCGGCTGACAGGTATGTGTTGGCACTTGCGAAATTCTTCATCGTACATCTCCCATTGATGGCTATCGGCCCACGTTTGCGAGAGAGCCGGACGCAGCTTCCGGCTGCGGCGCCATTGTCCTCGGAGATGTGACCGCCGATGCGGTTCGATTAGTGAGCGGATTGGAAACAGCTTATGCGGGCGCAGTGAACAATCGGAACTGGTCTGCGCCGCGTGGTCATGATTGACCGTTTCGTCCTGGTGAACAGTCCATTCAAAAACTGCCCGATTAAACATTCCGGACACTGATCCTATTTGCCCGCACAACGGGCGACGCGGGCATCCTGCCCCCGATCGCCCGGCAAGCGGGAGAAAGACCATGATTGGCAGGTCAAAACTCGCATTCGTTGCGGCAGCCGGCACAGTGAGCGCGGCATCGCGGGCATTCGTTGCCTACGTTCGCAACGTCGACTCGCTCCTGTTCAGGATCGTGGAACGTCTGTACGACGCCCACACCAGGAGGGTTCAGATGCGCCTGGCGCCGACAAAGTGGCTGGATTGAGCGGGCGTAGCCCGGATTGAGCGAGCGTAGCCCGGATTGAGCACTTGCGAAATCCGGGATTGTGCCGCGAGGCCTGCCCCGGATTTCGCTTCACTCAATCCGGGCTACGTGTACCGCTCATCCCACCTTCTCCCCAACGAAATCCGTCAGCTCCTTGCGCGTCATATCCGGCGCGAACCAGATGAAGAGCGGCGCCAGCATCAGGAAGGATAGTGCGAGCAGTGGTAGCCCGGCGGCGATGGAATAAGCGGTGGCGATCCAGCCCATGATCATCGGCGCCAGCGATGCGGCCGCGAGCCCGAAGGTGAACGAGGCGCCCACCGCGGTGCCGCGGATTTGGGTCGGGAAGAGTTCGGCGGTGTAGCCCAGGCCGGTGCCGAAGCTGCCGGTGATCAGGAAGTTCGTCGCCAGCCCCACCCAGAACAGGCTCGACGGATCGTCGAGGTGGCCCATGGTCACCAGCAGAATTGCGGCCGGCACCGCGAAGGCCGGGATCACCCAGCGCCGGCCGTAGAGGTCGCACAGATAGCCGCAAATCCAGTAGGCGAAGATGGCGCAGAACATCCAGGCCGAGAGGTATTTGCTCATGGCCGGGAAGCCGAGATGTTTTTCGTTGGCGAGATAGAACGGCATCCACGCCGACCAGCCGATCCAGGTGAACAGATAGAAGAAGTAGACCAGCGAGGCGATCAGCATTTCGCGCGGGTATTGTCGGACCGGCGCGAAGATGTCGAGCTGCTTCTTCAAACCCTCCTTGAGCATCGCCGCGGTGACGCGCTCGTAGCGCGGGCTTTCCTTGATGCCGATGCGGATCCACAACACCAACAGCGCCGGCAAAATGCCGAGGAAGTAGAGCGAGCGCCAGCCCCACAGCGGCACCACGACCAGGGCTGCGAGCGAGCACAGCATGTAGCCGAGCGGATAGCCGCCGACGAGGCCGCCGAGCGCGGTGGCGCGCCATTTGGTCGGCGCCGTCTCGGTCACCATCAGCATGCCGACCGGGTTTTCGCCGGCAAGGCCGATGCGGGTGATCGAGCTCCAGATCAGCAGCGTGATCCAGCCGGTCGAGAAGCCGGTGAGCCCGGTGAACAGCGCATAGACCAGGATCGACCAGATCAGCGCCGGGCGGCGGCCATAAAGATCGGCCAGCACCGGAAAGAGGAACGTTCCGATGAGCCCGATCCAGCGCGAGATCGTGGTCACCGTGCCCATGATGGCGGGCGTGATGCCCCATTCCTTGATGAGGATCGGCGTCACCAACTGCATGATGGTGGCTTCGTAGATGTCGAACGCCCAGCCGAGGATGCAGATCGTGAGCACAAGCGCGCTATAACTGGTCCAGCGCTCGCTTGACGTGAGGGGCGGCCCAACAGCGGCCGACGCGATTGTGGTCGTAGCCATGTCGTGTTTCCCTTCCCGAGAGTTCCGCTCTGCGGCGGATGCGTAAGGCTGCGCTTGGCGCCGGTATCCGGTCAAGGCATGTAGGGCGGATTAGCGTAGCGTAATCCGCCTTTCGATCGCCGAGCGGCGGCGGATTACGCCTTCGGCTAATCCGCCCTACTTTTCGAGGAATCCCGACAACACCTTAACCACCGCATCCGGCTGCTCAAGCTGCGGCAGATGTCCGGCACCTGCGATCATCTCCACCCGCGCACCCGAAATCTGCTTCGCAAACTCCCGCGCATAAATCGGCGCAATGATGCGGTCGCCATCGCCCCAGACGATCAGCGTCGGCGCCGCGATGCGGTGGCTGCGCTGGGCAAAACCGCGGTCGGCGATCGGCCAGACGAATTTGCCGGTGCAGGCTTGCGACCAGATGAATTGCGCCAAAATCTCGACGCGGTCGGCGGCGTCTGGCGGCGCGTCGAAGAAATGCTTTGCCACTTCGCTCTCGGGATCGGCGAACAAAAACGACCGGCGCGTCTTGCTGGGCAAAACCATCCAGTTCTGCACCGGACGATCGTCGAGCCACAGGCCGACCGGATCGATCAGCGCCAGGCGGCCGACCGACTTTGGGCTTGAGGCGGCGATTTCGGCGGCAAGCAGGCCGCCGAAGGAGTGGCCGGCGACCGCCGGCGCCGTGAGCTTGAGCGCGTCGAACAGCTCGGCGTGATAGACCACCAGGTCGAGCCAGCTGTCGAGCGCGTGCGCCGCTTCGGTGTCGCCGCGGCTGGTGCCGGGAAATTTCGGCGCATAGACGGTGTTTTGCGCGGCAAGCCGCGCCACGAAGGCGCGGTCGGGCGCCAGCCCCCAAGGGCCGTGCAGATAAACCAGCGGCGGGCCATTGCCGGCGACTTCGACCTCGGTCTCGATGCGGCCCTGCCAGAGTTTCAGCCTGCGTGTTTCCGCGCTCGCCATACCCACTCTCCGCGCGTCAGGATGCGGCGGCCATGGCAGGAGCGGCGGCGCGCTTTTTCTTCAGGCGCTCGGGCCACCAATGGTCCTCGTATTTGTCGTCCCATTGATCGGCCAGATAGGGCAGCACCTCGCGCGCGAACAGGTCGATGTTGCGCTTGCACAATGCGGTCGGCATCGAGCCGAAGTGCAACAGCGCCAGCAAATGCCCCATACGCAATTCCTTGATGCCGTCGAGCAATTGCTCGCGCACGGTTTTGGGCGAGCCGACCACCACATAGCCGCGCTCATAAAAATCCTTGGCCTTGAGCTCGAGCGGATTCACCGCGGCGCGCGGATTGCTTTTGAGAGTCTGCACCAGCGCGCCGTATTCGAGGCAGCCCGGGATCGCCAGATAGTGCTGCGGCGAGTACAGCAGCTTGTGAAAGAAATACTCGGCGTGCGCGGCGTAAAGGTCTTCCGCCTCGGCGTCGGTCTCGGCGACGCCGATGAGCTGCAAAAAGCTCAAGCGATACGGATTGTCGTCGCGGCCGTTGCGCACCGCGTGGTCCCAATAGCGATCGGTCACCGCCTTGGCATTCTTGGCGCCGAAATAGCTCAAGTGGCAGAAACAGTGGTCGTGCTCGACGACATATTGGGCGGTGGAGGAAAAGCCGGAGCCCGGAATCCACACCGGTGGATGCGGCTGCTGGATCGGCCGCGGCCAGAGATTGACCATGCCGAGCTGATAATGCTTGCCGTTCCAGGCGAAAACCTCGCGCGCCGACCACGCCTTGAGCACCAGCGCCAGCGCCTCGCGGAAGCGCTCGCGCTGCTCGATCGGCACGATGCCGTTACTGATCACCGCGTCCGACGGCAGGCCGGTCGGAAATCCGGCGACCAGCCGGCCGCCGCTGATGCAGTCGAGCATGGCGTATTCCTCGGCGATCCGCGTCGGCGGCGTCGTCGACGGCAAGGTCGAGCCGAGCTGGACGATGGCGATGTTGCGGCCGTTGGTCTCTTTCGCCAGCACCGCGCCCATGAGGCTCGGATTGGCCATGAAGCCATAGACGTTCTGGTGATGCTGGTTGGTGCAGACGCCGTGAAAGCCGGCCTTCGCCGCGTACAGCAACTCGTCGAGGGTGGCGTTGTAGTACTCGCCGACCTTCTCGGAGTCCGCGACGTCGAACCACGGCGGATCGATGAAAGCGGAGTCGTAGCGCGAGACGAAATCGGCGGGCAGATCCCGATACGGCATCAGGTGGAACATGCACACTTTCACGGCGGCACCTCCCGAAGGAATTTCTCCGTATGCTAAGGGGCAACGCGGGCGATGACCAGCGGCGCGGCGCGCGCCAGCCATGCGGGCGCCTTTGCCGACCGGCTATTGCGGCGGGCTCGTCGGCGCACCAATATGCCGACGTGATCGCAAGATTCATGTCGTGAGCGGCGGTGCCATGGGCGTACTCATCGACGGCAAATGGAACGACGGCGAACTGCCGCAAGAGACAAGCCAAACCGGCCAATTCAAGCGCGTGGACAGCGTCTTTCGCGATCGCATCACCGCGGACGGCTCGTCGGGCTTCAAGGCCGAGCCCGGCCGCTATCATCTTTATGTGGCGCACGGCTGCCCGTGGGCGCATCGCACGCTGATCTATCGCGCGGTCAAGAAGCTCGAGGGGTTGGTTTCCGTCGCCTATTCGATCCCCGGCCTCAAGCAGTACGGCTGGACGTTCGAACGCGACCCGCGTTACCCGGATTGCATTCCTGACGAGGTCAACGGCTTCCACTATCTGTACGAAGCCTATGTGGCGAGCAACCCGGCCTATACCGGCAAGGTCACGGTCCCGACATTGTGGGACAAGAAGGAGAAGCGCATCGTCAACAACGAGTCGTCCGAAATCATCCGCATATTCAATTCCGAATTCAACGCCATCACCGGCGATCGCACGGATCTTTATCCGCAGGCGTTGCGGGCCGAAATCGACGCCGTCAACGAGCGCGTCTATCACAACGTCAATAACGGCGTTTACCGTTCAGGCTTTGCGAAAACTCAAGCCGCCTACGAGGAAGCCCACGACGGCTTGTTTGCAACGCTCGACTGGCTGGAGACGCGGCTGTCGCGGCAACGCTATCTGGTCGGCGGCCAGATCACCGAAGCCGACTGGCGGCTGTTTCCTACGCTGGTGCGCTTCGACGTCGCCTATTTCTCGCTGTTCAAATGCAACAGGCAGCGCATCGCCGATTATCCGAACCTGTCGAACTACATGCGCGACCTCTACCAGATGCCCGGCATCGCCGGCACCGTCACGGCGCGCTATTACGTCATCAATTACTATTCGATCGCCAAGGTGAACCCGACGATGATCGTTCCCAAAGGCACCCCGGTCGATTTCGGCCAGCCGCACGATCGCGCGCGATTGGCCGCCTGAATTAGCTGGCTACGTTAAAAACATTCGAGGAGGAAGACGTGCTGGAACTCTATCACAACATTAATTCGGTCTGCGCCCAGAAGGTGCGCATCGCGCTCAAGGAAAAGGGCCTGGAGGTCACAGAGCATCTGCTCACGCTGCAAGGCGACCAGAACGACCCGGCGTATATGAAGCTCAATCCGAACGGCGTGGTGCCGACCTTGGTGCATGACGGCCACGTCATCATCGAATCCTCGCTGATCCTCTACTACATCGACGAGGCGTTCCCCGATCCGCCGCTGATGCCGAAGACACCGGCGGCGCGGCATCGCGTCCGCCTCTACAACAAGCTGATCGACGAATACATGCACAACGCCTGCACCATCATGACCTTCGCCACGGCATTCCGGCCGCGGTTTCTCAAAATGGCGCGCGAGCAATGGCTCGCCGAGATCAACAAGGCGCCGCTCAAGCGCCGGGCCGAGTACAAACGCAGTGTCATCGAGCACGGCCTCGACTCGGAGTTCGTTATCGACGCGCTCGGCCAGCACCGTAAAATGATCTCCTGGATGGCCGACGACCTCAAGCGCGGCCCTTATCTCGCCGGCGACACTTTCAGCAATGCCGATTGCGCAGTGATCCCGTACATCCTGCGCCTCGAACTGCTCAAGCTTGGCGCGATGTGGCAGCAGGAACCGGCGATCGTCGACTGGTGGGGCCGCGTGCGGGCGCGGGATTCGGTGAAGTCCGCGATCTTCGATCGCATGCAGGAGGCCGACTGGGCGCCGTTCAAGAACCTGGCGCCCGACCCTTGGCCGAAGGTGCAGACGCTCCTGCAAGCGGCGTGATATATTTGGCTAGCAATAACTTAGCGTTCTTGCGACGCATGCGCGCCCGAGCTATGCCACGCCATTCCTAAAAACGGACCGCAAAACATCAAACCGGAAAAGTTTGCCCGCTTCGGTTCGGAGCACTTCGGCGGTTTCATGCGCACCATATAAAAAAGGCAAGCGGAACGCCGACAGACGGGTAGTCCACGAGCCGCGCCACGTGAACGAATGTCACCACTCGCCCGCGCTTCGGGCGCGGCGCGACCCCTTCGGGGGCCGCTCATCTGTCGGTGTTCCACCGCGGCACTTGCGGCAGCGACCGAACGCCGCCGCTCAACTCCAGCTACGCGCTTCCTGGGACGGAACTAAGTAGGAGCGGGTGTTACCCGCTCCCGGCCGTCCCCAAGTGTGGCGGGTTGCCCCGCAGTACCGGTCGTAGTGCCGGACGGGCGTACTGCCCCGAGCCGCCCGGGAGCGCAGCTGACGAGGCCGCGCTCGCGGGAAGCGCTCTTGCTCCGCCAACCGGAATCGCCGGATGGCGTCCTTTTAAGGAAGCAAGATTCGTCGTTCGTAACTGAAATAGTGATATCCGTCAAGTGAAGAGCGACTTAATCAGCGCTCTCAGGCGCATCTTGTGACCTGGCAAGGGTTTGTCACTGTTATATTGACACTGGTCTCTTCTTATGATACACAGCTCCCATGATTCACATCTGGCGTTTGAGCGAGGGCGGCGAAGACAATCTCGGGCTCGCCTGCACAAAGGATGGCTTGGTATTGGGCCGCACGCCGCTAGTCGAGCGGCGGGACCTGTATTTCTTCGTTCGCGAGAGGAGCGAAATCGAACGGTTACTGCGCCGCGCCTATCGGACTGACTTAACGGTCGACCGGCTGATGCATGGGCTGGCGAGCGTCGCCTCAGCCTTAAACGCGAATGATCTGTGCTTGGCCTGCATAGCCGCTGTTCATCTGAAGCTTCCCGACTTGCCCGACCGAACCGCGCGCGACGACATGGAGGCGGAGGATAATCTCATTAAGTCCTCCAATTGCGAGTCAGGCCTGCCTCCCCGTGAAATTCATAAAGCGAGCCCAGACGATCCGAAACATCCTGGTTGGCCGGCCGGAACGGAAGGCGGGATTGGCGGCGAATTTCGTCCGAAGGACGGCTCGGAAGCTTTACTCACGCAAGAGATCAAAGACCGCATCAACCGAAGGAAATTTCGGCTCAACATGGTTGCGGCCCTGCACATCGGTGTTGACGCTTTGGCCAATCTCATCCCAGGTGTTGACGTTGCGGCGGACGTGGCGATGGCGGCAAAAATCGCTCAGACAGCTTTCGAATACAGGCAACTTGCAATCGATGCCGCAGCCGCTTTCGATTTCGTTAAGAAGGCACCGCACAGCCTCGAAGACCTTCAAGTTTCATCGAGCAATTATGAGGAATTTTCCAATTACGGTCAGTTCGTCAAGGGCCAGTTGAGCCGAGATCAGATGGCCAAGCGGTTCGGTGGCGCTGGCGATGGCAATCAGTATCATCACATCGTCACGCAAGGCAGTGCGAACACAGACAACCTTTCGCCACAGCAGCTGCAGAACACCGACAACATAATCCGACTCCCGACGCTGTTGCATGAGGCAGTCAATGATGAATATTTGAAGCCCTCGGTGGTTGCAAACATGAATATGTATCAATGGCTACAAACTCAGCCCTACGATATTCAGCGCGAGGAAGGTTTGAGAATTCTGCGAGATCTGCATATTCTGAAATAAACTTATGGATCGGCCGGAGGCTGCCATGGAGATCGACGAATCAATTGCCCAATTGGGGGAAAAACTGCAGGAGTGGTTTTACGGCAATGTCCCGACCTTCGCCTCGGACGATCGTCAAGCACAGGCCGAGGCGCTGCTTCGCGGATTCGAATTAGTGAAGGAGTTCGATCGTCTCAAGGCTGACGGATTGGCTGCCATTACGGCACTGCTGACTTGCCAGGACGTCGCCGAGGAAGAGCAACGCGTCGCTTCGCTTCTCCGCGGTTTTGAATTTGGCGCGAAGCTCGCGGATACTCTGCATGACGAAATACGGGACATCGCGGACGGCGAGACCAAGGTTGTGCATCTCATGGACGAAATCGTCAAAGCTATAGATACGATCGGCACCGGTCGGGTAGCGCTCGCCGTGCTCCTCGACCACCCCTATGCCGGGGTGCGTGCTTTGGCTGGAGCCTACCTGATCGATTTGATGCCCGATCGTGTCGTCCCGACCCTTCGTCAAATCGAAGAGCGGCGGGACGCCAGCAGCGCCAGTTTTAGGGCGCATTGGATACTCCTCGCCTGGGAACGCGAGGGAAAATCGCGGTTTAATTCTTTAGGCCAGTAACCTGCGTGGAGCAAAGCGAAATGCGGGGTTGTGCGGCGAGGCTGGCCCCGGATTTCGCTCCTCTAATCCGGGCTACGCTTGCATACGTGAAAAGATTGATCGTGCCTTTTCGGTAAGTTCAAAGATAGTATTAGCGTCGTTGGCGGCCGCAAGGAATCCCGCGTCTCGCAGCCAGTTAAAGACCATCTTCGGCATGTCGCATGGACCGTTAGGAGCACTTAGAATCATGCCCGTGCGGCTCAAATGGCGACCGTTCCTAGTCATGAGGTAGAAAGTCTTCTCATTCCTTTGAATGTAGCAATTATGCTCCGCAATCCGCACCATGAATAAGAACGGAGTATCAATATTGTACTCATTGATCGCGGGTTCAAAGTTTGACCTGTACATCGGTGATTTGCCTCGTATCGCGCAGGGACCATTGGACTTTGGCGCGGGTTAAAATTTCGTAAACAACGCGCAAGCAGCTTACTTCAACAGGCATGCTGCGCCTCCCGCATTAAGCGCGCAGGATAGGTAGAGCTAATGTACCGATCAATTCACGTGAGTAGATGATGGGTTTCGCAAGGGCTCTAACCATCCTACGCGCCTGCGGCGGTCCCCGAAAAATTCGTCATTGCGAGCAAAGCGAAGCAATCCGGTGCGACCGAGAGGGTTGGATTGCTTCGTCGCTTTGCTCCTCGCAATGACGGAAAGAGCTCCGCTAGGATCGGCCGTGTGAACTGCCGCCCACGCCGTCGCGCTCGATGAAAATCCAGATGCCGTTGTTGCTCGACGAGATGACGCGCAGCCGCAGGTCGCGCGTCGGATCGGCGAAATCGCCGGCCCAGCCGAATTCGAGATCGACCGGCCCCTCGTCCATGGCGCGCTTGATGCGGCCCTGGAAATCGGTGTTCGCCATGCATGGCGATATCTCGAACAGGTTGCGCCCGATCGGAATCTCGCCGTAGCCGGATTGCCGCGCTTCGGTCTGGCTGTAGAAGACGATGGTGCCGTCGCGGTCGATGAGGATGACGCCGAAGGATAGCCTATCCAGCTCGTATTGGCTCAAACCTTCGATTTGTCGGGCCAGGTCCACTGCGTCGAATCGAACCGCGTCCGGCCGCATGGCGCCCCCTTCAGGATTATTATTCGGCGGAATTTTTTGCGCGCGCGGATAGTGCTCCGCGGCGGCGCGATTCGACAAGCAACTGCCGTTTCAATCAATCGTTCAACGGCTCAACTATGGCGGGAGATTTTTTCGGCGCGCCGGGCGCCGTCGATGCGGCCGACGCTGCCGGCGGCGCGGTGGTAATAACCTCGGAATTGATCTGCGGTTTGGCGTCGGGAGCGGCGCCCGGTGTCGTCACGCTTTTCGGACCGGCGATCGCGCGAGCCTTCGCGGCCGGATTGCCGTCCAACGGTTTGCGCGAGGCGAGCGCCGCCGGCCGCGGTCGCGGCAGCGGCGGAATTTCCGGCATGGCGGAACGCGTCGCGCCATGCCGCGCCAGCGGCGGCTCCATCTCGACCGTGCTCGGCACTATGACGGGTTCTGCAAGATCTGCCGGATCGTAGAGCGATGCCGCGCCATAGAACTGGCCGTAGCGCCCCGGGCCGGGCACGATGCGATTGGCATCGCGGATGGCGCCGGTACGGGCGTCGATCACCACGCGCATGAGGATGCCGCGGTAATCGGTGGCGCGCAGCACGTAGATGGTGCCTTCGCGCAACGGCGGCGCCAGCGGATCGAAGCCCGCCGAGCGCGCGATCCTGGTGATTTCGTAGGACGATACGAACCCGGTCACCGGCGGCGGGGCGGGCGGTGGGGCCGGAACTTGGGCGCGGCCGGGCGTGGCCGCGAAGAGGCACGCCACCAACACGACGCCGAACGCTCTACCCACGCAACGCCTCCCCTGCCCTGCATTCTGCCCGTTCGCGGTCGAAACGTGAATTGAAATTAGGGCGGCGCTTTGGCGCAACTCAAAACTTTTTACATAAGTTCACGAAGCGTTCGATTTCCGCCTTCTGGGTGGCAAACGAGGTCACCAGACGGACCAAAACCCGGTCGGCGCCAAGATCGAGATTTTCGCCGGGACGCACGTAATAGCTGGCGCCGGCGGCCTTGAGCTTTAAGTCGAGCGCCCGCGGCAAGGCCACAAAAATGAGATTGGCCTCGACCGGCCAGACCGGCTCAAGGCCGACGGATTTGAGCCCCTGGGCCAGCCGGTCGGCCATGGCGTTGGCGTGGCGCGCGAGTTCGAGCCAGCAGTCGCCGGCGAGGTAGGCCGCCATTTGCGCGGCGATGAAGCGGTGCTTCGACAACAGATGCCCGGCGCGCTTGCGCCGTTCGCCGAAATAGGCGGCGCGGGCCGGATCGAACACCACTACCGCTTCCGCCGCCATCGCGCCGCCCTTGGTGGCGCCGAACGACAGCACGTCGATGCCGGATTGCCAGGTCATCTGCGCCGGCGTGGTGTTGAGCCGCACCAGGGCATTGGCAAAGCGCGCGCCGTCCATGTGCACGGCGAGCGAGCGGGCGTGGGCGATTTCGCTCAAACGCGCGATCTCGTCGATGCGATAGATGGTGCCGGCCTCGCTCGCCTGGGTGAGCGACAGCGCCGCGGCGACCATCTGGTGCGGGCGATGACCGCCGTAGCCCGCCAACGCCGCCTCCAACGTTTGCGGCGCGATCTTGCCGTCGCCGCCGGGCAGGCCGGCGAGTTTTAGCCCGCCGCCGAAGAATTCCGGCGCCCCGCATTCGTCGGTGGCGATATGGGACTCGGCATGGCAGAACACGACGCCCCAAGGCGGCGTGACTTGCGCCAGCGCCAGCGCATTGGCCGCCGTCCCGGTCGGCACCAGGAACACCGCGACCTCGCGCTCGAAAACCTCGGCCAGCCGCCGCTCGACGCCGGCGGTCCAATCGTCATTGCCATAGCCCAGCGCAAAGCCCTCGTTGGCCTTGACGATGGCGTCGAGGATGGCGGGCGCCACGGGCGCGGTGTTGTCGCTGGCGAAATTCACGTCGGATCACAGGGAATAAAGACGACCGAGCCCCACACGAATTGGAACAAACGCCGGTGCCAATTCTTACCATCAATCACGTCGACATTACGCATTCGCAACCACCGGAAATTGTGACGAGGATATCCCGATGCCAGCCCTCAACTACGTCAGCCAAACCCCGAACGGCGTCAGCGTGACCTACACGGATATGCCGGCAGGCGCCACGGTCGTGTTCGTCAACAAGGTCTCGGGAAAAAATACTCCCGCGCCAGGCAACGCACTGAGCAAAGGCGGCAGCGGTTCGACCGAGATTTCGAGTTCGGGCATATCGAGCGGCGAATATTACTTGCAGGCACAAAATTCCGGTCAGTCCGTCGCCCAAACGGTCACCTTCTATATCGCCTGACGCGGCGGCGGCGCGATCGACCATTGCGCTCATTCGGTTCCCGTGGTCCACTGACGCCTGCGGACCATGGCAGGAATCCGCGCCGGATCGGTGCAGAACGGACCTTTTCGTCGCGCGCGCGAGGGCTCCGCCCTTGTGTTGTCGCCGGGAATTTGCCATGTTCGGCATAGGACAGCATTGCTGTCCCAATTGGTGACCCGCATTGCGCGCGGCCATTCCTCCCTTCTCTCCCCCGCTTCGGGGGAAGGCAGGAGGGGGAGCGCGGGGGTCAGCCGCCGGTAAGGCAAGGGCGCGTCGAACGGCGGCGAAAAAGCAGCCACAGGCCTTTGAGCGGCACGAAGGTTGCCTCCAGAATGAGTTGATCGCCCGTGCGCGCAGGGCAATGCGAACCCGCGCGGGGTGGATTGCGCCGGCGCCGCTGCAACACGCGGGGCCCGGCCGGGAGTGCGAGGACGACGATGAGCGCGTCAGGTTTCGGCCTGTTTGATCCGGCGCTGGAAAAGGATTCCTGCGGGGTCGGATTTATTGCCGATATCAAAGGCCGCAAATCGCACAAGATCGTCGAAGACGCGCTGACCATCCTGCTCAATCTCGAACATCGCGGCGCGGTCGGCGCCGATCCGCGCGCCGGCGACGGCGCCGGCATCCTGGTGCAGACGCCGCACAAGTTCTTCGCCAAGAAAGCGGCCGAACTCGGTTTTGCGCTGCCGGCGCCCGGGCATTACGCGGTCGGCGCGCTGTTCTTGCCGCACGATCCTGCCTGGCGGCAGGAGATCATGGAGACCTATGCGGCCATTGCCGCGCGGGAGGGCATGGCCATCCTCGGCTGGCGCGACGTGCCGACCGACAATTCGACCTTGGGCGTCTCGGTGAAGCCGACCGAGCCGTTCCACAAGCAGGTGTTCCTCGCCCGCAATCCGAAAGTCACGACCGAGGATGAGTTCGAGCGCCGGCTCTATATCTTGCGGAAAACCATCTCCAGCACGCTTTACGGCCGGCGCGAGCGCAGCACCTCGCACTATTATCCGGTGTCGATCTCGTGCCGCACGGTGATCTACAAGGGCATGTTCCTCGCCGATCAGCTCGGCACCTATTATCCCGACCTGCGCGATCCCGATTTCGAGAGCGCGCTGGCGCTCATTCACCAGCGCTTCTCCACCAACACCTTCCCGACCTGGTCGCTGGCGCACCCGTACCGCATGATCGCCCATAACGGCGAGATCAACACGCTGCGCGGCAACAACAACTGGATGGCGGCGCGGCAGGCTTCCGTGTCGTCGCCGAAATTCGGCGCCGATATTTCGAAGCTTTGGCCGATCTCCTACGAAGGCCAATCCGACACCGCCTGCTTCGACAATGCGCTCGAGTTCCTGACCATGGGCGGCTACTCGCTGGCGCATGCGATGATGATGATGATTCCGGAGGCCTGGGCCGGCAATCAGCTGATGAACGAGGAGCGCCGCTCGTTCTACGAATACAACGCCGCCCTGATGGAGCCGTGGGACGGCCCGGCGGCGATCGCCTTCACCAACGGCCGCCAGATCGGCGCTACGCTCGACCGCAACGGCCTGCGGCCGGCGCGCTACGTCGTCACCCGCGACGACCGCATCATCATGGCGTCTGAAGTCGGCGTGCTGCCAATTCCGGAAGAAGACATCGTCACCAAGTGGCGCTTGCAGCCAGGCAAGATGCTGCTGGTCGACCTCGAAGCCGGCCGGCTCATTCCCGACGAAGAGCTCAAAGCCACGCTGGCCAAGAGCCATCCCTATCGCGAGTGGCTCGACCGCACCCAGATCGTGCTCGAGGATTTGCCGACGGCTGCCGAAGCGGCGCCGATCTCGAACCTGGCGCTGCTCGATCGCCAGCAGGCGTTCGGCTACACCCAGGAAGATCTGAAAATCCTGATGACGCCGATGGCGACCACCGGCGAGGAAGCGGTCGGCTCCATGGGCAACGACACGCCGATCTCGGCGCTGTCGGAGCGGCCAAAGCAGCTCTTCACCTATTTCAAGCAGAATTTCGCGCAAGTCACCAACCCGCCGATCGATCCGATCCGCGAGGAACTGGTGATGAGTCTGGTCTCGATCATCGGGCCGCGGCCGAACCTGTTCGATCTCGAGGGCATGTCGAACACCAAGCGGCTGGAAGTGCACCAGCCGATCCTGACTAATGCCAACCTGGAAAAAATTCGCTCGATCTCCGAGGTCGCCGAATCGCACTTCAAGTCGCTGACGCTCGACACCACCTGGCCGGCGGAAGCCGGCGCAGCCGGCATGGAAACCGCCATCGACGCGCTGTGCCGCGAGGCCGACGTCGCGGTGAAGGACGGCATCAACATCATCATTCTCTCCGACCGCCGCGCCGGCGCCGACCGCATCCAGATTCCGTCGCTCTTGGCCTGCGCCGCCGTGCACCATCACCTGATCCGCGAGGGCTTGCGCACCTCGGTCGGCATCGTGGTGGAATCGGGCGAGCCGCGCGAGGTGCATCACTTCGCTTGCCTCGCCGGCTACGGCGCCGAAGCCATCAACCCCTATCTGGCCTTCGAGACGCTGGTGGCGATGAAGGGCGAATTGCCGCAAAAGCTCGACGACAAGGAGATCATCAAGCGCTACATCAAGTCGATCGACAAGGGACTGCTCAAGGTGATGTCGAAGATGGGCATCTCCACCTACCAGTCCTATTGCGGCGCGCAGATCTTTGACGCGGTCGGCCTGAAGTCCGACTTCGTCGCCAAATATTTCACCGGCACCGCGACCCGCATCGAGGGCGTGGGGCTTAACGAAATCGCCGCGGAAGCGGTGCGCCGCCACCGCGACGCGTTTTCCGATGATCCGGTGTATCGCACCATGCTCGACGTCGGCGGCGAATATGCCTTCCGCGTCCGCGGCGAAGAGCACGTCTGGAACGCCGCGACGGTGTCGGCTTTGCAGCACGCGGTGCGCGGCAATTCTTTCGACAAATACCGGGAATACGCCCGCATCATCAACGATCAGTCGGAGCACCTTTACACCATCCGCGGCCTGTTCCGCATCAAGTCGGCCGACGAGGACGCGCGCAAGCCGGTGCCGATCGAGGAGGTCGAGCCGGCCAAGAACATCGTGCGCCGGTTCGCCACCGGCGCCATGTCGTTCGGCTCGATCTCGCGCGAGGCCCATACCACGCTGGCCATCGCCATGAACCGCATCGGCGGCAAGTCGAACACCGGCGAAGGCGGCGAGGAAGCCGACCGCTTCAAGCCGCTGCCGAACGGCGATTCGATGCGCTCTGCGATCAAGCAGGTGGCCTCGGGCCGCTTCGGCGTCACCGCCGAGTACCTGGTCAACTCGGACATGATGCAGATCAAGATCGCCCAAGGCGCCAAGCCCGGCGAAGGCGGGCAACTGCCCGGCTACAAGGTCGACAAGACCATCGCCAAAGTGCGCCATTCGACGCCGGGCGTCGGCTTGATCTCGCCGCCGCCGCACCACGACATCTATTCGATCGAGGATTTGGCGCAGCTGATCTTCGATTTGAAGAACGTCAATCCCGACGGCGACGTCTCCGTCAAGCTCGTCTCCGAAGTCGGCGTCGGCACCGTCGCCGCCGGCGTCTCGAAGGCGCGCTCCGACCACGTCACCATCGCCGGCTACGAGGGCGGCACCGGCGCCTCGCCGCTGACCTCGATCAAGCACGCCGGCTCGCCGTGGGAGATCGGGCTTGCCGAGACCCATCAGACCCTGGTCGCCAACCGCTTACGCGGCCGGATTGCAGTCCAAGTCGACGGCGGCATCCGCACCGGCCGCGACGTGGTGGTCGGTGCGCTTCTCGGCGCCGACGAGTTCGGTTTTTCCACCGCGCCCTTGATCGCCGCCGGCTGCATCATGATGCGCAAGTGCCATCTCAACACCTGCCCGGTCGGCGTCGCGACGCAAGACCCGGTGCTGCGCAAGCGCTTCACCGGCCAGCCCGAGCACGTCATCAATTACTTCTTCTTCGTCGCCGAAGAGGTGCGCGAGCTGATGGCCGAAATGGGCTACCGCACCTTCGACGAGATGATCGGCCAGATGCAGATGCTCGACCGGGTCAACGTCCTGGCGCACGCCAAGGCCAACGGGCTCGACTTCTCAAAACTGTTCACCAAGCCGCCGGTGCCGGCGGAGGTGGCGCTATACAATCGCGAGCGGCAGGATCACAAGATCCACGACATCATCGACCGCAAACTGATCGCGCAGTCGCAAGGCGCGCTGGAGAGCGGCGCACCGGTGCGCATCGAGCTGCCGATCCGCAACACCGACCGCACCACCGGCGCCATGCTGTCGGGCGCGATCGCCAAGCGCTACGGCCATGACGGCCTGCCGCCCGACACCATCGTGGCAAAGTTCAAGGGCACCGCGGGGCAGAGCTTTGGCGCGTTCCTCGCCCGCGGCGTCTCATTCGAGTTGGATGGCGACGCCAACGACTATGTCGGCAAGGGCCTCTCCGGCGGCCGCATCGTGGTGCGCCCGCCGGCGCGCTCCGGCATCGTGCCGGAAGAATCGATCATCATCGGCAACACCGTGCTGTACGGCGCCATCGAGGGCGAATGCTATTTCCGCGGCGTCGCCGGCGAGCGCTTCGCGGTGCGCAATTCGGGCGCGGTGGCGGTGATCGAAGGCGCCGGCGACCATTGCTGCGAATACATGACCGGCGGCGTCGTCGTGGTGCTCGGCCGCACCGGCCGCAACTTTGCCGCCGGCATGTCGGGCGGCATCGCCTATGTGCTCGACGACGACGGCACCTTCGAGTCGCGCTGCAACATGGCCATGGTGGCGCTCGAGCCGATGCCGGACGAGGAAGACATCAACTCAAAGATCTTCCATCATGCCCGCGATCTCGAAAGCCACGGCATGGTCGACGTCATGGCCGACATGAGCCGGTTCGACGCCTACCGGCTGCATCATTTGATCGCGCGTCACGCCCGGTTCACCGATTCGCTCATCGCCGCCAAAATCCTGAACGACTGGAAAACCTGGTGTCCGAAATTCCGCAAAGTGATGCCGGTCGAGTATCGCCGCGCGCTCAACGAGATGAAGGCGGCGCAGATCGCCGCGGAATGAAGCACCAGGCATAAAGTGCCAAAGTAGAGCGCGACGTGGGCAAGATCACCGGCTTTCTCGACTATGAACGCGAGGACCGCGACTACGAACCGGTCGCCGAGCGCGTGCGCCATTGGGGCGAATTCGTGCTGCCGCTGCCGGAGAAGGACTACGTCACCCAGGCCGCGCGCTGCATGAATTGCGGCGTGCCCTATTGCATGGGCACGGGTAGCGTCGCGCCCGGCGCGCCGGGCTGCCCGGTCAACAACCAGATCCCCGATTGGAACGACCTCGTCTATCTGGGCAACTGGGACGAGGCGGCGCGCAACCTGCATTCGACCAACAATTTTCCCGAAGTCACCGGCCGCGTCTGCCCGGCGCCGTGCGAAGCGTCGTGCACGCTCAACATCGACGAGAACCCGGTCACCATCAAATCGATCGAATGCGCCATCGCCGACCGCGCCATCGCGCAAGGCTTGAAGCCGGAGCTGCCGGCGGCGCGCAGCGGCAAGAAAGTCGCCGTCGTCGGCTCGGGGCCGGCGGGCATGGCCTGCGCGCAACAGCTCGCGCGCGCCGGCCATGAGGTCCATGTCTACGAGCGCTGGGCCAAGGCCGGCGGGCTTTTGCGCTACGGCATCCCCGACTTCAAGATGGAGAAAATCCACGTCGATCGCCGCGTCGCGCAGATGGAAGCGGAAGGCGTCGTGTTCCACTATGGCGCCCATGTCGGCGTCGACGTGCCGGCCGACAAGCTGCTCAAGGACTATGACGCGGTGGTGCTGACCGGCGGCGCCGAAGCGCCGCGCGACCTGCCGGTGCCCGGCCGCGAGCTCGAGGGCATCCATTTCGCCATGGATTTTTTGCCGCAGCAGAACCGCAGGGTGAGCGGCGAGAAAGCCAGTGACGGCGCGCCGATCCTGGCCAGCGGCAAGCACGTCGTGGTCATCGGCGGCGGCGATACCGGCTCCGACTGCATCGGCACCTCGTTTCGCCAGGGCGCGGCCTCGGTGACCAATTTCGAAATCATGCCGCAACCGCCGCTGCAGGAGAACAAGCCGCTGACCTGGCCGAACTGGCCGCTGAAATTGCGCACCTCGTCAAGCCACGAAGAAGGCGCCGAGCGCGATTTCGCCGTGACCACCACGCATTTTTCCGGCACCAACGGCGCCGTGCAAAAGCTGCACTGCATGCGGGTCGACGACAAGATCAAGCCGATCCCCGGCACCGACTTCGAGATCGCCGCCGATCTGGTTTTGCTGGCGATGGGCTTCGTGCATCCGGTGCACGACGGCATGATCAAAAACCTCGGGCTAAAACTCGACCAGCGCGGCAACGTCGCCGCCTCGACCGACGATTACCGCACCTCGCTCGACAAGGTCTTTGCCGCCGGCGACATGCGCCGCGGCCAATCGCTCGTCGTCTGGGCGATCCGCGAAGGCCGCCAGGCCGCGCACGCGGTCGATAAGTTTTTAATGGGCTCGACGCTGCTGCCGCGGTGACGGGCGCCTACAGTCTTGAATTTTCCAGGTTGAAAACCATCTCTTGAACTCGGGTAACACTTGTGTTACCCTCATACGATGCCTGAAATCCGCTACTACGTTGCCCCGAGCGGCCTGCAACCGTTCGCGGCTTGGTTTGCGGATTTGGAGCCGATAGCGAGAGCCAAGGTCACGCGCGCCATTGTCCGGCTGGAGCAAGGTAACTTCTCCAACGTGAAATCGGTGGGCGAAGGCGTCTTGGAATATCGGATCGATTTCGGGCCGGGCTATCGCGTTTACTTCGGGCGTGACGGAGAAGCATTGGTGATCTTGCTGACCGGCGGCACGAAGAGGCGCCAGCAGCGCGACATCGACGCGGCTCACGCCTATTGGCAGGACTACAAACAAAGCAAGCGCGGACGGCGCTGACGGAGACGAAAAATGGCAAGAACAAAAAGTTTCAAAACGCTCGTGCAGCACCACGTCAAGCGCGACAAGAAATTCGCCGAAGCCCTGCTGCGCGAAGGCGTCGATGCCATGCTCTCCGGCGACGTGGAGACCGGCAAGATCATCCTGCGCGACTATATCAAGGCGACCGTAGGCTTTGAAAAACTCGGCGCGGCAACCGGCGCGCCGCCCAAGAGCCTGATCCGCATGTTCGGCCCGCGCGGCAATCCGCAGGCCCGGAATCTGTTCAGCGTGATTGGCTACCTGCAAAAGCGGGCGGGCATGCGCCTGCACGTCGCCGGATAAGACTGCAGTGAATTTTCAGAACCCGCGACCGACCGGCGCCGGTGGCCGCGGCGGGCCGCCGTCGAGCGATGCGCTCGGCCGGCGCGCTGGTGCGGCCGGTGCCGCGGGGGCGGCGGGCGCGACTTTGGTCTTGGGATCGGGCTTGGTGTCGTCGGTTTTTTTCGGATTTGCCGGCGCGCCTTTTGGTGGCGGCGCCGCCGGCGTGACCGGCTCCGGCGCCGGCGCCGCTTCGGCGTTGGCGTCACCGCCGCGGCGCGGCCAGGAGAAATCGTCGGCGCGGCCGGATGGCGCCGGGATCGGATCGCCGTGGGTGAGCACGCGCACCGCGACGGGATCGGCATTCGCCGGCGCGGTGCGGCCGCCGTCGCCGAGCAGATTGGTGCCGTCGACGCTGGTATCGGCGGTCAATGGCAGCACCGGACCGACCGCGGGCCGCGGCCCGGCGCCCGGCTTGGCCGGCGCGCCTTCCGGCGCCGGCAATGCCACCGGCACGACGTGGCTCGACATCACGCGGCGCAAATCCTGCGCCACGTATTGGGCGAGCTTCACCGCGCCGAATTTGGTGAAATGCACGCCGTCGCCGGTACGCAGCCGCCGGATCTGGCCTTCGAAATCCGGCCCTTGCGTGACGTAGCGGCCGCTCTCGTCGACAAAGCCGTCCCAGATATCGACATAGACGATGCCGGCGCGCTCGGCGCGGGCGCGGAAAATCTCGTCGAAATAGGCCATGTCGCCGGTCGACTTGGTGCCATAGACCGCCGGCAGGCCGACCCACAGCACCGGCACGCCTTTGCTCTTGAGCGCTGCGATCATGTCGTCGACGCGTTTGGCGTAGAGCTCGGCCCATTTGTCGGTGTGAAAGTCATAAATGCCGGGCGGGCCCTGACGCTGCGGCTCGCTGGCGGCGATCGACGGCTGCTCGCCGTCCGGCTTGGCGGCGTCGGCGGGGGGCTGCGCGGTCTTGTCTTGGTTCTGCGATTGGGCTTGCGGCTGCGCCGCTTGCGCGGCCTGCGGCGACGATTTCGGCGGCACCTTGTCGCGGAACGGCAGCCGGTCGTTGAGACCGAGCATGACCACGATGGCGGCCGGCTTTTCGTTGACCAGCGCGTCCTTGACGATGCCGGACCATTCGAGCGAATCGTTTTTGGCGTCGTAGCGCATCAGGCCCGAGGTCGGCCGGATGTTGCGCACCACGCCGACGTCGGGCGTATCGGACAGCACTTCCTCGAGCCCATAAGCGAGCCAATCGGCCATGGTATCGCCGATCACCATGACGGTCGTGGTCGGCGGCGTCTCGAGCTTGCGCGGCGGCGGCGGCTTGTAGGATTCGACCGGCGGCGGCGTCGGCCGGTAGAACGGATTGTACTGGTCGCCGCCGCCGGGATTGCCGAAAAGCGGGAACGAGAAGAAGCCGCGCGACGGCGGCGGGCGGTTCGCGCGCTGGCCGTAATAATTGCTGTTCGAGCCGAAGAACTGCGCGCCGGCCGGCAACGGCAGCGCGGCAACGGCAATCGCGAGCACGATCGCAAGCCGCCCAAGCATCTGCCGATTCCGCTTTGCCATAGAACGCTCGTTCAGCCGATCGCGCCCGGGACAGCCGTTAACCAGGCGGCACGGCGCTCGTTCCCTTCAGTCTAGCGCAAAAATGTCGGTTTGAAGATGGCCCGATTTTCAGCGTGGTTACGGCTGGCGCAGCCGGTCGAGCACGCTGGAGGAGGCAAAACCGTCCGGAATAAGGCCGACCGAGGCTTGAAAATTGCGGATGGCGATGCGGGTGCGCGGGCCAAGGAGCCCGTCGGGGGTGCCGATATCAAAGCCGTGGCGGGCGAGCTGCTGCTGCAGCTCATAGCGCTCGTCCATCGTCAGCACGCGCTCGTCGCGCGGCCAATCGTGCACGAACGGCGCGCCGCCGCGCAGCCGGTCGGCCAGATAGCCGATGGCGAGCGCGTAAGCTTCGGCCGGATTGTATTTCATGATGACGCGGAAATTTTGCAGCATCAGGAACGCCGGTCCCCGGGCGCCGGCCGGAATGAGCAGGAAGGCGCGGTCGTCGGCGTGCGGGAACGGCTTGTTGCCGGCACGCCGCACGCCGAGCTTTTGCCATTCGCGCACCGTCAGCTGCTTTGACCGGTCGGCCAAGAGATAATCGAAATTCTGCGGCAGCGTGACCTCGTAGCCCCAGGTCTGGCCGCTGACCCAGCCGTCGGTTTTCAGATTGTTGGCGGTGGACGCGATCACGTCGGGCACCGAGTCGATGACGTCGCGCCGGCCGTCACCGTCGAAATCGACGGCGTAGCGCTTGAACGTCGTCGGCATGAATTGCGTCGGGCCGAACGCGCCGGCCCAGGAGCCGACCAGCCGCTCGGGCGCGATATCGCCGCGCTGCAGGATATCGAGCGCGGACAAAAACTCCTCGCGGAAATAATCACGGCGGCGGCCGACGCAGGCCAAGGTCGCCGTCGAGCGCAGCACCGAGCGGTCGCCGCCCAAAGTGCCGTAGTTCGACTCGACGCCCCAGATCGCCGCGATGATGGTGCGGTCGACGCCGTAGGCGCGCTCTTCCGCGGCGAAGGTCGAGGCATATTGCGTCAACAGCTCGCGGCCGCGCGCGATGCGCTCGTCGCTCACCAGCAAGTCGAGATAGTCCCAGGTCGACTTGGTAAATTCCGGCTGCGCGTCGAGCAGATCCATAATGTGCAGGTCCGGCGTCAGGTCCGCGGTAAAGTGCTGGAAATTTTCCCGGCTGACGCCGCGGCGCGCGGCATCGGGCCACAGGTTGGCAAGGCAATTGCCGAAATCGGCAGCCGCGGCGCGAATGGCATCCACCGTCATGCGTGGATCGCCCGAGGCGCCCGGTTGCCCGCTCCAATCGCTCGTTCCGCTGCCGCCCGGCGCTGGAACCGAGCTGCTTGCCGGCGGTTGGAACAGACGCATCAGAAAGTTGTCCGGCTTGTCCTGCGCGTCGGCCAAATCGGCGAACCCGACCGTGAGCAGCGCAGCCGCTGCGAGGCGCCGAACAGGCTTGGAAACGACCATGGCGAAAATTCTCGATGGCGGGCCGCCGCAATGGGCCCGCGTTAGGTTACCGAAACTTTAACGCCGCCTCCGCCCCGATGCCGGCGGCCCGCATTCATAGAGCGGCAACAAGATTTGGCTAAACTTTACCGAGGATTGTGCTCAAAACCGATGCGTCGTCTTTATTTGAACAAGCATTTTGGCAACAAAGCGATTTCCATGCCTGCCAGATCTGCCCTGACCAAGTCTTCCTTGAGCAAGTCTTCCCTGAACATGTCTTCCCTGAGCATGTCTCGCCCGACATCGAACGGCCCCGCATGAAGCCCGTACGCAAGGCGGTTTTTCCCGTGGCCGGCCTCGGCACCCGGTTCCTGCCGGCGACCAAGGCCATGCCGAAAGAGATGCTGCCAGTGGTCGACCGGCCGCTCATCCAGCACGTGGTCGATGAGGCCCGCGAGGCCGGCATCGAGCACTTCATCTTCGTCACCGGCCGCAACAAGGGCGTCATCGAGGACCATTTCGACCGCCAGTTCGAGCTGGAAATGACGCTGCTCGAGCGGCAAAAGCACGGCGCGCTGGAATTCTTGACCAAGGAGCTGCCGATCCCGGGCTCGACGAGCTTTACCCGGCAGCAGGAGCCGCTCGGCCTCGGCCACGCGGTGTGGTGCGCGCGCGAACTGGTCGGCCGCGAGCCGTTTGCGCTGTTGCTGCCGGACGTTTTGGTGCAGCACGAGCGCAGCTGCCTGGCGCAGATGATGGACGCGGCGCGCGGGCTGACGTCGGCTGCGAATATCGTCGCCGTCGAGGAAGTGCCGAATGAGCGCGTCGATCAATATGGCGTGGTCGGCGTCGGCGAGCGCATCGGCAAGATGTTCGCCATCACCAACATGGTGGAAAAGCCGCCGCGCGACCGCGCGCCGTCGAACCTCATCCTCACCGGCCGCTATATTTTGCAGCCGGAAATCCTCGATCTGCTCGGCACCCAGGAGCGCGGCACCGGCGGCGAAATCCAGCTCACCGACGCCATGATCCAGCTGGCGCGGACGCAACCGTTCTACGGCCTGGAATTCGAAGGCCGCAGCTTCGACTGCGGCTCAAAGATCGGCTTTCTCGCCGCCAACGTCTCCTACGCGCTGGCGCGCAAGGACATCGCGCCGGGCTTTCGCGCCGAGATCAAGAAGATCCTCGACGAGCTCAACGGCGGTTCATAACGCGCCGCTCATTCATCGGCCGTTTTTGCAAGCCCGCTCTTTTGCTGTCTGGCGACGGTTTCCCAAGCCCCAGCCATTTCCAGGAGCTGCCTTTTGCGCTCGGGGTTTTTTGCCGTCGCGGCCAAACCTCGGCACTCGTCGGTGTATTTCCTGTATTGCGCTATCTCGTCCATGACCGCCCCGAATTCTCGCCGTCGATCCCGCTTCGAGCCTTAAGCCGGGCGAACTTCGTCCAAGTCGACGTGACGCGCCAAATCCGCCTCATGGAGTACTCTGTCGCGAAGGCGCGCCGGACTGCGCTCGCCTGCCCTCGCCAAGTCGATGATGCGGGACGCCATGATTTCTCTTGCCGAATGATCGTCGCGCACGCTCAGCATCTTGCACACATCGTCCAGTGCCATCGACATCGCCGTAATGGCCTCCTGATCGAATACGCCGTCTTTCACGAAGGGAAGGATGGTTGCCATGATAAGTCCTCTTTCATACCGGCCGTTCACAACGGAACGACAATTCAAAATGGACGCCCAGTGGATCGCTGATCCAATTTTGCGTTCCTTGAAGTTGTTCACTGAGCGATCGAATAAACCGCATCCCCAAATTTCCATCATTTTCGATGTCGAAATCTTCGGGAAATCCCACGCCGTCATCTTCATATTCAAATTGGAGCGCCGTCAGTCCATCCTTGGCGATAGGCTTGCAAGAGACGGAAATCTTGGCTGGCAGGCCGGCTGGGTGGGCGTATTTCAACGAATTGGAAAACAGTTCCGCCGTTATCAGGCCGAGCGGCATTGCCACGCTGAACGGCACTGTTTGATGAGGCGGACAGGAAACCGAGAATGAAGGGGCAGCCGTCATTGCACGCGCGCTGCCCAGCCTCTGGCAGATTTCTTGTAGATAGACGTGGAGTTCGATGACGTCCGAGTTCGGGTGAGCGATGAGGCGGTGCAGTTTGGCAACGGTGTCGATGCGATCGGCGATTTCCAAAAGAAAAGTCTCGTTCGCATGTCCTTGATCGGCCCCTGCTCTCACCCGAACGAGCCCGCTGATCACCGCCAAGCTGTTGGCGATGCGATGATCGGCTTCGTCGCTCGATATGAAACCGTCGGATGTTTGATGACCGTTTTGCAGCGCGTTTGACATGGCCTGATCCACAATAACCTCACCCCGACAAGTAAACCCACAGATGAATAGTTGCGTAATTTCTTCCTCGTGGTTAGGTTTATTTCGTATTCAACTTACGTTGTTTGCGCCGGTTGCATTCAATACTGTAAAAGCGCCAGTGAAATACTTGGCTAAAGAGACGGAAGCGGCCGTCATTGCCCAACTTGACAACTGCTAGCAAGAATCACATTATGAGTAAGTGCAGCAGGTTTGTTAATTGGCGCAGGAGGCACTCATGAGCGCGGACCCGCGTGGCGAACGTCTGCAAATTATGCTGACCAAAGAAGAGCTTACGGCCGTCGATAATTGGCGATTCGGGCGGCGCATGCCGAGCCGGGCCGCCGCGGTGCGCGAATTGCTGCGCCGTGGATTGAGCGCCGAAGGCTTCGCTGTCTCGGATGGCGCTACGAAATCCGGCGACTACGGCGTCATTGGCGATGCAACGCAGAAAGCTCGAAGGGGCGGCAAGGGCGCGGCGGCCAACAGCGACAACCCGACTGCGCGCAACGGTCGCGGCTGAGAACGGTCGGGCCTGAGCGGTTAGCGCTGCAGGCGCACGCCGGCGAGCACCGATGTCGACTGATACGACGCGCCGCTGAAGTTCGACTCCAGCCAGTTCTGCCGCACCTCGGTTTTGAGCCAGATGTCGCGGTTGAGCTTGTAGATCATCCCGACCGACGCGAAGTAGCGGTTGTCGAGACGCCCTTCGCCCACATAGTTGTCCTGCCCGTAGCCGACTTGCAACGTGCCGACGAGCCAGCGCCGGAAGGCGTGATCGATCTCGAGCGCGACATCGCGGCTGAGTTCGCCGGAAACACCGGGCACGGTCGATTCGCTCACCAGCGACGCGGCCGTCAGTTTCGCCGAGGTCAGCGCGGTGGCTTGCCAGATCAACGCACCGTCGGCGATCAGCCCTGAGAGCTTCGGCAAGGTCGGGTCCTGATAGGTGCGATCGAGATAGCCGATCGCCATGGCGCCGCTCAATGTGCCGAACAGGTCGACCGTGGCGCCGGCTTTCACGCTGGTGCCGATGGAGCTGCGTTGTTGGCCGCCGCTGTCGAACTGCTGATCGTAGACGCGGGAATCCTGCTGCACTTCCACGAACGGCTTGACGCCGGCATCGAGATCGAAGCCGACCCTCGCGATGCCGGCATATTGGTTGAGATCGCGGTCGGCATTGCTCGCGGTCTCGCCGTCGGTCAGCGTGGAATTCTGGTACTGCACCCTGTCGAAGGTGCCCTTGAGCGACACGATCAGGCGGTTGAAATTCTGCACCACGCCGAGCGTGCCGCCGACCGTGGTATCGATCGGCAGGCTGGCGAGACCGGCCGGAAGGTTGGGACTGCCGGGATTGTCGGTCGACACCAGGATGCGGTTTTCGAGCACGATCTGGGTGTCGCGGGTGACGTCGATGCGGCCGTCGATTTTCGAATTCAGGTATGGGCGATTGAGCGACGGCACGAAGCTGCCGTTGGTGTAATCGGTGTAGGAGCCGACGATGCTGGCGGTGAGCGCGTGCCGCGACCAGTCGGATTGCACCAGCAATTCCGGCGCCACCACGAAATACGGCGAACCGGCGCCATGCGGTACGGCGCTCGGATTGCTGGCATAGGCCGCCGACAATTCGACCGCCGGGAAGAACAGGAACGAGCCGCCGCGGATGCCGAGCGGCGAATAGGCGTCGCCCACCCCGAGCGGCAACAGCCGCTGCGCGCGGGTGCCGAGCGGCAAGGTGCTGATCGGCTGCGTTCCGGGCGGCGGCGTCGCGACCGAGGCGTCGGCGTCGACCGGCGGCGGCACCGGCACGGTGCCGCCGGCCCGTTTCGCCGCCGTCAACGGATAGACTTCGGGCGGCACGTTGCCGATCGGCACCGGCAGCGGCGGTGGCGGCAGCACGGCGCCAGTCCGACCGGCGGACTTAGCCGGATAGACCTGAGGCGCGGGCGGCTGTGCGGGCGCGGTCCCTGCCAACGGCTGCATCGTCGTCGGCTTGGCGGGCGCGCTGAACTGCGTCGTCGATAGCGGATCGAATGTGGTCTGCGGCACGTTCACGCCCGGCCCGGGCGCGGGCGGAGCTTTGGCCTTCAGCGCCTTCTTTTTATTCTTCGGCGTATTGCTGGAATCGAAGCCGGTATCGCCGGCGCCGAACCCTGCCGGACTGCCGTAAACCGGCGTCGCGCCGATGCGCGACGGCGCCGTGAACGTGCCCGTGGCGGGCGCCTGGTCCTGCGCCACGTCGCCCGGGCGGCGAAATTTTGGCGGCTTCGGATTGCCCAGCGGCGACGGCTGCAGCAGCGCGGCGTTGGGATCGGCAATTGCCGCCGCCAGCATGCCGGTCGTTGGCGTCAACACGCCGGGATTGGGAGTCTGTTGTTGTGGCGTCTGCGCCCGGCCCGCGACTGGTGCCGAGACGACGGCCGCGACAGCGGCAGCGATCAGGGAGCGGCGCAGCACCCTGCCCGCGCCGAAACGCGCGCCCGCTCGTTCCGTCCGCCGTGCCTCGGAAGCCGCCAAACCAACCTACCTCCGGCGCCCGCGCGCCAAACGGCAGCCGCCCGGCCGCCGGGTGGCGGTCGAGGGTTAACGGAGTAAAAACGGATATGGTTAACGGGAGGTTGACTTAGGCGTCATTCCGGGGCGCGCGAAGCGCGAACCCGGAATCCATAATCACGATCCTTCGAATTAAGACTGGGAGCGCGAGATCATGAACGCTGGGGTTATGGATTCCGGGTTCCTCGCTTCGCTCGGCCCCGGAATAACGCAATCACACCCAGCCCTTGAGCTCGCGCATGGCGAGCTGCCAGATAATCAGCATGCCGGCTTCGCTGTCGTTGAGGCACGGGATGGCGGCGAAATTTTCGCCGCCGGAGCGCTTGAACACATGCGCGTTCTCGATCGCGATTTCCTCGAGAGTCTCGATGCAATCGGCGGAAAAGCCCGGCGTCAGCACGACGAGATTCTTGGCACCCTTCTTGGCCAGCGCCTTCACGGTCTTGATCGTATAGGGCGTAAGCCAGCGCGCGCGGCCGAAGCGCGACTGGAACGTCATCATCAGTTTCTCTTCATCGAGGCCGAGCTGCGCGCGTAACAGTTCGGTCGTGCGCACGCATTGCGCCTCGTAGGGATCGCCCTTGAGCACGCAGTCCTTCGGCATGCCGTGATAGGACAACAGGATCACGTCGGGCTTGAACGGCAGCGCCTTGAGCTCGGCCTTGAGCGACGACGCGAGCACCTCGATGTAATAGGGGTCGTCGTAATAGGACGGCAGGATGCGCAGCGCCGGCTGCCGGCGCAGCCCCATCAGATAACGGAACACCTCGTCGGCGACCGTCGCCGTGGTCGCCGCCGCGTATTGCGGATAGAGCGGCATCACCAGGATACGGTCGCAGCCGCGCGCGATCAGCGCTTCGAGCCGCGAGGCGATCGACGGATTGGCGTAGCGCATCGCCCAGTCGACGATGACGTGCTTGCCGAGCGGCTGTAAGATGCCGGCGAGCTTTTCCGCCTGCGACCGGGTGATGGTCTTGAACGGCGATTCGTTCTTGTCGTTGTTCCAGATCCGCTTGTAGTCGCGCGCCTTGCGCCGCGACCGGATCGGCAAAATGACGCCGTTGAGGATGAGCTTCCAGAACAGCCCGCGCTTCTCGATCACGCGCGGATCGGTGAGGAATTGTTTCAGGTAGCGGCGCACCGCCTTGGCATCGGGCGCGTCGGGCGTGCCGAGATTGACCAGGAGCACGCCGATACCGTGTTCCACTTTTTCAGGTGCCGCGGCGGCTTCGGGCGCTGCGGCGGCATGCGCTGCCGGCGCGGAACCTTCGGCAACGGAAGGCGTTTCGGCAGGAGCTTCTCCGCGCGCGATTACGGCCGGTTCCTCGCGCGGCAATTCGGCCGGCGCAGGTTTTGCCGTCGTTTCGTCAACGGTTTCCGGAGCTGTCTGCACGTCGCTCATAGTACCAGAATACTCTATCGCGGGCCGGCTGGCGAACTCGCAAACGAGTCTCACTTTGGCCCTATTGCACTGACGGTAGATAGGCTGCGGTCTTCATCTTTGCCGCCCAACGAGGAACACATCATGGTTCGTGGCGTATCGCTTATCTTTGCCATTCTGCTGATGTCCGGTGCGGCATTGGCGCAAACCTATCCGCATGAAGACACCCCCGAAGATCGCGCCTGCCGCGGCGACGCGCGGCGCTTCTGCAAGGACGATATTCCGGATCAATTCAAAGTCGGCTCGTGCCTGCAGGCGCACAAGGACAGGCTCACCCACGCCTGCAAGACCGTACTGGACGGTCACGGCATGTGATCGCAGCGCTTAATCCGCTGCCAACGCGAGATCGCCGGCGCCGTTGAGGCGATCGAACATCATCAAATTCTCGAACGCGCGGGTTTTTGTCCCGTCGGGGAACTGCGCGCCGAGGCAATCGGCGAACTTCCTCCACAACTCGTCGCGCGACAGCGGCCGCTGGTGGCTGCCCTTGGCGAACTCGACCGGCCCGCTCTTGTGCGTCGCGCCGTCGGTGGTGGTGATCTCGACCGCATCGGCGGGCGCGAAGTTGGAGCCCGCCTTGGTGGCCGCGGTGCCCTCGAGCGACACCCGCGGAAAAATCGCCTGCACCTCGGGCCGGCGCACAAAATCGTCGGTCAGTTCGCGCAAACCCACATTGCGGGCGCACAGCGCCGCCGCCATGGCGAACTGCATGGAGAATTTCGCTTCGAGCCCGGTTTGCGGGCGGCTGTTGCGCAGCATCAGCATCTGCGTCTTGCCGGTCGCGACATGAATGCGCTCGACCTTGCCGGGCGTGAGGTCGAAACGCGCCACCAGATCGAGCGCGGCGTCGATCGAGCGGTGGGTCGCGTAGCAGATCGGATAGCGCTTGATGCTCAGGCCATGGCCCACAATGTGCCACTCCTTCGCCGCGGCGACGAAAGGACGATCGAGTTCGGCCTTGCCGTCCACCGAAAGCGCCATCAGCAAGCCCGCCGGGTGCTCCAGCGCGTCGCGCGACGCCGTCAGTCCGGCTTGCGCCAGGCGCGCCGCAATGACGCCGGATTGTGCGGCGCGGCCGACCTGGAAGGATTTTGTCATGGTGCCGAAATTGGCCACCAGGCCGCCGGCCATCGAAGCCGCGATCGCCATCGCGGTCGCCGCTTGCGTGGCATCGAGACCGCGCAATTTTGCGCAAGCCGCCGCGGCGGCGACCGGTCCAAACACGGCTGACGGATGCCAGCCCTTGCGATGCAGCGGCGTCGGTTCGCGGGTCAACAACTCGGCCCACACTTCGTAGCCGGCCACATAGGCCGTCAACATTTCGGCGCCGCTCGATCCGCTCACTTCGCCTTGGGCGAGGATCGCCGGCACCAGCACGGCGCTCGGATGGCCGTCGAGCGACACGTCGTCGTAGTCCAGCACATGTGCGGCAACGCCATTGACCAAGGCCGCGGTTTCGGGACTTCGCCGCGCGCCGGACGGAATGAGCGAAGCCAGCGCCGGACCGCTGCCGTGACCCAGCTCGCGGTCGACCAGCGCGATCTCCGGGTCGCGGCTGCCCGCAATCAGAACGCCGAAGCAGTCGGCAATGCCGGTGCGGGCGATGGCGGAGCCTTCGGCTGGAATCTGCTGCAAGGTGAGATCGGCGACGAAGCGGCCGAGGTCTTGGGTGAGAGAGCTCATCAGCTCCTCCGTTGAACGACGTAGCGCGATCAAGGAATTGTGCGCCAGAATGGTCGCTAGTCGGCACCGGCGTCAAGGCGGCGCCGCGCGTCGAAAAAGATCAAAGACCGACCTAGCCGTATGGCCGTTTGCGATGCGCCGGGCGTGCCGTTGCGGGCCCGCGCAAGGCGGTGAAATATGGATTGAGGTTGCACGAGCCGCGATTGCCGGCCAGCACATTGGGCACGCATTCCTCGACCGTGCGATAGTAGCAATGCCACGTCACTGAGCCGGTACCGATTTGCAGCACCGCGCACCAGGGTGCATCGCCGTAGTATTGGGCTTGGCTGGAAGACACCTGCAAACACATCGCTGCCGCCACGATGACGATCGCGGCTGTCAGTCTGCCTATCGCCTTTGTCACAATGACTTTTGTCATGACGGTAGTTCCTCCCTGTCACCCACGTCATCCAGGGCGCAATAGAAACAACACCGCCGCGCGACGATTATTGCTCGCGGTCTAATTTTACTCGGCGGCTTTGAGCAGCACCGGCGCGCCGGCGCGGAATTGCTCGAGCAGCGCCGCCTCGTCGGCCTTGGCGGCGGTGAGATGCTGCTGCTTGACGTGGCCGAAACCGCGGATCTTTTCCGGGATCGCGGCAAGCCCGACGGCGATGTGATGATTGTCTGGCGTCAATCCCGCCAGCACCTCGTCGAGCATCGCCTCGTAGTCGCCGATCAGCTTGCGTTCGGTGCGCCTTTCCAGCGACCGTCCGAATGGATCGAATGGCGTCCCTCGTAAACCTTTGAATTTTGCCAATAGCCGGAACACCGGCAGTATCCAGGGGCCGAAGCTCATCTTGCGCGGCAGGCCGGTGGTCTTGTCGCGGCGCGCCAACAGCGGCGGTGCCAAATGAAATTCGAAACGCAGATCGTCGCCGTCGAATTCGTTCTCGACCTGTTTGAGGAATGCGCCGTCGGTGTAAAGCCGCGCCACCTCGTATTCGTCCTTATAGGCCATCAGCTTGAACAGATAGCGCGCCACCGCCTCGGTCAATTCGCAGTGGCCCGGCGCGCGCGCGGCCTCGGCCGCCTTGATCTTGCCGACCAGGGCGCGATAGCGCGCCGCGTAAGCTGCGTTCTGATACGCGGTCAGGAATTTCACCCGCCGCTCGACCGTCTCCTCGAAGGATTCCGACAGCCGCCGCGCGTCGCTGGCGATGGCGGTCGCCGGCTTGGCCAGATTTTCCACCGCGGCGCGATCGACTACGGCGCGGCGGCCCCAGTGGAACGCGGCCCGGTTCATGGCCACCGCTTCGCCGTTGAGTTCGATCGCCTTCTCGATCGCGGCCGCCGACAGCGGGATGGCGCCGAGCTGAAAAGCGTAGCCGACCATGAACATGTTGGCGCCGATCGACTGGCCGAACAGCGCGGCGGCGATGGCGCTGGCATTGATGAAATGGGTGTTGTCGGCACCGGCGTCGGCAACGATGGTGCGCTTGAGCCGCTCGCTCGGCAGCGAGAAATCGGCGTTGCGGGTGAATTCGCCGGGCAAAAATTCGGCGGTGTTGACGACCATTTGCGTCGCGCCGTGCTTCACCGCGGCCAAGATCTTGCGCGTGCCGGCGACCACGATGTCGCCGCCGAGAACGAGATCGGCGCGGCCGGCGGCGACACGAATGGCATGAATGGCGTCCGGATTTTCTGCAATCCGCATATAGCTGAACACCGCGCCGCCCTTCTGCGCCAGGCCCGCCATGTCGAGCACGCCAACGCCCCTGCCCTCCAGATGCGCCGCCATGCCCAAAATGCCGCCGATGGTGACGACGCCGGTGCCGCCGACGCCGGTGACGATGATGTTATAGGTCTGGTCGATGGCCGGCAGTTTCGGCTCGGGCAGCGCCGGCAAATCATGATCGGCGGCGACACCGACGCCTTTCTTCAGCTTGGCGCCGTGCACCGTGACGAAGGACGGGCAAAAGCCTTTGACGCAGGAAAAGTCCTTGTTGCAGCTCGACTGGTCGATCAGGCGCTTGCGACCCCACTCGGTCTCCAGCGGCTGCACCGAGACGCAGTTCGATTTTACGCCGCAATCGCCGCAGCCTTCGCAGACCAGCTCGTTGATGATGACCCGCTTGTCGGGATCGGGGAAGGTGTGGCGCTTCCTGCGGCGGCGCTTTTCCGCGGCGCAGGTCTGATCGTAGATCAGCACCGTGACGCCTGCGATGTCGGCAAGCTCCTTCTGCACCGCGATCAGATCGTCGCGGTGATGGATGGTCAGCCCTTTCGGCCATTCGATGTCGGACGGATATTTGTCCGGCTCGTCGGTCACCACGACGACGCGCTTGGCGCCTTCGGCTGCGACCTGGCGCGCCACCTGCGGCACGGTGAGCCCGCCGTCATTGGCCTGGCCGCCGGTCATCGCCACCGCGTCGTTGAACAAAATTTTGTAGGTGATGTTGGTGTTCGACGCGATGGCGGCGCGGATCGCCATGTAGCCGGAGTGATTATAGGTGCCGTCGCCGAGATTCTGGAAAACGTGCTTGCGGTTGGAGAACGGCGCCTCGCCGACCCAGTTGGAGCCCTCGCCGCCCATGTGGGTGTAGCCGAGCGTCGAGCGGTTCATCCATTGCGCCATGTAATGGCAGCCGATGCCCGCATAGGCGCGCATGCCTTCGGGTACCACGGTCGACGAATTATGCGGGCAGCCGGAGCAGAAATACGGAATGCGTTGCGCGACGTCCCGGGTCTCGGCGGCGATGCGCTGAAAATCCCTGAGCCGCGCCACCCGCGCAACGATCTCGTCGTTGCGGTGATATTTCAAAAGCCGCTCGCCGATGCAGATCGCCACCTCGTTGGGATCGAGCGCGCCTTTGACCGGGAACAGCCAATTGCCGGCTTCGTCTTTCTTGCCGATGCACAGCGGCTGATTTGGGGTGCCGTAAAGCTCCTCGCGCACCTGCACTTCGAGCAGCGAGCGCTTCTCCTCGACGACGATGATGAGATCGAGGCCTTGGGCGAATTCCTTCAGCTCCTGGCGGCTGAGCGGCCAGGCGCAGCCGGCCTTGAACAGGCGAATGCCGAGCGCGTTGCATCGGACCTCGTCGATGCCCAGTTCGTCGAAGGCCTGGCGAACGTCGAGATAGCTCTTGCCGGTGGTGATGATGCCGATCTTCGGCTCGCGGCCGCCCGAGGTGATGATGCGGTTGAGCTTGTTGGCGCGCACGAAGGCCAGCATGGCGTCGCGCTTGTAATCGTGCAGGCGCGCTTCCTGGGCCAGGATCGGATCGTTGAGGCGGATGTTGAGACCGCCGGGCGGCATCGGGAAATCGGTCGGCGTGACGATGCTGAACCGCTCCAGGCTGCCGTCGATCGCCGCCGTGGACTCTATCGTCTCGTGCATGGTCTTGAGCGCGACCCAGGTGCCGGTGAAGCGCGACATCGCCCAGCCGTAGAGGCCGTAGTCGAGCACTTCCTGCACGCCCGCCGGGTTGAGGATCGGCACCATCACGTCGATGAAGTGATATTCGGACTGGTGTGCGGTGGTGGACGATTCGGCGGTGTGGTCGTCGCCCATCAGCGCCAAGACGCCGCCGTGCTTGGCCGAGCCGGCGAGATTGGCGTGGCGGAACACGTCGCCGGTGCGGTCGACGCCGGGGCCTTTGCCGTACCACATGCCGAAAACGCCGTCGTACTTGCCCTCGCCGCGCAGTTCGGCCTGCTGCGAGCCCCATACTGCGGTGGCGGCGAGATCCTCGTTGATGCCGCCCTGAAAGCGGATATCGCCGGTTTCGAGGAACGATTTGGCGCGGAGGAATTGGCTGTCGAGCCCGCCGAGCGGGGAGCCGCGATAGCCGGTGACGAAGCCAGCGGTATTGAGCCCGTTCCGGCGGTCGAGCTCTTTCTGCATCAGGCAGAGCCGGACCAGGGCCTGGAACCCGGTCACGAATACCCGGCGCTGGCCGAGGTCGTATTTATCGTCGAGCTTGACGTCGCGCAGCGCCATTCCAAACCACTCCCGGCGGCCAGTTTGCCCTCGCGGAGCCGATATTGCCAGAGGGCACGAGAATACAATGACATATAGGGCGCGGCGGCCACGCGGCAATGCTAGTGGTTTGAAGTATCACGGCATTTCCCAGTGCCCGTCACCCTGAGGTGGCCGCGCAGCGGCCCTCGAAGGGCGACGCCCCGGGTTACCTCGGCCGACATCCTTCGAGGCCCGCTCTGCGAGCGGGCACCTCAGGATGACGGACCCAAAATTTGCGGCAACGAGCGTCAGGCGGCGCGGATGCGCGGCCGCAGCTCGCGCAGCATGGAGGGAATTTCCTTGAGCGGCTTCGGCCGGCTGAACAGATAGCCCTGCACCTCGACGCAGCCTTCGGCGCGCAGGACCTCCAGCTGCTGCTCGGTCTCGACGCCCTCGGCGGTGGTGATCATGCCCAGGCTCGAGCCGAGTCGCGTTACGGCGCGGATGATGGCGACGCAATCGTTTTCCTTGCCGAGCTCGCTGACGAACGAGCGGTCGATCTTGATCTTGTCGAACGGGAAGCTGCGCAGATAGCTCAGCGACGAATAGCCGGTGCCGAAATCGTCCATGCAGATGCGTACGCCGAGATCGCGGATTTGATGCAATGTGTCGAGCACCGCGCGATCGTCTTGCAAGAGCACCGTCTCGGTGATCTCCAATTCGAGCCGCGATGCGGAAAGGCCCGACTGGCCGAGCGCCGACACCACCGACAGCGCCAGCATCGGATTGCGGAATTGCGCGGCGGACAGATTGACCGCGACCGACAGCTTGCCCGGCCAGGCGGTGGCGTCCATGCAGGCTTTGCGCAGCACCCATTCCCCAAGAGGTACGATCAGGCCGATTTCCTCGGCGACCGGGATGAACGCACCGGGCATCACCAGGCCGCGTTCCGGATGGTTCCAGCGGATCAGCGCCTCGAAGCCGCAGACTTCGCCGCTCGCGACCTGGATGAGCGGCTGGTAATACAGCTCGAATTCGTTGGCGATGAGCGCCTTGCGCAGGTCGAGCTCGAGCCGGCGGCGCTCCTGCATCTGCGCGTCCATTTCCGGCTGGAAGAAGTGATAGGTGCCGCGGCCTTCCGCCTTGGCGCGATAGAGCGCCATGTCGGCGTTGCGCAACAGCTGATCGGGCTCGTTGCCGTCGGCCGGCGCCATGGCGATGCCGATGCTGGTGCCGATGATCACCTGGTGGCCGTGGACTTCGAACGGCTCGGAGAAGGTCTCGATCAGTTCGGCGGCAAGCTCGCTGGCGTCGGTCGGCCGGGCGCTGCTTTGCACGATGGCGAATTCGTCGCCGCCGAGGCGGGCCACCGTATCGATGCCGCGCACCACGCGCTGCAGCCGCTCGGTCACCGCGCAGAGCAGCGCGTCGCCGACCGGATGGCCGAGCGAATCGTTGACGCCCTTGAAGCGGTCGAGGTCGAGGAACATGACCGCGAGCTTCTCGCCGCGGTGGAGCGCCTGCTCCATCTTGTCGCGGAACAGCATGCGGTTCGGCAGATTGGTGAGCGCGTCGTGGCGCGCCATGTGCATGATCTTGGCCTCGGCCTGGCGGCGCTCGGTGACGTCTTCATAGGTCACGACCATGCGGCCATCGGAGGTCGGGCTGTACAGGCATGACACCACACGGCCGTCGCCGAACTCGATGAGGTGCGGGCCGACGCCGTCCTCGCTGATAAGCTGCGCGCGCTCCTTCAACATCTGATCGACGGTCTTGCCGGGGTGATTGTTGCAGGAGACGCTGATCTCCAGCAATTCCCGGAAACTGATGCCGGGCTTGATCCGGTCGGCCGGCAGCCCGAAGATTTCCAGATAGCGCCGGTTGAAGACTTCGAGGCGGTTCTGCGCGTCGTAGAGGCACAGGCCCTGCGTCATGTTCTCGAGCGCGGCGTCGAGCAGCAGGTTGGTCTGGCGCAGCGACGATTCTTGCGCCTTGAGGCGGCTGATGTCGCTGCACAGCACGATGAAGCCCTGGTCGCGGGTCGGGCTGCGGCTGATGCGCAGCCAGCGTCCGTCCGGCATCGAGACTTCGGTGGTGGCGCTGAGATTGCCGTGGCGCGCCATCAGGACGCGGCCGGCGTCGCCGGTCGCCTGCAAGGCCGGTTGCAGCCGCGCCAGCGGCGTGCCCGGCTTGAGCAGGCTCGGCGATACGCCGAGGAAATCCGCGGCCTGCGCGTTGGCCAGCACGATGCCGTCGTTGGCATCCACCACCACGACGCCTTCCTGGGAATTTTCCAGCGCGTCGGCAAGCCGCGATTGCGCGGAACGGCGCTGCTCGACCTCGCGGTCCATCATCGCCTTGATGTTGTCGCGCATCACGCCCATGGCGGTGAGCAGCGCGCCGAGCTCGTCGCCGTTGCCCTTTGGTATTGCGACGTCGAGCTTGCCGGCGGCGATGCGCGCGGCGACATTGGAGGCGACCGCGACCGGCCCGACGATACGCCGCGCCAGCGCCCAGGCGACCAGCGCCGAGAGCAACAGCGCCAGCGCGATGCCGGCAATGTTGAGCTGGATGTCGTGGGCGACCGCGGCGCGCGCGCTTTGCCGGTACAGGAAGCCGTCGCCGGCGGTGTAGTTCACGAGGAGATCGATCTGGTCGTCGACCTTGACCGTGTATTGGTCGAGCGTCGCCCAGTTGACGTCGAGCTTGGTGCCGTCGAGGAGGCGCTCGCAGATGCCGCGCCAAGCGTCCACCGCGCGCTTGACGCTCTCGGCGGCGCGGGTGGCGCGCACCGATTGCGAGCGTTGCGCGGCGATCGCGAGGTCTTCCGACAGCGAGGTGCCGAGCTTGTCGAACTCGTCGTCCAGCGCCGCGCGCATGTCGGAATCGGTGGCGATCCAGCGGCGCGCGAAGGCCGCGCGCATGGCGGCGAAATCGGTCGCCGCGGCGCGGGCGTAATTGATCGACATCAGCGATTCGTCGAAGGTCTTGTCGACCAAGAGGCCGGCGTTGCGGACGCCCATGGTGGCGTAGGCGCCGAGCGCGGCGGTGATCACGCACATGACCAGGAACGCGACCAGGATGCGGCCGCGGATGGTCACGCAAAGCGCCGCCGCGCGCGACGCGCCTTGGCGCCAAGGCGATCCCAAACGGACGATCAGACGAGCGATCCGGCCACGCATCATGAGGGTACGATTACTGACTTCGGGCCCTACAGACCTATACCGGCGGCCGTTAAGGGCGATGGAGCACCCGGTCCAATCTTCGCGGCTTCCTTAACGGCGTCTTAACTGCCAGCCGTCACGCTGTCGGAAAGCGGCAATATGCGAGGTTTGCCCCGCCGCTGGACGTTGAACGAGGTCACGAGGCAACTATGAGTTTAAGAAATGCTCTACGGCACACGCGCCGCCCGATCGCGGTCACGGTCGCGGCGCTGCTGCTGACCGCGGCCGGGACGTTGGTGGGAGCGGCGCCGCAATATTCGATTTCGCAGAAGGGGCGCGAATTCCATCCCGGCGACGTCACCATCAAGCGCGGCGAATCCATCCAGATCGTCAACGACGACGCCGACCTGTTGCACCACGCCTATGTGGATTCCGATAAGTTCACGTTCGACTCCGGCGACCAGAAGCCCGGCAGCGTCACGCCGATCGCCTTCCCGGTGGCCGGCGATTTCGACGTACTATGCGCCATCCATCCGAAGATGCGCCTCGTGGTGCACGTGCAATAGGATTGTCGATCGAGCGTTGTCGATCAAAGGATCGCGGTGCCGAACAGCTCGGCGTGCCCGACATAGTAGACCGCCAGGAACAGCGCCAGCGCCGCCGCATAGCTGACCGGCAACAGCCAGGAATCGCGCAGCCGCGCCTGCTTGCCGCCGTCGTCGGCCAGGATGCCGAACAACGCCACCACGATCAGGGTGTGGCCGATCAGGTCGATCTTGCCGAATTCCATCACCGCGCTGATGAACATCGCCGCCAGCATCGCCGCGCCGGCGCGCCGCACCAGCGGCGTCCAGATCAACGCGAACGCCAAGGCAAACTCGACCGCGCCGGCCGCCCGCATGAAGAAGTCCGGCGTGAAGCCCATCGACATTTCCGGCTTCGCGATGAACAGCGGGTACGACCATTCCGGATAGGCCCATTTTTCGATCGACGCCCACATCAAGGTGATGCCGGCGGCCCAGCGCAACACGTCGATCGGGCGGGCGCCGAAGAAATTCTTCTGCAGGCCGGTCAAGGCGAGATAAGCGGCGACGCCGAGGAACACCGGATAATCGGCGAGATGAAACACGCCGTAATTCCAGACCGCGACGGCGTACAACGTGAAAATTCCCAGCGCCGATAACGGCATGGTGCGACGCGACACCATGCCGGCGGCGATGCCGAGCTGAATGACGCCGATCAAAACGGAGTCGGTCTTGAGCTCGGGCGTCAACAGCACGCCGCCGAGGCCCCAGATGGCGATGAAGAAGAACGCGACGCTAGCGCGGAAAATGGTCTCGAGATTGTTGCGGATGAGAGCGGTTGCGCGGTCGAGCGCATGGAGGATGGCCATGCCGACCGGCGTACCCTCCAACAGCGAGCCTGCCATCAAAGCGAGCACCGACAGACCGGTGAGAAATTCGAAGTCGAGACAGAGGACGTTTTCGAGACCGTCCGGTTGGCCGGCGACGTTATAGGCGCAGAACCACTTCACGTGCGCGTCTGCCGTTCCACATGCTACGATGTAGAAGGCAAACGACACGGCGGTTGCGAAAGGCAACCGTCTCGCCAGCCGAAGCATTAGCACCCTCACCGCCACGTATTCATATGCCAGATTCGCCGCCGCCCGCACCGCCCTGGCATGACTGAGCTTTTAACATATTGTTAAGGGCATTTGAAGCCCCGGTTGCAGAAATTAAGTTGTTGTTAACCTTAAGGTTGCGGTTGGTCTAGATGCCTAAAATTGATTCGTTTCGCGTAGCCCAACCGTAGGCATTAGCCGCTAGGGATAGCCGATCCGGACCCTCATGGGTCTACGGGAGAGTGCCGTGATCGGGATTCTGGGCTTGCTAAGCGTCATGTCGGGCACCGCGATTGCCTATTTGGCCAAGCGTTTCCCGGCTCACATTGAGCTTCTGGAGTCCGGCGCCGGTGCGCTCCTGCTCGGTGGGCTCGCTCTGGCAAGCTCCGGCCTGCCCGTTATTCTCTAAAGAAAACAGAGATTTATTGGGACCTCAGCGCGGCAGCGCCGGCAGCGACACCGGCTCAGGCGTGCCGTTGAGCGTCGTCAGGAAGGCGATGAGGTCGGCCTTCTCGGCCTGGGTCAGCCCGAGCCGTTTGATTTCCTCGGCCCGGCTCGGCCGCTCGATGCCGCCGCGGTCATAAAGGTCGAGGACCGCGTCCAAAGTCGGCACCGCGCCATCGTGCATGTAGGGTCCGCGGCGGACCACGTCGCGCAAGGTCGGGGTCTTGAAGGCATAGCGCAGCGCCACCGATGTCGGGAACAGCCGGCCGCGGCCCCAATCGTCGCCGCGCGCGCTGCCGATGTCGTGGAACGAGGCATCGGTGAAGGCCCAGCCGCTGTGACAGGCCGCGCAATTGGCTTTGCCGTTGAACAGGTCGAAGCCGCGCTTGGCCTGATCGTTGATCGCGGTTTCGGCGCCGTCGATCCAGCGGTCGAAGGCCGAGTCCTTCGACACGATCGTGCGTTCGAAGGTCGCGAGCGCGAATTCGATCTTGCGCCCCGTGACCTCGCCTTCGCCGAAGGCCGCGTCGAACGCGTCGACATAGCCGGGGATCGCGGAAAGCCGCTCGACCAAAGCTTTTTCCGACAGGTTCATGTTTCCGGTCGCAGTGATCGGACCCATGGCCACTTCTTCCAAATTGCGGAAGTGGCCGTCCCAGCCAAGTTTTGGAATCCAGGCGATATTGAGCAGCGTCGGCGAGCGCAGCGGCAGCGGCACTTGTTTTTCGCCGATCGCGCGCGGCTGGCCGTCGGCCCATGACAGGCCGGGATTGTGACAGGTGGCGCAGGAGCGCACCTCGGATCCGGACAGGATCGGATCGAAGAACAGCGCCCGGCCAAGCTTGAACTTGGCATCCGAGTAAGGATTGCTCTTCGGGAACGGAATTTCCGCCGGCCGGCGGTATTGCTGCTGCCAGGCGTGGCGGGTTTCCGAAGGCGTGCTGGAGCGCGACGCGCTCGCGCAAAACGCCGCCGCCAGCGCCGCCGTCAGGCCGGCGGCCTGGCAAACTGTCATAAATGGACGCGTCGCTCCCATAACAGCAGAGTCGCTGCCAGCCGTTGAGGATGAGTTAATAATGGCTGCAACTTTCGCTTGTCTTGTCGCCGCAGGAGGGGGCTGCGCGGCGGCGGCGCCGGATGCTAGATTGCCGCTGCCACGCGGAGCCCAAGCCATGAACACTCACGTCAAGATCGCGCCCGTCACCCAAGCGGACATTGCGCCTGCGGAATGGCAGGCCCGCGTCGACCTCGCCGCCACCTATCGGCTGATCGCGCACTACGGCTGGGGCGACGTCATCTACAATCATTCGTCCATGCGCGTGCCCGGCGAGGAGCGCAAATTCCTCATCAAGCAGCACGAGCTGCTCTACACCGAGGTGACGGCGTCGAACCTGGTCAAGGTCTCGATGGACGACGACCTCGACGAATCCTCAGGCGTCAACCGGCCGGGATTTACCCTGCACGGCGGCGTGCTTGCGGCGCGGCCGGACGTCAATTGCGCCGTCCACGTCCACACCGAGACCGGCATGGCGCTGGCCGGACTGAAGCACGGGCTGCGCATGGTGTCGCAGCCGGCGGTGCGCTTCCACAATCGCATCGGCTATCACGCCTACGAAGGCATCACCGAAGATTTCGGCGAGCGCGCCCGCATCAACAAGGCGCTCGGCAAGAACCGGGCGCTGATCATGCACAATCACGGCCTGCTCACGGTCGGCAAGACGATGCGCGAGGCCTTCGTGCTGATGAAGTCGCTGCTCGAGGCAGCCGACATCCAGCTCAAGATGGAAGCCACCGGCGGCGCGCTGATCGAAATCCCGGCAGAGATTTGCGAAAAAACCGCGCACCAATACGAGCATCACGATTCCGGCCGCGGCTCGGCCGACTGGCCGGCCTATTTGCGCATGCTCGACGCGACCGATCGCAGCTATCGGGACTGAGAATCTATCGGCGTCGGCCGGTTTGGCACGGCGATTGCTTCGCCGATGCCATGACCGATGACAGGTATCTCGCGCTGCTGTTATGGACGATCTGCGTGCTGACGTTCGCCTGCAGCATCGTGGCGCTGACCGAGCATCCGGAGTGGTTCGGGGCCTGACGGAAGTTGTCATAATTCGGCGCCCGCGGATTTTTGCCCTCTCCCCTTGCGGGGGAGGGCTACTCGGCGTTTCAACGACAAAAACGGGTGAGGGGTCGGCGCCGCTACCCCTCACCCTTCCGAGTTTGTTGAAAGTCCTGCGCTGCCCTCTCCCGCAAGGGGAGAGGGCACAAACCTGCCTCTGGCAACTGCGTGGCGATTACGCTGCGCTCATCCGTCGCTATTTCGCCGGCGCGTATTTGCCGCCGGTCTGCTTGGTGTGCACGCCTTCGGCGCCGCTCTGCTTGTGTTGCAGGCGGGTGATGCGCGCCCAGCTGCGCTTGAGATCGTCGCGCACCGTGATGTGGAGCGTGCCGCAGCCTTCGCAGGTGAGCTCGATCTTGTCGCCGTGCATGAATGGATTGAGGCCGCGATGGTTGGTGCCGGTGGCCAGGATGTCGCCCGGCAGCAAGGTGTGGATCGACGTCACCCATTCGATGCAGCGCGGAATCTTGTGCGCCATGTCGTCGGTGTTGAAGTTCTGGTACACCGTGCCGTTGTTGCTGAGCTTGATCTGCAGCTTTTGCGGATCTTTGATCTCGTCGGCGGTGACGATATAGGGGCCGATCGGCGCAAAAGTGTCGCGCGACTTCATCTGATAGAACACGTTGGTCGGCGGCACCACGCCGCGCGCCGAGCCGTCGATGAAATTGGTATAGCCGAACACGTATTTCATGGCGTCGGCGGCCTTGACCTTGGAGGCGCGCTTGCCGATGACGACCGCGATCTCGGCTTCGCCCTCGAACACGCTCGCCGCCATGTCGGGCAGCACCATGGTGTCGCCGTCGCCGATCACCGCGCTCGGCGATTTCATGAAGGCGTTGATCGGGGCGGGCTCCGGCAAGGTGCCGTCTTCCATGTAGTTCACCGCCATGCAGATGATGTTTTCCGGCTTCGGCAGCGGCGGGCGCAGCTTGACCTTGGCCAGCGGCTTGCCTTTGCCCTTCTTGGCGGCGGCGGCGAGCTTGCCCTTGTAGGTGCTCCACTTCTCGATCACGCCGCGGATCACGTCCTGCGGGCCGAGCGCCTTGATGCCTTTGGTGACGGCGGAGACGTCGACGATCTTGTCGCCGACCACCACGCCGAGCTTATAATTGTCGAAAAACGCGAGTTTCATGTCTGCTCCTTGGAGTTTCTTGATGGGTCAATGAAGGCGATGGCCCCGCCAACGCTGGATAGGCCGGCTCGATGGCAATTTATGCGGAAGAAGGCGGCGCGAAGCAAGCAACTCACAAGCGACCCGCTTAAGTCACAGCCAATATCAGGTCATCGCGACGTCTGAGATCGCAGCCCTGCCACATCCTTGTCGGTGATGCCGGATCGCGCGCTGCCGAACCGCGCCGTCACGTAGTTACTCACTGCGGCGATCTCGGTGTCCGAGTGGGTGCTGCCGAAGGCCGGCATCGACACGACGCCTGCGGGCGTGTGCCGCTCCGTTCCGGAAATCACGATCTGGGCGACGTTGGTGGCGGTGCGGTCGTTGACCGCGCGGGCGCCCGCCACCGTCGCGTAGGGGCTGATCGCGCTCACGCCGGTCCAGTCGTGGCAGCTCACGCAGGAGCCTTCGAAGATCTTTTTACCGAGCGCATCCGGCGTTGCGCCGCCTTGCTTCGGCGAAGCTGGCGCCGGCGGCGCCAGCGTCGCCGGCAGGTCGGGCGAGGCGATCGGCGGCACGCTGCGCACATAGCTGACCAGCGCGCGAATGTCCGACGGCGCCATCTGGCTCAAACTTTGGTCGACGGCTTCGCCCATTGGCCCGGCCGCCGTGCCGCGGCCCTGCGCGTGTCCGGTCGCCAGATAGGCGAACACCTCGTCGTCGCTCCAGCCGCCGATGCCGGAGCCCTTGTCCGCCGTGATGTTGAAGGCGCGCCAGCCCGCCGTCACCGCGCCGGCGAACTTTTTGCCGTTGTCGAGCGCCAAGGCGAGATTCCTCGGTGTATGGCACTCGCCGCAATGGGCGAGCGCCTCGGCGAGATAGGCGCCCCTGTTCCAATCCGGGCTGCGATCGGGATTGGGCGCGAAGCGGGCATCGGCGTTGAACAGCGTCGTCCAGAACGCCATCAGCCAACGCTGGTTGAATGGAAATGCAAACGTATTGTCCGGCGCCGTCGCGTGCACGGCGGGCAGGCTGAAAAGATAGGCCTTGATCGCCAGCCCGTCGGCATCGGTGACGTAGGTATAAGACGTAAACGGCATCGCCGGATAAAGATGGGCGCCGTCGCGCCGCTTGCCGCGACGCAAGGCGTCGAGAAATTCCTGATCGCTGTAACTGCCGATGCCGGTGTCCTTGTCGGGCGTGATGTTGGGTGAATACAGCGTGCCGAACGGCAGCGGAATCGCCAAGCCGCCCGCAAAATCCGCGCCGCCCGGCGCGGTGTGACAGGGCATGCAATCGGCGGCGCGGGCGAGATATTCACCGCGCTTGACCTGATCGGCATTGGCGAGATTTTGCGGAACGCCGGTCGGATCGGCCGCGTGGTAATCCGCGAGCGCCACCGTATGGCCGCCGGCGAACGCCAATGGCCCCTTGGTAAAAGTCTCCACGACGAACACGGCCGCGGCAACCAGGATAACGGCGGCAACGATCACGTTGCGGGCGCGCATGGCACTCACGCCTTGACCGCAAGCGCGCGGCGGTCGATCGGCAGCCGGCGCAGCGCCACACCGGTCGCGGCGTAGATCGCATTGCGCAGCGCCGGCGGGCCGGCCGTACAGCCAGTCTCGCCGATGCCGCCCGGATCCTCGCCGCTTTTGATGACGTGCACTTCGATGTTCGGCACCTGATCGATGCGCAGCATGCGGTAGTCGTTGAAATTGGATTGCTGCACCCGCCCCTTGTCGATGGTCACCTCGCCGTAAAGCGCAGCCGTCAGCCCGAAGATCAGCCCGCCCTGCAGCTGCGCCATGATCGTATCGGGATTGACGGCGATGCCGGTGTCGACCGCCGAGGTCACGCGGCGCAGATAGACCTCGCCCTTGGCGTCGACCTCGGCCTCGACCACCGTGGCAATGAAGCTGCCGAACGACGGCTGGACGCAGACGCCGCGGCCAGCACGCGCCGGCAGCGGCTGGCCCCAGCCGGATTTTTCCGCGACCAGATCAAGCGCTGCTTTCAGACGCGGATTCTTGTCGAGCATGCCGCGCCGGAAATCGACCGGGTCCTTGCCCGCTTTGCGGGCGAGCTCATCGATGAAGCATTCGGTGGCGAACACGTTGTTGTTCGGCCCGACGCCGCGCCAAAAGCCGGTGGGCACGGCGGGCGGCTCGGCGCGCACGTATTGCACCTGCAGGTTTGGAATATCGTAAGGCATGTCGACGGCGCTATCGACGGCGTCGATATCGATGCCGTTCTGGAACGCCGGCGGCAGCCAGCGCGCGATCACCGCCGAGCCGGAGATCTTGTACTTCCAGGCAACGATTTTGCCGTTCTGTAGACTTGCCGAGATGGTGTCGCGATAGACCGGACGATAGATGTCGTGGCGGATATCCTCCTCGCGGAACCACATCACCTTCACCGGACCGTCGACCTTTGTGGCGATGCGCACGGCCGTCGCCACCATGTCGGCTTCGAGCCGGCGGCCAAAGCCGCCGCCGAGCAGATGGTTGTGCACGGTCACCTTGTCGATCGGCAGACCCGCCGCCTGTGCCGCGTAAGACTGGCAGCGCGTCAGCACCTGGGTGCCGGTCCACACTTCGCAGGCGCCCGGCGTGACGTGCACCGTGCAGTTCAACGGCTCCATCGGGGCGTGCGCCAGGAACGGCAGCTCGTATTCGCCGTCGACGCGTTCACCTTGAGACAAGCCCTTGGCGATGTCGCCGACCGATTTGGCGACGACGCCGTCCTTTTTGCTCGCGGCGCGCAAGTCGTCCCAAATATCGGCCGAACCGATCTTGGCGTTCGGTCCTTCGTTCCATGTCACATTCAGGGCTTCGAGGCCCTTCTTGGCCGCCCAAGTGTGATCGCCGACCACCGCGACCAGATCGTCGAGCACGACGACCTGTTGCACGCCGGGCACGGCTTTGGCCGCGCTGTCGTCGACATGGGCGACCTTGCCGCCGAACACCGGGCACTGCAAAAGCGTTGCGAATTTCATTCCGGGCAACAGCGCGTCGATGCCATAGACGACCTTGCCGTCGGTCTTGTTCGGCGTATCGAAGCGCTTGAGCGGCTTGCCGATCAGCGCAAAATCTTTCGGATCTTTGAGCGGCGGATTCTGCGGCACCGGAACGCCGCTTGCCGCATCGACCAGATCGCCATAGGCCGCAACGCGCCCGCTGGCGCCGTGGGTGACCTTGCCGTTCGACGCGGAGCAACTCGCCGGATCGACCTGCCATTGGCCGGCGGCGGCCGCCACCAGCATCGCCCGCGCCGACGCGCCGGCCACGCGCAACGGTTTCCAGAACGCGCGTATGGAATTGGAATTGCCGGTGACCTGAATGCCGAAGGTCGGATTGCCATAGAGCTTGTCGTTGGCCGGCGCGTGCTCCAGCGTCACCGCGGCGAAATCGGCATCGAGCTCGTCGGCGAGGATCATAGCGACGGCGGTATAGACGCCCTGGCCCATCTCCACCTGCGGCATCACCAGCGTGGTCTTGCCGGCGTGATCGATGCGGATGAAGGCATTGGGCGCGAACTGGCCGGCCGGATTGTCGGGCGCCTGCTCCGGCTCGTTCGCGGCCCTCACCGGCAGGCGGAATGCGAGCACGAAGCCGCCGGCCAAGGCGCCCGTCATCAGCGCGCGGCGCGAGGGAAGCGGACTGAAATTCGAAAGCGCGTCGTGCATGGCGGCCTCCTATGCCTGGCCGTCCGCGGCGCGCTTGATCGCCTCGCGGATGCGCACATAGGTGCCGCAGCGGCAGATATTGCCCGCCATCGCCGCATCGATGTCGGCATCGTCGGGGCGCGGCGTAGTTTCGAGCAGCGCCGCCGCCGACATGATTTGCCCCGACTGGCAATAGCCGCACTGGATCACTTCGAGATCAAGCCAGGCCTTCTGCACCTTGGCCCCGGTCGGCGTTGCGCCGACGCCTTCGATCGTGGTGATGGCGCGGTTGCCGATCGCCCCGACCGGCAAGAGACAAGAGCGCACGGCTTTGCCGTCGAGGTGCACCGTGCAGGCGCCGCATTGCGCGATGCCGCAACCGAATTTTGTGCCGGTCATCCCCAAGAGGTCGCGCAGCACCCAAAGCAGCGGCATGTCGGGCGGCGCATCGACCGTTTTGCTCTCGCCATTGATTGTCAGCGCAACCATGGGGCCTCCCTACATTCTGGCTTTCCATTCCAGCTTGTATTCCGGCCCGGGTATTGTGCCACGGTCCGGCAGGGTTGCGTTTTCACGGTTTCGCGATTGTCTCAGTGCGGATGCTTGGCCGATTTCTTCGCTGATTCCTTGGCCGAGTGCATGAACACACTGTCGGCCCCCACACGCAGCGCCGGAACCGTCTTGGCCATGCGCTTCAATTGCTCGGAGGCGGCGATGGCGAACCGCGCCAGCGGCCGCATGTGGCGGGCGTCGGAGGCCTGCAGGCCTAAGCCGAAGAAACAATCGATCGATACGGTCGTCGGCCCGATCGCGCCGGCGAACATTGCCCGCATCTGCGGCAGCGAGCGGTAGCGAACTTCGAACCGCGCCGGCTCCCTAAAGCCGCGGCGGGCCTGGTGCCACAGCGAGCGCACGCCGGCCCAGTGCGCCATCTGCACGGTGCTGGAACCCTCCGGTGCAAGCACGCGGGCAATTTCGCCGAGCGTCAGAGCACAGTCCCGATCGGAAAAATGTTGCAGGGTGCTGTAGGAAAATGCGCGCTCGAACGTGCCGTCGGCAAACGGCAGGCAACGGGCATCGCCGCAGATGTAATCGACGTCGACACCTTGTTTCGCGGCAAAGCGCTTGGCCGCCATCAGCGGGCCGAGCATCGGATCGAGACCCACGGCGCGGAAACCGGCGCGCGCCGCGGCGATGGTCCAGCGGCCCCACGAGCTGCCGATATCGAGCAAACACTCGCCGCCGCCGCGCTCGGGAAACCGCGGAATCGGGATTGCATCGCCGGGCGCCAGGTCGCGATAGCCGAAACCGTTGGACAGCGGCACGAGGCGCCGGATCACCGCCTCGGCGGCGTCGCTGCCGGCCGCGATCTCGCGGTGGATTTGCGCTTTCAATTCCTCGCGAAGGTTGACGGCGGCGATGAGGTCGATGGGCAAGCCCTGACGCGCCATGTCGGCGAGCTTGACGGTGCGCGACGCGCCGCGATGGGTCGGCGGCAAGTCGGCGCGCAGCAGGACCGGAATGCCCTCGACGATCGGGTAATTCGCGCCGTTGCGGGCGACGAGACGGTCCCTCGCGAAGGACAGCGGCTGACGCTCAACCGGGTCGACGAGATAATCGCGCAGCCAGTCCTTCATCCGGCTCAAGCGTAATCGCTCCCGGGAGCGCGCTCAACGGCGCGAAACCAATGCTACACTCACACATCCAAGTCTGATCTTGATGCCAAATGTCCGATCTTGATGCCATCGTCATCGGCGCCGGCCATAACGGGCTGACCTGCGCGGCCTATCTGGGCATGGCGGGCTTGCGCGTGCGCGTCGTGGAGCGGCGCGGTGTCGTCGGCGGCGCCGCCGTGACGGAAGAGTTTTGGCCCAAATTCCGCAACTCGACCGCGGCCTATGCGGTGAGCCTCTTGCAGCCGAAAATCATCGGCGATCTCAAGCTGCACGAGCACGGCTTGCGCATCGTTGAGCGCCGCGCGCAGAATTTTTTGCCGCTGCCCGATAGCCGTTATCTCCTCACCGGCGAGGGCCGCAGCGAAAACGAAATCGCAAAATTCAGCGCCAAGGATGCCGCCCGTTACGGCGCCTATCAGGCCGAGATCGGCAAGGTCGCCGATGTGCTGCGCAGCCTCGTGCTCGCCGCGCCGCCCAATCTGGTACTGCGCAATTTCGGCGATAGCGCGCGCCAGCTCGGCAAGCTCGCGGCGATCGGCAAAAGGCTATGGCGGGACGATGCCGTCGCGGCAGCGTTCGGCCTGTTGCGCAAATCGGCTGGCGACGTGCTCGACGGCTGGTTCGAGTCCGATCCGATCAAGGCCGTGCTCGGCTTCGATGCGGTGGTCGGCAATCTGGCGAGCCCTTACACGCCGGGCTCTGCTTACGTGTTGCTGCACCACGCGTTCGGCGAAGTGAACGGCAAGCGGGGCGCCTGGGGCCACGCCATCGGCGGCATGGGCGCGATCACACAGGCGATGGCGCGCGCCGCCGGCACCCACGGTGTGCGCATCGACGTGGACACCGCGGTGCGCGAAGTCATCGTCGAGCGCGATCGTGCCACGGGCGTTGTGCTGGAGGATGGCACGGCGATCCGCGCCAGCGCCGTCATCGCCAACGTCAATCCGCAACACCTGTTCCAAACCTTGGTGCCGCAGCAGGCCGTGCCGCGCGCGATGGCGGCGCGCATGAAGACGTGGAAGACCGGCTCCGGCACCTTCCGCATGAACCTGGCGCTGGCGAAGCTGCCGGATTTTTCCGCGCTGCCCGGCGCCGGCGACCACCACACCGCGGGCATCATCATGGCACCGAGTCTTGCCTACATGGACCAGGCTTATCGCGATTGCGTCCGCCACGGCTGGAGCCGGGCGCCGATCGTCGAAATGCTGATCCCGTCGAGCCTCGACGACACGCTCGCGCCGCCCGGCGCCCACGTGGCGAGCCTGTTCTGTCAGCACGTCGCGCCGCAATTCGCCGACGGCGCGTCATGGGACCAGCACCGCGAAACGGTCGCCGACCTGATGATCGACACGGTCGAGACCTATGCGCCCGGCTTCAAGTCGAGCGTCATCGGGCGGCAAAGTTTTGCGCCGCTCGACCTGGAGCGCATCTTCGGCCTGCCCAACGGCGACATTTTCCACGGCGCGCTGACGCTCGACCAGCTGTTTTCGCTGCGCCCGATGCGCGGCTATGCGGACTACCGCATGCCGTTACGCGGACTTTACCTGTGCGGCTCGGGCGCCCATCCCGGCGGCGGCGTGACCGGCGCGCCCGGACACAACGCGGCGCAGGCGGTGATCGCCGATCTGTTGCGACGATGAATGCGCAGCCACCGTTCGAGTTTTTGTGAATATCCGGCGAACGCGAATGACATTTGGAAGAATTGCGGCTAAGCGCAAGCGATGTCCGCACGTTCCTTTCGCGTCGGCCGCGCGTTGACCGGGCTTGGCCTGTTCGCGACCAAGCCGATCAAGCGCAGAGCCACTATCGCGACCTATCGCGGCCGGCGTATGAACACTGAAGAAGCCGACCGCCTCGAAGCGCGCGGCTCACGCTACATGTTCACGGTCAACAAGCGCGTGACCATCGACGGCTCGCCGCGCTGGAACGTGGCGCGCTACATCAATCATTCCTGCCGGCCGAACGCCGAGCCGGTGGGCCGCAACGGCGGTATCGTCATCGTGGCGCTGCGCCGGATCGAGCCGGGCGAGGAAATCACCTACGACTACGGCAAGGAATATCTGGAATATTTTTTGGAGGAAGGCGGCTGCCGCTGCGACTGGTGCCGCCGCAAACGGGCCGCCAAGCGCCGCAAGCAGCGCAGAGCGGCGCGGAAGCGGAATTAAGGCGTGTACTTAAGCCGCACCACCAATGCGATCCGCTTCGCGCGAAGTCATGAGATGCGCGGTGCAATTGAGCAAGCTTACCCGGTGCGGCGCATCTTCATCTATGACGGTCATGCTCGCGTTGTCGAAACGCTCCGGAACAGCCACGCCTTCTGGCAATAGCGCATGGCGCTCGACGAGGGCGCGACAGACCAGACCATGCGTGACCACCACCAACGTGCCGTTCACGCTTCGGCGCCTGCTCACGAGGAAGGCAAATGCATCGGCGACGCGCGCATGAAACGTCGGCCAGTCTTCGCCATTGGGTGGCCGGACGTCGGGCCCAAACGGATCCTCGGGCAGCGCGGCATAGGCCTTACCGCGCAAATCGCCAAAGTTGCGCTCCTGTAACAGCGGGCTTTCGTCGATCGCTACTCCGGATCGGGCCGCGAGCGGAGCTGCGGTCATGCGCGCGCGCAATAAATCGCTGCACAAGATGCAAGCGAAACCGAGAGCGGACAAGCGCCGCGCCAGCTGTTGCGCCTGACGTATCCCTCGATCGTTGAGCGGCACGTCAGGGCGCTGCAGGACGCGCGCCGCGTTGCCGTCAGTCTCGCCATGACGCACCAGCAAAATCGTCATGCCGCGTTGTTAGCAGCGTTGCTGCGCGCAAGCGAGTTCGGAATTGTGTTCGCCGCGACTTGTGTCCCGTGCCCTTGAGACGGCTCTCTCATTTGGCCGATGACCGTCCGGCGCTCCTTCGACTGTGCTTTGAACACCCCGGCAGGGGCAGCTATGATAACCTGACGGCCATCGATCGCCAGATCAGACTGTGGCTCCGTATCATCCCCCCAAGGATCGCCTCCGGAATGTCCCGAACGATTGTCCCGAATGCCAGCCAAGCGCGGCTGATCTTGGTTGGAACCGCCCTGCTGCTCACGCTGGGCATGGGGATTCGCCAGAGTTTCGGACTGTTCCTGGCGCCAGTCACGCACGATCTCGCGGTGACGGCGGCCGATTTTACGCTGGCTCTGGCGATCCAGAATATTGTCTGGGGCCTTTCGCAGGCGCTGGTCGGCGCCATCGCCGACCGCTTCGGTCTGCGCATCACCATGATGGCGGGCGCCGCGATCTACGTCGTTGGCTTGGGCGTCATGGCTGCGGCCCAAGGCGCGCTGGCGCTGATCGTCTCCGGCGGCCTCATGGGCGTGGCGTTGTCCTGCACGGCGACGTCGTTGGCCATGACCGCATGCGTGCGCGCGGTTTCGCCGGCGCGGCGCAGCCAGATGCTCGGCGTTGTCTCCGCCGCCGGATCGCTCGGTACGCTGGTGGTGCCGCTCGCCACCCAGGCCGTGCTCGCGCGCGAGCCCTGGCAGATCGGCGTGCTGCTGTTCGTGCTGATGGCGATCGCGATGCTGCCCGCCGCCTATTGGGCCGGCGGCGCCGACAAGTTTCCCGGGCACTCGACCGCAACGACCTCCATGCGCGAGGTGCTCGGCGAGGCCATGCGCAACCGGCCGTTTCTGGTGATGTCGGGCGCTTATTTCGTCTGCGGTCTCAATCTCGTTTTCCTGACCACGCATTTGCCGGCCTATCTGGCGATCTGCGGCCAGGATCCGATGCTGAGCGCGGAGGCGCTGGCCACGATCGGCGGCGTGAGCGCCGTCGGCTCATTGCTGACCGGCTGGCTCGGCGGGAGATATCCGAAGCACATCATCCTGGGGCTGCTCTACATCCTGCGTTCGCTCATATTCGCCGTCTATTTCGTGCTGCCACCGACGCCGACAAGCACGCTCCTGTTCGCAGCCGCGATGGGCATGCTGTGGTGGCCCGGCCTCGCGCCACTCATCGGCGGTCTGGTCGCCGAGATTTTTGGCACGCGCTATATGGCGACGCTGCTTGGCCTGTCCTTCGTCGTGCACCAGGCAGGGTCGTCGCTTGGCGCTTGGGGCGGCGGTTTGATCTTCGATCTTTTCGGCTCCTATGACCACGCCTGGCAGATCGGCACGTTGATCGGGTTCGCCGCCGGCGTCGTCCAGATCGTGGCGGGCGGTCCAACCCGGCGGCAGGACCGCTTGATCGTGCCCGCGGTGGCGACGACTTAGGCGAAGCCGTCGACCGCAAGTCCGCTTTGCACCCATGAGCGGACGTCTAGCGAGTCATTGCTCAGGTCATTATCGGTGTAAACTCTCCGGCATGAAACGCGAACAGCGGCAGCTTTGGCGGCCGTGGCATGAGGTGGCGCAATTTTTGCGCGCTGCGGGACTGCTGCTCGTGACATCGCTGTCGCCCGCGGCCGCACAGGATATTCGCGGGATGGAAGTTTGCACGGCCGAAAAGCAGATGGAGCGACGGACCGCGTGCTTGCAGGCGAATGTCGAGTTTCTTCAGCAAGCGCTGATCAAGCTTTCCCGCGAAACCCAGGAGAAGATGGCCGCCGCCGATCGCGATCTTGCCGCCGCCCGCGCCGAAATCGCCGCGCTCAAATCGACCGTGGAGAAGCTGAATACCGAATTGAAACAAATGAAAGTGAAAGCCGAACCCGAAAGCAAGAAGTAGACGGTAAAGCGCACAGGAGGAGCCATGGCCGGACGCCCATCTCCGTTCTCTCTGCAAATCGCCGTCGCATTGTCCGGTATCGTTTGTTGCGGATCAAGCACCGCGGCACAGACGATCATGCCGTGTTACCGTTCTACGATGGCAACAGTGCAGAACGGCCAGACATTCAATGGAAAAGCCTGCAGGGGAAAATGGGGTTGCGGTTGCACGGTCGTGTTTTGTCCGGTTTGTAATTCCGCGCCGGGGTCGTGGCCCGCGTCTTGTTCTTTGACGACTTGCAGGGTCCTTCCGCCGCCGAAGAAGCAGCAATAATTTCTGACTGTCAGCGAAGGGCCGACGTCGGCCGACGGGTACAGCGTATTGGCGCGGTGCAGCTTCGCCATCGCCGGCCGACCGGGCGTCCTTTCGCCACCGGGTGTGGACTGCTATCATCACAACCGAAACCTTCGTCGGGCGGCAGCCCCGGCAAACAGCCGATTCACAATGCGGCAGCCTGCCTTGGGGGAGCCTTGCGCCTACCTCAATGCGCATTTTGCCTGCTGGTTGCGCTCGCGGCGCCGATGGCCGCGCACGCCGATAGCCCACCGCGGCCGATTCCGGCCGACGGCACCTGCGCCGTCCCGGTCGACCCAAGCTGGACCAAGCAGGAACAATTCGTCTGGCTCAATGCCTGCGCCGGCAAAGCGGCGGATTTCAACAAGGAGCCGGGTTATGGCGGCGACCTCGACCCTAAAAGCCGGACCGGATTGCCGGACAGCCGTATCCTGCGGTCATCTTTCCTCGAAACCATTCTGCTCAAGGATAAATATCGCAACGCCCTGACACGTCTCGGCGTCCGTATCACCGGCGCGCGTTTCACGGAAACAGTCGATTTGCGGAATGCCGAACTTGAGCACGATCTTTGGCTTGACTGGGGCTTGCTGGAGAACGGCGTCAATCTCACCTCGATCAAAACGAGTCGCCAAATTACGTTCGACCGCTCGAAGATTATCGGCGTCTTCGCTGCGGCCGAAGCTCAGATCGACAAAGGCTTGTCTCTGCGTGGGGGGGAATTTCCCGATGGTATAATTCTCTCAGAAGCTCATATCGGCGGACAGCTTCGCGTGGAGGGTTCCACGGTCACGGCCATGCTCGACATGAACGGGATTCGCGTCGACCAAGATCTACTCATGAGCGATAAGGCGCAGTTCAAGGAGATCAATCTTGCAAGCGCACATATCGGCGGACAGCTTGTCCTGAACGGCTCTACGGTCACGGGCCTGCTCAACATGGATCACATTCATGTCGATCAAGGTCTGTTCATGTTCGATAAGGCACGGTTCGAAGAGATCGATCTTTTAGGGGCACATATCGGCGGACAGCTTGACCTGAGGAGTGCCACGGTCGCGGGCCCGCTCAACATGTTTGAAAGTCATGTCGACCAAGATCTGTTCATGCGCGATGAAGCGCAATTCAAAGAGATCAATCTTGGCGACGCACGTATCGACGGACAGCTTGACCTAAGCAGCTCCACGGTCACGGGCATGCTCAACATGGGGGGGATTCGCGTCGAGCAAGGTCTTTTCATGCGCGATAAGGCGCAGTTCAAAGAGGTTAATCTTACAGGGGCCCATATGGGACAGCTTGACCTCAGCAGTTCCACCGTCGCCGGCTTGCTCAACATGAATAAAATTCATGTCGACCAAGATATGTTCATGGACAAGGCGAATTTCACCTCGATCACTCTTGTATTCGCACATATCGGCGGATTGCTTGAACTGAGCAGTTCCACGGTTACGGGCTTGCTCAACATGCCCGGGATTGGCGTCGATCAAGTTCTGCTCATGCGCAATAAGGCGCAGTTCAATAAGGTCGTTCTTCAAGGGGCACATGTGGAACAGCTTGACCTGAGCGGTTCCACCGTCGCGGACATGCTCAACATGAGTCAAATTCATGTTGATCAAGCTCTGTTGATGGGCAATGACGCGAATTTCACCGGGATCGATCTTACCGTCGCACATATCGGCGGACAGCTTGACCTGCGCAGTTCCAAGGTCACGGGTAAATTGGCGGGTGACTACATCGATGTCACGCAGACCGTGTATTTGGGATCGGGCGCCACATTTGCAGATGAAATCGATTTGACTTCCGCAAAACTAGGGCAAGATCTTTATCTGTCGGGCGGTATTTTTTACAAAAATGTGGATTTGAGCGGAGCGCAAATCGGCGGTATTCTTGGACTGAAGTCCGCGCAATGGATGTATAGCGCAGCAACCCTTGATCTGACCGAGGCCACGACCGGCGGGATCGATCTTTCCCATAGCTGGCCCAACAAGATCTATCTGAACGGGCTCACCTATCGCAATTTATCCAACTTAGCCACGAACTTCAGCCGCGCGCAGGCTGAAACCTGGTTTGGCAAGCAGGACTACGCGCCGCAGCCCTATGAACAGCTTGCCAGCGTCTTGCAAGCCAACGGCTTGATCGGCGATGCCACCGCGATCCGCTATGCCGGCAAGGAGCGGGAGCGGCGCGCGGCGTCGGGATTGCGCTGGGTGTGGCTATCCCTGCTCAACTATTCCATCGGTTTCGGCTATCACCTGGAATACGCGTTTGCTTGGGCGCTGGGCTTCGTGCTCCTGGGCTGGACGGTCTTGTACGCTACCGGGCAGAGAACCAAGCACGGCACCACGCTCGGCCTCGTCTACAGCTTCGACATGCTGCTGCCGCTCGTGCAATTGAGCAAGAAGCACGATGACGTCGATCTCGATCCGTGGCCACAACGCTACTTTTATGCGCACAAGATCATCGGCGTCATTCTGACGTCGTTCATCGTTGCGGGAATTTCCGGGCTTACCAAATAATGCAAGACTCGGCGCTGCGAAACGAGCAGTCCGCCTACACCCTATTCCCCGCGCTCCACATCCAGAAATCGCGGCCTTCCTCGCGCATGAACTTCGCCAGCACCATCTTGTGCACCTCGTCGGCGCCGTCGACCAGGCGGGCGGCGCGGGCGGCGCGGTAGACCCATTCGGCGATGGTGTCCTTGGAATAGCCGCGGGCGCCGTTGAGCTGGATGGCGACGTCGGCGGACTGGTGCAGCGTGTTGGCGCAGTGCAGTTTCGCCATCGACACTTCCTTGCGGGCGAAATCGCCCTGATCGAGCTTCCACGCCGCATGCATGGTGAGGAGGCGGCCGATGTGGATGTTGTGGCCGACCTCGCCGAGTTTCATCTGTACGCTTTCGCGGTCCGCGAGTCTTATGCCGAACCCTTCGCGCCGGCCGACGTACTCCTGCGCAATCTCGACGCAGCGCTTCGACCAGCCGAGCCAACGCATGCAGTGGGTGAGCCGCGCCGGGCCGAGCCGCACCTGCACCACCTTCAAGCCGTTGCCGATGCCGCCGAACACGTCGTCGTCGTGCACTTCGAGGCCGTCGAATTCGAGCTCGCAATGGCCGCCGTGCTCCTCGGGGCCCATGATCTCGATGCGGCGCAGGATGCGCCAGCCGGGCTGGTCCTTGTGAAACAGGAACGTGGTGATGCCCTTGCGTTTGTCGTCGGAGGTGCGCGCCGCTAGGATGAAATGCGCGGCGCCGTCGGCGCCGGTGATGAACCACTTGCGGCCGTAGATCTTCCAGGTACTGCCGTGCTTCTCGGCGTAGGTCTTCATCATGCTCGGGTCGGAGCCGCCGCCGGGCGCCGGCTCCGTCATGGCGAAGGACGAGCGCACCTTGCCCTCGACGATGGGCTTTAGCCATTTTTCCTTCTGTGCCGGCGTGCCCAGCTTTTTCAGCACATTCATGTTGCCGTCGTCGGGCGCCATGCAGTTCATCGCCAGCGGCCCGAACAGCGAGCGCGCCGCTTCCTCGTACATCACCGCCCAGGCCACCATCGGCAGGTCCATACCGCCGTATTCCTTCGGCGATTGCGGCGCCCACAGCCCGGCCTTCTTCGCCTTGTCGCGAACCGGCGCGAGGCGCTCGTGCGGGATGTTTTCGTGGTCGGAGAAATTGTGCCGATCGGCCTCGAGCGGCAGCACATGCTCGTCGACGAAGGCGCGGGTGCGGACGCGCAAATCCTCGATCTCGGGCGAAAGGGTAAAATCCATGCCGGCGCCTCTCGTTGCGGTACAGAGGGGGACGGCATAATCTTTAGCCTATCGCGCGGTCGCGACAACCCTTCGCCCCTGCCCTGTCCTTCGCCACGAGGCAAATCATGGCCAATTTCACTCCGGTCTCGGCGGCCATCGGCGGCGCGCTGATCGGGCTTGCCGCGGTGCTGTTGATGCTGTTCACCGGCCGCGTTGCCGGCATCAGCGGCATCGCCGGCGGCCTGTTCAACCCGCGCACCGACGACCGGCTTTGGCGGCTCACCTTCATCGCCGGTCTGATCGCCGCGCCCCTTGCCGCGGCGTTGATCGGCCACGCGGTGCCGATGCCGCAAATGCCGGGCAGCATGATCACTATCGCGGTGGCCGGCCTTCTGGTCGGCTTCGGCACCCGGCTCGGCAATGGCTGCACCTCCGGCCACGGCATCTGCGGCATCGCGCGGCTGTCGCCACGCTCGATCGCCGCGACGGTCGTGTTCATGGTGGCGGCGATCGTCGTCGTCGCGCTGACGCACCACGTCATCGGAGCCTAAAGCCATGCCCGCCCTCGCCAGTCTCCTCTGCGGCTTCATCTTCGGCACCGGCCTCGTGATCTCCGGCATGGTGAAGACCACCAAAGTTCTTGGCTTCCTCGACGTCCTCGGTATTTGGAACGGTACCTGGGATCCGAGCCTGATCGTGGTAATGGCGGCGGGTCTACTCGTCACCGGCATCGGCTATGCGCTGCTCCGGCCGCGCACGCCGATTTTTGCGCCGAAAAGCCTGTGGCCGAGCGCGACCGACATCGACCGGCCGCTCATCGTCGGCGCGGCGCTGTTCGGCATCGGCTGGGGCATGGTGGGCTTGTGTCCCGGGCCGGCAATCGCCGACTTGGCGACGCTGTCGCCCGGCGTGTTCGTCTTTGTCATCGCCATGGCGGTCGGCATGGCGGCGCACGATCTGCGGCAAGCGCGCGCCGCGCGGCCCATCGAGCAAAAGCTCGCGACCGCGACCGATGGCTGATTGATGCTCGATCCCTCCCCACGCGCGTCACCGCAATTCTCGCTCGACGAGGATCAGATCGCCGTGCGCGACATGGCGCGCAGCTTTGCCGACGAAGTTTTTGCACCGAACGCGGTGGCCTGGGACGAAGCGCGGCATTTTCCCGTTGCCGAAATGCGAAAAGCGGCGGCGCTGGGCATGGGCGGCGTCTACATCGCCGAAGACGTCGGCGGCTCCGGTCTGTCGCGGCTGACCGCGACTTTGATCTTCGAGGCGCTGGCCACCGGCTGCCCGACGGTCGCCGCCTACATCTCGATCCACAATCTCGTGGCCTGGATGATCGATGCCCATGGCTCCGACGCGCAGCGCCGGCAATGGCTGCCAAAACTGTGCACCATGGAGTTTTTGGGCAGCTATTGCCTGACCGAGCCGGGCGTCGGCTCGGACGCAGCGGCGCTGGTGACGCGCGCGGTGCGCGACGGCGACCATTACGTGATCAACGGCCAGAAACAATTCATCTCCGGCGCCGGTTCAGGCGACCTCTACGCGGTGATGGCGCGCACCGGCGGCGACGGCGCGTCCGGCATTTCGACCTTGATCGTGCCCGGCGACACGCCGGGCATTTCGTTCGGCAATAGCGAGCGCAAGATGGGCTGGAACGCGCAGCCGACACGCGCGGTCACGTTCCAAGACGTGCGCGTGCCGGTCGCCAACCGGCTCGGCGCGGAGGGCACCGGATTCAAGATCGCCATGGCCGGGCTCGATGGTGGGCGGCTCAACATCGCCGCCTGCTCGCTCGGCGGTGCGCAAAAAGCGCTGGAGATGGCGCTCGCCTATATGAAGGAACGCAAAGCCTTCGGCAAACGCCTCGACGAATTCCAGGCGCTGCAATTCCGCCTCGCCGACATGGCGACCGCGCTCGAGGCCTCGCGCGCCTTGCTGTGGCAGGCCGCCGCCGCGTTCGACCGCAACGACGCCAATGCCACCGCGCTCATCGCCATGGCCAAGCGCTTCGTCACCGACAGCTGTTTCGATGTCGCCAACCAGGCGCTGCAGCTGCACGGCGGCTACGGCTATTTGGCCGAATTCGGCGTCGAGAAGATCGTGCGCGATCTGCGCGTACACCAGATCCTCGAAGGCACCAACGAGATCATGCGCCTGATCGTGGCGCGCAGCCTCGTCGGCCGATGAGCGAGACGGTTCTTCAGGACGGCGACCTCGTCGTCCGCGCTCACGGCGCACTGCGCCGCATCACGCTCAACCGGCCGCAGGCACTCAACGCCATCACGCTCGACATGGTCGTCACCATGACGTCGTTGCTGCGCGCCTGGGCGGACGATCCGGCCGTCGGCGCCGTCCTGCTCGATGGCGCCGGTGGGCGCGCTTTTGCCGCCGGCGGCGATATCCGCGCGCTTTACGATGCGGCGAAGGCGGGCGACAAAAAGCTGCCGGAAAAATTCTGGGCGACCGAATACCATTTGGATGTTTTGATCGCGCGTTACCCCAAGCCGGTGATCGCCCTGATGGACGGCGTCGTCATGGGTGGCGGCGTTGGCCTTTCGGCGCACGCGTCGCACCGCATCGTCACCGAGCGATCCGCGGTCGCCATGCCGGAAGTCGCAATCGGTTATTTTCCCGACGTCGGCGCCTGCTTCGTGCTGGCGCGGGCGCCAGGATTTACCGGAACCTACGTCGCATTGACCGGCGCGCGCGCGACCGCGGCCGACGCCATCTATTGCGGCCTCGCCGACCTGCACATTCCGGCGGCGCGGCTGCATGAGCTTCCGGCGGTGCTGGCGGATTGTCGCGGCATGCACGACGTCAAGGCGCGGCTCGACAAATTCTCAGCGCCGCCCGCGGACGGCCGCCTCGCCGCGGCGCGATTTTGGATCGATCGCTGCTTTGGCGCGGATACCGTCGAAGAGATCGTCGAGCAATTGCGGCAAAGCGACGAAGCGGACGCGCGCGCGGCGCTGGAAACCATGCGCAAAATGTCGCCGACCTCGCTCAAGATCACATTGCGAAACATCCGGTCGGCGCTATCATTCGAAGAGGTCGAGCAGAGTTTTGCGCAGGACTATCGCGTCTCGCTCGCCTGCGTCGCCGGCCATGATTTCATCGAGGGCATCCGCGCGGCCATCGTCGACAAGGACCGCAATCCGGCGTGGCGCCCGGATACGCTCGAAGGCGTCACGCCGGACATCGTCGCGCGCCACTTCCGCCCGGTCGGCGCGCTAGAATTGAGTTTTGAATATTAAATCCGCATTGCCTGAACGACGTTCGAATTCGCGGCGCGCCAATTGGGCCTCTTCGGAATGGTTCCGGTCGCGCCGCCGGAAGCCCGCGGATGGTGCCTTTTGGCCTCGCTAGCGTATTGCGTGTATTCCATGAAAATGCTACCATTGAGGCCGATCCCAATCATCTGGGCAATGTCGAATTAGAAAGCGAAGAGCTGACAATGTCGACATTCACGGGCGTTGCCAATTTCACCACAACGAACCAGAGCGCTCTCGGCCCATTTCCGGTGCCCATCACACTCACCGTTTTCTTCAGTAACGGCCTATCGCAAGTGAGCTTGGGCTCCTTTCCATCGATCTCTGGCCCCCCGCCGGATCAGCCGATTTCGACGCCATTGGGAAATGACACATTCACAGTTACTCTCAAGAGCGGAGTACCGGGAAATGCGACGGGAAGTTTCGATTCGTCCTCCGGCAAGTTGGTACTTTCTCTCACTCTTCATCTTCACAACAGCGTTCACGTGGTTACCTCGGGTGATGAGGATTCGGACATGCCTTTTACGGGACCGCAGAGTCTGACGACAGACTCCTGTAGCTCGCAAGACGGCAAGGTTAGTCTCACGGGGTCTCGATTCGATCCAACGACCGGGACCATAACGTTAGCGGGCGCTACGCAAATTTCCGGAGGGTTCCTCGGCGGGAGCGACTGCGGTCTAACGATCGCGGGCACGTTGTCCACCCCGGTAAATACTTCTTCACAGCAGGGCTTTGGAGACCTTGTAAGTCAGAACTGCATGTTCTGGACGGGCAACTTCACCCAGATCGACCAAGAGGACGTCCTATTCTACCATCCGAGCGACCAGAACTGGTGGTTAGCTCAATTTGGAGCTGGCGTGCTCAACTGGGGTCTCGCCGACAATACGGCAGGATTTGGCCAGGTCGCTGACGGCCAACACTTCTTCTGGAAGGCCGATTTCAATGGCAACGGAAGGGACGATTTGCTGTTCTACTTCGCAGGGGACGATAACTGGTGGCTGGGCACCTTCGACCAGAATGGCAACCTAACATGGAACCTCGTTGGCAACACGAACGGCAAGAATGGAAGCCCGTGGAACTTCGGACACGCCATAAACACGGCAATGGAATTTTGGACGGGTGATTTTCAGGGGGTGGGCAGATCTCAAGTCCTCTTCTATTACTACGGTGACGGCAATTGGTGGTTGGGTACGATTGGAACGAACTGGAGTCTGGCGTGGGCTAACGCGGGGAACACAGAGGGAAAGAACGGTAGCCCATGGAATTTTGGCAACATGCATGACGACCGGCCATTCTGGGTCGGTGACTTTCGCGGTCTGGGGCGCGACCAGATCCTGTTCTATTCCCCCGGCGATAATAACTGGTGGTTGGGAACTTTCGACACCAGCGGAAGCCTGACATGGATTCTCGCGGGCAACACGAATGGGTTTGGCAATGCGATCAACACGGTGATGAAGTTTTACGTTGGCGATTTTCAGGGGATCGGAAAAAGACAGATGTTGTTCTACTATTGGGGGCTTGGAGACTGGTGGCTGGGCACATTCAACCAAAATGGCGCCCTGAATTGGTATAATGCCGGCAACACGGAAGGCAGGAATGGAAGTCCTTGGAACTTCGGGACATTGAACGACGGTCAACCTTTCTGGGAGGGCGATTTTTCGAACTCATATCGGGATGACGTCCTGTTTTATTCTGCAAGCGATGGCAACTGGTGGGATGGTACGTTCGACAAGAATGGGAATCTCTCATGGAGCATGGTGGGAAATACATCGGGAGTAAGTGGTGCTCCGAACTTTGGAAACCTGGTAAAAGAAGGAGCTCTGTTCTTTGTCGGGGACTTTTCCGATTTTGATACTGATGAAGTCTTGTTCTACCATCCCTCCGATGGGAATTGGTGGTTGTGCACTCTCGGGGGAGCGCCCGCGCAGTGGGGACTCGTCAGCAGCACTAGCGTTTGATATCGCACCAGTGGCCCGGCCGCATTTGAACAGACGACGCCGGTTATCAGCCGGCGCGTCAGAGAAGCGGTGTAATCCCGTGGGGCTACTCGATTTGAGGCTTTGACTTTCAGATGTGTCCCCATATCCGGCGCGAACCCGATGCGTCTTGATCAGGCTGTGCTTCGGTGGCGCAGTCGCAAGTTGATTCAGTGCAGATTGCCGGCGACACGCTGTCACTGACGACAGCTTCGGCCAACTCTTTGAGGGTGTCGCCACCTTCGGCCGCAAAAATTGGGCAAAGTTCTCCTGCCGAACCTGCGCTGAAAGGTGCATAATTCCTCCGTCGCTCTGCCGATGCCCGCAATGGGCACCGGATCGAGAGATGGAAGATGTCTTTTGGAATTATACCGCCCAAGAAGAGGTTGAACGCACATGTCCACAATCGGATTCATAGGCCTCGGAAACATGGGCGCGCCGATGGCGGCCAATCTGGTGAAGGCGGGCCATCACATTGCCGGCTTCGACGTCGTGCCGGCCTCGCGCGAAACCTCGGCCAAGGACGGCGTGCAAATCGTCGCCAACGCCAGGAGCACCGTTGAAAACGCCGATGTCGTCGTCACCATGCTGCCGGCGGGCGAACATGTCCTATCCGTGTGGAACGACATCGCACCGCATGCGCGGCAGGGCACGCTGTTCATCGACTGCTCGACCATCGACGTGACAAGCGCGCGCAAGGCGCATGCGCTCGCCGCCGCGCGCGGCATCGCCACCCTCGATGCGCCGGTGTCGGGCGGCGTCGGCGGCGCCAAGGCGGCGACGCTGACCTTCATGGTCGGCGGCTCGACCCATGCCTTCGCGCGCGGCAAGCCGGTGCTCGAAAACATGGGCAAGCGCATTGTGCATTGCGGCGAGGCCGGCAACGGCCAGGTCGCCAAAATCTGCAACAACATGATTCTGGGCGCCTCGATGATCGCGGTCAGCGAGGCCTTCGTACTCGGCGAAAAGCTCGGCCTGTCGCACCAGGCGATGTTCGACGTGGTCGCGGCCTCGTCGGGCCAGTGCTGGTCGTTGACCAGCTATTGCCCGGTGCCCGGGCCGGTGCCGGCAAGCCCGGCCAATAACGGTTACAAGGCGGGCTTCACCGCGGCCTTGATGCTCAAGGACCTCAAGCTTGCCAAGGCGGCGGCCGATTCGGTCAAGGCCGAAACCGCACTTGGCGCCCATGCCGCGCGAATTTACGAGCAACTGGCGCAAGAAGGACACAGTGCCGAAGATTTTTCGGCGATCATCAATCTCGTGCGCAAGCAATCGCATGGCTGAGATTTGCGGCCATTCGCTGCAAATCCGGGCGCAAATGCCGATCCCGGGAACCGCGAAGCGTCTCATTTTGAACCAGCGGTTTCGGGCCACCGCCGTCACAAATCTCGACTCGACCGGCCGCCGGCGTTAAGTTGCGATTGGCCGCGCGAAAGCGGGCGGACGATAATACCGGCAACGCGAAACAGCCGAATCCGGCAGGCGAAATCGTCGAGCGGGTAGCAACTTGAAAGACCGTACTTGGCGCCTATCGTGGAATAGAGTTGCGGGCGCGTTGGCGCCGGCGCTGTTGCTTGTCGTTTCGAGCCTGCCGGCACAATCGCAAACCACGTCCGATCTTTTGAATCCGCTGTTCCAGGGCATCCTGGCGCAACCGTCGAATTTCAACAACGCCTTGCAATACGCCACGCTGGCGCCGGCGAGCGATATCGAATCCGCCATCAGCACCTACGAGCAGTTGCTGTTCTACAATCCCAATCTCGCCAGCGTGCGCTTCGAGCTTGGCGTGCTGTATTACCGGCTCGGCTCCTACGAAATGGCGCGCGGCTATTTCGATTCGGCGCTGAAGATGAAGGACATCACGCCGGCGCTGCGGCAGCGGGCCGAAGACCTCATCACCGCCATCGACAAGAAGCTGCAGCCCGACCAGTTCAGCGGCTATGTCCAATCGGGCTTCCGCTACCAGACCAACGCCGCCTTGGGCCCGGCGGCGGGAACGACGTTGGCCTCGGGCCGGGTGTTCAACAACAGCTTTGCGGCGCGGCCCGACGGGAACTGGTTTGGCGCGTTCGGCCTCAACTACGTCCACGATTTCGAGCAGCAGAACGGCAATACCTTCGAAGCCTCGGCGCTCGGCTACGACGCGCAGCAATTCAAGCTGCATCAGTTCGACATCGGCGTGATGGAGCTGCGCGCCGGCCCGCGCTTCGGCATCGTCTCCGACACCGCGACCGGCTTGTCGATCAAGCCGTATTTCATCGCCACCGGCGCGACGCTGGCGGACGCGGTCTATTACGGCGGCCTCGGCGGCGGCCTGACCGCGCGCATCAAGCTCGGCGACGTTTCGCTCGACCCTTATGCCGAGGTCGTGCAGCAGAGCTTTCGCAACCAGACGCTCTATCCGCTGGCCAGCGGCATGAGCGGCACGCTGTCGACCGTCGGGCTGCAGGCGTCCGGGCCGGTCTATGCGAGCTTGGGCTTCCAGTCGCGCATCACCTACGCGCACGCCGACGCCCACTTCAATCCGTTCGGCTACAATGCCTACGCCGGCGACATCTGGCTGCCGTGGAATTTCTCGCCGCTCAACGACGGCCGGACCTGGACCTTGACGCCGACCGCCGGCGTGAGCTGGTGGCAGTACAACGCGCCCGATCCGACCATCGATCCGAACACCACGCCGAACATTCTCGAATGGCGCGTCGGTCTCGGTCTCGAAGTGCCGATCTGGAAACTGCTCAATCTCGGCTTCCTGGCGCAATACCGCGCCGACGTGTCCAACGTCCCGGCCTTCTCGATGCATGACTTCAGCGTCACCGCCGGCCCGACCATGCGATTCTAAAGGCAAGCAATGCAACCATCGCGCCGTCTCACCGTTGCGCTCGCCGTTGTGTCCTTGAGCGCGCTATTCGCCGCAGCATCGGCCTCAGCGCAGCAGGTCGGCACCGCGACGGCGGTCAATCCGCTGTCGGAATCGACGCCGCCCGGCGGCACCACCGGGCCGCTCGTCGTCGGTGCCCACATCGTGCACAAGGAGCGGGTTCACACCACGCCGGCGGGAACCGCGCAGCTGTTATTCACCGACAAGTCGTCGATGAGCATCGCGCCGAACACCGACATCGTCATCGATGAGTATGTTTACGATCCGAACGCCAACAAGGGCCACATGCTGGTGTCGCTGACCAAGGGGGCGCTGCGCTTCGTCGGCGGCCAATTGAGCCACCAGGGCGAGGCGACGATCACCACGTCGGCGGCCAATATCGGCATCCGCGGCGGCACCGTGACCGTCATCCTGGGCCCGAACGGCGTCAAGGTCTTCAACGTCGCCGGCATCATCACGATCGTCAACGGCGCCGGCACATTCCTGCTCACGCGGTCCGACTTCGGCGTCTTGATCGCGAACTGGAACACGCTGGTGCAGGATCTTGGGCACATCCCCCCTGGCGAGGTCGCCTTCTATCAGGCCTACACGATGAGCAAGTTCAACGAGAACGGCGGCGTGCCGGGCTTCACGGGTGCCAATATCGGCCATTGCGGCATCGGCTCGGTGCAAGGCACGAATTGCCCGCAGGTGCCGTGGATGCCGTCCGACGGCGGCGAGCTGGACGCGACGCAGATTCTCGGCAATGCAACGAATTTCGGGACGGGCCAGAACAACCCGCCGCCACCCCCGCCGCCCCCACCACCGCCGCGCGGCCCGCCGTGTGGCAACCGTTGCTGACAAAACTCGCGACCGTCACCGGCTCGTCCACAGCAGCGCGGCGCCCGAGATCAGCAGCAGCACCATGACCACGCGCTGATAGCCGCGGTCGGCGAGCCGCCGATAGGCAAACCCGCCGGTCCATGCGCCTGCGATCGTCGCCGGCAGCACGATCGCCGCCTCGACGGCCACTTGCCGCGTCAACAGGCCCGAGGCCGCGTGCGACACCAGGGCGAACGACAGGATCGCCAAATTGTAAAACTGCAGCACGCTGCGGCGCTGTTCTTTGCTCCAGCCGCGCACGTCGGTCCAGACCACGGGAAGCACGCCGGACATGCCGGTGAGCCCGCCCAGCAAGCCGCCGCCGAAACCGACGACGCCGTCGGCAACTGTGCCGCCCCACGGGCTTGCGAGCGGGCGCCGGCGCGCCAGCACATAGCCCGGATAGGCGACCAGGACGAAGCCAAGGACGAGCTTGAACAGGCGCGGATCGATGTGCGGCAGCAGCCAGGTCCCGATCGGCACGCCAAGCACGCCCGGAATGACAAAAATCAGAACGCGCCGCCACTGGATGGCACGCCAGATCAGGTGCAGCGTCTGCATCTGCGAGACGACGGAACAGATGATCGCCAGCGAAGCCGCCGCCGGCGGTGGTATCGCATAGAGCCAGATGCCGAGCGCGGTGATGGCGGTGCCGAAGCCGGTGAGCCCGTTGACGATGCCGCCCGCCAATGCGCCGGCAAGAAGGATGGCAACCTGCTCCGACCCCATGACGGCAAACTAGCAGGCGAGGTCGGCCGATACCAATGAAGGGCCGGCGGGCGGCTAATCCCGACGCGCCACGGCCCCGATCAAAACGCCGACGCCGATGGCGACCGCCAGCGTGAACAACGGGCGGCGCCGGGCTTGATCGGCGATCTGGCCCAGCGCATCGCTGCCGATCCTGGCACCGCGCTTGACCGCTTCGTTGCCGAAACTCGCCGCCTCGTCGACCGCCACGCGCTGGCCGCGGCGGAACGAATCGCCGATCTCGTTGAGGACCGGCCAGATCGCTTCGGCGATCTGATTGCCGGCGGCGGAAACGCCCGACGACGCGCGCCGGCCGGCGCTTTTGCCGAGCGCGCCCAATTCCTTCTCGATGGCACGCAGGTGCCCGGCAATGGCGGCGACGCGGGGATCAAACTCCGATGCACGATGGGCAAACATCAATCCTCTCCCTTGCTGGGGTTTTGCTTCGGTCGCCGCAACTCGCCGTCGAAACAACCCTGCGACAGCGCAAACGTTCCGGTTGCCGAACCTTTGCGCGGCTGCGGCGTTGTCCAGCGACACTTTTCCCGTCCCGAGGAAGCACCCCATGCCCGAGACCCGTAGCCAGAATGCCGATTTCAACCGCGCTTTCGGCGATGCCAAGAAGCAGGCCGCCAATGTCGCCGGCGAAGTGCAAGACGCCGCCGAGGACATTTATGGCCAGGCCCGCGACAGCGCCTCCAGCGTCGCCGATGCCACGAAAACCGCGGCACGCAAGACCGCCGGCTCGTTCGAGAAAGCGCTGCGCAACACTGTCGAGACGCAGCCCTATACGGCCGTCGTCATCGCGCTTGGTTTGGGCTGGCTGTTCGGCCGCATGCACCGGCCGCTGTAGTCAGGGATCAGATTGCAGGGATCAGGGATCAAGAAGCTCATCTTGATACCTGATCCCCTGACACCTGTTTCCTGCGCTGTAGCAGGGATCAGATTGCAGGGATCAGGGATCAAGAAGCTCATCTTGATACCTGATCCCCTGACACCTGTTTCCTGCGCTGTAGCAGGGATCAGATTGCAGGGATCAGGGATCAAGAAGCTCATCTTGATACCTGATCCCCTGACACCTGTTTCCTGCGCTGTAGCAGGGATCAGATTGCAGGGATCAGGGATCAAGAAGCTCATCTTGATACCTGATCCCCTGACACCTGTTTCCTGCGCTGTAGCAGGGATCAGATTGCAGGGATCAGGGATCAAGAAGCTCATCTTGATACCTGATCCCTGACACCTGATTCCTGCGCTGTAGCAGGGTTCAGATTGCAGGGATCAGGGATCAAGAAGCTCATCTTGATACCTGATCCCTGACACCTGATTCCTGCGCTGTAGCAGGGTTCAGATTGCAGGGATCAGGGATCAAGAAGCTCATCTTGATACCTGATCCCTGACACCTGATTCCTGCGCTGTAGCAGGGTTCAGATTGCAGGGATCAGGGATCAAGAAGCTCATCTTGATACCTGATCCCTGACACCTGATTCCTGCGCTGTAGCAGGGTTCAGATTGCAGGGATCAGGGATCAAGAAGCTCATCTTGATACCTGATCCCTGACACCTGATTCCTGCGCTGTAGCAGGGTTCAGATTGCAGGGATCAGGGATCAAGAAGCTCATCTTGATACCTGATCCCTGACACCTGATTCCTGCGCTGTAGCAGGGATCAGATTGCAGGGATCAGGGATCAAGAAGCTCATCTTGATACCTGATCCCTGACACCTGATTCCTGCGCTGTAGCAGGGATCAGATTGCAGGGATCAGGGATCAAGAAGCTCATCTTGATACCTGATCCCCTGACACCTGATTCCTGTCATCCCCTCAGCGCCACCACCTGGCCGCCGTCGGCGACGACGGTCGTGCCGGTGACGAAGCGGCCGGCGTCGGAGACCAGCAGCAGCAGCGGGCCGTCGAGATCGCGCTCTTCGCCGAAGCGGCCGATCGGAATGTCGCGCTTGAGCGCCTCGCCCTTTTCGCTCATCAGATAATCGCGATTGAGCTCGGTGACGATCCAGCCGGGCGCGATGGCGTTGACGCGAATGCCTTTGAAGGCGAGCTCGAGCGCCAGCGCCTTTGTCATCTGGATCACGCCGGCCTTGGCGGTCGCATAGGCGATGACGCCTTTGGCGACGCCGAAGCCGAGCACGGAGGCGATATTGACGATGGCGCCGCCCGAGCCGGCCGCCAGCATCCGGCGCGCCGCTTCCTGGGCGCAATAGAACACGGCGTCCAGATTGGTCGAGAGAATGCGCCGCCATTCCTCTTCGGGCATGTCCACGGCGCGGCCGGCATGCGCCACGCCGGCATTGTTGACCAGGATGGTGACGGTGCCGAAATTTTTCTCGGCGGCATCGAAGGCTGCCGCCATTGCCGCGCGGTCGCGCACGTCGGCCTCAACCGCAAGCGCGCGGCCGCCGGACTTTTCGATGCGCGCTTTGAGGTCCGCGAGCCGGTCGGCGCGGCGCGCCACCAGCACCACCGCAGCGCCGTTCTCGGCCAGGCATTCGGCAAAGCGCACGCCCAGCCCGCTTGAAGCACCGGTCACCAATGCGACCTTGCCGTGCAGATCGAAGATTTCGGTCATGGTCGCTCCCGGCGTCCGGCTGGTGACTGGCCCATTGCCAGGTTTGAGAATTGCGGGAATTAATGCGGTTATCAAGCGCGCCGGTGTCCCGCGGCGGCGATTGCGAAAGAGAGTACCGAATGGGCTTTTTGGATATGCGGCAATGGATGGCGCAGCTCGAGCAGCATGGCGAGCTGCGCCGCATCAAGGCCGAGGTGGATTGGGACCGCGAGATCGGGGCGGTGACACGCCGCGTACTCGAGAAAAAAGGCCCGGCGGTGCTGTTCGAGAACATCAAAGGTTACAGCAATGCCCGCTGCACAAAGCTGTTCGCCAGCGGGCTTGGCGCCAGATCGCGGCTGGCGCTGGCGCTCGGTTTCCCGCACGACGCCACCAATCGCGACCTCGTGCAATACGTGATGAAGAAGAACCGCGAGACCATCGCGCCGGTGATCGTCGACTCTGGGCCGGTGAAAGAGGTCATCGTCCGCGGCAAGGATATCGACCAGACCGAATTTCCAGTGCCGAAATGGCACTATCTCGAAGGCGGCCGCTACATCCACACCTTCTCCTCGATCGTCACCAAGGATCCCGACAGCGGCGTGATGAATGTCGGCATGTATCGCGGCATGATCGGGCACAAAGACACCGCGCCGTTCCTGCTGGTCAAAGGCGGCCAGCATTGGGGCGCGCATTTCGTCAAATGGGCGGCGCGCGGCAAACCGATGCCGGTCGCCTGCGTGATCGGCTGGGACCCGATCATGTCCTTTCTCTCGGGCTCGCCGCTGCCGTCGGGGGTGTGCGAATACGACGTGATGGGCGGCTATCGCGGCGAGCCGGCGCAACTGGTGCGCTGCGAGACCGTCGATCTCGAAGTGCCGGCCAGCGCCGAGATCGTCATCGAAGGCACCATCAGCGATGATCCGGCGAGCTACGAAATGGAAGGACCGTTCGGCGAATATACCGGCTACGTCTCCGACCTGCCGACGCCGCGGCCGACCATGAAGGTGACCTGCATCACCCATCGGCGCGACCCGATCTTCTGCGGCTCGCTGGAAGGCACGCTGCCCGGCTCCTACAGCGAGAACAGCGTCATGTCCTCGGTGCAGCGCGCCGCCATCGCCTGGAATATTTTGAACGGCGCCGGCATTCCCGGCATCCTCGACGTCTATGCGCCGCCGATCACCAACGGCGTCAATATCCGCATCCAGATCAAGAAGCATTACCAGGGCCAGCCGAAGCAGATCGCGGCGGCGCTGTGGGGCAATGCCGCCGCGCAATATCGCTACAAGCACGTCATCGTGGTCGAGGAGGACATCGATCCGGCCGCCGACGAGCAGGTCGAATGGGCCTACGCGCATAGGGTCAACGCCGGCGAAGGCGGCGTAGTGATTTTCCCGGGGATTTTCGGCTCGCCGATCGATCCGTCGACGCCGTTGGAAGACCGCAACGTCGAACAGCTCGGCACCGGATTGTGGAATCGCATGCTGATCGACGCCACGCGCTCGTGGAAACACCCGCGGCAGGCGCGCTGGAACAACGAGCGCTTCCCGCCGACGGTCAAGCCGCATGCCGACGACGCGGCGCGGGTCGATGCGCGCTGGAAGGAATACGGGCTCGACGATCTGTAGGATTCAGTTGCGGTCCGCCGACCATTCCGGCCGCAACAGCGCCATCACCAACTCGTCGCGATAGACGCCGCCGAAGAACACGCTGCCGCGGGCAAGACCCTCGGCTTTGAAGCCGACGGCTTCATAGGCGCTACGTGCGCGGGCGTTGTCAGGAAAGACACCGAGCCAAATCCGATGAGCATCGGTCTCTGTGAAAATGAGATCGACGAGGTCGGCCAGGAACATCTTGCCGTGCCCTCGCCCGGGGCGCGAAACCGCGATCCGCTTGATGCATGCCACGTGTTCGGGCGAAGCCCAGTCGCGAACCATGGCGAAGCCGGTGTCCTGAGATTGAAGGCGCGCGATGAAGTAGGCGTGCCGATTGTCAGCAAGCGCCGCGCGATGCTGCGCCTCGCTCCACCGGCCGACAAGCGCTTCGTAGCCGTCCAGACGCTCGGTCGTCATGACGAAGGGAATGTCTCGCTCGGTTGCGCGAACGAGCTGTAACGAAGCTGCTTCCAAGACACCGCCTATGCGCAAAAGCGCCAGTATACAGGGAGGCGCAGCGGAACGACCAACGCTTTCCGCCGACGGTCAAGGCGCATCTTGACGATGCAGCGCGTGTCGAGGACGATCTGCTGCGAGATGAAGCCGTCTAAACCGTCGGCCGCGCGGCGACTGCCGGGTCGGCGTCAGACGAATACGGCCATGGCTCGACATCATAGTCTTTCGGAAAGTTGACAGGTTTGTAGTCCGGCACCAGACGCATGCGATCGAGCACCGATTGGTGGATAAGTTGCCTCACGGTCACGTTCTCGATCATGCGAGGCTCGCCGCACGGGATATAAAAGCCATCGAGCCTCGTCCGGTCAGGCCACTCTTCATACTTCGTGCGTTTCGGAATCCATTCGAGCAGCCACCAAGCCCATGTCAGCGACTGATGCAATTGGCCGGCTGGATCCGGCGGCACATAGTGTTGCTTCGATCTCAAATAAGGCTTCCCGAACACCAAGTGGTCTTTCAACGCCAAATCAATCTTGAGGCCCTTCGGCACGGCCTCGTCGATCAACCAAGCGAGCGGAAATTTCGACAGCCCGCTTTCGATTTCCGGATAGCCGCCGCCCACGTCGGAGTGGACGCCAGCGAACCAGACCTGCTTGATGTCCTGTGCGACCTTTGGCGGCGGGACATTAAACGGATTGGCGATGAAATCCTGCGGCTGGTGCCAGCGATTGAGCCTGAACAACGTGCGGCGCTCGTCGATCGCCATGGCCTGGCGAAAGATTTCAACGCTGGAATTCGTGGCGGTGTATGGCAACCTTTGCAGCGTGGGAAAAGGAATGAGGCGGTCCCACCGCGGCACGATCAGCGAAGCGACCGTGTCCCAAACGCCGATGAATTTGACTGTGATCCGCCGCGCGCCGGTAATACGGCTGAAATTCCAGGCGAGCTGAAAATTGCTCTGTTCGCCCGATTGCTTGTAGGAGGTCAGCGCATAATCGGAAATATTCACCTGATCGGGATGCAGCAGTCCGACCATATGGATGAAGGCGGCGAGCGCGCGCACCGTGTAAGACCCGCGGCTGAAGCCGAATAGAAAGATGTTGTCGCCATCCTCATATTCCTCCGCAAGGAATTTGTATGCGCCGAGAATTTCATCGTCCAAGCCGTAACCCGTGGCCAATTCAAAAACTGCCTTCGTATTCTGCTTTAGCTTAGTCCACGCATCGTCGGTTCCGATCGTTCCGATGCCCGGCTGATAGCGGACGCGCTGCGTGGCATCCCTGATGACGATCTGAAACAGCTTCAGCACGTTCGAGAGATTACCCTCGACCTGGTTGCCCGTTCCGTCGCAACAAACGACGAGGTTCTTGGCCATGAGCGTTCATCCCGCTCCCACTGCAATAGTACACTCTCGACTATACTACTTTTTCGCGAAACCATCATCATCCTCGGTGCCCTCACGATCCATAAAGCTTGTGCGGCAGCCACGTCGCCAGCGCCGGCAAAAACCACAACGCGACCAACATCACGAGCTGGATCAGCACATAGGGAATGATGCCCAGATAAATGTGCCGGGTGGTGACCTCCGGCGGCGCGACGCCGCGCAGGTAGAACAAGGTCGGGCCGAGCGGCGGGTGCATATAAGAGGTCTGCAGGTTCACCGCCATCATGATGCCGAGCCAGACCGGATCGACGCCCGGCATTTTGAGCAGCACCGGCGCGACGATCGGCACCACCACGAAGATGATCTCGAAGGCGTCCATGACGAAGCCGAGCAGGAACAGCGCTGCCATGACCGCAAGCGTCGCGCCGGCGACGCCGCCCGGCAGGTTGGTGAGCGCGCGCTCCACCATGCCGTCGCCGCCGAGGCCGCGGAACACCAGGCTGAACAGCGTCGCGCCGATCAGAATCACAAAGATCATGCTGGTGATTTGGGTGGTGCGCACCATCACGGGCATCACCAGGCCGGTGGCGCCTGACCGCAGCATCGCCAGCAGAATGGCACCGACGGCGCCCACGGACGCTGCTTCTGTCGGCGTCGCGATGCCGCCGAGGATCGAGCCGAGCACGGCGAGGATCAGCGCAATCGGCGCGATCAGAACCGCGATCAACCGGCGCGCCAGGGCAAAACCCCGAGGCGCGTCGGGGTCGGGCGCGATCGCCGGCGATTTTTGCGGGAAGAAGATCGCGACGCCAATCAGATAGAAGAGATAAAGCAGCACCAGGACCAGGCCGGGAATGATGGCGCCGGCGAACAGGTCGGCGACCGACACCGTCTGCGGCGCGAAATTGCCCTGGGCCAATTGGGCGGCCTGGTAGGAATTGCTGAGCTGATCGCCGAGCAGTACCAGGACGGTCGCCGGCGGAAAAATCTGCGCCAAGGTCGCGGTCGCCGCCACCGTGCCCGCGGCAAGCGCCTTGTCGTAGCCGTGGCGCAGCATGGTCGGCAGCACGATCAGCCCCATGGTCACCGTAGTGGCGCCGACGACGCCTTTGGCGGCGGCGAGCAGCACGCCGACGACGATCACCGAGAAACCCAAGCCGCCCGGCAACGCGCCGAACAGCCGGCCCATGGTCTCCAGCAAATCCTCGGCAATGCGCGAGCGCTCCAGCATCACGCCCATGAAGATGAACAATGGGATGGCGAGCAAGACGTCGTTGCTCATGACGCCGAAAATGCGCGCCGGCAGCGCGCCGAGCAGCGCGAGGTTCATCACGTTCAACGCCGCGCCCAGAATGGCGAAGCCGAGCGACACGCCGGCAAGCGTCAGCGCCACGGGATAGCCCACGAGCAGCAGCGCACAGACCGCCACCACCATCCCGATGGCAAGAAATTCGCTCATCTCAAAACCTACCCTCCCCCGCTTGCGGGGGAGGGATGGGAGGGGGCTCGACCAGCACCAGCGCGGCGCGGATCGCCTGCGCGAGGCCCTGCAAGCCGATCAGAAGCGCGAACAGCGGAATGAGCGTCTTGAGCAGATAGACGAACGGCAGGCCGCTGGTCTCGCGCGAGCCCTCGAGGATCACCCAGGACCGTTCGACGTAAGGCAGCGACAGCACCGCAACCGCAATCGCGAACGGAAACAGAAAGACAACGGCGCCGATGAGGTCGATGACCGCCCGCCGGCGCGGGCTCGCCTGGGCATAGAAGACGTCGACGCGCACGTGACCGTCGACCTGCAATGTCCAGGCGGCGGCCAGCATGAACAGTGCGGCGTGGGCATAGAGCACCGATTCCTGCAGGCGGATCGAGCCCAACCCGAGCGCATAGCGCATCACCACCACGGCGAATTCGGCCAGCACGATGTAGAGACAGCACCAGGTCGCGGCGCGGCCGATGGCCGCAATGACGCGATCGATGCTGTCGGCGATGCGTTCGGCTGTATTTCTCATGGCTCCCCGGCATACTATAATGGGCACCACGAAGCGCAGGGAAGGAAAGCACGCCATGGCGCAAGACCATGACCACGATCACGGCGATCATCACGAGCACGGCTCGGAGCTGTCCGAGATGCAGCTGCGCGTGCGCGCGCTGGAAACCGTGCTGGCCGAGAAAGGCTATATCGATCCGGCCGCGCTCGACGTCATCATCGAGGCCTATGAGACCAAGGTCGGCCCGCACAACGGCGCAAAAGTCGTCGCCAAGGCCTGGAGCGATCCGGCGTTCAAGCGCGCGCTGCTTGAAGACGGCAGCAAGGCGGTGGCCTCGCTCGGCCTTATGAACCGGGTCGGCGACCATCTCATCGCGGTCGAGAACACGCCGAAGCAGCACAACATGATCGTCTGCACATTGTGCTCCTGCTATCCGTGGGAAGTGCTCGGCCTGCCGCCGGTCTGGTACAAATCGGCACCGTATCGGTCGCGCGCGGTCAACGACCCGCGTGGCGTACTCGCCGATTTCGGCGTGACGTTACCGGCCGGCACCGATCTGCGCGTCTGGGACTCCACCGCCGAGACGCGCTTCATCGTGCTGCCGATGCGGCCCCCTGGCACCGAGGGCTGGAGCGAGGACAAACTTGCGGCGCTGGTGACGCGCGATTGCATGATCGGCACCGGCCTGCCGAAAAACCCCAAAGAGGTTGCATAATGGACGGCATCCACGACATGGGCGGCATGCACGGCTTTGGCAAAGTCGAGCCGGAGCCGAACGAGCCGGTATTTCACGCGCCGTGGGAGGGACGCACGCTCGCGCTCAGCCGCGCCATGGGCTTTACCGGCATCTGGACCATCGACCAGACCCGCTTCGGCATCGAAAAGCTGCCGCCGGACGTTTATTTGACCAGCTCCTATTACCGGAAATGGGCGGTGCGACTGGAAAACCTCGTCGTCGAGCTCGGCCTTGCCGGCGCCGACGAGATCAAAGCCGGCCACGCGCTGCGCCCGGGCAAGACGCTCAAACGCAAGCTCACCGCCGCCGACGTGCCGAACACCTTGTCGCGCGGCTCGTTCAGCCGCCCGGCTAAAGCTCCGGCCCGCTTCAAAGCCGGCGACAGGGTGCGCACCAAGAACATCCATCCGCAGACGCATACGCGGCTGCCGCGCTACGCGCGCGAAAAAGTCGGCGTCGTCGAGGCGATCCGCGGCTGCCACGTCTTTCCCGATACCGCAGCGCTGGGCAAAGGCGACGACCCGCAATGGCTCTACACGGTGCTGTTCGACGGCCGCGAATTGTGGGGCGAGAATTCCGATCCTACGCTCAAGGTCTCGATCGACGCGTTCGAGCCGTATCTGGAACCGGCATGACCGCCGACGCCGCCACGCAGCGCGCGACGCAGTCCGTCGCGAGCATCCCGCGCAACGACGACGGGCCGGTGTTCCGCGAGCCGTGGCAGGCGGAAGCGTTTGCGCTGGCGCTGTCGCTCCATGAGCGCGGCCTGTTCACCTGGAAGGAATGGGCGGCGACGCTCGGCGACGAGATCAAGAAGGCGCAAGCGGCCGGCGATCCCGACACCGGCGAAACCTATTATCATCACTGGCTCGCCACGCTGGAGCGTATCGTCGCCGAAAAAGGCGTCACCGACGCGCGGCAACTGCAACGCACGCGCCACGCCTGGAAGCGCGCCTGCGAACGCACCCCGCACGGCACGCCGATCGAGTTACGGCCGGGCGACTTCCCGACTTAGCCGACACGTTTCTTCAATACTCGTGGCATGATTCTACTTATGCTCTGCAGGAGCGCCGAGGGACCGAACGACACCACCAGAAATATCAGCACAAGATGAAAATTGTATGTGGCGGTTATCCACGGCATGAGCGAAAATATATAAACAACTACAAGGCCAAGTATGGCCACGCCGTCAAAGGCGAGATACATCGCTAGCACCGACAATGTCGGCGCAGCAAAGGGGCTCCTCAATATATTCCAAAGGCGAAGAGCCATCCCGAGCAATGCGCCGCCGACAATTGATGCGAACAAAGACGCCGGCCAAAAGTATTTAATATCAAGCTTGAGCTGTTGTGCTGGGGCCATCGCATTGGACGATGCATTTACTGTAAGCGTAGCATTGCCAAATCCAACTGAGGTGACGGTCACAGGTTGGGCAAGAGTACTAGGCGAAAGCAACAGCCCATTCGGATCAATTATTCCTTGGTCGATCGAAAATTGAAGTTGTATCGGTACAAAATTGGAAGTTAACGGGCTAAACGATATACGCCCAACCTCCGCTCCAAAGCCTCGAATGGCCGATGGGTATGTGATTCTGATATTACTGTTTGGGATAGGCACGCCGGTAAGCGGCCCGCTATCTGTGTCAAAAAATGCCCCCGAAATCGCAAGTACGATGCCAGCCAGCGCAAGCCAAGTTGGCCAAAGATAGCGACTCAATGCTTGTAAGAGTGTTTCAATTTCCGTAGCGGACGTCGTTGAGGAACCGGCATCAGTTAGCGGACCAGCCAAAGGCTCCCACGGCGCAATGTCATCGACAAGATAACGAGTAAGGTTCTCGCACGCGCGCCCGATCGACAACCTATCGTAAGCCTGGTCGCGCGCGGCAACACGTTCGCCGAACGCATAGTCGCTGTCGTAGGGCACCTGCGTGTTGTCGAAGAAGTCATGCAGATCACAATCATCGATCCGATAGATCGACCTGAATAGGCGTTCGAAATGTTGCTCGTATCCGACGATATCGCGGCCGTCCCACCTGCCGCCCTCCCACCAAATCTTGCGCAGCCGTGACGCCGTCGCATCAATTCGTGATGCCAGCGGATAGACCATAAGACCGCGCGGATCGCGAGAATTCAGACGATACTCGGCGGCAGATTTGACGATATCGATTAATCCTTCGATATTCTGCTCGTTCGGAGCAAAGACGGCCACGAGCGTCTCCGGCATCACGCGCGTGCAGATATCGCCGATATCGGTCAGGCCGGTCCGCGAATCGATTAAGACGACGTCATACTCGGCCGCGAGTTGCTCGCGGAAAAGCGTAAAAAAACTGCCGTAATTCTCATAAAAGCCAACCCAATCGAAGTTGCGAATGTGCCCGATGTAATCCGGCGAGCCCTTCTTACCCACGCCTTGGCTACCTGCCTTCATCAGAAAGACACCGGGCCTATCTGCTTTCGCGTAAGCCAACTCCTTCGGCGGCTGAACCGCTAAAATATATTTTGACAGGGGATGAGCGGCAAGCGCGGCGTTGAAGGCTGCGACCGCAGCTTCGGTTCTGGCTTGATTCGCAGCCAATCCACCAGATGAATATTTGCTCTTATAGAAGTTCTGTACGTCGTATAAAAAATCGATGAGACCCGATTTTTGACTAAGCGCATCGGCATATTCCGAATCTGATTCGACCGAGAAGTTCCCCTTGAGTTGGTCGATGAAAAACTTGTGCAGTCCCGGCGCTTCAAGGTCCCAATCAATCGCCAGTACCTTTTTGCCTGGGGCCGCGATCCGCCATGCCAAAATATGCGCGACGTTCGCCAAGGCCATCGATCGGCCTGTTCCGCCTTTATACGAGTAGAATGTGACAATCTCGCCCATTTTTATCGTTGGAATGGCGAAGGCTCTACGATCTTCGGGGTGTTTTCCTCAGCACCAACCGGGATCCTAAATCCATCGCACTCAGCCTGGGCTGTCGCGAATTTTTTGACATACCTGTTGATCGTGTTTGCAATGTCGGTAATCTTTTTCAGATTCTCTTTCTTATTAAGCTCTCGTGAAGGGCTGAGAAGGCCGCTCAGTTCAATGCACTGCCTCTTTCCAAATAGTTCGGTCAAGTCCTCCTTTTTGCCTTGGAAAATAACCGGAATAATGAGCCCGAGCTGACCGTTCAACCGTTTGGCTTCAAGTCCTTCCATAGCTTTCCATTCCGCGACACACCACGAGCTTTCGATATATTCGGGGACAAGAAGAGCAACCATACAGACGCTTCTGCAGAGATTCGTCGACAATCCGTCGGGGTATGGTTTCCCCGGATCGGAATCGAGATCATCGTCACGAAATATTCTATTAAGCGGAGTGGTTAAGCGGCTGGTGAGGAGCTGTTCGAATTTTTCAACAAACTCCAACCAGATATGCTTGGGTGAACTCCTCGCAGCGGTCGCCCGTAGATTCATGTTTTGCGGAGGCCGCTTATAGCTGATGAAACAGGCGTTCGAGTAAGCCATGGCAAACGGATATCTTCAGCCCAAGTTATCTCAATTCTAAGCTGCGTTTATGCGGGATTGCAAGCCGGCGGTCGCGAAAGCGTGAAAAATAAAGATAGTGGCTAGGAATATCGCGCGTCATCTCGCGGATCGGCTTACAATAGTGGTAATAATGCTGCCGCAGTAGGGCGGACGTCATGTCAGGAGAGGCCGTAAAAATCCGCTCCGGCGAAGGCGGCGAATTCGATTACTATCTGGTCGCGTCGAAATCCGCCGGCGGTCCCGACACCGGCGAGACCTACTATCACCATTGGCTCGCTAGGCCGGAACGCGTCGTCGCCGAAAAAGGTGTCACCGACGCGAGCCAACTCGCGCGCACGCGCCACGCCTGGGAGCATGCCTGCGAACGCACGCCACACGGCACGCCGATCGAGTTACGGCCGGGCGACTTCCACGACTGAGCTCTCTTCGACCAGCAATTTCACCAGGTCGCCCGCGGGCAGGGCGCGCGAGCGCGCAACCCCCTGCCCGGCCCAAAGCGAGATGAAATCCGGCATGCCTTTAAGTCCGGCGGCATTGCGCATCGGACGCGTCAGATCGTTCTGCTGGCGGAACGGCAGGATGGCGTGCTCGTTGCCGGCCACCATGGCGATGAACGTATTGGCGAGGCCGCGCGCCGGCCGGCCGGAGAACGCGCGGGTGATGACGGTCGTGTCATTTTTGGCTTCGAGCAGCGCGCGCTTGTAAACGGCTGGCGCGCCCGATTCCGGGCAAGGCAAAAAGGCAGTGCCGAGTTGCACGGCGGCGGCGCCGAGCTTCATGGCGGCGACGATGTCGCGCCCATCCATGAGGCCGCCGGACGCAATGACCGGCAGCGCCACGCTCGCGCAAATGTCGCGCACCAGCGTCGCGACCGGGATCATCGAATCTTCGAACGGCGCGGCGAAACTGCCGCGATGGGCGCCGGCCTCCGCGCCTTGCGCAACGATCGCATCGACGCCGGCTTGCGCCAGGCGGCGCGCCTCCTCCAGGGTGGTCGCGGTGCCACTGACGGCGATGCCGCGCTTCTTGAGCGCCGCGATCTGATCCGATGACGGCATGCCAAACGTGAAGCTGAAGACCGGCGGACGTTCCTCCAGCACGGCGGCGAATTGCTCATCGAACGGATTGGCCGGCGCCGGCGGCAGCGTGGGCGGCGGCAATCCCAGCCGCGCATGCGCCTGCCGCATGATCTCGAGCATCGGCTGCGGATCGATCTTGCGGTCGCCCTCATAGCCGCCGGCAAAGAGATTGATGTTGAACGGCCGCGACGTGAGCTGCCGGATGTGGCGGATTGCGGCGGCAATCTCTTCGGGCTTGGCATAGGCGCCGCCCCACGCGCCCAAGCCGCCGGCATTCGATACCGCGGCGGCCAGCTCCGGCGTACCGCCGCTTCCGGCCATGGGCGCGAGCAGGATCGGATGCTCGATACCGAGACGACTCAAAAATGCGTTCGCCGTCATCGCCGTGGCTCCGCGGGCTGCCCTTCAAGATAGGATGTGGCCTTGCCGGCACAATAGAAAATTGCCACGCTGTGCCATCGTTATCGGCGAATGCCGGCTTCGACAGGCGCGAAAGTTGGGAGGAATTTATGTCAGGGCAAACTGTGAAAATCCGCTCGAGCGAAGGCGGCGAATTCGATTGCTATCTGGTCGCGCCGAAATCCGATGTCCCGATGCCGGCCATCGTGCTCGCTTCTGCGGTCCACGGCGTCGACACCGACATCCGCGCCATCGCCGACGAATTTGCCGCAAACGGCGTCATCGCCGCGGCGCCGGATCTATTCTGGCGTACGGTGCCGGGGCCGCTGTCCCATGACGACACCCGCACCCAGCAGCGCTCGCAGCCGCGGCTCGACAAGATCAAGACCGGCGAGCGCGATCTCGTCGACATGCTCGCCTATCTGCGCACGCTGCCGCAGTTCAACGGCCAGGCCGCGGTGATCGGCTTCTGCTACGGCGGCCCCTACGCCATCCTCGGGCCGAAGCGGCTCGGCTATGCCGCCGGCATTTCCTGCCATGGCAGCCAGATGCTCGACTACGTCGGCGAGCTCGACGGCGTGACCGCGCCGGTCTGCATCATCTGGGGTGACCGCGACCACCGGGCGCCGGCCGAGGTGCTGGACGCCTATCGCGGCATTCCCGCGCGCATGAAGAACGTCGAGGTGCACATCTTCCCGGGCATACTGCACGGCTACATGATGCGCGGCGCCGGACAGGCGTTCGACGCCAAGACGCGCGAATTCTCCATGGCGCGGGCCAACGCGATCCTCGACGGACTGCGCAGCGGCGCACCGTCGAAGATGCGCCAAGCATCGTAAGGCAGCTTCGAAAGGCTACTTCTCGTCGTCGTCTTCGCGGGTGGTGATATCTCCCGCGCGCGAATCGTCGGCGTGCGGTATGGCGTACTCAGCCTCGAAGGCTTGCGCCTTCTCGACCAGTTCGACGCTGATGATCACCAGTTCCTTGCTGGTCACCGGGTCGTTGCAATCGCGCGACATGCGGCTGCATCGCGTCGCCAGATGACGAAGATATTCAGCGAGGGCAAGGGGCATAAAACCTCGTCCAATTCCGGTAAAGCCAATTTGGCGCTGTGAATTAAGCCGGAACGGCCATTGCGGTTCCGGCGGCAAGGCTCGGGCCTTAAAGGCACGGCCCTCGGCGCGGAAGCAACTTGCTGTTAAACGCGCCGCAGAAACCAAATAGATATTCAAGATCAGTTAGTTATGGAGAAATTGTTTTCACGCCGGCGCGCCGCGCGGCGTTCAAGACCGCCCGGCAAGACCCGCCGCTGCGAGGTCGCTCGACAGCCGGTCGACGATCGCCGGCGCGTAGAAGAACTTCGCCAGCGTGCCGCGGGTGTCGTCGCGCCACGCCGGGTCGAGTGCCACCAGCCGGGAGAGCGCCCGCGTGGCGGCTTCATTGTCGGCCTTGGCCACGGCGGCCAGCGCGCGCGCGATCAGGCCGAGCTGGAAGGAATCGTTGGTGATCTGGTCAGCGTGGAAGATCGCGCTCGAGACGTCGCCGCGCATATATTCGCCGAGAAAGAGAAAAAACTCCTCGAACGGCGGTCGCACCGTGCCGTCGTTGCCGGCTTGGCGCAACATGGCCAAGCCCTTGTCGATATCGCCGCTCGAGATCAGGCGCGCGCCGTAGGAGCCCAGCAAGCGCATATCGTATCGGTTGAGCGAGATCGCCTTGTTGGCGGCATCGAATGCCGCGGCCAGTTCGCGACGGGAAAATTGAATGACGAACAGCATCTCGTAGGCGCGCGCGGATTCCGGATTCAATTCGACGCCGCGGCGCGCCGCGGTGAGCCCGCGCTCCAGCGGCGGCGCGTCGCCGGAGCGCTGGCCGAAATCGTAGAGATATTCCCGCAAATCGACCGCCGCGAGATAGCTGAAGCCGAGCGCGAAGCCCGGATCGCGCACTGTGAGCTGTTCGAGGCAATCGCGCCCGCGCTCCTGCTGGGCCGGGTCGAACGACCTGAACGAATCGATGACCTCGACCAGGCAGCGGTAGCGCGGATCGGTCAACGCGCCGCCCAGAACCTTGGCGCGCTGATAGGCATAGATCACGCCGAACGGCTGCAACAATATGCCGGCAAGCTCGCGCACGATCCGCTCCTCGGCGGCGGCCTTGTCGTCGCCGCCGAGCACTGTGTCGAACGCGCGCGACCAGACGATGCTGCCGTCCGAGAGGTCGATCAGCCTGAACAACAGACGCGCCGCGCCGTCGTCGGCATATTCGACAAAGCCGGAAAATCGAAAGTCGGCGTTCGCGTCGCGCGCCGGCGCGGCCTCGTTGCCGGCCGCGGCCTGGTGGTCGGCGGATTCCAGCTGAACGTTGACCAGATCGAAGTGGGTGAAGGCATTGCTCAGCGTTTCCTGCAGCGAGCGGGCGGCAATGCTGCGCGGCCCCGGCGTGCCGCTGACCGCAAACGGCGGCATCATCAGAACCGGCAACCCGTTGCCGGGCGGCAGCGCCGCGGCCGTGGGCTGCGCCGTGCCCAGCTGGGTTGTCGCGATGCCCGGCGCCGGCACGCGCCGCTGCGACAGCGCGACGACGGCGACGATCACGATCAGCGCCACGATCGCCACCAGCAGCAAGCGGATCGACCAGAACCGGTCGAGCGTCGACGAATGCGCCGTCACGCCGGGGAAAGCGGGGCGCCGGCTGAACGTCGGGATATAGCTGCCGCGCGGCAGGTCGATGCGGATCGCGTCGTCGGCGCCGAGGCCAGCATAATAGCGGTCGATGGTGCGGCGCAGCCGCGTCGCCTCGACGCGCACGATCGGATCGAGCTGCGGATCGAACTTGGCGTCGCGGCGCAGCACGTCGACGCCGATCGTATAGGCCTTGATGCGGTCGCTCTTGCCCTGCAGCACCGACTCGACGACGAAGCGCAGGAACGCGCCAAGCTGCGGTGAGCGAATAAAATCGTCGCTCGCCGTCATGCGTTCGAGCTGGGCCCGGACCTCGTCCGGGGCCGGCAGATTGCTGGTCGCTTCGTCCATCGTTCTGGGAATCCCCAGATGAACCCCGTTCGGGGTCATTGATTGGACAATCGTGCCGCGGTCGCACTTTTGGCCAGGGTCGTGCCTGCCAAGTGCCGGCACAATACCACGTCCAATCCCCGTGGTATGCGGCGAAAACGGTGCCGCGGCGCCGGCCGGCAACGATCATTCACGCGGCCCGCACGCCGCCGGCCGCGCCTTGTCGGCACACGGGAAAATTGCCACGCTCCCCGCCCGCGACGGTTGCCCATGCAGGCGATCGCGCAGCGACAAAAGAGAGGGGAGCCATGCTTCGCAGGACATTGTGTTTGATCGCCGTTCTGGCGTCGGTCGCGACGGCGAGCCAGGCCAGCGAGATTCATCGCGTCGTCACCACGCTCGACGCCGCCAACAAATCCACCACGCTCGCCGACAGCCAGGTTACGCTCAACGTCAGCCCGTCAGGCAATGCATCGGCCAATCTGTGGCTGACGACCTCGTCGCCGCCGGGTTTTTCGTTCAACGAAGACATCGCCAAACCGACCGGGCTCAATCCGCCCGACAATGGCACCGTCATCCGTGTCGTCGAGATTCCGCCGCTCAAGCCCGGCGAGGAGGCGAAAATGGCGCCCGATCTGATGATGAAGATCGTCGGCGATCACGCCCCGGCCCGCGGCGTGTCGGTGAGCCATCCGCTGATGCATCGCACCCGCACCGTCGATTACGCCATCATCATGTCGGGCGAGATCGACATGATGCTCGACGACAAGGTCGTCCACGTCAAAGCCGGCGACGTCGTGGTCCAGCAGGCCACCAACCACGCCTGGCTCAATCACGGCACCGAGCCCTGCCGCATCATCTTCGTGCTGATGGATTCCAAGCAGCCGTAATGGCAGCCACCGCGACGTCTCCGGCTGCCGACAAGTTATTCAAGGACGAGTCCGGCCGGACCTTGTTTTATCCGTTCGGCGACAGCTGGCGCGGCTATGTGGTGCCGGACGCCGGGCGCGAGGAGGCCTTGCGCGCCGCGGTGCAGCGTTATCGCGAGTCCACGAAGCGATTCAACATTTGGCCGTTTGGTCTCGCCGTCGCATTGTTTTGCGGGGCCTGGTTCGTGCTCGACAGCCATCCGTTCTGGTTTCTCGGCGCCTTGGTGCTGCCGACGGTGTTCTTGGTCCTATGCGATCGCGCCTTGCTGTACTATCAGATCCGCGACCTGGTCGCCGGATTGGAACGGGTCGGCAGTCGCGACAAGACACCCGGTTATGTCCGGCAGATTTTTCTGGCCGGAGCGGCGCTGACCTGGATTACGCAACACCTCTATCTGAGCCGGATCGACGCGCTGCCGGTCGCCGCCGGAACGACGGCCTATTATGCCGACATTGCGCAGCCGCTGGTGTGGACGCTGCTGTTCGGCTGCTTTGCGCTCGCGATCGCGTGGGCACGGAACAAAGTGCCGGCGCTGTTCGGCGGCACCAAGTCTTTATGCACGATGCTCTTGTTCATCGTCCTGCAGCTATGCGGCGTCGCTTACGTAGCATGGTACTTTCTCAGTCCGAAGCCGAGCGTCGTCGTCAGCGCCGACAAGCTCGTCTGCGGCTGGGAGCTGCGATGGGCGGATGTCACCGCTCTCAGTGAGGGCGAAGGCGGCGACAGCAGAAGCAGCAAGCAATATGCGCGGCTCAAGGTCGGCCCTGCGCCGAAGCCGTCGATGTGGTCGGCCGGCGATGTCAAACTATGTCAGATCAGCGGATTGAACGAGGACTATGCGGCGGTCTATCGCGACATGCGCACCGCTTGGCTGGCAACGCGCCGAGGGCCGGACAACAGGTCCGGCGATGCCCGGCTCGGGCAGATCGAGATCGGCGCGACGCGGCAACAGGTCATCAACGTGTTCGGCCCGCCGACGCTGCCGGGGAGGACCGCCGACGGTACTGTCTTGATGTATTACGATTTCGACCCCAATGACTCCACGCATCCGCAGCCGGACCGGCGCGTGACCGCCATCTATCTCGGTAGCGACGGGCGGGTAGAGCGCCTGGCGCGCTATGGCGTGCAGGACGGGAAAATCGTCGATTCGGTCAGCGGACGGAATTTGACGAGCGGCAGCGAATACCTGTTCCTGGAAACGATCCTGTTCGATAAGCCGCACCGCAATTGAGCCGCTTCGCCGCGACGAGGCACGAGGCGCGCCTACAGCATTCCCAACGCATGCGGCAGCCACAGCGAGATGGCGGGGATGTAGGTCACCATGGCGAGGAAGATCAGCATGGTGAGGAGCCACGGCAGCACCGCGATCGTCAGCTCGGTGATGCCCATCTTGGTGATGCCGGAGGCGACATAGAGATTGAGCCCGACCGGCGGGTGGCATAGCCCGACTTCCATGTTGACCGCCATCAGGATGCCGAGATGCACCGGATGCACGCCAAGTGCCGCCGCCATGGGAAACAGGATCGGCGCCATGATCAGCGTGATCGCGGCGGGATCCATGAAGTTGCCGGCGGCCAAGAGCACGATGTTGGTGACCAGGAGGAAGGCGACGATGCCAAAGCCTTGCGCGGTCATCCATTCGGCCATCGATTGCGGGATCTGTTCCGAGGTCAGCAGCCAGGAGAACACCGCCGCATTGGTGATGATGTAGAGGATCATCGCGCTCATGGCGGCGGCCTTAAGCAGCACCGCCGGCACTTCGGAGAACTTCAGGCCCTTGTAGACAAACACGGCGATGACGAAGGAATAGACCGCCGCGCAGGCGGCGGCTTCGGTCGGCGTGAACAGGCCGGAATAGATGCCGCCGAGCACGAGGGCGATCAGCGCCAGGCCCCAGACGCTTTCCCGAAATGCCTGCCAGCACTCGCGCCAGTTCGAGCGCGGCAAGCGCGGATAGTCGTAGCGCCAGGCGCGATAGAAGGTGGTCGCGCCCAGCATGAAGGCGAGGATCAGCCCGGGGATCAGAGCGGCGATGAACAATTGCCCAATGGAGGCGGAATCGACCACCGCACCGGTCGGCCCATGCGGCTGCATGCCGCTGGTCGCCACCGCATAGATGACGAGATTGATCGACGGCGGAAACAGAATGCCGAGCGCGCCGGAGGTGGCGATCACGCCTGCGGAAAAGCGCGGCGGATAGCCCTGCTCCATCAAGGCCGGCAGGATGATCGAGCCGATGCCGACCACGGTCGCCACCGACGAGCCGGAAATCGCCGCGAACAAGGCGCAGGCGACGACGCCGGCAAGGCCTAAGCCGCCGTACCAATGCCCGATCATCGAGGTGGCGAAATCGATCATGCGCCGCGCCACCCCGCCGGCGGTGAGGAAATTGCCGGCCAGGATGAAGAACGGGATCGCCATGATCTCGAAGCGGTCGATGCTGGTGAACAGCTTCAGCCCCACCATCTTCGGATCGACGTCGGACAGAATGAACAGATAGGTCAGCACCGAGAGCCCGAGCGCGATCGAGATCGGCATGCCCGAGGCCATCAGCGCCAATAGCAGCGCGAACAAAAGCTCGGCGCGTACCGTGTGCGACAATTCGATGATGTGCAGCCGCGCCGCGAAGCAGATCAGCGCCAGCGCGATCGGGATGAGGACGATCAGCGCCGCGGTGAAATTGTCGCCGAACGACGACCGCGGCGATTTTGGCGCGGCGGCCGGCTTGACGATGGGTGGCGACAGCGTCGTCATCGCGCCGCCTCGCCGAGCGGGACGGTCTCGCCGAGCGGCGCCTTGTCGTGCGGCTCCTCGTATTCGATGCCGTGGCCCTGATGCGGCACATAGCCGGTGCGCAGATAGCGCCACATCACCTGCAGGAAGCGGAAGCACATCAGATAGGAACCGAGCGGAATGCACAGATAGACGATCCAGCTCGGCAATTCGAGCTCCGGCGAAGTCTGATCCGGATCGAGCTCGTAGACATAGACGGCGCCGAGCGTGCCGATGACGCCTGTAAACAACGCCCCGCACAACAGCGCGAACACGATCACCGGCTTGCGCGCGGCCGACGAGAGCCGCTTGACGAAGACATCGACGCCGACATGGATGCCGGTGCGCACGCCGAGCGCGGCGCCGAATTTCGCCATCCATACGAACATGTAGGTGGACAGCTCATTGGCCCAGGACAGATGGAAGGAAGCGAGCTCGGTATAGACCCAGTTCGCCGCATATTTGAGCAGCAGGAGGTTATGAAGCGCCGCCCAGCGGGCGAGGTTCGCGGAATTGCTGGTGCCGTAGCGGTGCACGACGGCGACGAAAGTGAGAGTCGTCGCCATGGCGATCAGCGAGACGATGATCACCTCTTCGAGCCGGTTGAGGATACGGTCGAGCACCAGATGTCCCCCGAGCGTCCGCCAAAAGCTAAAATCCCTTCCCGGTCAAGGGAAGGGATCAAGCGACTTTAGGACTGGGGCGGGACGAAGCCCGAGGCTTTGTAGACCCGGTCGATGAAATCCTTGCCGAAGCGCTTTTCCATTTCCTTGTGCACCGGCATCAGCTTGGCGATCCAGGCGGCCTTTTCGGTGTCGGTCTGCTGATGAATCTGCATCTTGCCGGTGGCCTTGATCACGTCCATCGCGGTGACATTGTCCTTCGCCGCGGTGTCGTCGAAAAACTGCGTCGTCTCCTTAACCGCGCGATCGAGGCCCGAGCGCACGTCTGCCGGCAGCCCATCCCAGAACTTCTTGTTGGTGATCAGCGAATAGGTCAGCCGGCCGTGATGCGACACGGTGAGATATTTCTGCACGTCGTAGAGTTTTTGCGTCGAGATATTGGACGGCACATTGTCTTCGCCGTCGGCGACGCCGGTCTGCAGCGACTGATAAAGCTCGCCGAAGGCGATGATCTGCGGGATCGCGCCGAGCTCGCGCGCCACGGCGTCGAGCACCTTCGAGCCCTGGATGCGCATTTTCAAGCCCTTGAAATCGTCGGGCATGATCAACGGCACATTGGCGGTATAGACGTGGGCGCCGTTGTCCCAATAGGCCAGCGGCTCGACGCCCTTGTCCTCGAGCTTCTTGTTGAGCTCGCCCATCATCGGGCTTGCCATCATCTGCCGGGCGTGGGTGTCGTCGGTCATCAGGAACGGCAGATCGAAGACGTCGAATTCCTTGACGCCGAGCGGCCCGAATTTGGAGATCGACGGCGCGAGCAGTTGCACCGAGCCGAGCTGCAGCGCTTCGAGCTCTTCCTTGTCCTTATAGAGCGAGGAGTTCGGGTAGACTTCGACGGTGACCTTGCCGTTGGTGTATTTCTCGGCGAGCTGCTTGAACAGCAGCGCCGCCTTGCCCTTGGGCGCGTCCGGCGACACCACGTGGCTGAATTTGACGATGATCGGGTCGGCAAGCGCGGGGCCCGCCAGCGCCAGAACAAATGTGGCCGCAAGCGCAAAAGCAAAGCGTTTCATCGAGTTTCCTCCCAGAGACGGCCGTTGGCCGCCAATAATGTTGCCCATTCCTAGCGCGATTGCGGCGCCCGGCCAATGCCACGCGCTATTTGCCGCGATGGCGGTTACTGGCGGCAAAGTGCAGCAATTCCGCGACCCTTCCTGGCCGCGCCGGCGGCGAAAGCTTGGGGCTGGCCACGGTGAAATGCAATGTTATATTGTTACATTATGAGCCACCACCACCATGCCGGCGAGGCCCATCCATCGCCGGCGCTTTCGCCATCGCTGCTGCGGCTTTCCATGCCCCAGCGCCTGGCGCTTGCCGGCGCCTTGATCGCGCTGATCTGGGTCGCGGTGCTGTGGGCCACCCGATGACTTCGTCCGCGGTGACCGCGCTTAAATTCCACGATCTCACGCTTGGCTATGACCGGCATCCGGCCGTGCATCATCTTGACGGCGTGGTCGAGCAAGGTTCGCTCACCGCGGTGGTCGGACCGAATGGCGCCGGCAAGTCGACACTGTTCAAGGCTGTCGTCGGCATGCTCAAGCCGCTCGCCGGCAGCATCGAGCGCAGCGGCTCCTCCGCCCGCGACATCGCCTACCTGCCGCAAGTGGCGGAGATCGACCGCTCGTTTCCGATCAACGTCTACGACATGGTGGCTATGGGGCTGTGGCGCCGCAAAGGCCCCTTCGGCGGCATCGACCGCAAAGATCACGCCGCGATTGAGGCCGGCCTCGCCGCGGTCGGGTTGACCGGATTTGAGCAGCGCCCCATCGGCACGCTGTCCGGCGGGCAAATGCAGCGCATGCTGTTTGCCCGGCTTCTGGTGCAAGACGCGCGGATGATCGTGCTCGACGAGCCATTCAGTGCCATCGACGCGAAAACCGTCGCCGACTTGATGCATCTGGTGCGGCAGTGGCATTGGGAGCGCCGCACCGTGCTTGCGGCCACCCACGATATCGAACTGGTGCGCGCGTACTTTCCGCAAGTTCTGCTGCTCGCCCGCGAGCCGGTGGCCTGGGGCGCAACGCGCGAGGTGTTGACGGCGGAGAATCTCGAGAGAGCGCGCCGCATGTGCGAGGCGTTCGACGAGGCCGCCGAGGCCTGCGCCAGCGAGGCGGCGTGAATCTAATTAGCCCTCCCCCTGAAAGGGGGAGGGTTGGGTGGGGGTCCGCGGCCGATACGCAAGCTTGCGCAAGCGTTGCCGCCGCGGACCCCCACCTGCTCGCTTCCGCCTACGCGCTCCGCGCTTCGGCGGACTGATACCTGCCGTAGCTCGCGGAGCGAGCGAAGGCGGGTCGCTCGCTCCTCCCCCTTCCAGGGGGAGGAAAGGAAAGAATGGGAATCGCTACGCCATGCTCTACTCCACCCTGATCGCGCCGTTTGCCGAGCACGACTTCATGCGCCGGGCGCTGGCAGCGACCTTTGCGCTGTCGTTCAGCGCGGCGCCGATCGGCGTGTTTTTGATGCTGCGCCGCATGAGCCTGATCGGCGATGCGCTGTCGCACGCGATTTTGCCGGGCGTGGCGATCGGCTTCCTGCTCGCCGGCATGAGCGTCTTGGCCATGGCGGGCGGCGGCCTGATCGCCGGATTTCTCATCACCATCGGCGCCGGCCTGATCGCGCGGGCGACGACGCTGAAAGAGGACGCCTCGCTCGCGGCGTTCTTTCTGATTTCATTGGCGCTCGGCGTCACCATCGTTTCGCTCAAAGGCAGCAGTGAAGATTTGACGCATTTTTTGTTCGGCTCGGTGCTGACGATGCAAAACACGGCGCTGCTGCTGATCGCCGGCATCACCTCGGTGTCGCTCCTCGCTTTGGCGCTGATCTGGCGGCCGCTGGTGCTCGAATGCGTCGATCCCGGATTCTTGCGCTCGGTCAGCCGGTCCGGCGGCGCCGCCCATATCGCCTTTCTGGCGCTCACCGTGCTCAACCTGGTCGGCGGCTTTCTGGTGCTCGGCACGCTGCTCGCCGTCGGCATCATGATGCTGCCGGCGTTCATTGCCCGCTTCTGGGCGCGCGACGTCACTGCCATGATCGCTGTCGCCATCGCCAGCGCCGCGCTCTCAGGCTATGTGGGGCTCGTGCTGTCTTACCGAGCCGCCCTGCCCGCGGGTCCCGCCATCATCCTGGTCGCGGGTGTCCTCTATCTGCTATCGGTCTTTGTCGGACCGGCGGGCGGCCTGATCTGGCTGGTACTGCCGCGGCGCCATCTCGAGGCTTGAGCCGGACATTCACTGCGGCTTGAGCAGCGCCACCAGCGGCGTTTTCTCGGCGACATCGATTTCAAGATTGCGGGCAAAGCCCGCGGCGTCGGCGAAATAATCCGCCGGCTGGAAGGTGTTCTTGACCACGCGCTGGGCGGCGTCGCTTTTCATGATGGCGATGCAGGCGCTTTCGAGCTTGCGCGTGACGTCAGCCGGCATCCCGGCCGGACCGAACAGGCCGCCAAAACTCAACGGCGCCACGTCATAACCTTGCTCCTTGAATGTCGGCACGTCGGGCAGTGACGGATTGCGCGCCGCAGCGAACAGTCCGGGCATCGTAAGCCCGCTGCCGGCAGCGGTGGTGAGCGGCACCGCGGAGAAATCGAGTTGCCCCGAGCGGGTGTTCTGGATCTCCTCGGCCGGCCCTTTGAACGGCACGTCGTTGAACTCGACCTTGGCCTGCTGCGCCAATTGGATCATGGCGAGGTGCGGGATGGTGGCGATGCCGGGGATGCCGACATTGAGCTCGCCCGGTTTCCGCTTCGCCGCCTCGACGATGTCCTTCGCCGTCTTCAGCGGCGAATTCGGCGGCACCACGATGACCTGGTCGTTCTTAAAAGTCTGGCAGATCGGCGTGAACGACTTCACCTTATAGCCGGCGTCCTTGTCGGTGAGCGGCTGCACGGTGACCGAATAGGTGGCGCCGTGCATCAGCATGTAGCCGTCGGCCTTGGCGCGGGCGACGTCGGCGGTGCCGAGCACGCCGTTGGCGCCCGGCTTGTTGACGACGATGACCGGCTTGCCGAACTGCGCCGACATGCCGTCGGCCAGCACGCGGCCCAGAATGTCGGCGCTCGATCCGGGCGTCGCCGGCACGATGATCTGGACCACCCGCTCCGGGTAGCTTTGTGCCGCCGCGCCCGTGACGCTCGCCAGGCCCGAAACCACGGCGGCGACGATCGCGCCCTGCCGCATCGTGTCCTCCCTATCTCGCCGACGAAAACGATAGCCCATGGCAGGCCCGGATCAAGGCTGCGGGTCAGGGTCAATCGTCGCGGGGTTTTGGGTTTTCGCGGTGATGCAAGAGCCGGCGGATACCTATATAGAACAGGCCAACGGAGGGCTTAATGACCGACAAGATTCCCGTGACCGTTCTCACCGGCTATCTCGGCGCCGGCAAGACCACCTTGCTCAACCGCATCCTGTCCGAGCCGCACGGCAAGAAATACGCCGTCATCGTCAATGAATTCGGCGAGATCGGCATCGACAACGACCTCGTGGTCGGCGCCGACGAGGAAGTGTTCGAGATGAACAACGGCTGCATTTGCTGCACCGTGCGCGGCGACCTGGTGCGCATCCTCGACGGGCTGATGAAACGCAAAGGCAAGTTCGACGCCATCATCGTCGAGACCACGGGCCTCGCCGACCCGGCGCCGGTGGCGCAGACCTTTTTCATCGACGAGAATGTCGGGCGGCGCACCAAGCTCGATGCGGTGGTCACAGTCGCCGACGCCAAATGGCTCAACGATCGCCTGAAAGACGCGCCCGAGGCGAAGAACCAGATCGCGTTCGCCGACGTCATCCTGATCAACAAGACCGACCTGGTGACGCCCGAGGAGCTGGCCGAGGTCGAGGCGCGCATCCGCGGCATCAATCCTTACGCCCGGGTGCACAAGACCGAGCGCGCCAAGATCGCGCTGAGCGAAGTGCTGGAGCGCAACGCCTTCGATCTCGACCGCATCCTCGACATCGAGCCGGAATTCCTCGAAGGCGACGGCCACGACCATCATCACCACGATCATGATCACGGCCATGGCCACGACCACCATCATGACCATGATCACAAGCACGCGCACTCCCATGGCGGCCTCAAGCACTATCACGACGAGGACATGCAATCGATTTCGCTGAGAAGCGACAAGCCACTCAATCCGGACAAATTCTTCCCGTGGGTGCAAGACCTGGTACAGAAGGAAGGCCCGAACATTTTGCGCTGCAAAGGCATCCTGGCGTTCAAGGACGACGATGCGCGCTTCGTCTTCCAGGGCGTGCACATGATCCTCGACGGCGATCATCAGCGGCCGTGGAAAGACGGCGAGAAGCGCGACAGCCGCATCGTCTTCATCGGCCGCAATCTGCCGGGCAAGAAGATCGCCGAAGGATTCGAGAGCTGCATCGCTTAATCTTCTCCCTCCCCCTTGTGGGGAGGGCGGGGTGGGGGTCGTGAGGTGGTGTGAGCGCGTGGACGAAAATACTGTGACTGCGTCAACAACAATGCGTCGCCTCCCGACCCCCACCCCTACCCCTCCCCACAAGGGGGAGGGGTTCAGCAGCGTCTGCCGCGCGCCATGACCGACACCCGCAACGACACCGCGTCCGTCGTCGAACGCATCCATTCGGTTGCGGCGAGCGGTCCGGTCATCGCCGCGCATTTTCTCGGCCGCATGGCGGTCTTCGTGGTCGGTGAGGAAGCCATGGTGTTGGCGCCGCCGCGTGGCGAGCCCAAGAGCGTCACGGTCCACGGCGGCGCCATATTGGCGACGGCGGTGGGCGAGTCGGTCGTCGTCTCGGGCGGCGACGACGGCAAAGTCGTGGAAACCGATGTCAGCGGCACGAGCCGCACTATTGCGACCGACCCGAAGCATCGCTGGATCGATCATGTCGCGATCGGACCCGACGGCGCGGTGGCCTGGTCGGCCGGCAAGATTGCCTTCGTGCAAGCGAAGGAACTGCGCAGCTTCGAAGCGCCGTCCACCGTCGGCGGGCTGGCTTTCTTGCCAAAGGGCTTTCGCCTCGCCATCGCCCATTACAACGGCGCCACGCTGTGGTTTCCCAACGCGCCGAAGGCCGATCCGGAAAAGCTTGAATGGAAGGGCTCGCATCTCGGCGTGACGGTAAGTCCGGACGGCCGCTTCCTGGTCACCACCATGCAGGAGCCGATGCTGCACGGCTGGCGGCTGGTCGACCGCCAGCACATGCGCATGTCCGGCTATGCCGCGCGCGTCACCTCGTTTGGCTGGACGGTCGGCGGACGCTGGCTCGCCACCTCCGGCTCGACGCAAATCATCCTCTGGCCGTTCCAGACCAAGGACGGCCCCATGGGCAAGCAGCCAAAATTGCTGGCGCCGTCGGAGCATCGCATCGACGCCGTCGCCTGCCATCCCAAGCAGGACATCGTTGCCGCCGGTTATGCCGACGGCATGGTGCTGCTGGTGCGAGTCGAGGACGGTGCGGAAATTTTGGCCAAACGGCCCGGCGACGCGCCGATCACGGCGCTGGCGTGGAGCGCCGACGGCACGCTGCTCGCCTTCGGCACCGAGAGCGGCGAGGCCGGCATTCTCGATCTCGCGTGAGTCGGGTTCCGGCCGCAGGAACCGCGCCTCCCGCCAATCGTTATCTCTGCAGAACAAGCGATTTGCAGGGAGTGACACCATGAGCATGATCGCGAAAGGGTCATGGAGTGCGTTGCTCATTGCGCTCACCATGACGTCGGCCGTCGTTGCCCAGGCCCAAGCCCCCGACCCCAAAGGCTGCACGCCGCAAGAGCGCTCCAGCCAGGCCTTGAACCAAGGTGCCGATAAGAACGCCGGCGTGATTTGCCCACCCGACATCGATCCAGGGATGAAGGCGCCGACGCCGAAGACCGGCGATACGTCTGTCATCCCGCCGCCGGGCGATCCGAACGCGCAGCCGAAATAGCGCCGCGACGACGCAAAACAAAAACCCCGGGCCGAGGCCCGGGGTTTGTTTTTCTTAAAGCGCGCGCCGCCGTCAGATCACATATTGCCGCAGCGGCGGGTAGCCGTTGAAGCCGACCGACGAATAGGTCGTCGTGTAGGCGCCGGCAGCCTCGATCAAGACCTTGTCGCCGATGGCGAGCGAGACCGGCAGCGGATAAGGCGTCTTCTCGTACAGCACGTCGACCGAATCGCAGGTCGGGCCGGCGATGATGCACGGCGCGGTTTCGTCGCGATCCTTCGCGGTGCGGATCGGATAGCGGATCGATTCGCCGATGGTCTCGGCGAGGCCGTGGAATTTGCCGATGTCGAGATAGACCCAGCGCACCTCGTCCTCGGGGCTGCGCTTGGCGATCAGCACCACTTCGGCCTCGATGATGCCGGCATTGCCGACCAGGCCGCGGCCCGGCTCGACGATGGTGTTTGGCAGATTGTTGCCAAAGTGCTTGCGCAGCGACTTGAAGATCGCCTTGCCGTAGCTCTCGAGTTTCGGCGTCTTGCGGATGTATTTGGCCGGAAAGCCGCCGCCGAGATTGACCATGGCGAGCGTGATGCCGCGCTCGGCGCAGGAGCGGAAGATCGCAGCAGTCGACGCCAGCGCCCGGTCCCAGGCCTCGACATTGTGCTGCTGCGAGCCGACATGGAACGAGATACCGTGCGGCACCAGCCCGCGCTTGTGCGCCAGCTCCAAAATATCGGCGGCATAGTCCGGCTCGCAGCCGAATTTTCGCGACAGCGGCCATTCCGAGCCCGAGCCGTCGCAATGGATGCGGCAGATCACCCGGCTGCCGGGAGCGGCGCGCGCCACCTTCTCGACCTCGGCCTCGCAGTCGACGGCGAACAGCGTCACGCCGAGCTTGAACGCCGCCGCGATCTCGCTCTCCTTCTTGATGGTGTTGCCGTAGGAGATGCGGTCGGGCGTGGCGCCGGCGGCGAGCGCGTCGTGGGTCTCGCTGACCGAGGCGACGTCGAAGCAGCAGCCGAGCCCGGCGAGCAGCTTGAGGATCTCCGGCGCCGGATTGGCCTTGATGGCGTAGAATACTTTGCTGTCCGGCAGCGCCTTGGCGAAGTTCAGATAATTCTCGCGCACGACATCGAGGTCGAGGACGAGGCAGGGGCCGTTTTCAGTGCGATGCTTGAGAAATTCGCGGATGCGTGTGGTCATTGCGAACCAACTCCCTAATCCGGCCGACGGCGTAGCCGCCGAGGTGAACCTCCTGCGACGCGCGGCGTTCCGCCAGCTTGCGGAAGCGTTGCGTCACTGTGATTGCTGCCTTGGTCCGGATGAGGGAAATCCCGTTCCGCACTGCTGGCAAAGATGGACAAGCCCTTTCGGTGTCCCCGGCATTGGCGCCGGTAGTCATCCAAAAAAGCCCTTCCGTCGTTGCTTTAAGCCGCGTCGCCAGTGGAGAGCTGGCATCGCCGGTTCGCCTCCGGCTGCCGGTCGCGGGAGCCCGCCGTCGCTTGCGCTATGGCGGGCCTTTCCCATATCCGCCGAAGCCATTGGCGTAGGCGGATCGCGGGAGCAAGGAAGTAGTAGCGTCTTCCTTAGGCGGCTGTCCGGCCTCTTGTCCGGATGCCCACCGACCGACACACGGCCACAGGCACGTGCGAAATTGGGCAAGAGCGGAAATAATCCATTCGCGCGGGTGGCGCAACCCTTTTTGTTTTAACGAGACGTAAAAGTTGCGAGCGGCGGTGGAGGAGCCGGCGCGTCGAGCGCGTCACTTGGCGCTGAACGGCTCGACGTGGCTCGCGGCGCGGACGAACTGCACCATCACCGCGATGCCGCACAGCACGAAGATGCCGTCGAGGATGCGGGCGCCGAGCGCGCCGAGCGAGAACAGGCTGGCGATCGCCCAGCTGCCGGCAAAGGCGGCGCCGAACACCTCGGCGCTGATCAGGATCGCCGCGCTGACCACGGTCAGCACGTTGAGCCAGAGGATGCGCCGGGGGCGCTGGATGGGATTGGAGCTATCCATGGGCGGCACTTAGTCCGAAAGCGAAGGCGGGATCAAGGCGGTGTTTCTTCACCTCTCCCCGCGTGCGGGGAGAGGTCGAGCGAGCGAAGCGAACGAGGGTGAGGGGGCCTCTCCGCGATTCTGAGCGCCGCAATTCCGCGCCCAGCGGAGAGGCCCCCTCACCCCATCCCTCTCCCCGCAAGCGGGGAGAGGGAGGAGTTTAGGCGGCATCGCGCGCGGCCTTTTGTGACAGGAGCCCGGCCTCGACCAGAGCGGCACGGATGCGGTCGATCTCGGCGCGGCCGAGTTTTACCAGCGGCGGCCGCACCACGGCGCGGGGCAGCCGGCCGAGCAGCACCAGCGCCTCTTTCATGCGGTTGTGCATGTCGACCCAGGGGTCGGCATAGAAGACCCGGGCGAGCGGATAGATGCGGTCGTTCAGGCGGCGCGCCTCGGCGAGATCGTTGTTCTGGATCGCCTTGAACAGCGCCGACTGCAGGTCGGGGATGACGCTGCCCGAGCCGGAGAGCAAGCCGTTGCAGCCGAGCACCAGCGAACTCAACAGCCAGGCGCTGTGAGTGGTCAGCACATTGACCGGCCGCGGCAGGCTTTGCAGCTCGCGGATATGCATCTCGTGCTGCGGCACATTGCCGGCCCAGTCCTTGATGGCGCGCAAGGTCGGCACCGCCTCGACCATCTTCAACAGCGTGTCGCGCGGATAGCCCTGGCCGGTCGCCAGCGGATACTGGAAGGCGATGATCGGCAGGCTCGAGGCGTCGGCGATGCGCTTGAAGTGCTCGACCGCCATAACCGGCGACTGCTGCAGGGTGAACGGTGCCGGCGGGAACACCAGGAGCGCCGAGGCGCCGCCCTCCTCCGCCATGCGGGCGATGCGCGCGGCCTCGAGGCTGCCGTCGGCCCAGATGCCGTTGACGATCGGCAGCCGGGCGCCGATCTCGTCCTGGGTGATGGCCAGCACCCGGCGCTGCTCTTCGAAGGTGCAGGACGCCACCTCGGTCGAATGGGCATTGATGGTGATCGCCGTAATGCCCTCGGTCGCCGCGACGTCGCGCAAATGCTTGCGAAAGCCCTTCTCGTCGATGGCGAGGTCGTCGGTGAACGGCAGCAGCACCGCCGGAATGACGCCATGGGGCAGGTAATGGGCGTGACGGGGCATTTTGGGCGCTCCTTGACGGCTTTGGTCCAACGGGTGCGATGACATATATCATGCCCGCCTAGCCAATGAATAAGGGTACCCGATGACCAGCTCTGCCGCCAATTCTACTGCCAGCATCGCGGCCCTCGACAACCCGCTTTTGGCGGATTGGGCCACCCCCGACGAGGCGCCGCCGTTCGATCGCATCAAGCCCGAGCACTTCCGGGCGGCCTATGCCCGCGCGCTCGCCGACCATGAGGCCGAGATCGCGGCCATTACGGCCGATCCGGCGCCGCCGAGTTTTGACAACACCATCGCGGCGCTGGAGCTCGCCGGGCGGTCGCTGGCGCAGGTTGGCGACGTGTTCCATCTCCTGACCGGCGCCCATTCCAACGACCCGCTGCTCGAGATCGAGCGCGAGATTTCGCCGCTCATCGCGCGGCACTGGAACAAGATCAACACCAACGCCGCGCTGTTCGCCCGCGTCGATGCGCTGATGCGCGACATCGACAAGCTCGGGCTTAATGCCGAGCAAAAGCGCGTGCTGGAGCGCTATCACACTGGCTTTCGCCGCGCCGGCGCCGGCCTCGACGATCCGGCGAAAAAGCGGCTTGCCGAAATCACCGAGCGGCTTGCCACTTTGGGCACCACGTTCAGCCAGAACGTGCTCGCCGACGAACAGGCGTTCACGCTTTCGGTCGACGGCGAAGCCGAGCTTGCCGGCCTGCCCGACTTCATGCGCGAGGCGATGAAATCCGAAGCGCAGGAGCGCAAGCTTGACGGCCATGTAATCACGCTGTCGCGCTCCAGCGTCGAGCCGTTCCTGCAATTCTCAAAACGCCGCGACCTGCGCGAAAAAATCTTCCGCGCCTTCGCCATGCGCGGCGACAACGGCGGCGCGACCGACAACAAGGCGATCATCGCCGAGATGGTGCGGCTGCGCGCCGAGCGCGCAAAACTGCTCGGATTTTCCGATTTCGCCCATTATCGGCTCGACGACGCCATGGCGAAGACGCCGGCCGCGGTGCGCGAGCTGCTCGACACGGTATGGGCGCGGGCACGGCAAAAGGCGCTCGCCGACCGCGACGCCATGCAGGCGCTCGTGGCCGAGGACGGCGGCAATTTCAAGCTCGCCGCCTGGGACTGGCGCTATTACGCCGAGAAGCTTCGGCAGCAGTTGTGCGATTTCGACGAGATGACCATCAAGCCGTATCTCAATCTCGATCGCATGATCGAGGCGGCGTTCTATACGGCGCAGCGGCTGTTCGGCCTGACCTTCTCGCCGCGCCGGGACGTGCCGGTGTGGCATCCCGACGTGCGGGTGTGGGCCGTGCGCGATCACAACGGTAAGGAAGTCGGCCTTTTCTTCGGCGATTATTTCGCGCGGCCGTCGAAGCGCAGCGGCGCCTGGATGACCTCGCTGCGCGACCAGGAGAAGCTTTCAGGCGACATCCGCCCGCAAATCATCAATGTCTGCAATTTCGTCAAAGCGCCGGACGGCGAGCCGACGCTGCTCAGCTTCGACGACGCGCGGACGCTGTTCCACGAATTCGGCCATGCGCTGCACGGCCTGCTTTCCGACGTCACCTATCCGCGGATTTCCGGCACCGGCGTCGCCACCGATTTCGTCGAGCTGCCGTCGCAGCTTTACGAGCATTGGCTGGAGCAGCCCGAAGTGCTGCGGCGCTTCGCGCTGCATTACGAGACCGGCGAGCCGATGCCGGAGGAATTGCTGCAGCGGCTGCTCGCCGCGCGCAATTTCAACATGGGCTTTGCCACAGTGGAATACGTCGCCTCCGCCCTGGTCGATCTCGATTTCCATTCGCTGCCGGCGGCCGAGGCGATCGATGCCAACGCCTTCGAGAAAAAGTCGCTGTCGCGCATCGGCATGCCCGACGAGATCGTGATGCGCCATCGCCCACCGCACTTCGGCCACGTGTTCTCCGGCGGCGGCTATGCGGCGGCGTATTACAGCTACATGTGGTCGGAGGTGCTCGACGCCGACGCGTTCGCGGCCTTTGAGGAAGCCGGCGACATCTTTGATGCCGCCACCGCCAAGCGGCTACGCGATGCGATCTACTCGGCCGGCGGCAGGCAAGATCCGGCGGAAGCCTACAAGGCGTTTCGCGGCCGGCTGCCGAGCGCCGACGCGCTGCTGAAAAAGCGTGGCTTCACCGAACCGGGCCCCTCCTTCTCCTCCCCCGCAAGCGGGGGAGGGTAGGGAGGGGGCATGACCGACCTGCACAGCGCCGGCCATCGCCGCGGCGTCGTCTGCGCGCCGCACGCGGCCGCCGTCGAAGCCGGCCGTGCCATCCTCGCCGAGGGCGGCAACGCGCTCGAAGCCATGGTGGCCATGGCGGCGACCATCGCGGCCGTCTACCCGCACATGAACCATCTCGGCGGCGACGGTTTTTGGCTGATCCGCGAGCCGTCCGGCAGGGTGCGCGCCGTCATGGCGCCCGGACCTGCGGGCCGCAACGCGCGGCCGGAGCTTTATCGCGACGCTGAGACCATCCCGACGCGCGGGCCGCTCGCCGCGCTCACCGTGCCGGGCGCCATCGGCGGCTGGATGCTGGCGCTGCAGGCGGCGAAGGCCAACGGCGGCAAGCTGCCGCTCGATGTGCTGCTGAGCAACGCCACGGGCCACGCCCGCGACGGCTATCGGGTCACGCGCAGCCAAAACCAGCTCACGGAAAACCATCTGGCCGAGCTCAAGGACGTTCCGGGCTTTGCCGCGACGTTTCTGGTCGACGGCAAGGTGCCGGCGGTCGGCACCACGCTCAAGCAGCAGGCCCTCGCCGCGACCCTCGAACAGCTTGCCCGCGCCGGCCTCGACGATTTCTATCGCGGCGATATCGGACGCGAGATCGCAGCCGATCTCGATCGCATCGGCAGCCCGGTCACGCGTGAGGATTTGACCCGCTACGAGGCCAAGATCGCCGAGCCGCTGCGCGCCGATCTCTCCGCCGGAACGGTCTACAACACCGGCGCGCCGACCCAGGGTATCGCCTCGCTGATGATCCTCGCGCTGTTCGACCGTTTGGGCGTAACCGAGGCGGAAAGCTTCGATCACATCCACAGCCTGGTCGAGGCGACCAAGCGCGCCATCCGCACCCGCGATCGCGCTGTCACCGATCCGGCCTTCCTCGCCCATCCGCTCGGCCGCTATCTCGAGCCGGACTTCATCGCCGGCGAAGCGATGAAGATCGACCGCCGCAAGGCGGCGCGCTGGCCGCTTTCCCCCGGCGAAGGCGACACGATCTGGATGGGTGCCGCCGATGCGTCGGGCCTCGTCGTGTCCTACATCCAATCGCTCTATTGGGAATTCGGCTCGGGCTGCCTGCTGCCGGCAACCGGCGTGCTGATGCAAAACCGCGGCGCGAGCTTTTCGCTGCAAAGCGGCGCGCTGAACCCGCTGATGCCCGGCCGGCTGCCGATCCACACGCTCAACCCGGCGCTGGCGGTGCTGAGAGACGGCCGCATCATGGCCTACGGCTGCATGGGCGGCGACGGCCAGCCGCAGACGCAGAGCGCGCTATTCACGCGCTACGTGACCTTCCGCGAACCGCTCGCCGACGCCATCGACCGCCCCCGCTGGGTGCTCGGCCGCACCTGGGGCGCCGCGCGCACGGCGCTACGCCTCGAACCGCGCTTCGACGGCCATCTTATCGACGCGCTGGCCAACGCCGGCCACGAGGTCGAGGTGTTGGACGAGCCCTACTCCGACGTCATGGGCCACGCCGGCGCTGTGGTGCTGCACAAGGACGGCAGTTTAGAAGGTGCCCACGACCCGCGCGCGGATGGCGGCGCGGCGGGGGTATAGATGTGTAAAGATGGCTAAAGCGGAGCGGAAGGACGAAAATAATGATGGGATCGCGCAAACCGAAGGGTGGAGACGAATATGACGCGCTTTCACGCAAGGCCCGTCGGGTTCTGACTCTTAGGCCAGCCACGATCCGTGCGGCAAAGCGGTCGTTCAATAAGCGCACGCGCAAGGAATCGCGTACCGCGGCCCACGAAGAGGCTTCCACCTAAATTCCGTCCGCGAGCAAGGGTGGTACTACGTCTCCATAGGGCTTAAGCCCAGCCGCTCCAACAGGTCCCGATCCTGATCCCTCCCGGGATTCGGCGTGGTCAAAAGCTTCGGCCCGTAGAAAATCGAGTTGGCGCCTGCCAAAAAACACAACGCCTGGGTCTCCTCGCTCATGTCCTCGCGGCCGGCGGAGAGCCGCACCATGGAGCGCGGCATGGTGATGCGGGCGACCGCGACGGTGCGGACGAATTCGAGCGGCTCGAGCGCCGGCTCGGCGGCGAGCGGCGTGCCGGCGACCTTGACCAGCATGTTGATCGGCACCGATTCCGGATGCGCCGGCAGGCTCGCCAAGGTCGCGATCATGCCGACGCGGTCCTCGCGGGTCTCACCCATGCCGACGATGCCGCCGCAGCAGACGTGAATGCCGGCGTCGCGCACGCGGTCGAGCGTCTCCAGGCGGTCCTGATAGGTCCGCGTGGTGATGATTTTTTCGTAGAACTCCGGCGAGGTGTCGAGGTTGTGATTGTAGAAATCGAGGCCCGACGCTTTCAGCCGTTGCGCCTGATTGGCGGTGAGCATGCCGAGCGTGGCGCAGGTCTCGAGCCCGAGCGCCTTGACGCCTTCGACCATGGCGCAGACCGCATCGAGATCGCGATCCTTCGGCTCGCGCCACGCCGCGCCCATGCAGAAGCGGCTGGCGCCGCCGGCTTTTGCCGCGCGCGCTTCGGCCAGCACAGAGTCGAGCGCCATCAGCTTTTCGGCGCGCACGCCGGTGTCGTAGCTCGCGCTCTGCGGACAATAGGCGCAGTCCTCCGGGCAGCCGCCGGTCTTGATCGACAGCAGGGTCGAAATCTGCACCGCGCCGGGTTCGAAATGGGTGCGATGCACGCTTTGCGCGCGGAACATCAGCTCCGGGAACGGCAGGTCGAACAGCGCGCGCACTTCGGCGCGGGTCCAGTCGTGGCGGACGGGCGCGCAATCCCCCACGGCCGGAGCCCCCTCACCCCAACCCTCTCCCCGCTGGGGAGAGGGGGTTCGCCGCGCGTGCTCAGCTTCTGTCACAACCGCGCTTCTCCGTATTCGTCTTGCAACTGTAGCCTGGATCGCCGCAAATCAAAATGCGGCAAGGGCCGGGCTGGAACGCGGCGCTTATTCATATGAGAATGCCGGGCCGGACGTTGCGAGGGACACGATGATTTCGAGACGCGCGTTTGCTGTTGCGGTCGCAAGCTTGTTCGCCATTGGCTGCACTTTGGGCCCGGCGGCCGCGCAAGACTGGCCGACGCGGCCGGTGACCATGGTGGTGCCGTTTCCGCCCGGCGGCGGCACCGACGTGCTGGGGCGGATCATCGGCCACCGCCTGTCCGAAATCCTCGGCCAGCAGGTGATCATCGAGAATGTCGGCGGCGCCGGCGGCATGATCGGCTCGAACAAGGTCGCCCGGGCGACGCCCGACGGCTATCAGTTCGTGCTCGGCAGCCGCGCCGACGCCATCAATCAGACGCTCTACAAGCACCCGCTTTACGATCTGAAGGAAGACCTCGTGCCGGTCATCCTGGTGGCCGACCAGCCGATGGCCATGATCGCGCGCCACGATCTGCCGGTCGACGGACTGCAGGATTTCATCGCTTACGTCAAAAAGAACCAGGCGACCATGCGCACCGGCTCGGCCGGCATCGGCTCCACGGGCTATGTCGATTGCGCGCTATTCAATCAGGCGATCGGCGTAAAAGTCCAGGACATCCCCTATCGTGGCGGCGGCCCGGCTTTGCAGGATCTGATCGGCGGCCAGTACGATTATTTCATGACCTTGAGCCCGACCGCGGTGCCGCCGATCCAGAGCAACCTGGTCAAGGGCATCGCCGTGTTCCGCCGCGAGCGGCTGCCGTCGCTGCACGTCCTGCCGACCGCCTACGAGCAGGGCATGAAGGATTTCGAGGCCTCGACCTGGTTCGCGTTCTTTTTTCCGAAGGGCACGCCGGACGCGATCATCAAGAAACTGCACGATGCCACTGCCGCGGCCATGGATACGCCGTCGGTGCAGGAAGCGCTCGTCGCCACCGGCACCTTCGTGGTGCCGCCCGAGCATCGCTCGACCGCTTATCTGCAAAGCATCATCGTCCCCGAGATCGAGAAAAACGGCGCGCCGCTGCGGGCCGCCGGCATGACGATTGATTGAGTGAGTGGAGAGATCATGGCCGACGCCCTGCCCGATCGTCTTTCGACCGACCCGCGCAGTCCCTACTACGATGAGAAGCTGCTCGAGCGCGACATCGGCGTGCGCTTCAAGGGCGTCGAGAAAACCAACGTCGCCGAATATTGCGTCAGCGAGGGCTGGATCCGCGTCGAGGCCGGTAAGGGCAAGGACCGCTTCGGCAATCCGCTGACCATCAAGCTCAACGGCACGGTCGAGCCGTATTTCAGAGACGAGACGAAATAGGCATGCACTATCGTCTGGTAATCCAGATCTCGATTAGTTCGTTGAGGAGCGTAAATTGATCAACTGGACCGAAATTGTTGACGGAGACACCTGGGAATTGTTCGCGCGCGATTTCCTCGCCCAACTCGATTTCGTAATTGAAGTAGGTCCTGGGCGCGGACCTGATGCGGGCAGAGACCTTTTAATAAGCGAACAGTTGACTGGAAAGCTTCATACCCAAGCTTACAAATGGCTCGTTAGTTGTAAACATTTTGCGAAGAGCAACAGGTCAGTTGGTATTGAAGAGGAGACAAGCATCACTGATCGTGTTCGGCAGCATTCAGCAGATGGATTCATGGGATTCTACTCGACCATGCCCAGCGCAGCCCTAGTTCAGAGACTGCATCAATACGTCGAGACTGGACAATTAAACGCCTACGAAATTTTTGATCCAAAGAAGATTGAAAACTACTTTGTCAATACCGGCATGTCGAAGCTGACGTTGCGATATTTTCCAAATAGCTACGGTAAGATGCGTCCTATTCAGTTACTGCTTGGAAAGCGCGTTGAACTGAACTGTGACGTTTGCGGATCAGACCTATTGGCCAAGAGTGTTGGTGAGGGTCCTGTTGGAAATTTAGTTTGGGCCTGTTCAAACAGCGGCCCCCCAAAATATAGAGAGCTTTTCGCGGTGTGTATCGGTGAATGCGACCATACGATTCAGGAGCGCATCCGAATGCAGAATCAGTACAATGTATGGGAAAGTATTCGCGACTTATGTAATCCGATTCTGTATCTGAAGAATATGCTCACGTACATGAACCAACTCCACAAAAATCCTAATGATTTTAGCGAAGCAGCCCATAACAAAATGAAAGATATTTATGTGAGCTTAGCTCAGCGCACATTGCGAGAAGTCACTACAGAAGATTTTCAACGGTTCAAGGACCTCCGGATTCTAGATTACATTCCGCACTAATCATTTCTAGCCGAAAATTGGGTCACCCGGACGCCAGCGCGTAAATATGCTGCACGCCCGCCGGCAGCGGTGTTTCGCGCCAGCTCTCGCCGCCGTCCGCCGTGCCGAACACTTCGCCATAGCGCGCGGCGATGTAGACCTGCTTGGGATCGGCGTGATGCAGGCTGACCGACATCAAGGTGCCGTGCGGCTGCACCTTGTCGAAGCGCTGCCAGGTGCGGCCGATGTCCTGGCTGCGGTAGAGCGCGCCGTCCTTGGATGACGCGGCGACGCTCAGGCAGGCATAAAGCGTGTTCGGGTCCTGCGGCGACACTTTGATGTCGCGGCCGTAAGTGAACGGCGAAAAGCGGTCGACCCGCAGATCCTCCCAGGTTTTGCCCTGGTCTTGGCTGCGGAACAGACCCATGCGCACGGCGAGCACGACGGCGTCGGGATCGGCCGAACTCATGCAGATGGCGTGGCCGTCCAGCATGCCTTCGGCCTCGGTATCGCTGACGATCTTGCTGCGCAAACGCGGCTCCTCGATCGACAGCCGGATCAAATGCTCGCTGCAATCGCTCCAGCTTTCGCCGCCGTCGGTCGAGCGCATCACGCCGCCGACTTCGAGCGCGGCATAGATTTCGTCCGGACGGCGCGGGTGGCGCGCGAAACGCATGACCCGGACGGCGAACGGCGCCTTGCCGCGATCCGGCAGCTTTGGATCGGCTTGCCGCGTCCAGCTCTCGCCCGCGTCGGTGCTGCGATAGATCGAAGCCGGCGAGCCGCCGGCCAGCATGCGCTTCGGATCGGCGGGGTCCGGCAAGAACGACCAGACCTGCACGCCAGAGTCCGGAAAATTGGCACGCTTGAACGTCGCGCCGCCGTCGGTCGAGCGATAGATGCCATCCTTGGTGCCGGCGAGAACAAGGTTCGGATCGCGCGGATGCACGAACACCGTATAGGCCTCGGGCTCGGTCAAAACATGCTGCCAATCCGCGCCCGCGGCGTCGCGGCGGAACACGCCGGCAAGATTGCCTTGATTACCGCCGTAATAGCCGCCGACACCGGCGAAGACATGCGATGAGGCCATGGCGCGTTCCTCCCAAAGACTATTTTGCCGGATGATATTCGGCGGCGCGCGGCCCGACAATCCGCCTCAATGCAGCGTCGGCCGTTCGGCAACCACCCGCAGATCGATCATGCCGATCAATGCTTTGCGGTTCGCTTCGGCCGCGGCCAATTCGCTCGCCGCTTCTTTCGCCGTCGAACCGTTCGAGCCCCACACGACGATACCGCCGAGCAAAGCGGCCATGGCGAACATCATCAGCTGCAGATCGAACCGAATCGCGCCGAGCAACAGCGCGACAAGCAAGACGCCACCGGCGGCCGCGGCGATCCGCCCCGCCAGGATGAATTTGCGGCAGCTCTCGATCTTGTCCGAGAGCGCCTCGATCTGCGCCTCCAGGCGCACGATCTCTTCGTGCGGGTCGCCGTCGTTCATTCGCGTTTACTACCGCCATCGCGCGCAACGTCGAACCTATCCCAGAATTCCTTCCGGCAGGAGACGAGATGCCGCATACACCGCGGAGAAATTCGGCCCTTCTCAATCTAAGTGTGTTTTGGTAATCTGACGCAACCAGTCGCGTTCTCCGGGGCGCATCGTCGCGGCGAGGCCAAACCATGGCAGATAGTCTTCGCACCAGGCAGGGTGTCCATAACCTGTCCGACACCGACGTCAGCGCATTCCGCGACGCCTATGGGCAGATGCAGACCATCACCGACAACCGGGGTTTTGCCTATTTCGCGGGACTCCACGGCGTTCCCAATTGGCTTTGCAAGCACTCGACAGCAGATGCTCCGGCCTATCTGTTTTTGCCGTGGCACCGGGCGTATCTCTATAATTTCGAGCTTGCGATGCGCAGCCGCGTGCCCAGCATCTCGTTACCGTGGTGGGACTGGACGCTGCGGCCGCCGCGCCAAGCCGGCATCCCGCAAATTTTCGCCGACCGGACGGCGAACGGCAAACCCAATCCGCTGTACAGCTTCCGCATCAACCTGACCAATCCGTCGGTCCACCACACCACCACCCGGCAGCCGGGATCGGTCGACGATCTGCCGACGCAGAATAACGTCGACGACGTTTCCTCGACCGGCGACTGGAGCGAATTCACCCTCGCGCTCGAAGACCAGCTGCATAACCTGGTTCACGGCTGGGTCGGCGGCGACATGGGCGTCGTTGCGGTCGCCGCCTTCGATCCGATATTCTACTCGCATCATTGCATGATCGATCGATTGTGGTGGCTGTGGCAGGTGCGCAACGGAAACGGCAGCATGCCGGATAACCTCTATGATACGGTGCTGGCGCCGTGGACGTTGACCGTCCGCGACGTCCTCAACGTCAACAGCCTCGGTTACGATTACGCCGCCGCGCAAACCGTTGTTCCGATCTGATGGGAGCCGGATGATGGCAAAGACATCGAGATCACGCCGCGCCGCCAAGCGAGCCACACCCACCAAGCCGACGATTACGTCCCCGGTGCGGCCGACGACGCCGGCCAATACCTATACGTCCAAGCCGGTTTCGATCGATTTCGCCGATCCCACCCACCGCTTCGCATCGGCCGATCTCGAGATTCTCGACATCGACCACAGCCAGGCCTCGTACGAGGGCCGCGTCTTCTTCAATAATCCAAAGGCCAATGCCGGTACGCCAAAGACCCTCGATAATGGCTACGCCGGATCGTTCTACATCTTCGGACACGGCGGCTGCTTCGGCGACGTCGGCCATTGCGAAATCAACGAAAAACTCGATTCCTATGATTTTCGCGATTCGCATCCGTTGCAGCCGACGCAAGCGCGCATCCCGGTGACGGCGGCGCTGAAGCAATTCGCCAAGACCAACAGCAAAATCAGCATCACCGTCGTTCCGGTGGTCAGCGCGGCCAACGAGCTGTGCGACACCAAGAACGTGTTTCACTTCCGGCAGATGCGGTTTTTGACCTACAACGCCTGAGCGGTTTCGCGTCGGCCAAATTGTCGTCGCGACTGCGGCCAGACCTAAGCGCCCAACAATCGAAACCTATTCCGCCGCGACCCGCGTCGCCGGGTCGATCGCCTCGACCTTCGCCGCGCAGAACTTGAATTCGGGAATTTTTCCGAACGGATCGAGTTTCGGATTGGTGAGCAGGTTCGCCGCCGCCTCGACATAGGCGAACGGGATGAACACCACGCCGTCGGGGATGCCGTCGTCCTGGCGCGAATTGAGCTCGACCGTGCCGCGGCGGGTGGTGACGCGGATCATGTCGCCCGGCCTGATGCCGAGCTTGGTCAGCGTGCCGCGCGACACCGAAGCCACCGCCGACGGCTCGAGCGCATCGAGCGTAGTGGCGCGGCGCGTCATGGCGCCGGTGTGCCAATGTTCGAGCTGACGCCCGGTGGTGAGGATGAACGGATAGTTTTCGTCCGGCACTTCGTCCGGCGGCTGCAATTTTGCCGCGACGAGCTTGCCAAAGCCGCCCGGGCGCGGAAAGCCCTTGTCGAACACCACGTCGCGGCCGGGCTGATCGGGCGCGTCGGACGGATAGGTCACGGCGTCCTCGCGCGCGATGCGCTCCCAGGAAATATTGTCGAGCGCCGGCATCATCGATGCCATCTCGGTATAGACCTCGCTGACATGCTTATAGGTCCAGCCGCAGCCCATGCGGTTGGCGATCTCCTGGATGATCCACAGATCGTGCCGGGTGTCGCCGGGCAGCGGCAGCGCCTGGCGGCCCATCTGCACCTGGCGATTGGTGTTGGTGACAGTGCCGTCCTTCTCCGGCCAGCCGGAGGCCGGCAGCACCACGTCGGCATACATCGCGGTCTCGGTGAGAAAGAGATCCTGCACCACCAGGTGCTCGAGATGCGCCAGCGCCTGGCGCGCATGATTGAGGTCGGGATCCGACATCGCCGGATTCTCGCCCTCGATATACATGCCTTTGATCTCGTCGGCGTGCACCGCGTCCATGATCTCGACCACGGTCTTGCCCTTCTTCGGGTCGAGCTTGACGCCCCAGGCCTTCTCGTATTGCGCCCGGATCTCCGGGTTCTCCACCGACTTGTAATCGGGGAAGAACATCGGAATGAGGCCGGCGTCGGAAGCGCCTTGCACGTTGTTCTGGCCGCGCAGCGGATGTAGCCCGGTGCCGGGCCGGCCGATCTGGCCGGTGATCAGCGACAGCGCAATCAGGCAGCGCGCATTGTCGGTGCCGTGGGTGTGCTGCGACACGCCCATGCCCCAGAAGATGATGGCGCTTTGCGCGCGCGCATAGGTGCGCGCCACTTCGCGCAGCGTGTCGGCAGGAAGGCCGCAGATCGGCGCCATTTCCTCCGGCGTGAAATCCTTGACGTTTTCCTTCCAGGCGTCGAAACCTTCGACATAGGTCTGGATATATTGCTGGTCGTAGAGCTTTTCGGCGACGATGACGTTGAGCATGGCGTTGAGCATGGCCACGTCGGCGCCGTTCTTGAACTGCATCATGCGCCAGGCATGGCGTTTGAGCGCTTGCCCGCGCGGATCCATGACGATGAGTTTTGCGCCACGCTTGGCCGCTTGCTTGAAGAACGTCGCCGCGACCGGATGGTTCTCGGTCGGGTTGGCGCCGATGACGATGATGACGTCGGAATTCTTGCACTCGTTGAAGGTCGCGGTCACCGCCGCCGAGCCGACGCCTTCGAGCAGCGCCGCCACCGAGGAGGCATGGCACAGCCGGGTGCAGTGATCGACATTGTTGGTGCCGAAACCGGTGCGCACCAGTTTCTGGAACAGATAGGCTTCCTCGTTCGAACCCTTGGCCGACCCGAAACCCGCCAGCGCCTGCGGCCCGTCGCGGTCGCGAATCTTCTTTAAGCCCGACGCCGCACGATCCAGCGCCTCGTCCCAGGTCGCCTCGCGGAAATGCGTCCACGGATTGGACGGATCGATTTCCTCATGCGGTACTTTCGCCACGCCGTCCTTGCGGATCATCGGCTTGAGCAGGCGCTGCGGATTGTGCACGTAGTCGAAGCCGAAGCGGCCTTTGACGCAGAGCCGGTTCTGGTTGGCCGGGCCGTCCTTGCCGGCCACCGCGACGATCATGTCGTCCTTGATCTGGTAGGTGAGCTGGCACCCGACGCCGCAATAGGGGCAGACGCTGTCGACGGAGCGGTCGGGCTTGCCCTTATAGACGTTGTTGTCGTCGACCATGGTTGCCGGCATCAGCGCGCCGGTCGGGCAGGCCTGCACGCATTCGCCGCAGGCCACGCAGGTCGAGTTGCCCATCGGATCGTCGAAGTCGAACACGATCTTCTCGCCAAAACCGCGGCCGGCCATGCCGATGACGTCGTTGACCTGCACTTCGCGGCAGGCGCGGACGCACAGATTGCATTGAATGCAAGCATCCAGATTGACCGCCATGGCAACGTGACTGCGGTCCGGCGCGGGCGTTGCGCGGCGCGGAAAGCGGCCCTGCTTGAGCTCCATGCGGGTCGCGACTTTCCAGAACTCGGAATCCGGATCGTGGGCGATCTCGCGCGGCGGCTGGTCGGTCAAAAGCAGCTCCGCCACCATCTTGCGCGCGGTCTTGGCGCGGTCGGTTGCGGTCTTGACCTTCATGCCGGGCGCGGGGTTGCGGATGCAGCTTGCCGCCAGCACCCGCTCGCCCTCGATCTCGACCATGCAGACGCGGCAATTGCCGTCGGGCCGGTAGCCGGGTTGCGGCGAATAGCACAGATGCGGCAGTTCGATGCCGAGCCGGCGCGCGGCGTTGAAGATGGTCTCGCCGGGACGGATATCGACTTCGCGGTCGTCGATCAGGAAGGTGTTGGCGGCCGCGCCAGCGTTTTTTTGTTCGTTCGGATTGGTCATATTATCAACCTTAGGCTTGCGCCGACGTGAACCCCTCCCCCTTGTGGGGAGGGGTAGGGGTGGGGTCTTCGGGTGCTACGCGATTTCGGTCATTCACTGCCGCCAGAATGGCTTCGCCAACACTCTGCGGTGACTTCAACACGTCGTTATTCCAGAACCTCAGAACACAATAACCTTGCGATTGAAGCCATGCCGTGCGGCGTAAATCATAATCCTTGCGCGCGTCCGCATGCTGCGATCCGTCGAGCTCGATGACGATCTTTCCCGAGTGCCAAGCGAAGTCCGCGATATAGCGCCCGATCGGTGCCTGCCTGCGAAAATGCATGCCGAGCGGCTTCATACTGCGCAAAAGCCACCACATTTTTCGTTCGGCATCCGTCGGCTTGCGTCGCAACGCCTGGGCGCGGCCGCGTATTCCTGGCTCGATATTTGTTCGCGGCATATGCGCGGGCTCCTACTGCCCCACCCCTGCCCCTCCCCACAAGGGGGGAGGGGTAAAAGATCACCATTTTCCCAGCGGCTTGGTCAGTTCTTCCGGAAAATATTTTAGCACGGAAAGCAAAGGATTCGGTGCTGCTTGGCCCAGCCCGCAGATCGACGCGTCACGCATGAGCGCCGAAAGCTCATCCAACAGGGCCGGGTCCCATGGCCCATGGGCCATCAGGTGGGCGGCCTTCTCGGTGCCGACCCGGCACGGCGTGCATTGGCCGCAGCTCTCGTCCTCGAAGAATTTGGTGAGGTTGAGGGCGACTGCTTTCATGTCGTCCTTATCGGACAGGATGACGACCGCGTGGGAGCCGACGAAGCAGCCGTATTTTTCCAGGGTGCCGAAGTCGAGCGGAATGTCGGCCATGGACGCCGGCAGGATGCCGCCCGAGGCGCCGCCGGGCAGATAGCCCTTGAAGGTGTGGTCGTCGGCCATGCCGCCGCAGAACTCGTCGATCAGTTCGCGTGCGGTGACGCCGGCTGGTGCGAGTTTTACGCCGGGGTTCTTGACCCGCCCCGACACCGAAAAGCTGCGAAAACCCTTGCGGTCGTGGCGGCCTTGCGAGGTGAACCAGTTGGCGCCCTTCTCGACAATGTCGCGCACCCAGAACAGCGTCTCGACGTTCTGTTCGAGCGTCGGGCGGCCAAATAGCCCAACCTGGGCGACATAGGGCGGCCGGTGGCGCGGCAGGCCGCGCTTGCCTTCGATCGATTCGATCATCGCCGATTCTTCGCCGCAGATATAAGCGCCGGCGCCGCGGCGCAGATGAATCCTGGTGTGCTGGGATAGACCTGCTTCCTCGACCTTGGCGATTTCGTCGATGAGCAGTAGCCGCACCTCCGGATATTCGTCGCGCACGTAGAGATACGTGTCGGCGGCTTCGACGATCCAAGCGGCGATTAGCATGCCTTCGATGAAGCGGTGCGGATCCTGTTCCAGATAATAGCGGTCCTTGAAGGTGCCGGGCTCGCCTTCGTCGGCGTTGACGGCGAACAGCCGCGGCGCCGGTTCGGCGCGCACCAGCGACCATTTGCGGCCGGTGGGAAAACCGGCGCCGCCGAGGCCGCGCAAGCCGGCATCGCTGACCGCCTTGATGATGTCGTCGCGCGTGCGCGTGCCGCCGAGGCAGGCTTTCAGCAAGTCGTAACCGCCGCCGCGCGCATAGCTGTCGAACGCGTTCGGCGTCGGATAGGTATGCGCGTGCGCGGGCTTCGCTGCGGCGGCAACGACCTTCGCCGTGTCGGCCTGCATCACCTGAACGTGGCCAACGGCGCAAACCGGTGCGCGGTCGCAGGCGCCCATGCATGGTGCGCGCACCACGCGCACTTTCGCGCCGAGCCTTTGCGGCAACTCCGCGAAGAGCCGCTCCGCACCTTTGAGCGCGCACGACAATGAATCGCACACCCGCACCGTGACCGGCGGCGGCGGCGTCTGACCTTCCTTCACCACGTCGAAGTGGGCATAGAAGGTTGCGACCTCATAGACTTCGGTGAGCGCGAGCTTCATCTCCTGCGCCAGGGCGGCGAGATGCGCGGCGGACAGATGGCCGTAATGGTCCTGGATGAGATGCAAATGCTCGATCAACAGATCGCGCCGCCGCGGCCGGTCGGTGAGCAGCGCCTCGATGTCGGCAGCCGCCTGCGGATCGACCTGCCGGCCCTTCGGCGTGCGCGGCGGCCGGCGCCGGCCGGCTCCCCCGCGCTGGGCGGGTGGCGAGATCGGCGGCTGCTCGGTGACGGTCATATTTCCTCGCGAAAAGCAAAAACGGCTCGATGCTGCTGCAAAACAAGCGCGATCTGCGGATTATTCAATAGAGTTATTCTATTGATATATTGACTTTCCTCGTATTTTTCTATCACCTGCATGCGCGTCTAGATAGGCATCTAGGCCGAATATTTCCAAACTTCGCAAATCGCGCACGCCGCGTCACGGTGTCCTTGAGGAGCGATGGGCTGTGATCGATAAGCTCGAATTCCTGCTCGCGCTGGCGCGCGAACAACATTTCGGCCGGGCCGCCGAAGCCTGCGGCGTCACACAACCTACCCTCTCCGCCGGCGTCAAGCAGCTCGAGGATAGTTTCGGGGTGCTTCTGGTCAACCGCGGCTCGCGGTTCCAGGATTTCACGCCCGAAGGCGAGCGCGTGCTCGACTGGGCGCGCCGCATCGTCGGCGACAGCCGCGCCATGCGCGAGGAAGTGCACGCGCTCAGGCACGGGCTGACCGGCCGGCTGCGCATCGCCGCGATCCCCATGGCGCTGGCCATGATCGAGACGCTGACGACGCTCTATCACGAGCGCCATCCCGGAGTGCAATTCACCGTGCTGTCCTACAACTCGACGGAGATTTTCCGCCTGCTGGAGAATCTCGAGATCGATGCCGGCGTGACCTATCTCGACGGCGAGCCGATCGGCAGGGTCACCGGGGTGCCGCTCTATCGCGAGCGCTACCGCCTGCTCACCTCCACCGACGCGTCGCTCGGCGACCGCGACAAGGTGACGTGGGCGGAGGTGGCGCAAGTCCCGCTCTGCCTGTTGACGCCCGACACTCAGACCCGGCGGATCATCGAAAGCCTGCTGCGCGCCGCCGGCGGCGATCCCAAAATCTCGCTCGAATCCGATTCGATGATCGTGCTCTATTCCCACGTCCGCACCGGACGCTGGGCCAGCGTCATGCCGGCGCGGCTCGCTGCGACACTCGGCCTCACCGACGTGCTGCGATCGATTCCGATCGTGGAGCCGGAAGCGAGCCACACCATCGGCCTGGTGGTGCCGGTCCGCCAGCCGATGAAGCCTTTGACGGCGGCGCTGGTCCTCGAAGCCCGGCGCGCCGCACAGCTTTTGGCCGACTGATCCCATCCGTCATCGCGCAATTTGTTTTGCCTATCGGGCGATAGGCAGACGCTCATTGATTCCTCCTATCGCGCTGGTCACTGTCGGAAAAACAATCTTGGGGCGTATCGGCGCCTCGCAAAAGCGCGCGAGCGCAACGTGCTCAGGGGAAAACCATGACTGCAATCGACCAACGACTGACGGGTATGGGCGACATCGCCGGCATTCTCGACCGCGAGCGCATCATCGCGGCGGCCGGCTTCAATCGCTGGCTGGTGCCGCCCGCCGCGCTCTGCATCCATTTGTGTATCGGCATGGCCTACGGCTTCTCGGTGTTCTGGCTGCCGCTGTCGCGCGCGGTCGGCTTGACCGCATCGAAGTCATGCCCCGACATGTCATTGGCGCAGGAATTGTTCACCACCACCTGCGACTGGCGCATCGCCAGCATGGGCTGGATGTTCACCTTGTTCTTCGTCGTGCTCGGCGTTGCCGCCGCACTTTGGGGCGGCTGGCTGGAGCGCGCCGGCCCGCGCAAGGCCGGCGTTGTCGCGGCGCTGTGCTGGTGCGGCGGTCTCGTGCTTGGCGCGCTTGGCGTCTACATCCACCAGCTTTGGCTGATGTGGCTCGGCGCCGGCGTGGTCGGCGGCATCGGGCTTGGCCTCGGCTACATCTCGCCGGTGTCGACGCTGGTGAAATGGTTCCCGGACCGCCGCGGCATGGCGACCGGCATGGCCATCATGGGCTTTGGCGGCGGCGCCATGATCGGCGCGCCTTTGGCCAACCTCTTACTGAATCATTTCAAGACGCCGACCGATGTCGGCGTCTGGCAGACCTTCCTGGCGATGGCGGCGATCTACTTCGTCTTCATGATGATCGGCGCTTTCCGCTATCGGCTGCCGCCGGCCGGTTGGCGGCCGGACGGCTGGACGCCGCCGCCGGAGACCAGCACCATGATCACCCAGCATCAGGTGCATCTGAAAGACGCGCACAAGACGCCGCAGTTCTGGCTGATCTGGTGGGTGCTTTGTCTGAACGTCTCGGCCGGCATCGGCGTCATCGGCATGGCCTCGCCGATGCTGCAGGAAATCTTTGCCGGCAAGCTGATCGGGCATCCGGAGTTTCTGTTCAACGCGCTCGACACCTCGCAGAAGGTGGCGATCGCTACCATCGCGGCGGGCTTCGCCGGGCTATTGTCGCTGTTCAACATCGGCGGTCGCTTCTTCTGGGCGTCACTGTCCGACTATATCGGGCGCAAGAACACCTATTACACGTTCTTCATCCTCGGCATCGTCTGCTACCTCTTGATGCCGTGGTCGGCCAATGCCGGCTCGAAACTGGTGTTCGTGAGTGCCGTCTGCATCATCTTGTCGATGTACGGCGGCGGCTTCGCGACCGTGCCGGCCTATCTCGCCGACATGTTCGGCACCCAGTTCGTCGGCGCCATTCACGGCCGCTTGCTCACGGCCTGGTCGACGGCCGGCATCATCGGCCCGGTGGTGGTGAACTACATTCGCGAGGCGCAGCTCGCCGCCGGCGTGCCGCGCGCCCACCTCTACGACTACACGCTCTACATCCTCGCCGGCATGCTGGTCATCGGCTTGATCTGCAACTGGCTGATCAAGCCGGTCGATCCGAAGTGGTACATGCGACCCGAAGAAGTCGCCAAGCTACAAGCCGCGACCGCGAAGGGCAACGCGACGTCGGGCTCGTTCGGGATTGGCAAGGGCGGCTTCGATTGGCAGGCCGCAGCGTTCTGGGCCTTCGTCGGAATTCCGCTGGCCTGGGGTGTGTGGATCACGCTGGAATCGGCGGTGAAGATCCTGCAGTAAGCGGCCGGTACCGCACAAATGCGAACGGCGCGGCCGCAAAGCCGCGCCGTTTTTGTTTGCCGTTTTTCGGACGCGGTGGCTATGCCACCTTTTGCGCCAGATGCGGGAACATCGCGTTGAGCGCTTCGGCGTCCATCTCGGTCTTGAACTTGTGGCGGTCCTTCAAGCTCGAGGCCTTTTGCGCGGCGGGACGGGCGTTGATCTCGTCGACAAGTCGCTTCAGGTTCTTGTACTTGTCCCAGGCGCCCTCGCCGACCACGTTCGGCAGCATGCGCGACCAACCCCAGACGTTCATGTCGACGATCGTGTAAGTGTCGCCGAGCATGTATTTGTGCTTGGCGAGACGGGCGTCGAGAATGCCGGCATGGCGCTGCGCTTCGAAGGTGTAGCGGTTGACGGCGTAGGGAATCTTCTCCGGCGCATAATTGCGGAAATGCACCGACTGGCCGAAATACGGGCCGACGCCCGACGACACGAAGAACATCCAAGAGAGGAGCTCGCCGCGCGCCTTGTCGGTCTTGGCCGGCAGGAATTTTCCGGTCTTTTCGGCGAGGTAGAGCAAGATCGCGCTTGAGTCGAACACGGTGACGTCGCCATCGACGATGGCCGGCAGCTTGGCGTTCGGATTGATCGCCAGAAATTCCGCCTTGTGCTGCTCGCCTTTGCGCGTATCGACCGGAATGGCCTCGTAAGGCAGGCCGGTCTCTTCCAGGAATAGCGCGACCTTGGTCGGGTTCGGCGCGCCGCTATAGTAGAATTTCAACATTGAAAACCTCATTGCTGGTGATGCCTTGCGGCAGGCCCGTTTAGCTGGTTATGCGCTGTCTTGCTAGCTCTCGTCGATCACCTTCTAGGGATGACCTTCGACCGAAGTTCCGATGCGCTGACATCCCCAGTTCCGAGCCAATTCGGGGCTTGCGCTGAGTGCCGGCCGTGAGGCTGAGCGCCTATTCCTCGTCATCCCCGATGCTGCTGCCGGTTTTCCGGTTGACAAAGTGAACCCTCGTACAAGCCGTGCAAATCACCGCTTCATAGCTTGCGCTGCCATTCTCGGATGACGATTCATCTTCGAGCCAGCCTTGCACTTTCAGGCCGGTGGTGGGGCATCGATAAATAAATGCGGCCATGGCCACGCAGGTTTGGCCACCATGGTCGACCGGTCAATTACGGATATTTACTTAGTGTTGAGCTGTCAGGTCTGCCGTCGTTCGAATAAATTGGAGTTCAAAGTATTTATCGAGGCGCTCAGCGCGGGCTTTTTCGCGTTTGACGATCTACTCTGGGGCATCGGGCATGCATACGCGGCGCTTCCGTCGGACGAAAAATAGAATCACTCGGAGATGGTCCACTGGCAGGTATGTTGAATGCCCATAACACAATTGCAGTCTGGGCAATGCGCTTCCTAATATCAAACACGAGTTTTCAGGTTTTAAATATGAAAACTCATGTTTCCTGCGAAGCATGGCGTCACAAAAATATTCGCTACCATTTCTTGTCGCGCATATAATCATGAATTGCAAATCGGCGATACGCCGCTGGTGCCCGACGGCAATGGCTGGCGGCGCGACGTCTTAAGATCGAACGGGGCGGTGGAAATGTCCAAGGAGCGAGCCAGCGACCTCGCGCGCCATTGCACCGAGCTGGTACGCAAGGGAAATGATTTTACAACCGGTTGGTCGACCCTGCTCAAAGATCATGCCCTTGTCGAGGGCATTCCGCGGGAAAAGATTGAACGCAACCGCAGTCTTTTGCGCATTCCCCTGGTTACCGGCGAACTGCTTGTGTTCGATTCGGACGTCAAAGATTTTCGTATCCAATAAAGCGGGCACCGCGCAATGCCAAGCGCCGCGATGTTCGACGCTAAAAATTTGGGAGAACGTCCATGGAAATGCCGCACGACCGACACAAGCCGCCCGAGGGCCTCGGAGAGCAGCGAACCGCCAACGAGCTCGTCAAGCTGATCCGCAAATTGCGCTGGATGGGCTTGGAGAGGGAAGCCGAAAAGGTGGAGAACCAGCTGATCCTGCGCAAGGTTCAAGCCGCCGACAGCGTCGTAGCGGCGTCGCGCGAGACCGACTGAGGCCTGCGCATCCGTGTTGCGTGGCGGCGGTACGGGTGCGAGGGGCGGCGCATGATGAAGCGAACGTGGTCAAGTTGAGGAAGTGGAGCCTAAAGGGAGGATGACATGTCGGGAACTTTCATCGATCTCATCATTCAGATCGTCGCCGGTATCATTGGCGGCTATGCCGCCGGAGCGACGCTCAAGAATTGCACGCTCGGCGCGGTCGGCAACACAATCGCGGGGGCTATCGGCGGAGTCGTCGGCGTGCAGCTTCTTGCGCAAGCGATGCCGGCGCTCGCGAGCACGGCCGGTAACGTCGACGCTGGCGCGCTCGTCGGCCAAGTCATCGGCGGCTGTGTCGGCGGCGCCATCTTCGCCATCCTCGCCGGTCTGACGAAATGGATGGTGGTGCCACCGAAGTCGACCTGACGTTCGCATCGGTCATCGCAACAACGGCGGCGGGATGGCGCGTATCGCCGCCGGCTTGATGGGACGAGCGGGGCTAGCGAAGGCCGGCCGCGCTTTAGAGCATGATCCGGAAAAGTGGATGCCGGTTTTCCGAAAAGATCATGCTCCAACGAAAAAACTAGACCATGATCCGATTCAATTTGATCGGATCATGGTCTAGTGTCCTGAACCGAAAGTTCGCGACATTGAGATTAGGCTTTGACCTGAGCGTTGTACACGCAGAAGCGTTCGATTGATGCGAGGATGTCGTCAGCGGATTTTGTCCACCGAAACGGCTTCGGGT